>Ga0208457_1000414_pt1 | contig 43711 bp, 39 predicted proteins | sample June2015DPH_10_1_FD_185513 | JGI IMG/M metagenome (GOLD analysis project Ga0208457, IMG submission 185513) | Peatland microbial communities from SPRUCE experiment site at the Marcell Experimental Forest, Minnesota, USA - June2015DPH_10_150... | ecosystem: Environmental > Terrestrial > Soil >... | reverse complement strand
AAGGGAATCTGGTGTTCATGATCGGAGGAGACGCAGCGACATTGAAGGAAGTGGAGCCGATCCTTGGAGTGATGGGCAAGAAGTGGTTTCACCTGGGGCCGAATGGCGCGGGACAGACGATTAAGCTGGCGATGAACGGGATTCTGGCGCTACAGGTCGGGGCCATGGCCGAGGCACTGGCGCTGGTCACAAGAGCGGGATTGCAGGGAGAGCAACTCATCGAGGTGATGCAGGCGAGCATGGCGCGTTCCGGGGTGCTGGATGTGAAATCACCGCTGATGGTCAAGGGCGATTTCAAACCGAGTTTTCCGTTGCGGCTGATGCACAAGGATCTTGGACTGATGCTGGACCTAGCGAATCAGCTTGGAGTGGCGTTGCCAGCTACGGCGGCGGCGCGGGAAGTGTACAGCTATGTGAAGGGAGAAGCGAAGGAAGACCTGGATTATTCGGCGGTGATGCGATTTTGGAAGAAGTAGTTTCGGCGGCTACGAGAGCAGTGAAACATCACATATGTTGATTTGGAAATGGACGAAATAAAAGCGCGGCAGACTGTGTGTGCCCCGTTTCATTTCTCACAGTGCGCCGCAAACGGGCGAAGTTATTTGAGCGGCCTCGGCGAGAAAAAGCCTATGGCGAGGTCGCGCGAGGTGCGCAGGCCGGAGGGCGCTTCCAGAATCGCCGGGATGGAGTTGACGGCCACAGAGGCGGTGGCGATGTCCCCATGGGAGCCGCCCGGAATGACCAGGCTGATATTCGGGTGACCCTGGAGTTCGACGGTGTCCGCGGGATCCTTCGCGCCCACGTACATTTGAAGCTCCATGTAGATGAGTTCCTTGCCGCCAGAAAGTCCGCGAGCAATTTGGTGGACGCCGGCGGCTTGCCCAGCTTCGACGGTGAGGAATTCCGTCTTTATCTGCTCGGTCGCGACCTTAGGTTCGATCGTTTCGATGATTTCGTCGACGGGCAGACCCAAGCTGTCCGCGACCATGGCAACGGATTCGGGCAGGCCGACGTGCTTGATGACGCCTTCCTTCACCTTGGCGCGAAACTCTTCTACGGTCATGCCGGCGCCGATCTTCCTTTGCAATGGCAGACGGCGCTTTGAGGCATCAACGATGCGCAGCGCCTTGGCGTGCTCAATGCGCTGGGAAACGGCCGCTAGGGTCACCACCAGCTTATCCATGACGAAGCCGGGATTCACACCGGTGCCGACCAACGCAACGCCCGCATCCTTCGCCGCTTTGTCCAATTTTTCGGCCAACTCAGGATAGGTGCGGTAGGGATAGGAGAGCTCTTCGCAGGTGGAAACGACGCAGGAGCCGACGTCCAGACAGGCGAGAAGCTGATCCATGACCTTTGGGAGGGACGACGAAGTTGTGTGCATGACCACATCCGCCGACTGCTCCAAAACGCCCCGTGCGTCGCCCGAAACCCGGATACCCCATGGGGCATCAGCGGCGCCGACGACCTCTCCGAGATCCTTACCCACTTTGGAGGGGTCCGTGTCGATGGCGCCGACCAGGGTGATGGCTTCTTTTTCGCGCAGCAGCTTCACGATGGACGCCCCGATGGGGCCGATTCCGTACTGGATGGCACGAATTTTCTTTTTCACAATGGTCTCCGATTTCTTCCTGACTGAGAACGCACAGAGCGGAATTTCGCTGGGAGCGGACCTTCCAGCGTACTGGAATTCGCCGGGCCATTCAATCGGAGCGCGTTTCTTGCCGACCGCCGGGCGCCAACGCATAATGGTGGCAACGGCGGCCCGGGTCACGGGAGGAAATTGACCATGAAGGCACAGAAGCTGAGCGATAGCGAAATCCAAAGCCAACTGAAAAAGACAGAGGGATGGAGTTTGGTGAATGGGAAATTGCACCGCGCGTTCGAGTGCAAGGACTTCGTGGCCGCCTTCGGAAAGATGACGCAGGTGGCGTTGGTTGCCGAGTCCATGAATCACCACCCGGAATGGTTTAACGTGTGGAACAAGGTAGTGGTCGATCTGAACACGCACAACGTCCAGGGGATCAGCAATCTAGATTTCGAGCTGGCGGGGAAAATCAATGAGATTTTCGGCAGCTAAATTCTATCTGACGCACGCATGATCGGCGTTCATCAACCCGAAAATCGCCGGCGTGGGTGGCTGTTCATCAGCGCACGATGGCTGGCGGCGATACTGGTCCTTGGGATACTGCTGCATTTTCTGCCGTTGCACCTGCTGAGTGCAGCGATTCAGCGCGTACCGCTGACCCGATTTATCATTATCCTGATCGGCTACCTGCTGGCGCACATCGTTGGGGTGGTGAAGTGGCGCATGGTGGTCAATGCGGCCGGCGCGCAGCTCGATTACCCAACCAGCGCTCAGTGTTATGCCGGTGGCCTGTTCGCGACATTGTTTCTGCCCTCGATCATCGGCGGAGACGTGGTGCGTTTGGCGGTCGGCCTGCGCCGCAGTCCGAATCCCGCGGCGGTGCTTGCCGGAAATGTGGCCGATCGTTTTCTGGATATGAGCGCGCAAGCGGGCCTAGTGCTGCTGGGGATTCTGCTTCTGCCGGGTTCAGTCCCGGTGGCGTTGCGGAATCAGGCGCGGCATGCGGTGTACGTCCTAGCGGGAGTGGCCGCAATTGCGATTGCGCTGCTGGGCCTATTGTACCGGCCATTGCTGCGAGGACGTTCCGTGAGGTTTCGACGACGACTAGGGCGACTGCGTTTTGCGCTACGAAGCGTCTCCCGACGCCCCCATGTTTTGGTTTTCGGATGGGTTCTGGGGACAGCAATCCAAAGCACGTTTCTCACACTGACTGCGCTACTGGCCATCTCCTGCGGGTTGTTCCTCCCTCTGCGGGACTGGTTTTTTGCATGGCCGCTGGCAAAGGTTGCAGCGCTTCTGCCGCTGACGCAAGGTGGCATTGGCGTGAGAGAAGCGGCGCTGGTGGGGCTGTTGTCTCCTTTTGGTGCAGCTCCCCATCTCGTGTTTGCCGCAGGACTTGTCTGGGAAGGAGTGATCATTCTGGGCGGCATTCTGGCGGGCATTACAGCCTTTCTTCTCGGCCGGAGGGAAGCTACGCTGGAAAGGCTTTAATTTTTCTAAGATTCGCGAATAGTTCTTGACACTCCCGTAATAGACTCCGACAATAGCACTCCCTTCCCCAACTATCCCCTTCTTGAATGTTGACGCGGTTGTTAACTTGGCCGCTGCCGCCAGATTCATGTTGCTTTCATTGCTGATGAAAGACGTTCGGCCATGAATGATGCCCCCTTGAAAGTTCTCTTGGCAGAAGGTGGAACGAGTGAAGCCAGCGTCACTCTGCGAACATTTTCTACTTCGACAGGCCGATGCGACCAAATGTGCTTGGTGTCGAGGTCGACCAGTTTATTGGAAGCACTTCAGAAACACCGCCCCGATGTAGCACTCCTCCAGATGTTGGTGCTCCAGCCTAACCCAGCCGCCACAGTGAGTCACCTGCACGAGTGTGCTCCTGAGGTCGCGCTCATCATTTGGGCGGAACCTGCCGATAAAGAGACTGCTGCGAAGTGCATTCAGGCGGGGGCAAAAGATTACATGCTGGAAGGATTTGTAGATGCACGGACATTGGACCGAATCTTGCGAACGGCGATCGCGGCGAAGGCAGTGGTACGCGCCCCCGAAGATGCGCAAGAATCCAGCGCGAATGTTGCGAACCGATCTGTTCATGCCGACAAGGGTAAACCGGCGGACCGGCCGGGATTGGCCGGCAGCGCGGCGAGAATGTGCATCGAAGTGCAGAACTTCAGAATGCTTCTTGAGCGGAATGGAAGGTTTGCGGCAGAAGAACTCATGCAGAGGATTGCGCAGACGCTGAGGAAAAGCGTACGAGCCTCGGATTCGCTGGCGTTGAATCGCGCAGGGCAGTTTGTCGTCGCATTGCAGGATACCAAGGCGTCTTCCCTTTGCAGTGTTCGGCGGCGAATTGCGGGGCGCCTGCTTTCGTTTCAGCAATCCAGCGGGCTGCTTCCGACATTGATTTTTTGCATTGACGACGAGGTAATCCTGGGCACAGCACTTGCACGCTCTGACGAATATCGAGAAGCGGCAACTTTGCCGGAATCTCGTGAACCTCGCACTCTTGCCAGGCTATGAGTGCCGAACCATGAAAGCGATGGCCCACAAAAAATCGCTACCCGGCACGACCGCGGAATCCTTGCGCATTCTCCTGCTCGAAAAATCCCCACAAGACGCCGAAGCCATTCTTGAGGAGCTTCGCAATGCGGGCTTGGCGATCGAATGCACGGTGGTAGCGGACCGCAGCGGGTTTGAAGAGGCGCTGGGTTCCGATGAATTTGCCGCAGTGCTGGCGGTGGATTCATTGCCCGGCTGGAATGGTATCGAGGCGTTGCATTTCCTGCGCGACTCCGGAAAAGACACGCCCTTTCTTCTTTTGACAGGTTCCTTGGGAAAAGAAGGCGCCGCGGAGTTCATCCGGCAGGGGTTCAACGATTACGTGTGGAAGGACCGGCTAACGCGGCTGCCGGTGGCGCTGAAGCGGGCGCTGGAGGAAAAGCAGTTGCGCGACGCCAATGCGCGCGCCCAGGCCGCTTTGGCCGAGAGTGAGGCAAGGAACCGCGAACTGGTGGAACACTCGAGTTACGGGATCTTCCGGGTATCCCTTGCGGGAGAGTTCCTTAGCGCGAACGCCAGCCTGCTGCAGTTGCTGGCGTGCAAAAACCTCGAAGAATTGAAGGTGCTGAATCTGTCAACAGACGTATTTCGTTATCCAGAGGAGTTCGGGCAACTCATGGTCACCTGTCGGCAAATCGGGTTTGTGCACGGCGCGGAGACGGAGTTGCGGCGAAAGGACGGCGGGTTAATCGTGGTGCGTCTGCACCTGCGCTATCTGTCATTGCCGGGCCCCGCGGATGCGCTGGAAGGCATCGTGGAAGACGTAACCGAACTTCGAGCTCTGGAGCGCCAACTGCACCAGGCCCAGAAGTTTGAAACCATCGGGCAGCTTGCCGGAGGCATTGCGCACGATTTCAACAACGTCATCGGGGCCATCCTCGGTTGGGCGGAGTTGGGTCATGAGCAGAGCCGCAACTATCCGGCCATTGCGGAGCGTTTTGCGCGCATTCGTGAACAGGCGGATCGCGCGGCGACGCTGACCCGGGAACTTCTGGCCTTCGCGAGGCGCCAGGCGTTGCAGCCACGGCCGGTGGATTTGAACGGGGTAATGCAAGGTTTGGCGAGCTTCCTCGACAAGGTCATCGACAAAAGCATCGAGATCAAAGTGGTGCCAAGTTCCCTACCGCCGGTGAAAGCGGATCCCACGCAGATTGAACAAGTGGCGATGAATCTTTGCCTGAACGCACGCGACGCCATGCCGCAGGGCGGCCAGTTGACCATCGAAACGGAGTTGGTGCAACTGGATGAATCCTATTGCTGGTTCTATCCCTATGTGATGCCCGGCCGCTACGCCGTGCTCTCCGTCTCCGATACGGGCGTAGGCATGGACGAGGAAACGCGGGAACGCATCTTTGAGCCATTCTTCACGACGAAGGAGCGCGACAAAGGCACGGGGATGGGTCTGGCAACGGTCTATGGAATCGTGAAGCAACACGGGGGATTCATTCACGTTTACAGTGAGCTGGGTCATGGCAGCCTCTTCCGCGTGTATCTCCCTGCTGTGGAGGGCGCAGTCACCGAAGGCGCATTGCAGGCAGCGGACTTCTCCAAGGCCATGAACCTGCGGGGGACGGAGACCATTTTGCTGGCGGAGGACCACGATTCGATCCGAGAGATGGCGAGGCAGGCGCTGGTGAACTTGGGCTATCGCGTGCTGGCCGCAAACGACGGCGAAAAGGCCGTGCGACTATGTGACGAGGAGAAACCTTCGCTGGCCATTCTGGATGTGGTCATGCCGCATCTGGGCGGACCGGCGACAGCAGCCCAACTGCTGGCACGATTCCCGGATCTGCCGATCCTGTTCACCAGCGGCTATTCGGAATATCCCAGTCTTGGTGTCACGCTGACGCCCGCCTCACGGTATCTCCAGAAACCGTACAGCCCGACTTCATTGGGCAGAGCCATTCGCGAGATCCTGGGCAATTCGCAAACGCAAGTATCTTAATCGGCTTGCGGGAAGAGTGCGCCTCAGTGTGCCATCCTGAAGATTCCGAGTCGCGGCACGGCAAGCCGGTGCCCGGTGACGCGCAGGTGAGCCACACGCCGGGTAGTACTATTACCCCTACAGGCTGACGGGAACGATTCCAAACCCTGAGAAGAGTCCTAAGCCCGCTGAAAACTATCTGTGGGACATAGGCGGTCCGAAAGTCTCACCCTGTGCAGCTTTATCAAGATCCAGTGAAATTGCGAGAAACTGCCGTGATTAATCGGTTTATCTGGCGACAAGTATCGACTTTTTTCGATTGACATGTGTTCTACCGGGTGTTAGAAAACAACAAAGGCAAGCCCTCGGGTGGTGAGTCTCCTTTCGGTTTATCAGACTACGATCCGCGAGCGAGGCCGCAATCCTGCCTGGCAGGGCAGAGGGTGCTGCGCCACAGATGGGCTTGTTTGTAACACCCACCCCACCCCGGGAGGCGAAAGCTACGTGTTTTCGCCTCCTTTTTTTTGTGCCTGCTACCCTGTCCGGATTTCCCTGCCTTACGTGAGAAAATCATCGTCTTATGAGCAACGAAGCGACTCCCTTACTGGACCTGCGAAACGTCACCGTCATGCGCGGAAACAATTTGGCGCTGGACCGGTTGACCCTGCAAATTGCGAGCGGTGAACGCGTCTGCATCCTGGGTCCGAATGGAAGCGGGAAATCCACCTTGATCAAGACGATCACGCGGGAATGCTATCCCGTGCAACGGGATGACAGCGCAATTTCCATTCTGGGGCGCAGCGTGTGGGACATTTTTGATTTGCGGCCATTGCTGGGCATTGTTTCGCCGGACCAGTTGGCGGCTTGCACGACAGATGCGACCGGCATGGATGTGGTTCTCTCAGGATTCTTCAGCAGCACGCGGATCTTTCCGAATCACCATCCAGCGGCGGAGCATCGCGAGCGGGCGGAAGCCGCGCTGGCGCGATTGCGCATTGCCCACCTGGCGGAGCGACCGGTAGCGGAAATGTCTTCGGGCGAAGCGAAACGCACGCTGATCGCGCGGGCCTTGGTGCATGAACCGAAGACACTGTTGTTGGATGAGCCGGGAAACACACTGGACATCTGCGGGCAGTTGGAGCTACGAGCAACTTTGCGCGAATTGGCGAATGCCGGGTTGGGCATCGTGCTTGTTACACACCACGTGCCGGAGATAATTCCGGAAATCGAGCGCGTGGTGCTGTTGCAGAAAGGGCGCGTCGTGGCCGATGGCTCAAAGGAAAAAGTGCTGACGAGCGAGCAGCTATCGGCGCTCTTCGGCGCACACGTACGGGTGTTCCGCGAAGACGGGTACTTTCACGTGCACGCCTGAGACGCAGAATTGTCACTTCTTTGCGAAACCGTCGGCGATATCCGCGGCGATGGGCACGCGAAACGTTTCGTGCTGGTAGGCCTTGATCATCAGCAGGATCCAGAGCACAAACCCCACGAGCCTCACGACCCAGTGCAACGTCCAAAAAAGACCAAAGCCGACAATGCCACCCATGAAGGCCAGGGCGATGTGGATCACGAACAAGCCACCAAAGACGACGATCGATTGGGCGGCGTGAAATTTCACGAAGGGACGTTTGTCGATGAGGAAAAAGATGATGCCGGTAATAAAGCCAACAGCGTAGCACAACAACCCGGCCACGTTCTCAGCGAGGCCTTCCGTCGGATTCGCTGCTGGGGAAGCGGACGGAGCGACCGCAGACGATTGATTGGCACCACACTTGGGGCAAAAAGTGGCAGTTCCGATTTCCTGACCACACGCTTTGCAGAAGGGCATGAGGGGGTCCCTCCAGAGGACCAATTTGGGTTGGAGCGTAACAAAGCGGCTGGCTGCACGCAATGAAATTTCGGAGATCGGGCCGGCCAGCGAATGCCCGTGCATATCTCTATTGATGTTCCTGATACCGGCCGGGGGCGCGTCAACACGACGGGAGAGGCAATGCGAGTTAGGAGCTAGGGTTGTTCCCGTGTGACTGAAGCTCCGAGAGGGCGCAAATCCGCTAAGGAAAAGCGAAGGGCGGGATGGTAGATTGCAGAGCAAGCCGAAAGACAGGTATTAAGTATTGTTGCCGGCCGGCATGTCAGGAGATGAGGTGAACGGTTGATGGGGAAACGAAGACAAAGACGCGACATGAGCGCGAAGGAAATACACGACAGCTTCTTCCAGGAACAACTAAAAGGGGAACAGGCGCTCTCCTGGACGACGGCGGAGATACTGTACGGCGAGGCAACAAGATTCATGCTGGAGAGGCCGTGGGAATTTTTGGCGGACGAGGAACTGATTTTGGTGGATGACCCGGTGAGGGAGAGCGATGCTACTGCTGCGTAATGGGAGCCGCCGGCGAATGGATCGGAATGCATGTTTATCAAGGAGAGGAAAGCTACCGGATGTACCGGAAGCTGGCCAGCGGTCAGAAGGCTGATCCTTATAGTTTCTACGAGAAGCAGAAGGGGGTGAGCCTGGAAATCGTAAGGGCATCGGATCTGGAGGTAGCCGACCGGGTGTTGTTGAAAGCATTGGATCATCCACTCAAAAAAGGGATATTGGCGCCGCAATTCCGAGCTGTAAGACCCGGGTATCTACCGTGGCATGTGACGGAGGCAGAAGGCAGGCTGCTCGGCTATTGCCTGCGCGCGGTGAACGTTTTTTGCGCCACGGTGACAGATAAGGAGCTCGAAGAGTTCTGGCGCAAGAAAGATGCTTTTCCGCTGGTTGTTCCGGAGAACAAGGAGCAGGAATATAAAGTGCGCCTTGTGACCGCGCCTGCCCCTGGGCCCGCCCCCATCGAAGTGGCCGATTTGGACGAAGAAAGAATTCGACGGATCGCCGCAGAGTGTAAGAAATCGGAAACCATCATGGAAGCAGAGCGCTTCTTCGCGCCAGGGATCATCGGCCAAAAGAATGAGCGGAAAATGTGCATGCATGGCGCGATCGTTGCGGATGCCAACACTGGATTTCACTACCACAGCGAATTCGGAATGGCGGGAGAATCCCGTGCGGCAATCGTGAGCCGTGCGCTGCTTGTTGCCATGGAGTCTGCCCATTTTGTTCCCGCGGAAGTACGGGTGAAGGAAACGGGGTTGGGAACTGGTTTGGCTGGGCTCGGAAGCGCTCTAGGGATCGAAGTCCGGACGGTGAAGAAACTGCCGGCAGCGCAAGAAGCGAAGAAGTTCCTCTTTGAGACAATGTCAAAAGGTGGGCTGAAGTCCTGAACTCAGTGAGCTGTTCCTTGGAGCGCTGACCCCGCGCAGACAGTTGGACGTTCAGGGACTGGGCGTGGTGGCGAAGGCCAGGGTGATGAGCGTTTTTTGCTCAAGCTCATGGGCCTTGGCGGAGCCGGTGGCGGGGCTGGCGCTGGCGGAGCGCTTGACGGAGCGAACGCGGAGATTCTTAGCTTGGGCAATACGTTCGAGGCGCGGGAGAACATAGAACAACGCGCCCATATTGGCGGGTTCTTCCTGGACCCAGACGATTTCGCGGGCGTTGGGATGCGCGTCAATGGCGGCGGCGATTTCGGTTTTGGGCAGAGGATAGAGCTGATCCAGGAAAAACACGGCGGTGGTGGTGTCCTTGCGGCGGCGGCGCTCGGCGCGGAGTTCGTGACCGACCTTGCCGCTGGCGATGAGGATACTCTGCGCGTCGCTGACTTCGCGATCGGGAACCAGCGTCAAAAACCGCGGGCGGGACAATTCCTCGAGAGTGGAGGAAGCCTCAGGATGGCGGAGCATGCTTTTGGGGGTGAAGACGACGAGCGGCTTGCGCCACAACCGGCGCGCCTGGCGGCGCAGCAGATGAAAATACTGTGCGGCGGTGGAAGGCTGGCAGATGTTCATGTTGCCTTCGGCAGCCAACTGCATGAAGCGCTCGATGCGCGCGCTGGAATGCTCGGGGCCCTGGCCCTCGTAGCCGTGGGGAAGCAAGAGCACGAGTCCGGTGGGCAAACCCCACTTGTCTTCGCTGGCGCTGATGAACTGGTCGATGATGACCTGAGCGCCGTTCACGAAATCGCCGAATTGCGCTTCCCACAATACGAGGCCTTCGGGGTAGTCGCGGGAGAAGCCGTATTCAAAGCCGAGGCAGCCCGCTTCGGAGAGCGAAGAATTGTGAATTTCGCAGAAGGCTTGGGCGGGCGAAAGGTGCGCGAGCGGGAGGTACTCCTGCTCCGTTTGCGTGTCCACCAAAACGGCGTGGCGCTGGCTGAAAGTGCCGCGTTGCGAATCCTGGCCGGTGAGGCGGACGGGATTGCCCTCGAGCACCAGGGAACCATAGGCCAGCGACTCGGCAAAACCAAAGTCGATGGGACGCTTGCCGTGGCCCATTTCCGAGCGCTGCTCCAGGAGCTTCACGATTTTGGGATGGACGTGAAAACCCGGAGGCACGCGCACAAGTCCCTCGGTAATCCCCGCGAGGCGCGCGGCGGAGAGGCCGGTATCCACTTCAAAAGCGGGATTGTACTTGCCGTAGTTGTAGGGAGACCAGTAATCGGGCAGTTTGCGAAGGTGGGGAATCTTGGTGAGCTTGCCGGCCTTGCGCTGCTCTTCTGCGAATTCCTTCTTGACGGCCTCGGCGATGGGCGCAGCGTCAATGCCGGCGCGTTCCGCGTAGATTTTCCAGAGCGGCGGATGGTTTTTGATGCGTTCGTAGAGGAGTGGCTGGGTGATCGTGGGATCATCCACTTCGCTGTGGCCATGGCGACGGTAACCGATTAGGTCGATGACCACGTCGGAATTGAATTCGGCGCGGTATTCGGCGGCGAGGCGGCCGATCCGCACGACTGCATCGGGATCTTCAGCGTTGACGTGGAAGATGGGGACACTTTGGCGGCGCGCGATGCTGGAAGCGTAGCGCGAAGAGTGCTCCTGCGCTGGGCGCGTGGTGAAGCCAATCAAATTGTTGACGATGATGTGGATGCTGCCGCCGACGGAATAGGCAGCGAGGTCGGCGAGATTCAACGTTTCTGCCCAAATGCCCTGCCCGGCGAATGCAGCGTCGCCGTGCATCACGATGGCCCAGACTTTGTTGAGCGTTTCGCGGGAGCGGTCGATTTGCGCGCCGCTGACGCCGTGGCGCGTCAATTTTGCGCGGGCGCGGCCCATGGCGACGGGATCGACTGCCTCCAGGTGGCTGGGATTCGAGACCAGGTGAATACTCAGCGTTTTCCCAGTGGAAGTGGTGTACGCGCCGGTAGCGCCGACGTGATATTTGACGTCGCCAGCGCCGAGCACGCTGCGGGGATCGACGTCCTCAAATCCTGCGACAACCTGGTGCATGGGCTTGCAGGCAATGTGGGTCATGACGTTGAGGCGGCCGCGGTGGCTCATGGCCATGATGGAATCGACGCCGCCGAGTTCGCCCGCGGCGTTGAGGATGGAATCGAGAAGAGGAATGAGCGAGGTATTGCCTTCGAGAGAGAAGCGCTTGCTGCCCAGATAGCGGCTCTGGAGCATTTGCTCAAAGAGATCGGCGCGGACCAGGCGGTCCAGGATGGCGGCCTGGTTGACCTCGAACTCGGGTCCCTCCACGCGCTCGGCAATCCAGCGGCGGCGCTCGGGTTCCGGGATGTGCAGGAATTCCACGCCGATGTTGCCGCAATAATGGCGGCGCGCTTCTTCGGCGAATTCACCGGAGAGGCCATCGAGATCGGGGCACTTCAGCGGGATGAAGAAGCCGAGGGGGTCGAGAGTGGCTTCGTAAAAGCCCCAGCGGCGGAAAAGATAGAAGATGCGCTCACGTTCGGTGTGGCCAATGCCGTTGGGCGCTGGGGATTTCTTCGCGGATTTCGCGGGTTTTGTGGGAGCGAGGGTCACATGTTCCGCCATGGTTACTTATTTGGAGCTTCTATTTTGCCATAAGAAGGCGAAGAGGCCGAGAAGAAGGCCGTTGCGCCACTCTATGTAGTCAGGTCGTAATTCGGACGTAAGTGCTTGCAGTCATTTTTGTTCTTGTCGAGGCAACTTTGGCGTGCGATCAGGAGCGGCCCACCTCAGAAGGCGGGCCCTACAAAGAGCGGACTAGGGATTGGAGTTGGGTAGCGATTTCGACGGGAGGTGTGTCGGGCGGGAAGGTGACGGGGGCGCCGATGTGGACAGTGAGTTCACCAGGGCGGGCGAGGCGGCGATGCTGCTGCTTCATTTGCCAGACGCCATCCAGGCGCATGGGAACAATCGGGATGCGGAGATTCTGGGCGAGGAGGCCGATGCCGGGCTGGAAGGGGGCCATGTCAGGGGTGCCGCGGTCGTTGACGATGCCTTCGGGGAAAACGAGAAGGCCATAGCCGCGATCGGCGGATTCGCCGGCGAAACGAAAGCTCTCGCGGAAGCCGGAAAGCTGCGGGAGCGGGAAAACGTTGAAGAGCGAGACAACCAGGAAGTAGCTGAGTTGCCAGAGCCAGCGCTTGGCAAAGAACCATTCGCGGGGAGGATGGCGGAACTCGCGCAAGGTTTCCCCGCCCATGGCGGTGGCGAGGCGATGGCGGAAGCGCGCAGGAAGCGAATAGAGGATGAGGCCAATATCAGCGCGGCGCGTGGTGTGATTGGCGACAAAGAGCACCGGGCCTTTCAGCTTGGTGAGATGTTCGCGGCCACGCACACGCGGGTGGCCGAGCAAAAGAGTGGCGGGCCAGGTGAGCGCGTAATAAATGAGAAGCCGGAAGAGGCGTACGGGAGCGCGTTGCGTCCAGCGCGGATAGACGTAGTCCGACCGACGGGCAGAGGGTTGCGCGAGGAGTTTCTGAATGTCGGCGAAGGATTGCGCGTTGGCGAATTGTGTCTCGTTAAGTTCGACGTTGAAGCGGTGTTCGAGGGAGGAGAAAAGTTCGACGCGGTCAAGAGAAGGCAAATCTTTGAGCGAGGCGGGCAGGGAGCTAAAGGAAGTAGATGAGTTAAAGGAGGTGGGTGATTCGGAGGCGGAGGTTGCTGGCGCACAGAGGAGTTCGGCGGCGCGTGCGGCGAGAAGAGAGAGGCGAGGCTTGCCGGTGGGCGTGCGAGGGAAGTCCAGATCGGGCCAGACGAGCCAGCGGCGAATGCGCTGGTAATCGGCAAGGGTGGAGTTAGCGGCGTCAATGGCGGCACGGGCAGTAGAAATGAGTGGATCCGTGCTCGACGATCCCGTAGTCGGAAGTGAGGGCTCGGAGTTGCCACGATCCCTCGACTCCGCGCCAGCATAAGGCGCTGGCACTTCGCTCGGGATGACATTTGGCTGAACAAGGAGGACCGCGCAGGGCTCGGCGTTGTCACCAATTTGAAGAGGGATTACCACGGCTTCGCGAATTTCAGGCTGGTGGTGGAGAGCGGCCTCGAGATCCTCGGGATGGATATTGAGACCGGCGGGGGTGACGATGACGTTATTCTTGCGGCCGCGGAAGAGGAGATTGCCTTGGGCATCGAGTTCGCCAAGATCACCGGTGCGCAGCCAGCCGCCGCTTTCCTCACTTCCGCGCTGTAACGCGCCCTTCTCCCAGTAGCCGGAAGAGACATTTTCGCCGCGGACGAGGATCTCTCCATCTTCTGCGAGACGAAACTCGCGTCCGGGCAGGATTTTGCCGACAGACCCCTGCGCGGCGCGGAAGGGATGATTGAGGCTTATCAGTGAGGCGGTCTCGGTCATGCCGTAACCTTGAACGACGGCGTAAGCAATGCGCTTGAAGAATTCCTCGGTTTCGGGAGAGAGTGCTGCGCCACCAGAGATGAACGCCCAGAAGTTCCAACCGAGGCACCGATGAAGGCGACGGAAGCGCCAGGCGCGGCGGAGGAAGGATTCATGGGAGGTAGCGACGTAGGCAGAGAAAAACCAGACGCGCCAGCCACGCGCGTCAATCTCCCGCTCGATCGCCGTGCGCAAAGCGTCGAGCATGCGAGGAACGGCGATAACGGCGGTGGCACGCTCGCGCTTGAGGGCACGCAGAATTTCCGAGGGCTGCTGTGAATTCTCGAAGACAACCGTGGCGCCAATGAGCGGAGGCACGAAGAGCGCCATGAACTGACCGAAGACGTGGCTCAGCGGAACGACGGAGACGAAGCGCAACGGATGAAACCAACGCTCGTATCTTTGATACTCGACAATGCCCTTTTCCAGCGGTTCGAGATTCGCGAGGAAATTGCCGTGGGTCAGCACAACGCCCCGCGGCTCGCTGGTGGTGCCAGAAGTGAAGAGGATCTGCGCGACATGGCTGCGCGTGATGGGCTCATCGCAGAGAATGGAAACGGCGGTGTGCTGGTCGGCTGTTACGTTTCCATGGCTGGCCCCCTCATTCAACTCTTCGGGGGTGCCGGGGAAATCCTCCAGGAAGAGGGTGGGGACGGCGGGGATGAGCGGAGGTTTCGAGCGGGAAGCGAAAGCGAATTTGATACCGGCGTCGGCGGCAACGCGAGAGACAAAATCAAGTGTCGAGGAATCATCGAGGGGAACGGCGACCGCACCGCGCAGAAGGCAGCCCCAGAAGGCGACGACCCATTCCGCCGAGTTAGGGCCCCAGAGGAGAACGCGGTCGCCGGTACGAACGCCATGTTCTTTCAACTGGAGCGCGCGGAGGACGGCCTTCCCGGCGAGCCTCTGGTAAGTCCAGGATTCGCGGCGATAACCGCGCTGCTGGACGATGGCGACCCCGCCAGAGAAGCGAGCGAATTCATCGAATAGCGACAGAAGGTTTGGGCGGGACATCAGTCAGTGGGTCTCCGCGTGGCTCGGGTTCATCATACGCTGGATGAGAGGATCAAGGTGGCGTGCCATTCAGGGTGAGGGGGAGCACGCCTGGTGCCACCTAAGCACCTTTTACTGCATCGAAATAGGGGAATCAGGAAAAGGCCCTTGGAATCTATAGGTGTCCGGGAAGGGGGCTTCTCGGGTAAAATGAAAGATTCAGGGGCTGGGGGATGTGCGCAAGCCTGACGAGTTTTGCCTTAAAGGCTCAAGCCCATTCATTCATCTGATCCTGTGGCACGACTCATCTCGTGCGTTGACAAAACTGGGGAGCGAATGCCTGTACCTATATCCCAAGCATGGACGGTGGCAAGTTACGTCCTGACACAGAAACTCAAGGGGCGCAAACAGTATCCGCTGGTGCTGATGCTGGAGCCGCTGTACCGCTGCAATCTGGCTTGTGCGGGCTGCGGCAAGATTCAGTATCCGGCACACGTGCTGAAGCGCGAGCTTTCGCCAGAGGAGTGCTTCAAAGCGGTGGACGAGTGCGGCGCGCCGATGGTGTCAATCCCCGGGGGTGAGCCGCTGATGCATTCGCAGATCGAAAAGATCGTCGAAGGTCTGGTAGCGCGCAAGAAATATATCTACCTGTGCACGAATGCCCTGCTCCTCAAGGAAAAACTGCACCTCTTCAAACCCAGCAAATACCTGACATTTTCGGTGCACCTGGACGGGCAAAAAGAACACCATGATTTTTCGGTGTGCCGCGAAGGCGGGTATGAGCTTGCCGTCGAAGGCATCAAGGCGGCGCTGGCGCGCGGATTCCGCGTGACCACGAATACGACGCTGTTTGACGGTGCGGATCCCAGTAGTGTGCGCGCGTTCTTCGACGAGATGATGAAACTGGGTGTGGAAGGCATGATGCTCTCGCCCGGCTATAACTACGACAAAGCGCCGGATCAGAAGCACTTCCTGGGACGCGCCAGGACGCGGCGGTTGTTCCGGGCCATGCTCTCGAACCGCAAGCCGGCGTGGCGTTTTAACCAGTCCATGCTGTTCCTGGAATTCCTGATGGGCAAGCGCGATTTTCGCTGCACGCCCTGGGGCATGCCGACGTACTCGATCTTTGGATGGCAAAAGCCCTGCTACTTGCTACAAGACGGGTACGCAGACACATTTGACGAATTGATGGCGGCGACCGAGTGGGCGAATTACGGCACGGAGTCGGGCAATCCGCAGTGCGCCAATTGCATGGTACATAGCGGGTACGAAGCTTCTGGCGTTGATTACACTTTTAGCTCGCTGAAGGGCCTGCTGGCGACGGCCAAGGCAACTCTGTTTACTAAAAACACCGACGAGGAAGCGCTACTCCTGTTAAACGAGCCGGTGAAGCCGGTGCACGCCTATAATCCCCTGGTGCAAATCGAAGGAAATCCAGAAAAACTTGAGGAGACGCGGGCATGACGGGTCCTCGCCATGCGGAGCGTCCCGCACATACGGTGAATCCCGACGAGCTGGAAGTGGCACCGGGATTTCAGCACGAAGGCCTGCAAGGCTGGGTGCCGGATCTAGCGAATGAGGAAGAATTGCGCGAAGCGCTGGAAAAAGCGTTTGATTATCGCGGGGACGTGACCATTACGCGCAAGGACGGCACAAAACTCGAGGGCTATATCTTTGATCGGGCCAGCGGGAAGAACCTGGAAAGCTCTTTCGTGCGATTGCTGCCCAAAGATTCCAACGAGCGCGTGAAAATCAGCTATGGGGAAATTGCCGGACTGGCCTTTTCAGGACGGGACACTGCCGCAGGGAAAAGCTGGGAAGCTTGGGTGAAGAAGTATTGGGAAAAGAAGGCGTCCGGTGGGGAAAACCTGAGTCTGCAGCCCGAATCGTTGGAAGAGTGAAGGAAGGTCGCGTAACCTGGGCAGAATTCGATAAATTTCTGATTTTAAATCACTTACAATTTTTGGAAGGCGAAAAGAGGGCAGCATAGTACTGTGGACAATAAGCCCTTTCTTGTGATAGTGTTAGATATAGCGTTTGTTGCTCTTGTATTACCTTTTGACTCGTTCAGGGGGCTGCGAGAACAAACTCGCAGCCCCTTTTTTCGGGCTGGAGGCAGTCGCGGAGCTTGGGAAACCATCCACCGGGACCAAGAGAGGCAAAGCAATTTCAATATCGAGGTTTAGCAGTGAAGGAACAAGGAACAGTGAAGTGGTTCAATGCTTCGAAGGGCTACGGGTTCATCCAACGCCAGACTGGTGAAGATGTATTCGTGCACTTCTCCGCGATTCAGATGGACGGTTACAAGTCCCTGAACGAGGGTCAGGCGGTGGAGTTTGAAGTGAAAAAGGGCCCGAAGGGCCTTCAGGCTGAGAACGTCACAAGCCTCTAGCCTGTAGATTGGGGAGGTCCCCGAGGGGTCGGGGACCTCGCCCAATAGCGAGTGAGAAAAGCACGAATCCAACAGGGTGAAGTTAAGGAGGAAGTTGTGCAAGTGATGCAGGAAGGGCAGACCATCAAGCACGGGATTTACGGCCTGGGCATTGTCACAGCCTCGGATCCGGAACGCACGGCCATTGATTTTGACGACCATGGACCCAAACTATTTGTGACCAGCATCTTCACGGCTGAAATCATTGGCGAAGCGCCCGCCACGCCCCCCAAGTCGAAGCGCCGGCGTAAGGTCTCCACGGCAGCGAAAGCCAGCAAAAAAGCCGCCGCAGCCGCGAAGTAAAGCAAGCAAGAAGGTCCCGCCTGAAGTAACCCCGAAAGATGCGCCAGAAATGGCGCAGGGGTGTGTTCGGACAATTCCCGAGCATGATCAACGGAACCGTGGAATTCATTTACATTTTATTTTGCAGTGAAGCCGCCAAAACCATGCGAATGAACAGCTAGACTGCGAGTGCAAGGAGAACTTCAGCGGATGGCGGACTCTGCCTGATCGAACGCGTGGTAGGAGGAGCGCACGAGGGGGCCGGATTCGACGTGCTTAAAACCCATCTGCTCGCCGAGAACCTTGTACTCGGCGAATTCGCCGGGATGCACAAAACGGATCACCGGGAGATGCTCGCGAGTGGGCTGAAGGTATTGACCCAAGGTGAAGATGTCCGTGCCTTGGGCCGCGAGTTCGCGCATCGTCTCCAGCACCTCTTCCTTTTGCTCACCCAAACCAAGCATCATGCCGGTTTTCGTGGGCACGTCGGGATAAGTTTGTTTCGCGCGGCGCAGTAACTCAAGAGAGCGCTCGTAGAGAGCACCTTTGCGCACCTGGCGATACAGGCGCGGCACGGTCTCCGTGTTGTGGTTGAGGATGTCCGGCTTCATGGCAAGGACGGTATCGAGGGCGTTCCAATCGCCGCGAAAATCGGGGATGAGGACTTCGACCTTGCAGCCGGGGACGCGGTTGCGAATTTCCTGAATGGTGCGGGCAAAGATGCGGGCTCCGCCGTCGGGCTGATCGTCGCGATTGACGCTGGTGACGACGGCATAACGCAAACCCATATGTGCGACGGCTTCAGCGACACGCAACGGCTCTTCTTCATCGGGCGGGCCAGCGGGTTTGCCGGAAGGCACGGCGCAGAAGCCGCAGGCGCGGGTACAAATGTCGCCGAGAATCATGAAGGTGGCGGTGCCATGTTCCCAGCATTCGCCCATGTTGGGGCAGCGCGCGGATTCGCAAACGGTGTGAAGGTCGAGGGTGCGCATGACACGCTTGAGATTGTGGTAGCGATCGCCGCCAAAGAACTTAACCCGCAGCCAATCCGGCCGCGGATGGTCGTCAGGGTTCAGCGGGAGCGACGGATTGCTGTTGGCGATGATGTTAAAGGGCGAAGCCATGATTCCCTGCGATTCGGAACGTACCTATTTTACGCGGGAAAGCGAGGTTCGACAAACGAGGCCAGGAATGGTCGGGATTACACCGGCTGGCGGGAAGAGCGGACAAAATCGCGGAGTACGGTGACGTTGGGGCCGTAGGCGCCGATGCGGCCAGCGTCCACGGGCAGGCCGAGGCGCTCGGCAAGTTCGAGATCGACACCGGCATCATCAAGTTCCGACAGGCTGAAGCCCGCCGCGGGGAGCACGCGGTTTAGGCCTGTCGGGTAAACGGGGCGCGGCGGCCGATGGCGCTGCCAAGGACGGCAGGCGAGTTCGTAGAACTGCTTCCAGTCGCGTTTGTGCCACGTATTCATCTTAACCCTTAGACCCAGTGCCCTTTGTAGGATGCGAACTTTGACGGGAAGGTTCGCTCCTCCTCTGAACGGCCACGGAAACAATCCTTGCACGAAAGACAAAGCGCAAGTCGTTCTTTTCATATACCCCAAGCGATCAGGAGCGAAAGAAAATCTTCGCCTGGTGTATCAAACACGTAACCCCGCGTGAAGTTTCGGCCACAGGATTGGAGCGGTGAGCGCTGCACCGAAACACAGAAACCAGGCGGGTAGGACCTCGCACATAGAGGCCGCCGCTTCGAACGCCGAGATAGTACATTGCAAAAACGGAGATGGCCAGACAAAAGTAGCGGCGGCTGTGAAAAAAGAAACCGGAGCCAATTGGTCTGAAGCTCAGAGCTCGCGGGAGTCTGCAGAAGGCGCAGAAACAGAAAAGGAAGCTTCGGACGCGAGCCCGCGCCCGAAGTCCTCAACGAAGACTGGGAGAGAAGGAGAAACTACCAGCGGTTGCCGCGGTCGCCGCGATCACCACGGTCGCCACCCCGGCCACCACCCCGGCCACCGCGATCGCCGCCCCGGCCGCCGCCACCACCACCCCCGCCATAGCCGCCACGCCCACCACCGCCACCGGAGCGCTCCGTCTGCGGCCGCGCTTCGTTGACGACAAGGTTCCGGCCCCCGAAGTTCTGACCGTTCAGGCTCGTCACGGCGCGGTCGGCGTCTTCATCGTTGGCGATCTCGATGAAGGCAAAGCCGCGTGACTGCCCCGTGAAGCGATCCCGAATCAGACTGATCGCGGAGGGATTCACACCCACTTGACCGAACCATTCCTGCAACTGCTCTTCCGAAGCATTGAACGGAAGATTACCCACGTAAAGCTTCTTCACCAGCGGACTCCTTCTGTCCGGAACCTAAACACGATTGCGGAGCGCACCGAAGAATCAAAACCGCCGACGTGGCATACCGCAGGGCATGCCCCAGGGGGCGGGAGGGACACTTCAGTGGTCCCGTGCATGGTCTCGAAAATTGACTTCTTTTGCAACTATAAATCGTTAGGAACAGGGTACCGGAGGGTACTGGGTCTGGACTTGGCGCCAAAATGGCACGCGGATACCTGGGGCGCCCTAGCTGGCACAGTGAGGTCGGCCCAACCGGCGCGCTGCTGTTTCTAGTGCCGTTCCAACTTGTTTCAGCAAATCCCTTCGAGAACACTCTCTCCGTGTTCGGGTCAGATGTTTGGACCGTCATTTGGCTCAAATAGTTGGAACGGCACTAGGTGCGATAGGAAGCATTGATGCGCACATATTCCGCTGTGAAATCGCAGGTCCAGAAGCGCGTGGACTCGCGCCCCGCGTGGAGATCGACGACCACCTGAACTTGTTTTTCCAGCAGGCGGTTGCTGGCGGCGCGCTCGTTGAAATCAAGCGGTTGGCCGCGGCGCAGCACCGGTACTCCGGCCAGGTGAATGTCCACGCGATGGGGATCGAACTTGACGCCGGAGCGCCCTGCTGCAGCAAAGATGCGGCCCCAGTTCGGATCGCCGCCGGCAAAGGCGGTCTTGACCAGCGGCGAGGTTGCGATGGTTTGGGCGATGCGGCGCGCATCAGCTTCCGTCTTGGTGTGACGCACTTCGATTTCGATAACGCGCTGCGCTCCTTCGCCGTCGGCGACGATCTGCAAGGCCAGCGAGTGGCAAACTTCTTCGAGAGCTTTGGCGAAGGCGTGGTACGCCGAAGTTCCCGGCCGGATGGCAGGTGCGCCCGCCTGGCCGTTGGCCAGAACCAGCAGCGTGTCGTTGGTGGAGGTATCGCCATCGATGCTGATGGAGTTGAAGGTTCGCCCGGCAACGTCACGCAGCGTTTTCTGCAGGAGCGAAGGAGAGATGGCGGCATCAGTGGCGACAAACGCGAGGGTAGTGGCGAGATTTGGATGAATCATCCCGGCACCTTTAGCGCAGCCAACAAGATGAATGCGCTTGCCCGCCATCTTGAAAAACGTCGTGGCTGTCTTGGGGCGCGTGTCCGTGGTGCAGATAGCGAGAGAGAACTCAGCAAAAGAGCGCGCGGACGGCCGGCGATTTCTGGTGATGCCAGTGAGTGCGCGGAGAATCTTCTCGAGCGGCAACGGCACACCGATGACGCCGGTGGAACACACCAGAACTTCGTGCGGGCGGCAGTTGAGGCGGCGCGCCGTTTCTTCCACGGTTTTCAACGAGGCGGCACGGCCCGCCGGACCCGTGGCGCAATTGGCGTTGCCGGCATTGACGATGACGGCCCTCATGCGGCCCCTGGACGCACGCAAATTCTCCTTGGAAACCACAACCGGCGGAGCAACAACGAGGTTCTGCGTGAAGACGGCGGCGGCCGAAGCCGGAACGTCGCTGGAGAGCAGCGCCAGGTCCAGCGCGCCAGTCTTCTTCAAGCCACAAGCGGTGGCCGAGAAGCGGAATCCGCGAGGGAGGGCGGCTTCGGAGAGGGCGAGCTTCATGGGAGGAGAATCCGCGGAGCGGGCAGGACGCTCACGGAAGCGACCTCCGATCCTCCGCGCGGTGCGATGCGGCTTCGAAAATGCTGAAAGCTGAACTGAGGCTCATGGCTTGTTCTCCAGTGATTTGAGTTTTTGCTCGAGCTGCGAAATCGCGGCGCGAACGGAAGTTTCGGCAGTCCCTCCAGGAATGTTTTTGGACTGGAGGGCTGCGGCCAGTTGCAGCGCGTTGGCGACATCGGCGTCAAACGCCGGTGAAATCCGCCGGAAGTCCTCAAGGGATAGCTGCGTCCAGGGTTTTGCCTGGCGCTCCGCTTCCAGCAGGAGATTTCCGACAAGATCGTGTGCCTGGCGGAAGGGAATACCCTTTTTGACAAGGTAGTCGGCGGCTTCGGTAGCAAGTAGCGCGGGGTTCGCAGAGGCTGCGGCCAGCCTGGCTTCGTTGAAGCACATGGCAGAAACAGCCCCGGCGGCGACATGGACCATCAAGGCAAGCTGGTCGTGAGCGGCAAAGAGGGCTTCCTTGTCCTCCTGGAGGTCACGTTGGTAACTGGAAGGCAGGCCCTTCAGCGTTGTGAAAAGGCTGAAAAGAGCGCCGGTAATGCGCCCAGTCTTGCCGCGCAGAAGTTCCCAGGCATCGGGATTCTTCTTTTGCGGCATCAGGCTGCTGCCGGTGGAATATTCGTCTGGGAGAATAGCGTAGGAGAATTCCTGGGAGGCGAAAAGCACGAAATCTTCTGCGAGGCGCGAGAGGTGCGTGGCAATGCCGGCGAGGGCGAAGAGATAGTCGAGAGCGAAATCGCGATCGCTGACGGCGTCGAGGCTGTTGGCGGTGATGCGGGAGAAGCCGAGTTCGCGCGCGATGGCGTCGCGATCGATGGCAAACGAACATCCCGCGAGGGCGCCGGAGCCCATGGGGCAGGCGTCGGCACTGGCGGCGGCGTTGTGCAGACGGGTGAGGTCGCGCGCGAAGGCCTCCGCGTGGGCCATCAGGAAATGAGACAAGAGAATGGGCTGGGCGTGCTGGAGATGGGTCATGCCGGCCATGGGAACCTTGAGGCGGGCTTTGGCTTGATCCAGGAAAGCGCGGATGAGGACGATAACACCCGAGCGAGTTTCAGCCACGGCATCACGGACAAAAAGGCGAAAGTCGGTGGCCACGAGATCGTTCCGGCTGCGCCCCGTGTGCAGTTTCCAGCCCAGTGGGCCGAGCAACTCGGCCAAGGCCTTTTCGACGAAGTGATGGACATCTTCGGAGGTTGAAGAGTCGAGCCAGGCGAGATCAGCCTTGGCGCGTTCCGCGATATTGTCCAGGGCACCGAGAGTTTGGCGAACTTCCGCTTCGTCGAGAATGCCGGCACGCTGTAAAGCCCTGGCCCAGGCGCGGTCGACGGCCAGTTCGTAGGGGAGAAGTCGTCGGTCAAACGCAAAAGAACGCTGAAACGCGTCGAACTCTTCGTTCGGCGGGCGATCGAAGCGGCCACCCCATAGGCGATCGTCTTTGCGTTCGGTCATAAGAATCCCGCGTCCTGCGTGAGCTGCAACATCCAGAAACGAAGCAGCAAATTCTGGGCATCGCTCAGCGGTGCCCACGTGCACCACCACCTATATCAAATACCGCAATGGAATGGGGCGCGGCCGCCAGAAACTCTCCCAAGACGGAGCCGCGCCCCGGCGAAAATCCTCAAGAATGCTGGCCTTCGGCTTTAGCTATGGGACGCACAGTGACCGGCAAAGCGAAAAGATTGATGAAGCCCTCGGCGTCCTTGGGATTGTAACGGCCCATGGAAAAACTGGCCAGGTCGGCGCGATAGAGAGAGAAGGGCGAGAAACGCTTGGTGACATTGAGCGTGCCCTTCCAGAGCTTCAGGCCGACAGAGCCGGTGACGCGCTGCTGCGCGACGTTGAAGAAGCCATCCAGAGATTCGCGCAACGGCGAAAACCACAAACCGTAATAGACGAGCTCAGCGTAACGTACCGAGAGGGCCTGCTGAAAGTGGGAGGTTTCCCGGTCGAGGGTAAGCCGCTCCAATTCGCGGTGCGCGGTAACCAGCAGCGTGCCGCCGGGGGTTTCATAGGCGCCGCGCGATTTCATTCCCACCAGACGATTCTCGACCAGGTCGGTACGGCCGACGCCATGTGCTGCGGCAATGTCATTTAATGCATTGAGAAGCGCAACGGGCCCGAGCTTCTTGCCGTTCACGGAAACAGGCGTGCCCGCTTCAAAGCCAATCTCCACCTCCTCTGGTTTGTCAGGAGCCTTCTCTGGCGATGCAATCCACTGCCACATCGCTTCGCGGGGCTCATTGGCGAGATCTTCGAGATCTCCGCCCTCGTGGCTCAGGTGCCAGATATTGCGGTCGCGGCTGTAGATGTTGGCGCGGCTCTGTTCCACCTGGACGTTGTGCTTTTGCGCGTAAGCAATGGCAGCCTCACGCGAGTCGATGGCCCACTCACGCCAGGGGGCGATGATGGCTAGGTGCGGTGCGATGGCTTTGTAGGCCAACTCAAAGCGGACCTGGTCATTTCCCTTGCCGGTGCAACCATGGGAAAGGCCATCGGCGCCCAGTTGCAGGGCGAGTTCAGCCTGACGCTTGGCCAGGACGGGACGCGCCATAGAAGTGCCAAGCAGATAGGTGTGCTCGTAAACAGCGCCCGCGCGGAGCGTTGGCCAGATGTAGTCCCGGACAAATTCTTCGCGCAGATCTTCCACGTAAGCACTGGATGCGCCGGTGGCCAGTGCCTTCTTGCGGGCGGCCTCGAGATCTTCCTGTTGGCCAACGTCTCCGATCATGGCAATCACTTCACAGCCATAATTTTCGCAGAGCCACGGAATGATGATGGACGTATCCAAGCCGCCGGAATAGGCAAGTACGACTTTCTTTGGTTTATGGACTTGCGGGGTCACTGGTTTCTCTCCTAAGGATGCCAAAAGGGATCAGGAATACAGCACGTGCAGGATGGCCTTCTGCACGTACATGCGGTTTTCGGACTGTTTGAGCACAATGGACGTCGGGCTGTCGAGAACTTCGTCGGTCACCTCCGCGCCGCGGTGTGCCGGGAGGCAATGCATAAAGAAGGCGCCGGGTGCGGCTTGCTCCATGAGTTTGCGATTGACTTGGTAAGCCTTGAAGACGTTGCGGCGTACCTTCTCTTCGGCCTCGAAGCCCATGCTGGTCCAGGAATCGGTGTAGACGGCTTGCGCGCCGGCGACGGCTTCCGAGGGATTGGTGAACAACTCGATGCGCGCGCGGGTTTCCTTGGCGGCGCGCTTGGCGTCTGCAAGGACGTCCGGTGCGGGAGCGTAATTTGGCGGCGTGGCGATGCGGAAGTTCACGCCCAGGCGCGCAGTGAGGATTAAGAGCGAGTGACAGACATTGTTGCCATCGCCGACATAGGCAAGCTTGAAGCCTTTCAACAGGCCGATCTTCTCTTCGAGGGTGAAATAGTCGGCGAGCGCCTGGCAGGGATGGAATTTATCGGAGAGCGCATTGACCACGGGGATGTTGATGCTGGCCGCCATCTCTTCCAGAACACGCTGTTCGTAAACGCGGGCGACGATGCCCTGCACCCAACACTCGAGGTTGCGGGCCACATCGGGGATGGATTCGCGCTCGCCCAACCGCGCCTGGGTGTGATCGAGGAAAACCACATCGCCCCCCATGCTCTGGATGCCGACCTCAAACGTGACGCGCGTGCGCAGGGAGGGCTTCTCAAAGATGAGAGCAATGTGCTTGCCGCGCAGCACGGAGGCGAAGCGCGACGGGCGCGCCTTAATGTCCGCGGCGCGCTGAAGCAGCTCGCGCGTGTCCGCAGGCGACCATTCGGCGCCGGTGAGGAGGTCCTTGGCGATGGATACGGGGATCGTCAGTGATGCGGTCATTCGTTATTCTCCACAGGTATTAGAGTGTTAGACAGATGCTCCAGCCGAGTGCTCGGCGGAAGAGAAGCCGCGCAGCACACGGGTACCGGGAACAGCGGAAAAGGTCGCGCGGCCGGAAACAGGCGAAAACAAACCAGGGGCCAGCGCGGCCGCGGCGGAATGGCCACCTACAATGTGAACTTCGCGAACGCCACCCTCGAGGGCGCGTTTGGCGGCTTCCAGCTTCAAAATCATGCCGCCGGAGACAACGCGCGAGTGCACGAGATTGTCGATCTGCTCGCAGGAAATGGCCGAGAGGACTTTGTCGCCATCAAGAACGCCTGCGACATCGGTGAGGTAAACGAGATGGTCTGCTTCGATGAATTCAGCACAGGCCGCGGCCATGTGATCGGCGTTGATGTTGTAGAGTTGGCCGTCCGCGCCGAGGCCGAGGCAAGGGGCAACAGGGGTTAGCTTCTCCCGCCAGAGCGATTCGAGAAAGCGCACATTGACGCTCGTCAGATAGCCCACATAGCCGAGGCTGCCTTCGATGTCGTTATGCACAAGGGGCGCGGCGGAGAAACACGCTGCGTCCGCGGCAGAGATACCGACGGCGGGCTGGCCTTCCGCGGAAATCGCGGCGGCCAGTCGTTTATTGAGCAACCCTGCAAAAACCATTACGGCAACATCGCGGGTTTCGCCATCCGTGACGCGCAATCCAGAGACAAATTTGCTTTCGATCCCAAGGCGCTTCAAGGTGGCAGTGAAGAGGCGGCCGCCGCCATGAACAACCAGGAGTTCGTGGCCATGTCGCGCGAGCGTGGCGACGTGGCGAGAGAGTTGTTGCACGGTGGCAGCATCTTCGAGCAAGGCGCCCGCAAATTTGATGACAATTCTCATAAAAGTCCGGTTTGCTCCTCAAGTCCAAGCGTGAGATTCATATTTTGCACAGCCTGCCCCGCCGCGCCCTTCCCCAGGTTGTCCAGGCACGAAATGATGATCAGGCGCTTCCCATCGGTATCCAGAACGAAACCGATGTCGCAGAAGTTTGTTTTCGTGACGTGCTGCAATTCGGGCAGGGAGCCCGCTGGAGAGATGCGCACCATGGGGCGGCCCGCATAAAACTTCTTATACAGGTCTTCTATGGCTTGTGGTGTTTGCGGCACGGCCAGCGTCACGTAGATGGTGGACAGGATGCCGCGGGCAACGGGAAGCAGGTGCGTTGAAAAAACCACCTGCGACTCCGGCAGGCCGGTGTGCTCGACAATTTCCGGCGTGTGACGATGCGAGAAAAGATTGTAAGCCCGGAAATTTTCGCCTACTTCGACGAAATGGAGATCGCGCCGCGGTTCTTTGCCCGCGCCACTTGCCCCGGATTTGCAGTCGCAGATGACGTTTTGCGTCGGCGAAACGAGGCCAGCCTGCGTCAGCGGGCGCAGCGCGAGAATCACGCTGGTTGCATAACAGCCGGGATTGGCGACCAGCTTTGCACTCGGGATGCTGTCCGCGTAAAGCTCTGGCAGGCCGTACACGGCGTCGCCCAGACGTGCTTCGTGCGGTGCGGGCAGCTTGTACCAGGAGGAGAATGTTTCTGCCGAAGAGAAGCGGAATGCGCCGCTCAGATCGATCACACGCAAACCCGCATCCAGCAATTTTGGCCCAATCTCTGCCGAGACTTCGTGGGGCGTGGCGAGAAAAGCCGTACCCGCGGAATTTGCCGTGACCGCCTCCATGGAAAGAGGCTTCAGAGGCGCCTCACCCCAACTGCGCAACTGGGGAAAAAGCTCGGAGAGGCATTGCGCACCCTTGGTATCGCGAACGTAAAACGTCGGCCGGGAAATCACGGGATGGCGCAGAAGCAGAGTAGCCAGCTCATAACCCGTATAGCCGGTGACACCAATGACGGCGATGTGCCGGGGATCTCTCATTTCACCTGTGCTTCGATTTTTTTCTGGAGAGATTCCCGGGCCTTGCTGCTGGGGGTAATGATAAGAACGGTGTCATCGCCGGCAATGGTACCGGCAATTTCGGGGAATTTTGCGCCGTCGACGGCAGCAGCCAAGGGCTGCGCGCCACTAGGAGGCGTTTTGAGGACCAGCAGACTCTGCGCGGGCCGGATGTCCAGCAGGAATTCGCGGAGTGCGCGGGTAAGCGGGGGAACGATGACGGCTTCTTCCTGCAGGCCGGAGCCGGACTTGTAGCCTTCGATTGTTTTGACGAGCTTCAATTCCTGCAAATCGCGGGAAAGCGTGGCCTGGGTGACGCGGAGTTTTTGCTTGGCGAGGCGGTGACGGAGTTCTTCCTGATTGGCGATGTGTTCGCCGGAAACCAGGCGGAGAATCTGTCCGTGGCGGAATGTTTTTGTCGCACTCATCGGGAATGTACTATGCAACGCACTGTATATTTATACAGTTCCTGCGCCGCGATGTCAACACAATAGCCCCGGCTTGTTGTGCTCTCCCGCGCACCCCGCAGCACCTTCCGGTCAACGGCAATTGGACTATGATGGGGTTCTGCACGAAGTTGCTCTCGCGCAAGCCGCGTTGCACCGGCTGCGCGAGGCCCTGCCGGAATAGGAGCCAGCCATGACGAATGAACGCAAACCGAAAAAACCGCGCGAACAATACCGCCTGCGCACGCGGTTGATCCACGGAAGCTTTGCCACGGGCCGGTGGGATTACGATCACCATGTGGTGCCGCCGCAATCAAGTTCCGCCACCTACCGGCTGTCTTCGGTGCATCGCGGCGCACAGGGATTCATCGAATTTGCCACGCCGGAATCGCGCCGGGCGCCCATCTACATCTATGACCGGTTAGACGAGCCGAGCCGCGGGATGTTGGAGGAGAATTTGGCGGCGGCGGAAGGTGGAGAGGTTGCCGTCACCTTTGCGACGGGCATGGCGGCGGTAAGCGGGGCCCTGGGAATCCTCACAACCAGTGGCGACCAGATCGTCGCACATCAAGTCCTCTATGGTTGTACGCACAGCCTGATGACCAGCTGGCTGCCGCGCTACAAGATCCGCACGGATTTCTGTGATCTGTGCGACCCGGAAACGCTTGCGAGCGTGGTTACAAAACAGTGCCGCGTGGTTTATTTTGAGACGCCCGTCAATCCGACAATGGAACTCATTGATCTGCGGGCGGTGCGGCGCGTGGTTGACCGGCTGAACACGGGAAGGCCCGACGGGGAAAGAATACGGATTGTGGTTGATAACACATTTTCCACGCCGTACTGCCAGAGGCCGCTGGAACACGGCGTTGACCTGGTGGTGCACAGCCTGACCAAGGATATCGGGGGGTTTGGCACGCAAATGGGCGGCGCAGTAATCGGCGCGAATGAGTACTTCAATTTGCTCATGCTCTATCGGAAGGATTTTGGGGGCGTCCTTTCGCCCACGAATGCGTGGCCCATCCTGGTGTATGGTTTGCCGACACTGGCGACACGTATGGTGAACCAGCAGAAGAGCGCCATGCAGGTAGCGGAGTTCTTGCAGCGCCAAACGAAAGTGGCGCGGGTGCTGTATCCGGGGTTGCCCAACTTTCCGCAACGCGATCTGGCGCGACGGCAGATGACCACGCCGGACGGCGCATTCGCGCCGGGCTGCATGTTGTACTTCGAGCTCAAGGGAAGGGATGGCACCGCGAAAAGCGCTGCAGAGGCGGCCGAGCGATTTGTCGACTACGTCGCGGAGAAGTCCTACACGGTGACCCTGGCGGTAAGCCTGGGGCAGATCAAGACGCTCATCGAGAATCCGTTCTCCATGACGCACGCGGCGATCCCGGACGAAGAGAAAATCCGCTGCGGGATGCAACCCGGGGGCATCCGCCTGTCCCTCGGATTGGAGGACTGGCACGACATCATCGCCGACCTGGAAGACGCCCTGGAAGTGGTCTGACCGGAAGGACAGGTAGGGACGGCTGCACGATTCGCCGCATCCCGCAGATGACTGCTGGATTTTTTGCGCCAGGAATGTTACGAATCGGTTATCGCCTTTTTGCGCCGATGACCGAACTGTGCCATATCGGGGGATGCAAGCATGACGTGCCGGCTGCCCTGGCCGATGACAAGCTTTGCATCCTGCATTTCACGCTGTCTCTGGAAGCGAGCTGCGCGGAGATGCGGCGCGAGACGGCCCTTGGGAACACGCCGCACGAACGGCAGCGCGAAATCATGCGCTTCATCACAGAACACGGGGAACGCCTGGCCAGGGTCGCGACCAGCGGCCTGCATTTGACGGACGATTTGAAAGCGCGCGTGCTGAGCACTTTCCTCACGCTGATGAATCTTCGCGAGAATCTGGATCGCGCGGCCATGCGCACACCGACCGGCCGCGGCGGATTTTCCCGCTAGTGCCGTTCCAAGTTGTTCCAGCAAATCCCTTCGAGAATACTTTCTCCGTGTTCGCGTCAGATGCTTGGACCGTCATTTGGCCCAAATAGTTGGAACGGCACTAGCCCCCACAAACTTAGCTCCCATGTCCTTGTGGAATTAAGCGAGCGCGCCACCGTGGGTTCAGTTGTGTTTTCAGGATGCTGCGGGCGCTGCTGAGAACGGCCATTTCGTCCGGCGCGGGAGCACAGAAGGCGCTGCTTCCCTTCGGTGCCGATGCCTTCCAGGAACATCTTCCGAGAGCATTTCTCATGGAGCGGGTGGCTCGCGTAACATAGAGTTCCAGCCTTGGAAATTCCTCTCATGGTTGCTGCAATGGCAACCGTGGAGGCAACGCCTCTGTGCTGGGCTTCGTCTGAGTGAAGAAATACATGAAAGCATGCCGGGTCAACAGGTTGCGAGGTGCAGCACTCCTGATCCTGCTTCTGGGAGCAGGGTCTGCGTGCGCCCAGGCGCCAGAAGAGACTCCCGGAGAGAATGCGCCCGCCTCGAACGTAGTTTCCGTGCGGATTGTGCGCGAGGATGGCAGCGTCCTGATTGCGAACCCCGGCGGCCTTACGGTGGGAATCGGGGCGCCGCTACAGCGCGACCAAGTGGCCGCCAGCATCAGGAAACTCTATCAAACCGGCGACTACGCTGATTTGCGAGCGGTTGTGACGCGCGAGGCGGGGGGAGTCCGGCTGGATTTCGTTGTGCGGGAAAATCTGTTCATCAATCAAGTGGTCATCGAAGGGCTGCAAACACCGCCGTCGGAAGCTTCCGCGGCCGCGGCGATGCAGTTGTCGCTAGGACAGACGTACCGTACAACAGAACTCGATGACGCGATCAAGCGGTTGACGGAAGCGTTGCGCGAGGAAGGCCTGTATCAGGCAAAAGTGATGGCGGAGCGCCAGCCTCATCCGGAAACGCACCAAATGGATGTGATCGTGCACGTGGAGTCCGGGCCGCGGGTGCGCCTGAGGAATGTCCAACTGCTCAACAACACGCACTATCCCGACGTCCAGCTACGGAAGCTTTTCAAGCTGAAGCCTGGGAGCGAACTGACCATCGCCCGAGCGCAGCAGGGCACCGAGCGCATCCGGAAATACCTGGAAAAGCGGGGGCACTTGAGCGCGCGCGTTTCGGTAAGACGGGGCGAGTATAGCGCACGGGATAACACGCTGCCCGTAACGCTGGAAGTGACGGAAGGGCCGCGTGTTCTGGTGGAAGTGGCAGGCGCGAAGTTTTCCAAACGCACCTTGAAGAAACTCATTCCGGTCTATCAGGAAGGGTCAGTGGATGCAGACCTTCTCGAGGAAGGAAAACGGAATTTGCGGGAACGCTTGGAGCGCGAGGGGTATTTCGATGCGACAGTAGATTATGCGACGGCGGAGCGCCAGGTCGACGGGAAGAAATCGGACTGGAAAGGATCCGAGGAGGTGATCACCTATACGGTGAAGCGGGGCGACCGCCACAAGTTGCTGCGCATCGAGTTCGAAGGGAACCGTTATTTCAGCACCTCCCTGCTGCGCAGCCGCCTGAACATTGAGCCCAGCTCGTTCGAGATTCGAGCGCGATTTAGCCGAAGGCTGCTGGATTCGGATGTGTTGTCTATGAAAAGCCTATACGCAGCCAGCGGATTTCTGTCTACCACGGTGGAAGGGAGGATACAGGACGACTTCGAGGGGAAGCGGGGCGACCTGGTCATCCGGTTTGTGATTCAGGAAGGCAAGCAGACACTGGTCTCGAGCCTGTCCGTCGAGGGTACGAAAGCCATACCGGAACAGGAGATCCGCAGCGTTATCGACTCGCGGCCAGGCCAGCCCTATTCCGACATCAACGTGGCAACGGACCGCGACAATATTCTGACCAAATACTTCAACCGGGGCTTCCCCAATGCCCAATTCTCCTGGACCGCAGAACCTGACAAATCGCCTCTCGATGAAGGAAAAGCCGCAAAAGGAAATTCAGCCAGCGGGGACTCCGCAGAGGCCAGACAGGAGTACCGCATCGAGCGCGCGGAGCCCATGCGCTTGGTCTACAAGATCGAGGAAGGTTCGCAGATTCGCGTGCGCCGCGTGCTCCTGGCGGGATACCGGCGCACGCGTCCCCGGGTGATCGGCCGTGAGGTAAAGGTAAAACCGGATCAGCCCCTTCGCGAGGGGGATGTGGTGGAGTCCCAGCAGAAACTCTACAACCTGGGAATTTTCAACCGGGTGGTCGTCGAGCCGCAGAACGCCGGGGGTACTGACCCCGAGAAGGATGTCGTTGTCCTCGTGGAAGAAGCCAAACGTTACACCATTGCGTATGGCGGAGGCTTTGAAGTACAGCGTCTGGCAAGCTCGACCGATCCGACTGGCGGACAGGTGGAGGCTGCGCCGCGCGGGATTCTGGAAATTTCCAAGCAAAACCTGACCGGCCGCGCCGATTCTCTCACTTTAAAACTGCGGGGCAGCACGATTCAGGGGCGGGCGCTGCTGGCGTACTCCGCGCCGAATACCTTCAACAGCCCTAAACTGAGCCTGCAGGCCACTGCATATTTCGAGAAATCGCAGGACATCAACACCTTTTCGCAGACACGCTATGAGGGGAACCTGCAGCTCACCGAGCAGATCTCCTCGCGGGCTTCCATACTGTATCGCTACGCATTTCGCAAGGTGACAGTGAGCAATCTAAACATTCAGTCCGACGAGATACCATTGTTTAACCAACCAACGCTGATTTCGCAATTCGGCATGACATGGTTCCGCGACACGCGGGACAGTCCGGCGGATGCGACAAAAGGAAGCTTTAACAGCGCGGACGTGAGTCTTGCAGCCACCAAGATTGGATCCAGCGCCAGCTTTGCCCGGTTTTTCCTTCAGAATTCGACCTACACGCCAATCAAACGAGGTTGGAGCTTTGCACGGTCAACCCGCGTAGGCATCCTGGTACCGTATGGCGATACCGTCTCCTTAACTTTTCCCGCGCCTACTACGCCGCCGCTTCCGACGGTCATCCCTTTGCCGGAGCGCTTCTTTGCGGGTGGCGGGACTTCTCTGCGAGGCATTGCGCTGAATCAGGCAGGGCCCCGCGATTCGTCAACGGGCTTTCCGGTTGGCGGCCAGGCGGTCATGATCTTCAACCAGGAATTGCGGTTTCCGCTCAAGCTACCCTTTGTCGGCGCAGGCCTCGGTGGCACGCTCTTCTATGACGGAGGCAACACATATAGCCGGCTGACACGCATGACCTTCCGCTGGTCGCCACCCAACCCAGTCTTCAAGGCGGCGTATCCGGGATACCCCCCGGGGCGTTTCAATCCGACGCAATGCGTGGAGAACTGCAGCAACGAATTGAACTACTTTTCGCACACCGTCGGTGTGGGGTTGCGTTACGCAACACCAGTCGGGCCGATCCGCATTGATGTTGGCTACGAACTGAACCGCCCGCAATTTGTCATCCCTTGCAAGAATGGCGCCGTACTCTGTCAGGAAGCGACACGCTTGCCGAGTATCCAGTTCTTCTTCAATTTGGGGTCGAGCTTCTAATGCGGCGCCGCGTCTTAAACCCGAGCTTGATTCTGATCGTTTTGATCGCCGGCAAAGCCGTGCTGTCGCAGGAGGTTATTGACCGTGTCGCGGCACGCGTGGAGAACGACATCATTCTCCTCAGCGATGTTCGCGAGCTGGGGCGCTACCAACTGTTCATCGATGGCAAGTCAGAAAGCGACGCACAGATTTTGGACCGGCTGATTGATCAGTGGATCGTGCGCGGTGAGGCCAACGCCGCCCGGTACCCACAACCATCAGATGAAGAGGTGCAGCGTAGCCAGGCGCGCCTCAAGCGGTCATTTTCTTCGCCTGCCGAGTTTGAGGATCGCAGGCGGCAGAGCGGGCTCAGCAGCGAAGAATTGCTGGCGATGGTGAAGTCGCAGCTCTACCTGAGCAATTACTTGGACACAAGGTTTCGACCCTCGATCCAGGTCGAAGAAAAATATGTGGAAGAGTTTTACAGAGCGCGGGTGGTGCCGAGGGCGGAAGCGCGGGGCCAGACACCGCCAACTCTTGAAGCCGCGCGTGATTTCATTCAGGAAGCGCTGGTGCAGCGCGCGATCAATGAGCAAGCCGATCGTTGGCTGAAAGAAAGCAGGTCGCGGATTCGCGTGGAGAATTTGTTGAACGAGAGCAAGCCATGACCAAAGAATCGCGCTGGCGGAAAATTCTTTGGGTGGAGCACCTCCTTTGGGTGCTGGGGACGTGGACCCTGCTGGGAATCGCGCTGGCGATCATCGCCGTGGGCAGCGGACTGGCAAACCCGCTGCTGCGTCGCGTCCTGATACACCGGATGGAAACGCTGACCGGAGCACGCGTCGAAATCCGCACGGTCTCCGTGGGCTGGTTTTCGCTGAGTGCCACGGTGAATGGATTGGTGGTGCATGGCAAGGAGCCGGCGGGCACGGAGCCGTTGTTTAGCGTGGAGCAGGCCCGCGTGGGGCTGCGCATTGATTCGTTCTGGGGGCGGCGAGTTGGCCTGAACGAATTGATGCTGCAATCACCGCGGCTGCACCTGCGCGTGGAAAAGGACGGGGGCAACAATCTGCCAACCTTGAAACGCACGAGTTCAGCGCGGAAGACGCCGCAGGAAATGCTGCTGGAGATGCACGTGCAGCGCGTGGAAATCAAGGACAGCTGGCTGCTCTACAACGACATAAAGAAACTGGTCGCCGTGGAAGGCGGCGACTTGCAGCTCCAGCTGACGCGGGGTGGTCAGCCGGACCACGTTCTCTATATCGGCACACTGCAGTGGGAGTCCGTTGAATTGGCGCGGCGCCGCGACGTGCCGGTACCGGCGAATCTTTTCGCGAAATTCTCGCTGGGTCCGCAGGGGTTTGCGCTGGAACAGGGCATTCTGGACCTCGGCCGCTCCCATGTGGACCTGCAAGCGCAGGCAAAGGATCTGACCGCCGGAGACTGGACCTATCGCTACCGCGGATGGCTGGACTTGCTCGACCTGCGTGAGACTTTCCGCACGCCAGAAATACCCTTGGGGCGCGTTGATCTGCGAGGAGAAGGAAGCCTTACGGACGGCAAGCTGGAAGGCAAAGGCAGCTACGCCGCGGACAACATCAAACTGAGTTTCGAGGATTTCCACGCTGCGAATATGACCAGCCGGTCGAGCTACGTTCTGGATCCGCAAGGAGTGGTGCTGCCAGACTTCGCGGCCTACGCGCTGGGGGGAAGCGTGAAAGGGCGCGTCACCATGCGCTTCGATGGGCTGAAGTTCCGCGCGGAGACGAGGCTGCAGGATATCCGCCTTTCTCTCGTTGCGCCGGCGATTGATCACGCGGGATTTCCCGTCGACAAATTGCACTGGGATGCGTTGATTTCGGCGGACAGCGTGGAAACCTGGCACGACAATTTTCGCGACTTCGACATCAGCGCGCGGATGCACTGGGACGAACCGCAGGAGCTCGCCGCTGGGCACGTTCCCGTCGCGGGCGATTGGAAACTGCGCTACCGCTACGAGCCGGACATTCTCGATCTGGAGCAATTGGCATTTGAGACGCCGTCTTCCCGGGGCTCGATTACCGGCGTGTTGCATCCCAAGAATTCGGCACTTGATGTGCGGCTGGATGTGGGCTCTCTGGAGCCCTGGAACGATTTCATCCATGCGATTGCGGGAGACAAACCCGGCACGCCGGAAGCAGCGGTGCGGATTGGCGGGTCGTTGCAATGGATTGGGAAAATTACGGGTCCGGCAATGGGTCCGGAGTTTCAGGGACACTTCCGCGGGGAGCACATGCGTTATCAGGATTTCGTGCTGGATTCGCTGGACGGCGATTTGACCTATTCGCCGAACCAACTGGTGATCAACAAAGGGCGCGCGCGCCGCGGCGTGATGGAAGCGGAAATCGACGGGCGGATGCAATTGAGCGATTGGGATTTTCTGGCGGACAGCGAATGGACCAGCGACATCAACCTGGAAAAGGTGCCGATGGAAGGGTTGCAGCAATTGGCAGGCTGGAAATATCCATTAAGAGGATTGGTGACGGGACAATTCCACGGGCACGGCACGCGCGCGGAGCCCGCGCTGACCGGCTTGCTCGATGTGGCCGATGGGGATGCGTATGGCGTTACGTTTAATCGCTTGCGCGGGCAACTGAGCGTCATGCCGGGCGAAGTCCGCCTGGCCAACGCGGAGTTGCGGTTCTTTGAGCCGGGCACCGAAAAGACCGGGGGAGCGGGAATCGTGACGGGTACGGCGGCGTACCGATTTGCCGACCGCTCCTTAACGGCAGATCTGGTGGGAGCTTCACTGCCGCTCGCGAACATCGGAAAGATTCAGTCGGCCAGCCTCCCTCTGGGAGGGCAAATCACTTTTCGCCTGAAATCGAGCGGCCCGATAAGGCAACCCGTTGCGGAAGGTTCTTTTCGCGTGGTGAATCTGCAGATCGGAACGGAAGTCATTGGCAGCTTGGAAGGGGAACTGCATTCCGATGGAAAAGAAGCGAGTTTGAAACTTGGATCCGCCATGAACGAAGGAGCGATTACGGGCGGGATCAAACTGGGCTTGGCCGACCCGCTGCCTTTGGATGGAAAGATCACGATCCAAAACTTAAATCTCGATCCCTACCTGCTCTCCGCTCTGCACCTGAAAAAATTCACTGGCCACGGCACTGCGGACGGCGACATTACGGTGAGCGGGGAACTTCAGCATCCGGAGAGCCTGGTGGTGGATAGCAATTTCACCCGGCTGTTGCTGACCTATGGCGGCGTGCAACTGGAAAATTCCGGCCCGATCCACCTGACTTCGACGCGGGACAGCCTGAAGATTGTGAGCGCTTCGCTGAAAGGAACGGATACGAACGTCGAATTGAGCGGCTCGATTCAGTTCAGCGGCCGGCGGGCGCTGGCGATGAAGATGAACGGGACGGTGGACCTGCGGCTGCTGAGCGCGTCTATTCCGGACTTCGATGTGGCCGGCCATGCCGATATCAACGCCTCGATTGAGGGTACGGTGGACCGGCCGAGAATCATTGGGCGCGTAAAGCTCAATAATGCCTCGGCGCGCACAGCGGACTTCCCGACCGGTCTGAGCAACGTGAAGGGCGATCTGGTGTTTGATGCGAACCGCTTGTTCTTCGAAAATGTCACCGGCGAAGCAGGTGGAGGTATCTTGGCCCTTTCCGGCAGCGTGAATTATTCGGAGAAGCCGCTGCGATACGACATCTCCGCGAAAACCGACCGCATCCGGATTCGTTATCCGGAAGGGCTCAGCTGGCTGGCAGGGGGATCGCTGCGTCTCTCGGGCACGTTGGACGGGGGTCTGCTCTCCGGGAAAGTAGTTGTTCAGCGCGTGAACCTAAGTGAGGGGTTGGAATCGGCAGGCATCCTCGTATCCAGCACGGGCGGAAGCAGTTCCGGCAGCTCCAGTTTTTTGCGCAATTTGCAGTTCGACGTGGAGGCAAATTCCACGCCGGATGCACGGATGGAATGGCCGGGAGCGCAACTGGAAGCAGACGCCAACCTGCGCGTTCGGGGCACCGCCGAGCATCCGATATTGCTCGGACACATCCACATACTCTCCGGAGATTTGTATTTCCGGGACAGCCGCTATCACGTGACGCGAGGAGATTTGAATTTTGCCAACCCGTTCCGGCTGAATCCGGTGATCAATGTCGAAGCAACGACGACGATTCAGCAATATGAAATCACGCTGAATTTCACAGGGGAGGCGAGCAAGCTGAGCCTGTCCTACCGGTCCGATCCGCCACTGCCAGCGAACGACATCGTCACATTGCTGGCGGTGGGCCAGACAGGCGAGGAATCGGCGCTGCGCACGGGGGGCACGACGCAGAGCGGCACTTCCGGCGCATCGGCATTATTGTCGGAGGCGATTTCGAGCCAATTGGGCGGGCGCGTCGAGCGGCTGTTCGGTATTACGCGATTCCGCGTGGATCCCGGCCTCACCGGGGTGGGGGCAAGCAGCTCCGGCCAGAACGCCGCGGCGCGCGTGACCGTCGAGCAGCAGGTGACGCGGAACCTCACGGTACTCTACGAAACAAACGTGACGTCCACGCAACAGCAGGTAATCCAGATCGAGTATAACGTGAACAGGAATATTTCCGTCGTGGGCCTGCGGGACCAGAACGGCACCTTCGGTGTGGACATCAAGATTAAGAAACGCTTGCCCTAAGAACAGCGCGACTCAAACCATCGAGTTGTGATTGCAGTCTTATTGGAACTCAGGGTTGAGACTGCTGCGCGGCCTGCTGAGACGCTTCCTGCTGGGGGCGATGCTGTGGCTGCCAGCGGCGCGGTGGAGGATTGTACAGCCGGGCATTCTGTCCGGTGACGGGATCCTGCTCTTTGGCCGCTTGCAGGGAGTCCTTGACGGCCTTGAAAGCAGCGGCACGCGTTGCTTCCTGGACTTCACGGGAGATTTTCGGGCCTTCAGCCGCTACTTTTTGTCCGAGGGGCGAGCCGTAGAACTGAAGCAGACCCTTGATCTCGTCGTCAGTGTAATGCTTGTCGTAAGCCGCGACCATCTGCTCGGTCACCTGGTCCACATCGAAACTCTTTTCGTACCCTGAAATGACGTTATTGATGAAGGCCTGGCCCTTCCCATTATTTGGCACGGAGGCGAGAAGTTTTTCGCGGTATTGATCCGCGATCAGATTGACGGATTCCTGGAACTGATCCCGGGCACCGATGAGCTCCAGAAGCGCGCGGATGTCGGCGTCTTTTGCAGAATCGATGGAAGCGGCAGGTGAAGAGTTGAGCTTGTTAGCAGCGGATTGCGAGGCCGCTTGGACCGCCGTAGAGGAGCCACCTTGAATGGCTACGAGAAACGTTCCCACGTAAATCAAAATCAATGCAATTGCCGCTTTCATCTCATCCTCCACACTCTGTGGTCCTGCCTTAGGATTGATTGTAGGGAAGAGCAAAAACGGGCGCGCCTGCGCTGCGGTGCAGGTTTGCCTCGTGGATACTGGCCGGAGGTGCAGGGGGCAGATATCGTCCAATTTTAGAGAGAGCGCGCCGGGTTGGACTGCATATCAACCCTCCTCTTACGGGAGAAGCGCCAGTAGATTATGCTTGGGTTAAGGCGGAGCCTGAATTCCCTGCGAGCCGGACAAGAGAGACGCGCGGGGGAAGTTGGTGGGAATGCATTCCATGAGCACAGCCAAAACGCTGACCGAAGAGGGCTACGCGGAGTTGCGCGATGCCATGGTGGAAACGCAAATCCGAAAGCGCGGCATTGGGGATGAGCGTGTGCTGCAGGCCATGAGGAGCGTGCCGCGGCATGAATTCGTCGAATCCCACTGGAGGAATGTGGCGTACACCGATGAGCCATTGCCGATCAGCGGCGGGCAGACCATCTCGCAGCCCTATATTGTTGCCGTCATGTGCGCTGCGGTGCATCCCGAAGGCATGGAGAAAGTGCTGGAAATCGGAACGGGTTGCGGGTATCAGGCTGCGGTGCTTTCCTGCTTGGCCCGGGAGGTGCACACGGTCGAATACCGGGAGGAGCTTGCAAGTGGAGCGCGTGAGCGGCTGCAACGGCTGGGGTACGGAAATATCCAAGTTTACTGCGGCGACGGTTCGCTGGGCCTGGAGGCGTTTGCGCCCTATGATGCCATCGTCGTGGCCGCGGCGGCACCCCACGTACCGAAACCTTTGGTGCGGCAACTAGCGGAACGTGGGCGGATGATCGTGCCCGTGGGCGGAGAAGGGCACCAGATACTGCTGCTGCTGACCAGACACGGCGAAAAACTCAGTTCAGAACGGAGAGAACCCTGCCGGTTTGTGCCCTTGTTGGGCCGCTACGGCTGGAAGGATACGCGCACTTGATGAGCGATTCCGCCCCCGAGCTGTCCATCATCATTCCCTCGTTCAACGAAGAGTTGCGCCTGCCCGCAACACTGGAAAAGATCGCGTACTACATTGCGCGTGAGAAAAAGATTGCCGAAGTTATCGTGGTGGACGACGGGTGCACGGATCACACCGCCGAGGTGGCCGAGTCCTTTCGAGGGAAAATCGCGCAATTGCGCGTGCTTGCGAACGGCACGAACCGGGGCAAGGGCTATAGCGTGCGCCACGGCTCTCTGGAGGCACGCGGCGAGATCGTTCTCTTTACCGATGCGGACCTCTCTTCGCCGATCGAAGAGGCGGGCAAACTTCTCGCGGCCTTGAAGAACCATGACGTGGCCATCGGCTCGCGCGCCGTGGATCGCCGCTTGATCGAAGTGCGCGAATCGGCTTTTCGGGAATTTGCGGGCATCGTCTTCAACAAAATTGTCCGCACCGTATTGCGGTTGCCATTTGTGGACACCCAGTGCGGATTCAAGGCCTTCCGGCGAGAACGGTGCCGGGTGATCTTCGAGCAACAGACCATCGAGCGATTTGGCTTCGATCCGGAACTGCTCTATCTGGCGCGGCACCACGGCTTGTCCACGGTAGAGGTGCCGGTGCGCTGGGCGCATTCCCCGGCCACCAAGGTGAGCATGTGGAGGGACAGCGTGCAGATGTTCCTGGACGTGGTGATCATCCGGTGGAACGCATTGCGCGGCCGATACCGCAAGGGGCGGTGAGGTCTACTTTGCACAATAAAGTACTTGACAGCGCTTACCCGCAGCGCTATTCTTTGTTCGTGCCCACGACCAGCCCCATCCGCACTCCTTCCCGTGAGCCCATCCCGATTGACGCTCGCGCCGCGGATCAACTCCGCTACATCCGTGAAACCATGGAACGCGCTGCGGAGTTCACCGCGGTGCCCGGCTGGGGTGGTGTGGCCATGGGCGTCACGGCCTTGGCAGCGGCGCTCTTGGCCTCGCGCCAAGGTACACCACTAGGCTGGGTCGCGGCGTGGTTGGCAGAGGCTTTTGTAGCGGTGGCGATCGCGGCACCGTCGGCAGCGACCAAAGCGCGGCGCGCCAATTCCTCATTGTTCAGCGGACCGGGGCGCAAGTTCGTGCTGAGCTTCGCACCGCCGATTGTCGTGGGCGGGTTCTTGACGGTGGCGCTCTTCCAAATGGGCAATTTCACTGCCCTGCCAGGGGTGTGGCTGTTGTTGTATGGTACGGCGATTGTCACGGGTGGCGCGTTTTCGGTGCGTGCTGTGCCGATCATGGGGCTTTGCTTGATGGGGCTTGGCGCTGCGGCTTTATTCGCTCCGGCGCATTGGGGAAATCTGCTCATGGCCGCAGGTTTCGGATTGGTGCAGATCGGCTTTGGTTTGTGGATCGCTTTGCGGCACGGCGGTTGAGCAGGTATTGGAGAACAGAAGAGTTATGGCGAGATCGGCGACAGTCCGGCAGGTGCGCCTGCAAAAAGAGGAGGCTCCCTCCGCGGTCCCGAGCCAGAAGCGCGAGGCGGTGCCGGCGAATCTGGACCGGCTGATTCACGAGCGCATCCGGCTGGGGATTGTCAGCGCGTTAGCCGTGAACCGTTCGCTGACGTTCAACGAGTTGAAAGCCCTGCTGAAGACGACGGATGGAAACCTGAGCGTGCACGCGAGGAAGCTGGAGGAGGCGGACTACATCGTGTGCACGAAATCGTTTGACGGGCGGCTGCCCAAAACGGAATACCGGCTGGCCGCCGGCGGGCGCCGGGCGCTGGAGCGCTACCTGAATCACATGGAAGCGCTGATCCGGGCGACGCGCGAGGGGTAAAAAATTTGTGCCTTTACTTTGCATTACAAAGTACATTGTGAAAGTTGGCGGCGGAGGAAGCAGCATGCTCATGGAAAACACGATTGTGGATCGCACCCACGCGGTGCCGGCGGATACGGCGTTCAAGATTCATGTTGCGATCATTTGCGATGGCAACGGCCGCTGGGCCACTGCGCGAGGTTTGCCGCGCTCGGAGGGTCACCGTGAGGGGGCCGAAGCGGCACGGCGCATTATCCGGTGCGCGCCGCACCTGGGCATTCACACCCTGACGTTATTCGCGCTTTCCTCAGCGAACTGGCAGCGCCCGCCGGCCGAAGTGGACGCCATTCTGGGGCTACTGCGGGAATACCTCCAGGCGGAGACTTCTCACTGCCTCGAAGTAGGCGTTCGCCTGAGCATCATCGGACGGCGCGATCGCTTGCCCGCGGGCTTGCGAGCAGCGATTGCCGATGCCGAAGCGCTGACCGCGAAGGGTAAGGCGCTGCACCTGCGCTTGGCGATCGACTACTCGGCGCGACAAACGATCTACCAGGCGGCAAGCAAGTTCTACAAAGTAACCAACCTTTCCAGCGAGGCATTCGGCGACCTACTTGCCGAAGTGCAACGTGGCGGCTCGACCGAAGTGGACCTGCTGATTCGCACGGGCGGTGAACAGCGGCTTTCGGATTTCCTGCTCTGGGAATGCGCCTTCGCGGAATTCGTTTTCTTGCCGAAGCGCTGGCCGGACTTTATGCCGGTGGACCTGCGGAATTCGGTTCAGGAATTTGAGCGGCGAGAACGGACGCGGGGCGGCCTGCCGCGCGAGTGCACCATCTAGTGCCGTTCCAACTGTTTCTGCCAAATGACGGTCCGAGCATCTGACACGAGCACGGAGAGAGTATTCTCGAAGGGATTTGCTGGAACAAGTTGGAACGGCACTAGTCCAATAGAATCCAGGTGGCTCAGTGATACTCACGGTGCATGGCGAAGGCCTTGAGGAGGACGCGCGTGGCTGTCTCCGTGAGCTGATACAAATGAAGTTCGTCTTCTTTTGCGAAGACAAGATCCGTAACATCGCTACCCGCGCGGGCTTCCCCGGCGACGCGCTCACAGAGATAGTCGATGATCACATAGTGGAAGCGCGGGCGATCCGGCGAGCCTCCGCCTCCATCCTCCTGATCGATGTAGATACGGTCAAAAGCCTCGATCATCTCCAGGACGCGCACCTGCAAACTGGTCTCTTCCAGCAACTCGCGTGCGACACCTTCCTGTAGCGACTCACCAAGTTCCAGGGTCCCTCCGGGGATGGACCAATGTCCGCGCAGCGGCTCGCTGCCGCGGCGGATCAGGAGCGCGCACCCGTTCTCGATGACGACGCCACCGACGCCAACGACGGGTCGATCTGGATATTCTCGAGCCAAGGCAGGCTTTTCTTTCGCCCGGACTGTTGGGTTACACTGAAACGCAGCGGAAGAGTCATGGGATGGACTTCATCCGCTGGGGTATATAATACGCCGGAAGGTGAAAGCCGCGCTCGCGGCATCGCCCGAAGAAGATCAACATGGAGGATGGAGACGTGCTCCGCTGCCCAGGATGTAGCGCAGAAATTGATGTGGACGAAGACGAAGTGGAAGAGGGAGAAATCCTGAGCTGCCCGGAGTGCGAGTGCGAGCTGGAGGTGTCGCAGACCCACCCGGTCGTGCTGACCCCCATCTCCGACGATCTTGACGAAGAAGACGAGGAGGAAGAGAAAGACATCGAAGAGGACGAGGACGAGCTTGGCGACAACGGAGACCTCCCGGATGACGACGAGGATGATGATGACGAGGATGATGAAGAGGACAAGTAGCCGTTTCCTCGGGAGCGGTAGGGCATCCTGCGGGCTTGCGAGCATCGTCTAATAGAAAGTGACCCCATTGCCGGGCTAAAGTGTCTCCCATGCGTGAACCAACCTCCATCTGCTTAGGACTCCTCCTGTGTTTGGCGTACCCTGTTGTGGGTCAACAGCCGACAGATACCGCACCGGCTGCGTCACCGTCGCAACCCGCGGCGGCCCCGCCGGTAGCTTCACGCGCAAGTTCATCTTCGAAGGGAAACAAGAAACCGCTTCCCGTTTACTTGATCACCGGCACGGTCTTTAATGAAAAGGCGCTTTCGTTTCCGGATGTAAAGGTTCGCATTCGGCAGACCAGCGAGAAGAAATTCCGGTGGGAGACGTATACGAATTCGCGCGGGGAGTTCGCCGTGCGGGTACCGGAAGGTAACGAATACGAGGTGCGGGTGCAGGCAAAAAACTTCAGGGAGCAGTCGCAGACGGTGAAGGTGAACGCCGGCGCTCTACAGCCGCAGCTATCGTTCCGGCTGGAGCCAGCAACGCCGGGAAAGACGGGAGACAAGAAATGAAGGGACACCGCAAGATCGCCTGC
>Ga0208457_1000410_pt1 | contig 44164 bp, 39 predicted proteins | sample June2015DPH_10_1_FD_185513 | JGI IMG/M metagenome (GOLD analysis project Ga0208457, IMG submission 185513) | Peatland microbial communities from SPRUCE experiment site at the Marcell Experimental Forest, Minnesota, USA - June2015DPH_10_150... | ecosystem: Environmental > Terrestrial > Soil >... | reverse complement strand
GATTCGGAGAGTTGGAGATCGGTCGGGGCAACCAGGCCTGTGGGACGGGCGACGAGTTTCCACTGACGGATGGTGTCGGGCATGGGAGCCTCCGGGAGAAGAGTAGTGGAGTAGGGGGAGAGAAGCAAATGTAGGAGAAAGGCGAAGGATTACGCGGAGTTCACAGAGGACGCGGAGTTCACAGAGAAGAGCGACCGAGGTCACCGGTCGTACGAGCCCGCCCTTCCCGCCGGAGGCGGGCGAAGGATGGGGCACCCTCAAGTTCATTTATGCATTGCCGTTAGAGGAGTGTGAGGTTACTTGAGGTGACGCATGAGTTCGGCGGCGGATTTGGCGGCTTTTTTGATTTCGGCGACACTATGGGCGGCGGGATCGGAGCCTTCCAGGCGATCGGCGAGGACATCAGCATTGGCACTGATCACGCAGAGAAGATTGTTGAGGGCGTGGGAGATAGCGTGCATGCGATGGGCGGGAAAGCCTTCATCGTGGCGGGGGTCGCCGGGAGCGAGATCCATTAGAGAACCCTTTCTGAGATGAGCCTGAGTCTTGTTTTCGGAATGAACGGCGAGTAGCGCCGTGTGTAGGACGTCAGCGGTGAGGTGATTGAAAGAAAGGCAATGGGAGGCGCCGGCTTGCTTGGCCTTTTTGTCCAGATCTTTTACGGAAGGGTAGAGCAGCGCGAATACGGGAATGGCCGGATATTCGGCACGAATTTTCTGCACAACGCGCAGGCCCTGAAAACTCCAGGCATGAAGATCGATGGCCAGGGCGTCCCACTGGCCGGCGGCGAGGAGACGAAAGAGCTCACTCGGAGACTGGGAACGATGTACGCGCAGAGGGGCTTCGGGGGCTTCCGCAAACGCATGGGAAACTCTCAACCAGGACGGATTTTCGCCCAGGAACAGGATCTGGAAAACAGGGTCGTACATAGGTCTTTCTTGCCTCTCCTTGCAAAACGGTACGAGCACGTTCATGGTTGAACCCTCGCTCGCCACAACGCGAATTGTTCCACGTAAACGGAATTACGAGACGCTCTCGCTAGACACGCGACGGCCACCCGGAGGAAAAAGGCGCTGAATCTCCATCAAGAGCCCCTCCGGCATAAGACTCTTGGGAACGAAGCTGTGCGCGCCGCGCCGCAAACATTCTTCGGCCAGGGAAAGACCCTGCAATTCGGAGAAAATGATGATGCGTATGTCAGGGTTGGAAAGGCGAATGTGCTCCGCGGCTTCTAGCCCAGTGACGCGCGGCATGCTGAGATCGAGGAGGACAAGATCGGGTTTGTAAAGGGCCGCGAGTTGCACGGCATTCTGGCCATCACTGGCCGTTCCCACGATCTCAAAAGTGCCCGCAAATTCCAGGTAGTCACAGATGGAGCGCAACGCGGTAGGCGAATCATCAGCGATCAGAACGCGAATTTTAGTCGTTGTGCGCATCAGTTGTTCCAGGTCGCTTTGATGAACGTTCGTTAATAATGCAGGGAAACGGGGAGAAGCGAAATTGGAGTGATTGCCTAGGGAGAATGCACTAGGAAATTCACGGTAGTTGCCGCGAGCGTAAGGATGCGGGACATTGGGAATGGGTGACGAAGCAGAAATTTCGCGGCGGAGGGAAAAAAGGCTTACCCAGAGAACACGGAGAGCGCAGAGTTCGCAGAGTAGAGCAAGGCAAGAGGAACCCACCGCGTAAAAGGTGTGCGACGAGGGAGAGAGGGATCAGGTGGTGATGATCTTGTTGCGGATGGCGTAGAGGACGAGTTCGGCGAGGGAGTGGAGATCGAGCTTGACCATGATGTTGGCGCGATGGGCTTCGGCAGTGTTGACGCTGATGCCGAGGAGGTTGGCGACGTCCTTGTTGCTTTTGCCTTCGGCGAGGAGTTGGAGGATCTCGCGTTCGCGGGGAGTAAGGCGAGAACGGTGAGGTTTTGAAGGATCGGCGGAAGGATTGTGGGGATCGACGGCAAGGGAGGTGCGGACGGAGAAGTAGGGCTTGTTTTGGCGGATGGCATCAACGGCGGCGAGGAGAACACGGTCGGCGTCATCTTTCAGGATGTAGCCGCGAGCCCCGGCTTCGACGACCTGCTGAACGAGCTCGTCGGATTCGTGCATGGTGAGGATGAGGACCTGGGTGTGGGGAGAGGCTTTGCGAATGCGACGTGTGGCTTCCACGCCGTTCAGAAGGGGCATGCCGATATCGAGGACGGCAACATCGGGTTTATACTTGGCGGCTTTTTCGACGGCGTCGCGGCCGTCAATGGCTTCGGCGCAGACCTGCCAGCCAACGCGGGAATCGAGGAGGGTGCGCAGGCCGGTGCGGACGACAGCGTGATCATCCGCGATCAGGATGCGAAGGGGCGCCATCGAGTGCCTCCTTGGAAAGACCTTCCGAGGTAGAGATAGTAGCCCGAATGGTGGTGCCGGAGGGGCCGGATTCAATAGCGAGGTGGCCACCGAGTTGGGCCATGCGTTCGCGCATGCCGGGAATGCCCACGCCAAGGCGCGCGACATTGGGCTGGGCTGGGCCGTTGGAGGCAAGCTTCATGCCGCGACCGTAATCGATGATCTCCAGGGTGACCGCGGGAGGGTCTTCGCGGAGACGGATGGTCGCAGAGTCGCTGCCGGAATGGCGCTGGATGTTGGCGAGGCCTTCCTGAACGACGCGGAAGAGGGCTATTTCAACGAATTGCGGCAAGCGGCTGAACTGTTTGGGAAAGACAAGTTCGGTCTCAATGCCGCTGCGTTCGCTGAAACCGCGGACATATTCCTTGAGCGCGGAGACAAGGCCGAGTTCATCGAGCAGCGGAGGATGCAGGAGATAGGAGAGAGTGCGGATTTCGCGGGACATCTGTTGCAGAAGGGCACGGGCTTTTTCGAGGGCGCGTTCGGCGGCTTCGCTGAGGGAGGGAGACGATTGATGAACCTGGGCCAGGCTCAAGTTTACGGCCAGAACGGTTTGCGCCATGCCATCGTGGAGCTCGCGGCCGATGCGGCGGCGCTCTTCGTCCTGCAGTTTGAGCAACTGCATCGAGAGCTGACGGATGGCCTGCTCGGCATTTTTCATCTCGGTGATATCGGTGAAGGAAGAGATGACACGGAGGATGGAGCCGTCGGGATTGAATTGCGGGACGGCATTGCCGAAAATCCAAAGAATTTCCGGTACACCCGGGCGACGCCATCCCATCGTGCCATTGCGAACAGACCCCTTCGTGCGAATCACGGTAGCCACAGGACGATCAGCCAGGGACATATCGCGGCCTTGCTCATCCACGGGGATCATGCCGGTTGCGGCAACGTCGCTGCCAATCGTCGCGAAGTCGGTAATCCCGAGCATTTTGAGGGCGGCCTGATTGGCGAATTCGATTTTGCCATCCGGGGCGTTCAGGACAACGCCAACGTGGAGATCGCGGACCAGAGTGCGGAAACGCTCTTCGCTTTCCCGGAGAGCATCGAGAGCTTTGCGCTGCTCGGTGATGTTGGTAGCAGAAGCGAGGACACGTGTGAGATTCCCTGTGGCGTCGAATTCAGGAACCATATCCGTAAGAGTCCAAAGAATCTGATCGGTGTGGGAAAGATGCCAACCGAACACCTGGCCATAGAGGGCCCGTCCGGTGGCGATAACGGTGAGGAGAGGAGTGGCAGCATCTGGAATGGGAGTGCCGTCCTCCTGCAAAGGCTGCACGCCGATTTCCTGGGGAATCTTATGCAGGATGTCGTCGAGCTTGAATCCAAACATTTCCAGGGCAGCCTGATTGGCGAATTGCAGCCGGGCCTGAGGATCGAAGGAGACCATGCCGACATGAAGGCGCTCAACGAGGGAACGGAAGCGCTCTTCGCTGGAGCGGAGAAGTTCTTCGGCGGCCTTGCGTTCGGTGACGTCGCGGACCACAACCAGGGAGCAGCGCCTGCCGTCGAGATCGAGAAGGGCGCCGGACATCTGCCCGGTGCGGACCTGGCCGGACTTGGTGCGGAAGCGAAACTCCCTTTCGTGAAGTTCGCCGGTTTGCACAAATTGCGAGAACAACTGGGCGCGGCGGGAGGGATCTTCCCAAATATTCATCTCGGTGGGCGTTTTGTGAAGGACTTCCGCGCGCGTGTAGCCCGTTAAACGGGTAAAGCCATCGTTGACGTCAAGGTAAGGGCCGTCGGGGAAAACGTTGATGGACATGGAATCGGGACTGGAACGAAACGCGGAAGCGAACATGCGCTCCGAGCTGCGCAGAGCTTTTTCGGTGTCGAGCAGTTGATTGGAGATGCGGCGCTGCCTGCGGTTGGCGAGGATCAGGCGAGTGGAGGAACAGACCACGGAGGCGGTGACGGCAAGCCAAGCGAGGGACAATTGCTCACGGGCAATGGCGCGGCCCATGAAGATGACGAGGAGAGGGATGGCGACAGGGAGAATCTGAGCGGCAACGAGCTGGCTGGCGGACGGGGAAGACGAGACAGCCGCGGGTCCCGGCTGCTTCCAGGTGACCGCGAAGAGGATGACGATGAAGAGGGGCAACATCCAGAGGAGGTCGCCCCAAGTGGCAGCACCGACGGAGGTGCCGAGCGTGAAAAGGTATTCGCCATCGGAGAGAACAGCGGTGAGGAAGACGAGACCAAGGGCCAAAGAGAAAGAGCGAAGCCAGGAGGGGAGAGAAGCCCGGGAGCGGAAGAAGAAGGCGAGAGAGAGAAAGAGATCCCGGGCAATGTAGAGAATGAGGATCTGCCGGAGGAGAGCGGGTTGCGCGGCTTGCCAGCGGGCGGAGGAGTAGAAGAAATAGAGATAGGCGGTGACGGCAACGATCGCGACCTGGATGAAGTCGAGGATGCGGAGCCAATCAATGCCGACGGAGTCCTCGTCGGAACGAGGAAGGAACATCATGAAGACGGGAGCGGGCCAGACGAAGAACAAGACATCGGAGGGCCAGGGAATGTGCGCGGAACCCGAGACAAAACTCTGGTAGTAAGAGCTGATGGCCTGAGCGAGGGCTTCGAGAGCAATGGCGAAAGTGAGAAGAAACCAGAGCTGGCGTGCGTAGGCGGAAGAGCGGCGCGCGGCATACCACGAGCAGGCGGCAGCAAGGAGGGCCAGCGCCAGGTCGAGGGAATTGGAGATCAGGAGCCTGGTGGTGGCGGAGCGAACAAACTCAAGGTCGAAGACGAGTTGCAGGGCCAGAAGGAGGGCGGCCACAACGGCGAGTCGAGGAAACTTGCCAGAGGGGAGCAAAGTAACCTCACGAACGACGATCGGGACAGACCCAGAGAGGTGCGAGTTGGGAAGAGTCTACACCAGAGTGGGTTGGGGGGCGGAAGAGTTTTTAGTTGTCAGTTTTTGGCAAAAAGAAGAGGGAATCAGTGGTCGGGGTAGGCTCGGAAGGGGCACTTAGAATGGGGAATTGGTGCAGGCAAGAGTGACCTTGGCCTTGGGGTGGAGGGGAAAAAGAGGGGAGAAATAAAAAGGGCGGAGCGCAGGGCGCTCCGCCTGGAGATGAGGGATCAGATTAAAGGGGCTGAACGTTGGAGGCTTGCAGACCCTTGGGTCCACGAACAACCTCGAATTCAACGGCCTGGCCCTCGTTGAGAGAGCGGTAGCCGTCAGCCTGAATGGCGGAGAAATGGACGAAAACGTCCTCTCCGGTCTGGCGCTGGATGAATCCGAAGCCCTTACTCGCGTTAAACCACTTTACAGTTCCTTGTTCCTTACTCAATGCAGTTTCTCTTTTCAAATAAGCTATCTGATGCTTCTCTCTCCAGGACCCTTGCGGATACCGGGCGTCTTCCGTTGTTTCTCCCCACCGCGGTGAAGCGGGCGGAAAACAAAAAAGGCCGCAAGTTGTAGCCTGCGACCCTTCAAAAACAAAAGGCGAAACAAGAGCAACAAACGCAAATACAGACTACCACAGATTTGCGGGAAGTCCAAGGGAATGTTGGGGGAGGGGGCAAGCGGGGGGTGGGCGGGCCGAATATCCTCGAGAACCATGTTGCCTACCTGGCGAAGAGCGCAGAGGGATTCCTCGACTGCGCGACCCGACGCGCCAAACTGCGACGCGGAAGAGAAAAATCGGGTCGCTCCGCTCGGAATGACGGAGGGAGAAGAGCGGACCGCCTCTCTCCTACGGCGGGCAGGCAGCAGGCGATCCCTACACGAGCATGAACGAATTAGCCACCGGCGATGGAGGGGACTAGTAGGACGCGGTCGCCGTCTTTCAGGGAGCAGGATTCGCCGCCTAGGAAGCGAATGTCCTCCTCGTTGAGATAAACGTTGAGGAATTGGCGGACTTGTCCCTGTTCATCGCGGACATGGCGCGAGAGGGCGGGGTAGCGCGCGGTCAAGTCGTTGAGGGCTTCGGCGACGGTGGAGGCGGAGGAGGCGAGCTTGGGGATGCCGTCGGTGAAGCGGCGGAATGCGGTGGGGATTTCGATCGTGATGGCCATGACTAGAGACTCCTATTGTTAGTGTACAACGAGAATTCGTGGATGCGTGTCAAGCGGCTACCTCGCTGCCGAGGCTCTGGCCGAGGAGCGCTTCAAAGGCGTCGAGGCGGGGCTCAATGGCTTCGCTGGGCGGAAAGTCCGCGGCGATGGCGTCGGTGGTCTTCAACCCGTTACCGGTGATGCAGACGACGGTCGTCTCGCCGGGGCGAATGCGGCCCTGTTCGATGAGTTTGGCGGTGACGCCGGTGGTGACGCCGCCAGCGGTCTCCGCAAAGATGCCTTCGGTTTCCGCAAGCAGCTTGATGGAGTCGATGATCTCGGGATCGGAGATGTCCTCTGCCCAGCCACCGGACTCGCGAATGAGGCGCAGGGCAAAGGGGCCGTCTGCGGGAGTGCCGATGGCCAACGAGCGCGCGATGGTATTGGGCTTTTGCGGCTGGAAACGCGGCAGATTGCGCTTCACGCCGTCGGCAATCGGAGAGCAGCCGGTAGCCTGCGCGCCAAAGAACTTGACCTGCTTGGGTTCGACCCAGCCGAGATGCGCCAGCTCGCAGAAGGCCTTGGCAATCTTGCCGATCAACGAGCCGCCGGCCATGGGCACAACGATGTTGTCGGGAAGTTCCCAGCCGAGTTGCTCGGCGATTTCATAACCGTGCGTCTTGGAACCTTCCGCGTAATAGGGGCGCAGATTGACGTTGACCAAACCCCACTTGAAGCGGTCGGCGATCTGCGTACACAAGCGGTTGACGTGGTCGTAGTTGCCGTTGATACGGATGATGCGCGCGCCGTAGACGGCGGTGTTCAGAATTTTCGCGGGCTCGAGATCGGCGGGCACGAAGACGCAGGTGTCGAATCCAAGTTGCGCGCCTTGCGCGGCGACGGCGTTGGCGAGGTTGCCGGTGGAAGAACAGCCAATCTTCGTGAAGCCGAAGCGGCGGGCGGCGGCCAGGGCCGTTCCTACAACGCGGTCCTTGAAAGAGAGCGTGGGGAAACAGACCGCGTCATTCTTGAAGTAGACGTTCTTTGTGCCCCAGCGCGCCCCCAGCTTTCGGGATTTCACCAGCGGCGTGCCGCCGATGGCTACGGTAGGCGTAAAGCCCTCCGGCAGCGGCAGGAGTTCCGCATAGCGCCACATGTTGAACGCGCGGTGCTGCAGAGCTCCGCGGTGCGCCACGTGGGCGAGCGCTTCGTAGTCGTAGCTCACTTCGAGCGGAGAGAAGCACTCTTCGCAATAAGATAGGGGAGCGTTGGCAAATTTCTTGCCACATTCCCTGCATCGTAAGAAATAGAGTTCCTTCATAAGTCACCTCGCCGTGGACTCCTCGGACCGAATAACACGCCGGGCCGGGTGCCCCCGTGTGAAATGACGTGGAGATTGATGTCGGGCAGCGCGGAGGGGGAAAATGAAAAACCCTCCGTGCCAAAGCGCTTGGAGGGTCTCAGAAACTCTGTGACTTCACCAGCTCTTTAGCAGTTTTTTACGTGGAGCAAGTCGCCCTAAATCGCCACGTGACGCCGCCGAAGCGGCTTCCGATTATTAGGCGGGATTTGGGAGCGGATGTCAAGGGCAAAATGAAAAAGAATGAGGGGCGTAGAATGGGAGCACGTTGAAGTCCGAATAAAACGTGAGATTTCTAGTATTTTCGTGCTAGTGGCCGCAGGGGGAGCGACCCGGATCGAGCACCGCTCAGGTCCCCGTGAAGCGAGGATTTGCGCGCATCTGGCGGCGCGACGAACTTATAGACAACAAAGCGGGGTTGAGATGCGTCCAATATAGACGTGGGTAAAACTGTTTCAAAGACGACCCGGCCATGTGGCCAGTTATCCAAATGGCGCATCTCAGGGGAAGAGAAACTCCACGCAAGGTGGGATGTTATACTTCCGGAAGGTGCACTGGCCAAGGGTCGGAAGAGGAGCACGAAAGATGGATCCTGTAAGAGGAATGGTGGATTGGACGCGACGTCGAAAGATTGTAGTGGCAGGACTGGTGGCGGCAACGCTGGTTGTCGGCATCCTGATCGGGACGGTGATATCGGGCAGGGTGTCCGCGATGAAGGCGTTGTCTTTCGCGGGAACGAATGCCACCCCGCTGGCGCTGCCGGATCCCATTCCGTCGTCCAGTTCGTTTAACGCGATTGTCACGCGGGTAGAGCCTGCGGTGGTGAATATTGCCACGACGCAGGTGATTGACCGCAAGTCAAAGAAGCACCGGTCCTCCCCCCTGGACCCGGACGATCCCAGTGAAGACTTTTTCTTCCACTTTTTCGACGGGCGGCCCGATGCGCAGCCCCAGGCGGAACGCAGCCTCGGCTCCGGTGTGATCGTGGACCGGCGCGGGTACATCCTGACGAACAACCACGTAGTTGAGCAGGCGACCAAGATCCAGGTGCAATTGAACGGGGATACCACCAAGTACACGGCGAAGGTGGTGGGCGTGGATGAAGATACCGACCTGGCGGTGATCAAAATTGACACGCCGAAGGACCTGCCGTTTGCCAAGCTTGGCAATTCCGACGGCGTGCAGGTGGGCGACTGGGTGCTGGCGATTGGCAGCCCGTTTGGCTTGAACGCGACGGTGACGGCGGGAATCATCAGCGCCAAGGACCGTGGCGGCATCGGAAGGCAGTTTCAGCGCTTCCTGCAAACGGATGCGGCCATCAACCCGGGCAATTCGGGCGGGCCGCTGGTGGACATGGCCGGACAGGTAATCGGCATCAACACGGCGATCATTACCGGCGGGCGTGGGTACGAGGGCGTGGGTTTTGCCATGCCGTCCACGACAGCGTTGAGCGTGTATGACCAGATTGTGAAGAACGGGCGGGTGACGCGCGGCTCCATCGGCGTGAGTTTCCAGGAAGAGCAGGGGACCAACCAGATGACTCTGAAATATCTGGGCGCCCCCTACGGCGTGGTTATCCAGGGCATTGAGCCCGGCAGCCCGGCGGAAAAGGCGGGGTTGAAGGATGGCGACGTCATTACGGCCATCAACGGCACGGCCGTGAAAACGGGCAACGACCTGGTGAACCCGATTGCGGGGGCGCCGATTGGCAGCAAGGTCAAGATCACCTATTTCCGCGACAAGCAGCAGCGCGAGACTTCGGCGACGGTCGAGGATCGCACACGCGTTTTCCCGAATGTGGCCAACCGCATTAATGGCACGCCCGATGAGCCGGCGCCGGCGGAATTCGGCTTGCACGTCGAATCGCTTACACCCGAGCGCGCGCAGCGCGTGGGCATGGAAGGGCAGAAGGGCGTGGTGGTAAGCGAGGTTGAGCCCGCCAGCTTCGCCGACGACCTGGGCTTCAGCCCCGGCGACGTCATCGCCGAAGTGAACGGCCAGCCGGTTAATTCCCTGGACGACTACCGCAAGGCAATCGGGAAGCTGAAGGCTGGCGATAACGTGGTGTTCAAAGTGCGCCGCCACAGCTACAACGACCGGACCGTCACGGTGTTTTTGCCGGGCGTCGTGCCGGCAGACGGCAAGTAACCGACTGCGGAGGACGCATACACCCAGACATGCGCACCTTGCTCTGCAGACAGACACTCACAGCATGGATTCTTGCGGCGATGGCCGCGGGCAGTTGGAGCATGCCCGCGGCTACCGCACAGAGCACTGCGTCGAACACAGGCCACAACAGCGCTGCTGGAAGCACGGCATCGTCCGGTGCCAAGACGACGGGAACTACTGTCAGGAAATCCAGCAAATCCGGAAAAAGTTCATCCAGGAAGAGGTCGCGCCGCGTGAAGGGGCAGGCTGCCCCGGCGCCCGATCGCATTGGCGAAATTCAGGCCGCGCTGGTGAAAGATGGCTCGTACGCCGGCGTGCCCACAGGAAAGTGGGACGATTCCACGGCCGCCGCTTTGAGAAGATACCAATCGGCGCATGGGCTGAGCCCCACGGGCAAACTGGATGCGTTGACGCTGGAGAAACTGGGTCTGGGCTCGGAGACGGCCGGAGTGGCGCCACCCACGCCTCCGCCGAATGCCGCGGCCAACCGCTTGCTGTCGCGCAGCGCGCAGCGGGAAGAAATCAAGAACGAAAACCAGCCGGAGTAGGCCGCAGGATTGGCGATTGCTAGTGTGCTGTCCCACAAAATCGTTGCAGTTCTTTTTAGGAGGTCAGGGCTTCAGCCCTGACATAAAGCCTGCAAAATGAATTGGGCTTTAGCCCCTGAAGACTCTTGACATTTTCACATTATTCTCGGGACACAACACTAGAGGTAGGGCTTTCCACCAGACCGAATGCCCGAGAAACTCCGATGAAATGCATTGGAAATTTGCATTGGCCACGGAGCGTGGACGGCGCTACGCTGCATTCATGATGACCAACCCACAGAGGAACGCGCGGATGTGTTGCGATTGTACCTGCGGCGCACGTGTGATTTCTGGTGCGGGGAGGCTGAACGGGTAGAAATCCAGGTTCAGTGCAAGACGAGAAAGCGACCCACCACCAGAGAGCTGGCCGGTGGTTTTTTTTGTTTTGGGAGAGCGGGGAAGACGGCGGTACAAAAGAGTTTGGCGCGGTAGCCAAGTGGCAAGGCATGGGTCTGCAAAACCCTCATCGGCGGTTCGATTCCGCCTCGCGCCTCCACGCATCACAGCGCAAAACAGTTGATTCCACAGAGTTTCTCGCGTTCCCCGTAGTTTTCCTTTCTTGCTGCCGGGCGCACTCTAGCGCACAATTCTGCGTATTGGTTAGCACCACTGCAGCACCGCGCGGCCGGGCAATGCGCGTCTTGGTTTGGCAAGGAACGGACAGAGGCGATTGCGCTTTGATCCGAGCTACAACAAGCATCGATGGTCCCCCATTCACGGTCGTTGCGACCGTCAGTGGATTGGCGGTTTACCTTGATAACTGGGCGGTGATCGACCTCGCGAAGGGTGACCCTTCACGACAGAGACGGTTCGTTAACGCGATCTGTGCTGGCAGCGACCTCTTATTCTCAAGTGCGAACGCGGCAGAGCTGTCCGGACCACAAGGCAGATCATTCGATGCCGTAAAGAGTTTCCTGGACCAACTTGGACCACACTGGGTACCGGTCGAGCTTAACCCGTTTAAGGTTGTCGAGCGGGAGTGGAACGGGGTGAGCCGGGCAGAAAGCTGCCTCTCGGCAGACTTCATGCATGCCTATTTCCGCGATCGGACCACAGGTTTCACGTCAGGCTCCGGAAAGGTCATTGACCTGTCCCAGGATTTCTTTCGCTTGGGCGCAGTGCTGGACTGGGTTGCTCAAAGTGACGAGATTCGCAAACTATCGGCGGAGTTTGATGAAGTTTTGAAGAAAGCGATCCGTGAGGCCCGTGGACGGAAACCGATGCCTGCCCAGCCGTTCACCCCGTCCAAGCCTGCGACTTTCACCTGTGGCAACTTGTTAAGGACTCTAATCGTCGAGGCGAAGGCCTACCACGTGAAAAAGGGCGATGGATTGGACTTCTGCCACGCCGTTATAGGCAGCGCATTCGCGAGTGTTGCGGCGCTGGACAAACACTGGAAGCGTCGAGTCGCGAGTCTACCTACCCCGAATGGCCTTGCGCGCATCTACTCCAAGCCGGAACTCGACGCGATGGTGACGGACATCGAGTCGTGGGTGACACAACATGGTGCGGCCTTACATTGAGGGCATTGCCTCACGCGCGAGCACTCAAGGTGTGGTGACGCCGACGCACGTCACTTCTGATTCTTCCGCGGAATCCTAGCACGGTCGGGGTTCTGTGCTCACGGCCGCAGACGGTGTGAGTCTTTTCCGCGTTGATATTCGTAACGTAAGCGGTGGGTTTCAGGAAGGGACAGGAAACAGGAGAAAACAGATGCGCTTTCAAAAGGCGTTTTTACTGGGCCTTGTATGTGTGGCCGCATTGTTTTTGGTGGGTTGTGCGGCAGGTCCGAATGTGCTCGCGCACAGCGCAGGCGCCCATGGAGGCATTGCGGGGTTCTGGCTTGGCCTGTGGCACGGCTTCATCTGCCAGGTGACTTTCATCGTTTCGCTGTTTTCAGACAAGGTGCACTTGTATGAAGTGCATAACAACGGCGGTTGGTACAACTTCGGGTTCTTGTTGGGCGCCTGCATGATTTTTGGAGGCGGCGGGTCGTCTGCAAGGCAGAGGAAATCCTGCACACAATCCTGAGGGCTAACTCGCAACCGCACTGACGACCAGCACGCACAGTTGGTTCGACAAACAACCAGACCAGTGCCGCAGCGTTGTTGACTTCAAACGCTTGGGGAGTAGGTTTCTGGCGGCGTTTCTTCGAAGCTCTTTTGGGGGAAACCCGTGGTGTGTAAGCCTTGACCCACAGCTTTAATCTGTTCTAAATGTTAAGAATGGCGGACGCTACTCTTTCATCCAAATACCAGATTGTCATCCCGCGCGAGGCCCGCCAGAAATTGGGCCTTAAACCCGGAGACAAGCTGCTTGTAGTTCTGATGGGCGATGACATGATCGTCCTTCGGAAACCCAAATCCTACAGGGCCGCGATCACCGGGATTGGCCGCGGATTGTACCCGGCGGATTATCTCAAGAAGGAACGCGAGAGCTGGGAATAGAGCGCCTGGTTGGTTAGAAACTGAGGGTTGTGGGCTTTGACGGGGCTTGACAGGCTTCCTAGAATAGTAAGTAGCACCCCATGGCGAGTGCTGCTATGAGGAACCTCGCTCTTCAGGAACGGCGTAACCGCCAGATTCTGGCCGACCTTGTCCGCACGTACATCGAGACGGGCGAGCCGGTGTCCTCGCGCGCCATATCGAAGCGCTTCGAGGAATCGCTGAGCACGGCGACGATTCGCAACGTCATGGCGGACCTGGAAGATGGCGGATACCTCTACCAGCCGCACACCTCGGCGGGGCGCGTGCCGACGGCCGAGGCGTACCGGTTCTTCGCACAAGAGATTGCTTCGCAGGCGACGCTGAGCGTCGAGGACCGCGATTGGATCCAGCGAGAAATGGCCGCGGGAGTATCCGCGGCGGAGATCACCGAGCACGCGGGGCACGTGCTGGCGGAAGTGTCAAAAGGCGTGGGCATCATCGTATCGCCACCGCTGCGCAAAACGGTACTGGAGCATGCGCGGATGTGGCTGCTGCCGGACGGGCGCGTAGTGGTGGTGTTGATTTCACCCGGCGGCAACACTCGGGATAAAGTGCTGCGGCCGGCGCGGCCCTTTACACAGGAAGAGCTTGACGCCACCGCCGACTTTCTGAACCGCCACTATTCCGGATGGACGCTGGAAGCGATCCGCGGCGACCTGCTGCTGAAGCTGGCCAATGAGCGTGAGAAGTACGAAGGCATTGTGCGCAGCGCGTTGACACTGTGCGATCCGGCTATTCTGGGAGAAAACACAGAGCAGCAGGTACACGTGGAGGGCACGGCGCAAATTGTGGGCTCGCCGGAATTCCCGGACCAGGCGCAACTGCGGGAACTGCTGGAGGCGATTGAGGAGAAGCACCGGCTGGTGGCGGTGTTGAACGCGTGCATTGAGGCGCCGGAGCCGGTGTTCGTCCAAATCGGCGTGAAAGAGTTTTCTCCTGGCGGAGAGAATATCGCACTCATCAGCGCACCCTACGCGCACAGCGACCGGGTGCAAGGCTCGCTGGGCGTGCTGGGGCCGACGCGGATGCACTACGAGCGCGCCATGACTGCCGTGGCCTATGTGGCGCAGCTTTTCAGCGAAGCCTTGAGCAAGATCGAATAGCAAACTGATTTGAGGGATGAGGCATGAAAGACCGAGAAAGCAAGTTGAACGTGTTCGATAGTGAGGACGTGGGCCCGGCCGCGGAAGACAAAGCGGTGGTGGAAGATGCCGCGCGCGAGGAGGCGGACGTAAAGAAGCTGGCCACGGACCTAGAAGAGCTGCGGCAGACCATGCTGCGGCGACAAGCGGACTTCGACAACTACCGCAAGCGGATTGAGCGGGAACGCAGCGAAGACGGGCGGCGGGCCACTGCGCGTGTTATCGAAGGGTTGATTCCGGTGCTGGATGGCTTTGAGCATGCGTTGGCGGCGCATCGCGAAGCGGAGTACGAAAGTTATCGCAAGGGCTTTGAGCTAATCTACAAGCAATTGATGGACAACGTGGCGAAGCTGGGGGCGAAGCGCATCGACCCGCTGGGCAAGGCGTTTGACCCGCACCTGCACCAAGCGATGGACCGCGTCGAGACCACCGAGCATCCCGATGGCACGATTTTGGCGGTGTTTCAGCCCGGCTACGAATTTCATGGGCGCGTGTTGAGGCCGGCGCTGGTGCGCGTAGCGGTTCATCCGGGTGGAGCATCGAAGGGAGAGGCGTGCTAGGAGCAGTTATCAGTTGTCAGTAGTCAGTTATCAGTTTTCGGAGAAGAGAAGAAAAGAGAAGAGTTCGGAAGTTGGGCGCTGGCAAACGTTGCTGGGAGTCATTCGGAGCATTCGGGCGAGCCGAGTAGCGGCGTGGGGACGGGTTACTGACAACTTATAACTGATTACTGACAACTGATTCCTGATCGCTGAGATCTAATAAGCGGTCGCAGTAAACTACTAACGTAAAAAGTGGAGCCAAGGAAAACGCATGACCCGCGGACAGCAACGAGATTATTACGAGATTCTGGGCGTCGCAAAGACGGCTTCGGTCGATGAGATCAAGTCGGCTTACCGCAAAGCGGCGCTGCAGTGGCACCCCGATCGTAACCCGACGCACAAGGAAGAAGCCGCACTGCGCTTTCGGGAAAGCACGGAGGCCTACAGCATCCTAAGCGACGCGCAGAAGCGGCAGATTTACGACACCTACGGCCACGCTGGTTTGGCGGGCGTCGGGGCGCAGCCCGACTTCAACGGCACCATCTTCCAGGACTTCCACGACATTTTCGGCGACTTTTTCGGATTCGAGGACCTTTTCGGCGCGGCCGGTGGGCGCCGCGGCGGACGCACCCGCGCGAAGCGTGGCGCTGACTTGCGGTATGACATGACGTTAAGTTTCGATGAAGCGGCCATGGGCGTCAGCACAAAGATTCGCGTGCCGCGGATGGAGTACTGCGAAGCGTGCAACGGCACGGGCGCAAAAAAGGGCACTGGCGTTGTGAATTGCCATGCTTGCGGCGGGCGCGGCCAATTGGTCTACCAGCAGGGATTTTTCACGGTGAACCGCACGTGCCCCGCGTGCCAGGGCGCCGGGCAAATCGTGAAAGAACGCTGCGCGGAGTGCCACGGCCAGGGACGCATGGAGCGCGAGCACACCATTGAATTGCGCATTCCTCCCGGCGTGGATACCGGAACGCGGATGCGCGTGCAGGGCGAAGGCGAGCCGGGACCGAACGGAGGTCCGGCGGGCGATCTGTATGTCGTCCTGGAAGTGAAGGAGCACAAGTTCTTCGAGCGGCGCGGCGCGGATTTGTACTGCACGGTACCGCTGAGCATGGCGCAAGCCACGCTGGGCACGGAGTTGCAGGTTCCCGGCTTGAATGGAGAAGAGACGCTGAAGATTCCCGAGGGCACGCAAGGCGGCGCGGTTTTTCGCCTGAAGGGCAAGGGTTTGCCCGACCCACACGGCGGCGGGCGCGGGGATTTGTACTTTCACGTCCGCGTGCTGACGCCCACGAAGCTAACCCGTGAGCAGCGCAAATTGATGGAGCAGCTTCACGCGACCTTGAAGGTGGAAAACAAGCCGGCGGAACGCGATTCCAACATTTTTGACAAGGTGAAGGATATTTTCGGGTAGAGCGGTTTCCCACCAGGAAGAGTTGATCCCGCAAGGCATGACCGAAATGAGGTAGGTCTATACACCTTGCCGAGATGGGGTCGAGCGGTGCTCGACCCCTACGAAGAAACGGCGAGACTGGGATCCCATTACAAATTACGGATTCAGCGAGTTGGCGTTTCGTGGCAAGATAGGCGCGAGATGCGACGCCGATTTTTCGTGGAACGATTTGAGGTGCAGCGGGCGCGGATGGAGGGCGAGGCCGCGCACCACTTGGGCCGGGTGCTCCGCGCGCAGCCGGGGCAGGTGTATGAGCTGAGCGATGGCGAGCGGGTGTGGCTGGGCCGGGTTGAGATGGTGGGCCGCGACACGGTTGAATTTGCACTGGTGGAAGAGTTGCCTGCGCACCAGCCGTCGCTTGATAGCACGCTGCTGCTGGCTGTGGTGAAATTCGATGCGTTTGAATGGGCGCTGGAAAAGGCCACAGAACTTGGAGTGACGCGCATTGTGCCGCTGGCGGCGGGGCGGAGCGAAAAGGCGTTGTTGGTGGCGGCTCCCAAGCGGGCGGAGCGCTGGAAGAAGATTCTGTTGGAAGCTTCGCAGCAATCGCGGCGGGTAAAGGCGCCGCTGCTCGAGCCGCTGGCCAAGCCGGAAGCTGCGTTTGGCTGGAAGGCTGAAGCGTTGCGCGTGGTGCTTTCGGAGGCGGCGGGGGCGAAACCGTTGCGCGCGGTGCTCGCTGGGCAGCAGCAGAAGGCTGTTGTTCTGGCGATTGGTCCGGAAGGCGGGTGGACGGAGGCGGAGTTTGCGGCCGCACGCGGCGCGGAGTTCCAGGAGGCGTCGCTGGGGAAGTTGATACTGCGCACGGAGACGGCTGTTGTTGCGGCGCTCGCTTCGCTGAATTTTGCGCTATCTCAAGACGAATAGTTCTTGCCCCGATCCCTCCACTACGGCTCGCAAACAGCGCGAGCCTCCGGTCGGGATGACAAGAGTGCCTACGCATTGCCGGGATGGGGTCGAGCGTGCTTGGCCCCTACGAAGAGCACCTCCAATAAGCCGAAGCGCGGGCACGACGGGTGGAAGAATTAGGGTTTGATGGCGGTACATGGAGTCGTGAAAGCGGCGGCCCTTCGAAGCTCAGGGTGAACCAGCCGCCGCACTCCAAAGGCGCGACATGCAGGCAACAGGGAGGCGGTGACGGGGCTTCCAACTAGGAGCGTTCGCGAGGCTGGGTCATGCATGGCAAATGGTAATTGGCCCAATGCGGATGTGCATGCTATAAAGGAGAGGCAGCACGAAATGCTGAAACCTGACGAAAATCAAACCCCTGCGCCCACGGGCGAGCACTCCTCAGCCCTCGATACTTCATTGTCCCCAGCGGACCCTTCCGCGAATTCTCCCGCGGCAGCTCCTGCGCCTGCGCATCACGCTTTGCGGCACGAAATCCGCGTATGGACGCGCGATCTGCTGATCGCCATCGGCCTGGCCCTGGTCATCATTGTCTTCCTCTATCAGCCGGTGAAGGTGGAAGGCACCAGCATGGCGCCGCTGCTCTCGGATCAGGAGCGCATCTTCATCAATAAATTTGTTTACCGGTTTGAGCCCATCGAGCGCGGGGACGTGGTAGTGTTCTGGTACCCGCTGGACCGCTCGAAGTCTTTTATCAAGCGCGTGCTGGCGCTGCCGGGAGAAACGATTGAAATCCGCCGCGGCGCGGTATATGTGAACGGGCAGATGGTCCCCGAGCCCTACGTGCCGCCGCAGTACGCTGATGTCACCGATTTCGGACCTGTTCGCGTGCCCCAGGGGAGTTTCTTCGTGATGGGGGACCACCGCATTAGCTCGAACGATTCGCGGGTGTTCGGGCCGGTCGCCAGCCAGTACATTTACGGCCGCGCCGTGTTTGCCTACTGGCCCGTGGATCATTTCGGTTCGTTGTCCACGACTGAGGCCAGCGGCAAATGAGGTTCGACGGAGGGCACACTGACAACGGAAGTTTTGCATCGCCCCGCAATCCTCGCGCTCGAAGACGGGCGCGTCTTTAACGGCCGCGCTGCCGGCGCCATCACGCGCCGGGGCGGGGAAGTCGTTTTCAATACCAGCCTCACCGGATACCAGGAAGTATTTACCGATCCCAGCTATGCAGGGCAGATCGTTTGTTTGACGTATCCGCATATTGGCAACGTGGGCGCCAATCTGGATGACGAGGAGTCCTCGCGGCCGTACATCGAGTCGCTGATCGTGCGCGAATTTTCGCAGATAGCGTCGAACTGGCGCTCCGGGGAAACGGCGCAGTTGTACCTGAACCGGCACAAAATTCCGGTGATTTGGGACATTGATACCCGCGCGCTGGTGCGCCACATCCGCAAGGTCGGCGCGCTTCGCGGTATGGTGGCCACGGATGGCACGGCTGCCGACCAATTGATCCATGAAACCAAGCAGCTTCCGACGATGGCCGGGCAGGAGCTTGCGGGCCGCGTAACCTGCGCGAAAGGCTACGACTGGCAGCAGGGCTCGATTGAACTGGCCACTTCACCGTGGGCCGAGCAGATGGGCGAATCGGGGACGAGTCCTGATGCGCACCGGTTTCGCGTCGTGGCTTACGATTACGGCATCAAGCAGAACATTCTGCGGCTACTGGTGGATCACCACTGCGAGGTCAGCGTCGTGCCCGCGAACACTTTTGCTGACGACGTAATGGCGATGCGCCCAGACGGCGTGTTTCTGTCGAACGGGCCGGGCGATCCCGAGCCCGTCACGTACGCCATCGAAAACATCCGTAAGCTGGCGGGGCGCGTGCCGATCTTCGGGATTTGCCTGGGCCATCAATTGTGCGGTCTGGCGCTGGGCGGGAAGACGTTCAAGCTGAAGTTCGGGCACCATGGCTCGAATCATCCCGTGAAGAATCTGTTGACGAGCCAAGTAGAGATTACCGCGCAGAATCACGGGTTTTGCGTTGATCCGGAATCGCTACCGTCCAGTGACGTGGAGATCACCCACGTCAACCTGAACGACGGCACCAACGAGGGCATGCGCAGCAAGAAGCTGCCGCTCTTCAGCGTGCAGTATCACCCGGAAGCTTCGCCGGGACCGCACGATTCGCATTATTTGTTCACCCAGTTCACCGACATGATGAAGGAATTTGCCCATCCCGGGAGTTCGCGGGGATGAAACGCCTGCGCACGATAGCTTTCGACTGAATATGCCTAAACGCCAGGACATCCACAAGATTCTGATCATCGGCTCCGGGCCGATCGTGATTGGCCAGGCTTGTGAGTTTGACTATTCCGGGGCGCAGGCGTGCAAGGCGCTGCGGGCCGAGGGCTACGAAATCGTGCTGGTGAATTCCAATCCCGCCACGATCATGACCGACCCGGAACTTGCGCACCGCACGTACATCGAGCCGCTGACCAAGGAATATCTCGAGGAAATTCTTATCAAGGAAAGGCCGGACGCGCTTTTGCCGACTGTTGGGGGGCAGACGGCGTTGAATCTTGCAGTCGAGCTGGCCGAAAGCGGCATCCTCGAAAAATACAAAGTGGAAATGATCGGGGCATCGCTGCGGGCCATCAAGGTTGCCGAGGACCGCCTGTGGTTCAAGGACGCCTGCCGCAAGATTGGTCTGGAGGTGCCCGCTTCGGCGCTGGTCAATAACGCGCAAGATGCCCTGCGGCTTTGCGATCAATTGGGATTCCCGCTGGTGATCCGGCCATCGTTCACGCTCGGGGGCACCGGCGGCTCGATTGCGTACAACAAGGAAGAGTTTGCCGAAGCCATCGCGCACGCGCTGGACGTGAGCCCGGTGCACGAGGCGCTGGTGGAAGAATCCGTGCTGGGCTGGAAAGAGTACGAACTGGAAGTAATGCGCGACTTTCGCGACAACTTCGTGGTGATCTGCTCGATCGAGAACTTCGACCCCATGGGCGTACACACGGGCGATTCGATTACCGTGGCGCCCGCGCAGACGCTGACGGACAAGGAATACCAGCGCATGAGGGATGCCGCCGCAGCGATTATCCGTGAAGTCGGCGTGGAAACCGGCGGGTCCAACGTGCAGTTTGCCGTGAATCCGGAAAACGGGCGCATGGTGGTGATCGAGATGAATCCGCGCGTTTCGCGGAGTTCGGCGCTGGCCAGCAAGGCGACCGGCTTCCCAATCGCAAAAATCGCCGCACGCCTGGCGGTGGGAATGTCGCTGGATGAAATTCCCAACGACATCACTCAAAAAACGCCCGCATGCTTTGAACCTACCATTGATTATGTGGTGGTGAAAATTCCGAAGTGGCAGTTTGAAAAGTTTGCGGGCGCCGATACCACGCTGGGCACGCAGATGAAATCCGTGGGCGAGGTGATGGCCATCGGGCGTACGTTCAAGGAGGCGCTGCAAAAGGGGATACGTTCGCTGGAGCCGAGCACGCCGTGGCGCGCGCCCGCCGAAACGCCGGGTTCGCTGCTGCGCGAAAAACTGGCCACGCCACGGCCAGACCGCATCCACTGGATTCTGACGGCGGTGGAGCACGGCCTGCCCGCCGATGAAATTTGCGAACTCACGAAAATCGACCCATGGTTCATTCACCAGATTGAAGAGATCAATGCCGCCAACCAGCGCGCTGCCGCGGTGACGGTGGAAACGGCCTCGAAGGATTTGCTGAGGGAAGTGAAACGCATCGGCACGAGCGACGAGCTGCTGGCGCAAATCTGGAAGACCACGCCGGCGGTGGTGCGGCTGCAACGCGCGCGCTATGGCGTTGCCCCGGTGTTCAAGCGCGTGGACACGTGCGCCGCGGAATTCGATTCCTTCACGCCGTATATGTATTCGAGCTACGAAGACGAAGATGAAACCGACGCCACGCACAAGCAGAAAATCATGATTTTGGGCAGCGGACCCAACCGCATCGGGCAGGGCATCGAGTTCGACTACTGCTGCTGCCACGCATCGTTTGCGCTGCACGCCGACGGATTTGAGACGCTGATGGTCAATTGCAATCCGGAAACGGTCTCGACCGACTACGACACTTCGGATCGCTTGTACTTCGAGCCGCTGACGCTGGAAGACGTGCTCTCGATCATGGACCGCGAAAAGCCGCAGGGTGTAATCGTGCAGTTCGGCGGGCAGACGCCGCTGAACCTGGCGCTGGAATTGAAGCGCAACGGCGTGCCCATCGTGGGCACGGCGCCGGAGTCCATTGATTTGGCCGAAGACCGCCGGCGATTCGGGCGGCTGCTCGACGAATTGCGCATTCCGCAGCCGCGCAACGGCACGGCGCTGGTGCCGGAAGAAGCCGCGCGCGTTGCCGGGGAAATCGGATTGCCGGTGCTGGTGCGGCCGAGTTACGTGCTCGGCGGGCGAGCGATGGTAATCGCCTACGATGTGAACACCGTGCAGGAATATGTGGCACAAGCGGCAATGATGGGCCCGGCGCGGCCGGTGCTGATCGACCAGTTCCTGGAAGAAGCCACAGAAGTGGATGTGGACGCGCTTGCGGACGGCACAGACGTGGTGATCGGCGGGATCATGGAGCACATCGAAGAAGCCGGGGTACACTCCGGCGACTCTTCGTGCGTGCTTCCGCCGGTGAGCCTCTCGCCGAAGGTGCTGGAGACGATTCGCGACTACACGAAACGGCTGGCACTGGCGCTAAAAGTGGTTGGGTTGATGAACGTGCAGTATGCCATCCAGCGGGAAACCGTGTACGTCCTGGAAGTGAACCCGCGCGCTTCGCGGACCGTGCCGTTCGTCAGCAAAGCCACGGGCGTGCCGATAGCGAAAGTTGCAGCGCGGCTGATGGTGGGGCGGCGCCTGGCGGACATGCAATTGCCACTGGTGCACCACAACGGCGTGGCGGAAATTTCCGTGCACGAGTACTACTCCGTGAAATCGCCGGTTTTCCCGTTCAACAAATTCCGCGGCGTGGATACGATTCTGGGCCCGGAAATGCGCTCCACCGGCGAAGTGATGGGGATATCGACTTCTTATGGGCAGGCATTCGCGAAAGCACAACTGGCCGCGGGGCAGAAATTGCCGCGCACGGGCACGGTGTTCATCAGCGTGAACGATCGCGACAAACGGCAAGTCGGCACTCTGGGGAAGGAGTTGGTGGCGCTCGGGTTCAAGCTGGTGGCCACGCGCGGCACGGCTTCCGCGCTGCACGCTACCGGCGTTCCCTGCGACGAAGTCTACAAAGTGAACGAAGGCCGGCCGAATATCGTCGACCTCATCAAAACCGGGAAAATCCACCTGGTCATCAATACGCCGCTGGGCCGCGAATCGTTCTACGACGAGAAATCCATCCGGCGCGCGGCGATTCGCTACAATATTACCTGCATCACGACGCTGTCCGCGGCACAAGCGGCAGTGCGCGGGATTCACGCGCTGATCGAACTGCAGCGCGAAGTGTCTTGCCTGCAGGACCTGCACCAGAACAGCGTGACGGCGACCGGTAACCCCGGCGGAGGCAATTGAACCGTGAAGTTTCAAGGCATTTTTCCGGCGCTGACAACGCCCTTTGAGGTGGACGGCTGGGTTTCCCTTGGCGGCTTAAAGGAAAATGTCCGCCGTTTTAACAAGACTGGCCTGGCGGGCTACCTGGTGCTTGGCTCAACGGGCGAGTCGGTGATGCTCCTGCGCGCGGAGGCGGACGCTGTGCTCGCAGCGGTAAAAGAAGTGGCTGCACCGGGAAAGTTGCTGATCGCCGGGACTGGCGCGGAGTCCACCGCGGAAACGATCACGCGCACCAAGCGCGCCGCAGCGCTCGGCTACCAAGCCGCGCTGGTGAAGACGCCTTACTACTACAAGCCCGTATATGGCTCGGAAACCTACATTCGGCACTACCGCGCCGTTGCGGATGCCTCGCCGATCCCCGTCCTGCTCTATTCCGTCCCGGCGTTCACGGGCGTTACGCTGGAATCTCCGGAGATTCTTAAGCTCGCCGAGCATTCCAACATTGCCGGGATCAAGGACAGCTCCGGCAGCGTGCAGCGAGTCGGGGAAGTCGTTTCCGGCGCGCCTGCGGATTTTCAATTCCTCACGGGCGGCGCGGCAGTGGTGTATCCGGCGCTGGCCGTGGGCGCCAGCGGGGCGATCCTGGCGCTTGCATCGGCGCTGCCGGAGAAATTCGTGGAGCTGTACGAATTGGTGCAGCAGGGGAAGCATGAGCAAGCCAAGGAACTGCAGCTTGCCTTGGCGAACGCCTCCAAACGCATCGTCTCTGAAAACGGAATTGCCGGCGTAAAATATGCGATGGACCTGCGCGGCTATCACGGGGGTGTGCCGCGATTGCCGCTTTTGCCCTTGGTGGAAGAGAAGAAGCAGCAGATCGCCGCGCTCCTGGTGCAATTCGATCCATCCGCCGCGCGCGTCTAACCAGGGCGTGTTGCTGTCACCTTTGACTGCGATTATCATCTAAACGTTCATGGATTGCCGCGTCATTCCTCCGCAGCAGTTGCCGCACACGTCGAAGCTCTTTCGCGATTTCAATGAGAATTTCTCCTCCGTGAAGGGCTTCTTTGCGCACACCCCGGACCTGAAGAGTGTCGCTTCCTGTGCGAAGTCGCTCGATTTTCCGCGCGACCGCCGCCTGACCGTGGCGGGCATCCTGCGCGATCAGAACCTGCGTTATGGCCATAGCGCGGAAACCGAAGCGAATCTGAAGCGCCTGGAAGAGGGCGCCGCTGCCGTGGTCAGCGGCCAGCAGGTGGGGCTGTTCGGCGGGCCCGCCTTCTCGATTTACAAAGCGTTGAGCGTGATCGAAATGGCGCGCCATTTGACGGACGAGGGCATTCCCGCCGTGCCGGTGTTCTGGATGGCGGCCGAAGATCACGACGTGGACGAAGTGCGCCACACCACGTGGTTTGCCGAGGGCAAGTTGCACCGGCTGGAGCTTCCGAAGCCTGCGGAGGATGCGATTCCCGTGGGCACGATTCCACTTGGTGAGGCCGTCGTCGAACTGGTGGAACAGGCCATCGCGCAATTGACCGGCCCTGCCGCCGCGCAGATTGCGGAGATTCTGCACCGTAGCTATACGCGGCTGGATACCTACACCAGCGCATTTGGCAAACTTTTTGCCCGGTTCTTCGGCGATGATGGGCTGATCCTGCTCGACCCCATGGATCACCGCTTGCACGGCGTGGCCGCGCCCATTTTGGGGGCTGCGCTGGCGGAACGCGATGAGCTGAACGAGTTGCTGCTGCGCCGCGGCCAGAAGCTGGAGAACGCCGGGTACGACGTGCAGGTCAAAGTGAGCCCGCGCAGCACGCTGCTGTTCTCCCTGAAGGGCGGCAAGCGCCAGGTGATTGCCGCGGCCAATGGGAATTTTAATTGCGGAGGGAAAAGCTGTCCGCGGGAAGACGCGTTGCGCTGCGTGGAGCTCAGCCCGGAAAACTTTAGCCCCAACGCGCTATTCCGGCCGGTGGTGCAGGATTATCTGCTGCCCACGGTGGCGTACTTCGGAGGCCCGGCGGAAATTTCTTATTTCGCGCAATCGCAGGTGCTGTACGAAAAGCTGTTGGTGCGGATGCCGGTGATTTTGCCGCGCGCGGACTTTACGCTAGTTGATCCGAAGGGCGCCCGGCTGCTAAAGAAGTACGGCCTGGACATGGAAGATGCCTGGAAAGGCAAGCAGGAGCTGCGAAGGAAGATGTACGGGGCCAATGTGCCGAAGAAACTGGCGCGGGAGTTCGATGCGAATTTGCGGCAGACGGAAAAGAACTTGAAGAAGCTGCACCGTGCCATCGCCAAGGTGGATCCCACTGTGCAGGGAACGATCACCCGCGTCGAAAAGCGTATGCGCTACCAGTTGGGACGCTTGCGCGAAAAAACCGGCGCCTCGCTCGATCGCCACGAGAAAATCGTCGCGCAGCACGAGGAGTTCCTGGAGAACCTGTTGTATCCGCAGAAGGGGCTGCAATCGCGCGATTTGTGTTTCCTGCCGTTTCTGGCGCGCTGGGGCAGCGAGGGGCTGACGGAATTGCGGAAACTGGCCAGCGCCAAGGAGCCCGGGCAGCATTGCGTCGTGCCTATCCCGTAAGTCGCCTCACGCCATCCGTGCGTAGATTCCCCTGTACATTGCCATGGCGCGCTTCTATACCTTCTTTTAGGGTTGTGCGTTCAGGGAGAACGAAGATGCAGAGCATTCGCGTAAGGACCGACCGCCGCACGCAGATGGTGGACATTACTACGGAGGTGCAGCGCGTGGTGACTGCGCTGGGCGTACGCGTGGGCACGTGCTTCCTCTATGTGCCGCACACGACCGCCGCGATTCTGATCAACGAGCACGCCGATCCGGACGTGGCGAGCGACGCCGAGGGCGCACTGGACAGGATCGTGCCCATGGCCGGGCCGTATCGCCACAGCGAGGGCAATTCGGATTCGCATGTGAAGACCATGCTCGTCGGCGCGAGCCAGTTCGTCTTTGTGGAAGAAGGGAAGCTGGCGCTTGGCCGGTGGCAGGGGATTTTCTTCGCGGAGTTTGACGGGCCGCGCGAACGCCATGTGTACGTGAAGGTGCTGCCGGATCGCGTGTAAACCGTTTTGAAAACTCCTCTTGTATCTTCTGCCAGCGGGCATACACTGTCCCAACGGAGGAGTGCCATGCGCCGCATGCTTGTGGCCCTTTTCGTCCTAAGCGTTTCCGCCTTCGCGCAAAAGTCCGATAATCCTCACGCTTTCGATTACGACGCGAAGCCTCCGTTGGATGCGCAGGACGTCGGCGTGGACTTCCGAGGTCCGGTCGGTATTTACGATTTTTCCTACGCCAGCCCCAAAGGCGGACGCGTGCCTGCCTATCTTGTCTTGCCGCCCGGCAAAGGGCCATTTGCCGCCATAATTTGGGGCCATTGGTGTTGGCCGAATTCGGATTTCCGCAATCGCAAGGAATTCTTGGACGAAGCCGTTGCCCTTGCTCCTGCGGGCGTCGCGTCTCTCCTGATCGATTTCCCGATCGCGCGCCCTGGATACATTCCAGACAATGACCCGCTATCCGCCAAACAAATCGTCAACCTCGTTCAGATGGTTGTCGATGTCCGCCGCGGCGCCGATCTTCTGCTCGGCCGTCCGTTCGTTGATCCCAAGCGCGTTGCGTATGTGGGCCACAGTTGTGGCGCGACGGCGGGTGGCATCGTCAGCGGTGTCGACAAACGATTTCGCGCCTTCGTTCTGATGGCCGGAGGCCTCTCCGACGAAATCGAACTCAAGAGCCCTGAATTCCAGGAGTTCCGCCAGAAGACGGGCCCGGAGAAAGTTGACGCCTTTGTCGCCAGATACTCCTGGGCCGACGCGGCGAAGTATGTTTCTCACGCCGCGCCCGCAGCCTTATTTTTGCAGTACGCCACCCAGGAAAAATTTCTCACGCCGGAACGCTCAAAAGCGACTGCCGCCTTGGCCAGCGAACCCAAGCAGTTCAAGCTTTACGACGCACCTCACGCCTTGAACGCCGAAGCCCGCCGCGACCGCATCACCTTTCTCACCGAGCAACTCAATCTGAAGCCATTGCCGCCAGAGGCGATCGCCGCCATCCCGCCGCTTCCCCAGCCTGCCGAGCCGCAACACTGACGGCAAATTACAGTCCACGATCGGCTCCTGTTTTGGCATCGCGTCAATTGCGCGAGGATGGTTGTGTAGCTGCCGCCTCCTCCTGATTCTTCTCTATTGTTGCGGCCAATCTTCCGATCGGCGCGACCGTCTCCTCGATATGCTAAAGTCTTCATCGATGAGGAATTTCGGCGTTTACATTCAGGTGCCGTTTTGTCAGACGAAGTGCACTTACTGCAACTTCCACACGGGCGTGGTGTCGGCAGGCCGCTTTGCCCCGTATGCGGATGCCGTGTGCCGGGAGATTCGCGGGCATGCAGCGTTGTTGCGGGCGGCGGGCGTGGAGTGGGGCGAAGCGCCAACACGAACGGCCGCGGATAACGTTGTGGTGGATACGGTGTACATCGGCGGTGGCACGCCGAGCCTTCTGGAGCCTGTGCTTCTCGCAGACATGCTGCGTACTTTGCGCGAGACGTTCGCGTGCGTGTGGGAAGAAGTGACGCTGGAGGCCGATCCGGAAACCATCGAGGCCGAAAAGACCGCGCAATGGGTGGCCGCCGGAATCAATCGCATCAGCCTGGGGACGCAATCCTTCGTGGATCACGAACTCAAAGCCGCGGGACGCCTGCACAGGCGCGAAGATATTTACCGCGCCGTGCCCATCCTGCGCGACGCCGGGATTCGCAACATCAGTTTCGACCTGATCGCCGGGCTGCCGAAACAATCGCGGGCAAGCTGGCGCAGGTCCCTGGATGAATTGGTAGAGCTGTCTCCCGAACACGTTTCCGTTTACATCATGGAGATTGATGAGGGCAGCCGCCTGGGGCTGGAAGTACTGCGGGGCGGCACGCGCTATAGCGCCCGCGATCTGCCAAGCGAAGATGAGATGGCGGAATTTTACGAGACCGCGCAGGCCATCCTGAAAGCCGCTGGCTACGAGCAGTACGAAATTTCCAATTGGGCCAAGCCGGGATATGCTTCGCGGCACAACCTGAAATACTGGCGACGCGAGGCGTACCTGGGATTTGGCGCTGGCGCGCACTCGTTTTCCGGATCGCAGCGCTGGGCCAACGCGCATGACGCAGCGGCTTATGTCGCCGCGATCAGCGCGGGCCGCAGCGCCGCGGAAAGCGTGGAGCGCGTGACGCGCGAACAGGCGCTTGCAGAAGAGCTGTTTTTGGGCTTGCGGCAGCTTAGCGGCATCGATCTGCCGCGCATTCAACGCGAATACAGCGTCAATCTGGAAGAAAAGGTGGGGCGGCTGGCCTCGGCAGGAATGATCGAACGCGAGGGCGAACTGGTGCGGCTGGCAGCAGGAAAGTTGAGTGTGTCGAATGAGGTGATCGTGGAGCTGTTGCGGTAGGGGGTTTGCGTTAGAGTTGACGTCAGCTCGCGATTCCTCCGCTCCGGGACGGCATACAGCGCCGTCCCTCCAGTCGGAGTGACAGTTTTGGGGCGGCGGACGAATAGAACACGGAGAAGCGCACATGAGCTACACGGTGGCAAAAGGGAATCAGATGGTGGACCCGGACGACGTCTCGCCTGCGGAAGGCGTGGTGGACCTGCGCAGCGATACTGTAACGCGCCCGAGCCAGGAGATGCGGCGCGCCATGGCTGCAGCCGAGGTGGGCGATGACGTTTATGGTGAGGATCCCACTGTCAACCGCCTGCAGAAGCGCGCCGCGGAAATATTTGGCAAGGAGGCGGCCCTGTTCGTGCCCACGGGCTGCATGGGCAACCTGATCTGCATCAAGATATGGACGCACCACGGCAGCGAAGTAATTTGCGAAGAGCGCAGCCACGTCAACCTTTACGAACTGGCCTCCATGTCCGCCATTGCCGGGTGCATGCCGCGCACGACGCGCGGCGGCGACGACGGCATCCTGACCTGGAAGCAGATTGAAGCCGTCGTGCGTCCCAAGATTTATTACGACTCGCAGACGGCGTTGGTGTGCCTGGAGAATACCAGCAACATGGCCGGCGGCACGGTCTATCCCACGGCGCGCGTGAACGATATTTGCGACCATGCGCACGCCCTGGGTTTGAAAGTGCATCTGGATGGAGCGCGCATCTTCAATGCGGCCGTGGCGTTGGGCGATGACGTGGCGCGCATGACCCGGAAGGTCGACTCCGTGATGTTCTGCTTGTCGAAAGGCCTGGGGGCGCCGGTGGGCTCGATGATTGCCGGGTCGAAGGAGTTCATCGAGCGGGCGCGCATCTACCGCAAGTTATTTGGCGGCGGGATGCGGCAGGTGGGCGTGCTTGCGGCGGCGGGATTGATTGCGCTGGAAAAGTCGCCCGCGCGGCTGCACGAAGACCACGACAACGCCCAGCGCCTGGCGCAGGGCATCGCGGCGATTCCAGGATTGAAGATCGATCCTGTCAGTGTGAAGAGCAACATCGTGATTTTCGATTGCACGGCGAGCGGCATGACCGCGGTGGAGTTGTGCGACGCGCTGCACGATAGAGGCGTGTGGGCGCAGGACACGGCGCTCTATTCGGTGCGCATGGTAACGCACTGGAACGTGGATCGTGCTGGAATTGAAAAGGCGCTCGTGGAATTGCAGTCGGTGGCAGGCAAAAAAGTGGGGCGGAGCGCGTAAGTCGCCATTCGCCACCGGCGCTCGGGTGGCACAAAGTACAAGGAGACAACGATGAGATCTGCATGGATGCGCACGATTGTGGGAGTTTTGTGTTTTGCGATGGTGGGGGCGTTGGGCGCGCGGGTGGCCAACGGGCAAGCAAAGCCCGCGCCGACGCCTGAAGAAGCGAAAAAGTTCATCGAGGATGCGGAGCAGCGGCTGTTCGATCTGAATAACAGGGCTTCGCGCGCTTCCTGGGTGCAGGAAAATTTCATTACCGACGATACCGAGCAGATCGCGGCGGATGCGAACGAGATTCTCAACACCGCAAGCGCGAAGTATGCGAAAGAGGCGCACCGCTACGATGGCGTGAAGCTCTCGCCAGAGTTGGCCCGCAAGCGGCTGCTGCTGGAACTGGCCACCGGCTTTCCCGCTCCCGATGATCCCAAGGCGCAGAAGGAACTCGCGCAAGTGCTGGCTTCCCTCGACGGCGATTATGGAAAAGGGAAGTGGTGCCCGGACGGCGACAAGAAACCGTGTCTGGACATAACCGCGATTGAAAGGCTGATGGCCACGAGCCGCGATCCCGAGGAATTGAAGCGCGCATGGCTGGGCTGGCACGCCGTGGGCGCGCCGATGCGGCAGCGCTATGCGCGCATGGTGGAGCTGGGCAATCAAGGCTCGAAAGAATTGGGCTACGCGGACGTGGGCGCGCTGTGGCGCTCGAATTACGACATGCCGCCAGATGCGTTCGCCAAGGAACTCGATCGCACCTGGGAACAATTGCGGCCACTGTACCTATCGCTGCATGCGTATGTCCGCGGCCAACTGGCGAAAAAATACGGCAAGGACGTTGTGCCGCCGAACGGGCCGATTCCCGCGCACCTGCTGGGAAATATTTGGGCGCAGGAATGGAACAACGTGTATGACTTGATGGATTCGCCAAAACCCGCGCAGAGTTTCGACCTGACAAAAATCCTGCAGGAACGCAAGACCGATCCGAAGGGCATGGTCAAGTACGGCGAAAACTTTTTCATGTCGCTGGGCTTTCCGGCGCTGCCGCAAACTTTTTGGGAGCGCTCGCTCTTCACCAAGCCCGCCGACCGCGACGTCGTTTGCCATGCCAGCGCGTGGGACGTGGATTCCAAGGACGACTTGCGCGTCAAAATGTGCATCCTGATCACCGAAGAAGATTTCCGCGTGATTCACCACGAACTGGGCCACAATTTTTACCAGCGCGCTTACAACCCGCTGCCGCCGCTGTTTGAGAACAGCGCGAACGACGGTTTTCACGAAGCTGTGGGCGACACCATCGCGCTTTCCGTCACGCCGGAATACCTGAAAAAGATTGGATTGATTGATGCTGTCCCGCCGGCCTCGGGCGATACGGATTACCTTTTGCAGAAGGCGCTGGAGAAGGTGGCGTTTCTTCCCTTTGGACTCGTGATTGATAAGTGGCGCTGGGAAGTCTTCTCGGGGAAGGTGAAGCCGGAGCAGTACAACCAGGCCTGGTGGGATTTGCGGCTGAAATACCAGGGCGTGGCGCCGCCGGTTGCCCGGACGGAGGCGGATTTTGATCCCGGCGCGAAATACCATGTGCCCGGGAATGTCCCCTACGCCCGCTATTTTCTTGCGGCCATCTATCAATTCCAGTTCCATCGCGCGCTGTGCAAGGAAGCCGGGGTGGACGGGCCGCTGCACCGCTGCTCGATCTACGCGAACAAAAAGGCCGGCGAGAAGCTGAACGCCATGCTCTCCATGGGCGCCAGCAAGCCGTGGCCGGATGCACTGGAAACGCTGACTGGCCAGCGGGAGATGGATGCCACGGCGCTGGCCGATTATTTTGCGCCGCTGAAGACCTGGCTCGACGCGCAGAACAAAAAGAACGGGTATCCCGTCGGCTGGTGAGGGGAGATAACCGCAGGACGTCTGTAGGGGAAATGTGCCCCCGGGTGTCATCCCGAGCGGAGGACCGGCGGTTTTTGCCGGGCCGGAGTCGAGGGATCGAGGCAAGGCGCGATTTCCTTGCGAGCCGGTTTGGTGGAAGCGCGCTTGCTGTTCGTGGCGCCAGGGAAATCCGCGCTTAGATCACGAAATGTGGGATTGAGGGCCCGGATAAGCGCCAACTTCTTTTCGCGGCGCCAGTTCTTGATTTGTTTTTCCCTGCTGATCGCGGCGCGCACATCTGTGAAGGGCTCAAAATAGACGAGGCGTGTAACGTCGTGGGCAGCGGTGAATCCAGGGCAGAGCTTGGCCTTGTGCTGGGCTACGCGGCGTTCAAGAAAACTGGTTACGCCAGTGTAGAGGACACCGGAAGCGCTTGCCAGAATATAGACATGGTAAACAGCCACAGATGGTTAGTATGGCAGGGCAGCGCTTAGAGTGGAAGGGGTGCCACGATTCCTCCGCTACGCGGCCCGACGCGCCAGAAGGCGGCGCGGAATAGAAAGTCGGGCCGCTCCGGTCGGAATGACAGGTCGAGTTGCTTTTGGTGGGGGAGTAAAGAGGAAGCGGCGTTTCCGCAAGGCGGTTACAGAAGTTGCGACACGGCAGGCGAGCGCATCTCATTCTATTTCAAACGCTTATCCTGTGGAGGACCAACTTCGCCGAAGTTGGCTTCTCCCAAACCATCCGCCGCCCCAAATCTGTCATTTCGACCGGAGGGACGGCGCTGTTTGCCGTCCCGGAGCGGAGAAATCCCTCTTCGACTTCGGATTTCAAGATAAGATAAACTTTTGGCGAGCATTAGTAGAATGTTGAGGGGACGCCTGCATGGATTTTACCTTCAGCGAAGAACAGCAGCATTTGCGCAAGAGCGTGCGCGAATTCGCCGAGGGCGAGATTGCGCCGCACGTCCTGGAATGGGATGAGGCGTCGCACTTCCCGCAGGAGCTGCTGCCAAAGCTAGCGGAGATGGGCCTGCTCGGCGTCATTTTTCCGGAAGAATACGGCGGCGCGGGGCTCGGCTACATCGAATACGCCACCGTTGTGGAAGAACTTTCGCGCGTGGATGGCGCGGTTGGGTTGACCGTCGCGGCCCATAATTCGCTCTGCAGCAATCACATCTTCAAATTCGGGAACGAAGAGCAGAAGCGTAAGTATCTGGTGCCGCTGGCGCAGGGCAAGAAACTCGGCGCATGGTCGCTGACCGAGCCGGAAGCAGGCTCCGACGCCGGCGGCACGCGCACCACCGCTGTGCGCGACGGCAAGCATTGGGTGTTGAAGGGCGCAAAGACATTCACGACCAACGGCCATTTCGCCGATACCTGCGTGGCCATGGCGGTCACGGACAAGTCCAAGGAATCGCACGGCATCAGCGCGTTCATCCTCGAAAAGGGCATGCCCGGTTTCCGTCCCGGGAAAAAAGAAAACAAGCTGGGCATGCGCGCCAGCGATACTTCGGAAGTGATCTTCAGCGATTGCCGCGTGCCCGCGGAAAACCTGCTCGGCGCGGAGGGCGAAGGGTTCATCAGCAGCCTGAAAATTCTGGATGGCGGGCGCATCTCGATTGCCGCGCTGGCGCTGGGCATGGCGCAAGGCGCGCTGGAAGTGGCCACGCGTTACGCCAAGCAGCGCAAGCAATTTGGCAAGACCATCAGCGAGTTTCAGGCCATACAGTTCAAGCTGGCGGACATGGCCACGGAAGTGGAAGCCGCGCGGTTGATGGTGTATCAGGCGGCGTGGCTGGCCGACCGGAAGGATGCGCGCTTCACCCGCGAATCCAGCATGGCGAAGCTCTTTGCTAGCGAGGTGGCCGTGCGCGTGGCCAACGAGTGCGTGCAGATTCACGGCGGCTACGGTTTCATCAAGGATTACCCCGCGGAGAAGTTCTACCGCGACGTCAAGCTGTGCACTATCGGCGAGGGCACCAGCGAAATCCAGCGGCTGGTCATTGCGCGGCAACTGCTCGGCAAGAAATGATAGGGCTTTGGTGGCTAAAGACTTTACGCAGGGCGAGCCCCAGAGGATAATTTCAGGCAATGTTAAGTCGCCGCTTCGCCACCTCCATTGGCCAATTCTGGAAGCGTTGGAAGCGTGCGCTGACGGGACCTTTGTTCACGATATCCCTGCTTATTTACCAACAAGTGGAGGGGAAGTCGCCGACTTGGAGCTGGTTCATTGCCTTCGTGGCTCTCGGGTTTGCCTGGCAGTTTTATGACGAGCTCAGCAGATTGAAGAAACGTGCGCAACCGGAACAGGTTCCGCAACTCTATCTGCAATATGTGCCAGAATATGCTTCCCTGACCGCCACAGGATTTGTCCTCCGCACCGAAGATGATCGGCCGGCCTTCAATGTCAAAATGACATCAGAGGAGACTGTTGGAGATGATCATGTTCGGCTTTCTATGGAATGGGAACAGGTAAATGGCCCCATAGGAAAAACGGGCGTCGGAGTGGTTGCAAGGTGCATGTATCAGAAGAATAACCGGAAGGATTATTACAGCGCGAACTTGGGGGACCAGCTCAACCTGTTTTTTAAGCACAAGAAAGAGTACCCAGATGAGTTGATAGTGGTTATCGAATATACAGATGCGGGAGGAAACGCTTGTACTGCTAGGAAGTTTAGGATTTCACGGCCAGGCGACATATTCAAGGACAAGATATCATGTCAGCCGGTTGGGAACGCGCTCACATCCTAGGCGCGACCACGGGAACAGCTAAATCCGAATGAAGGGGATCGATTGCTCTGAGGGCTGGATTTTTGAGTCGGTACGAACATCTGGGGTAAGTGGAACATAGTATGCTGACGCGCGCTGTGGCCGAATCAACAGGAACACATGCATAGCAACGTTAAGGAGTGGGCCGCGAAGGTCCGCGCGGGAGACGTGCGCGCGATTTCACGCGCCATCACGGCGATTGAAAATCACGCTCCCGAGGCCGAGCAATTGCTGCGGGAAGTTTTCCCCGCGACGGGGCAGGCTTACCTGACGGGCATCACCGGAGCGCCCGGGACCGGCAAGAGCACGCTGGTGGATCGGCTGGCCGCGTACTACCGCAAGCGCGAGGAACGCGTGGGCGTGGTGGCCGTGGATCCTACCAGCCCGTATTCCGGCGGCGCGATTCTGGGCGATCGCATACGCATGCAGGGGCACGCGGGCGACAGCGGCGTTTTTATCCGCTCGATGGCCACGCGGGGATTTCTGGGCGGGCTGGCGCGCGCGACCGCGGAGGTGGCGCTGCTGCTGGATGCGGCGGGCAAACGCCAGGTGCTGATCGAAACCGTGGGCGTGGGGCAGGACGAAATTGACATCGTGCGGCTGGCGGATTGCGTGGTGGTGGTGCTGGTGCCCGGCCTGGGCGACGACATCCAGAACATGAAGGCCGGGCTGATGGAGATTGGCGACATCTTCGTGCTGAATAAAGCGGACCGCGAAGGCGCGGACCGTTTGGAGGAGCAGCTCCGCGCCATGCTTTCCCTGGTGATGCCGCGGGATGGCTGGCGCCCGCCGGTGATGCGCACCGTGGCGACGGAAAATCGCGGAATTACCGAGCTTGCCGAAACCATCGAGAAATTCCGCAAACATTTCGAGGCCAGCGGCGAGCGGCAGAAGAAGCACATCGAGCACTGGAAGAATCGCCTGGTGGAGATGGTGGAGTCGCGTTTGCTCGAAAAAGTGCTGGGAGGAAAAGAGGGCGAGGCGAAACTGCGCGAGTTGGCTACGGCGGTGGCCGAGCGGAAGAAGGATCCCTTCGCCGCGGTGAGCGAGATTTTGAAGGGAAGCGGGGTGGAGGGGTAGGGCGCCATCTCAAGAATGATGCTCGGGAGGGCGCGGCTTCACAGCTTGCGGAAGAAGTCTTGTCTTTAGGAGGCCGGGGCTTCAGCCCCGGCGTAAAGCTTCCGTCATGAAGGGGCTTCAGCCCCTGAAGAAAGGCTTTTGATGTTTTTCGGCAGCCTCTTCAGCCGTAGCGGGGGGCTTCGGAGCTTCAGGGGCTAAAGCCCGGCTCATTTTGGTGCGGGTACTTGGGGGCTGAAGCCCCCACCTCCTAAGGAAACGTCATGCATTTTGGCGAGATTGAGGTGAGGTATCTGGACGGCGGCGGGTTACGGCTGGATGGTGGTGGCTCTTCGAAGCTCCCCTCGAAGATCGGGGCAAGCAGGGCAAGCAAGAAGCTCGCGTTTGTTGCGGATTTGCTCCTGACGCGTCACCATATCGAAATCAAGCCGGTGGACTTGAACCGGTAATCCCAGGAGAAAAACGCATGGCAAGCGCGAAAAAAGCGAAAGGGAAGAGTGCGCGGGGCAGCGCGAAAGGCCCGGTGGCGGAAATTGGCGTGATTGGCGGCAGCGGGCTGTACGGGATGAGCGGCCTTACCGATACGCACGAGATTCGCGTAAAGACCCCGTTTGGCGATCCCTCGGACGCGTTCGTTGTCGGCACGCTGGAAGGGAAGCGCGTGGCCTTTCTGGCGCGGCACGGGCGCGGGCATCGGCTAATGCCCAGCGAACTGAATTTTCGCGCCAACATTTACGCCATGAAATTGCTGGGCGTGGAGCGGGTCATCTCCGTCAGCGCGGTGGGATCGCTGCAGGAAGAGCTGCGCCCCGGTGAGTTTCTCGTTCCCGACCAGTTTTTCGACAGCACCAAGGGCCGCGTCTCCACGTTCTTTGGAAACGGACTGGTGGCGCATGTGTCATTTGACAAGCCCACCTGCGCGCAACTGTCCACGGTGCTCGCCGATGCCTGTGTCTCTTCCGGAGTGGCGGTTCACCGCAAGGGAATTTACGTCTGCATGGAAGGGCCGCAATTCTCCACGCTCGCGGAAGCCAATTTCCATCGCGCCATGAAATTCGATGTGATCGGCATGACCAACGTCACCGAAGCCAAACTGGCGCGTGAAGCCGAGCTGTGCTACGCCACCATCGCCATGATCACGGATTACGATTGCTGGCACCCGCAACACGACTCGGTGACGGTGGCGCAGATCATCGCCACACTGAATCAAAACGCCAGCAACGCGCAAAATGTCTTGCGTGAAGCGATTAAGACCATGCCGGCCGCGCGCAGTTGCAAGTGCGGCTCGGCGCTGGCTCATGCCATTCTGACGGACCCCAAGGTTATCCCCGCGAAAACCAAGAAGAATCTCGCGGCCCTCATCGGCAAATACATTTCCTAGGAGAGACTCGTGTCGCTACTCGTGGTGGGTTCGGTTGCTTATGATGCCCTGGAAAGTCCTTACGGGAAAGTGGACCGCACGCTCGGCGGAGCCGCCACCTATTTCGCCGTGGCCGCGCGATTTTTTACGCCGGTGAGCCTGGTGGCCATTGTCGGCGAGGATTTCAGCGCGGCAGATGAAGCCGTTTTCCGCAGCCGCTCGATTGACATCGAAGGCCTGGAGCGCGCTTCCGGCAAATGCTTTTTCTGGGCCGGACGCTACTCGGAGAATCTGAATGATCGCGTGACGCTAACGACGGACCTCAACGTTTTCGCGGAGTTCAAGCCGCGCTTGCCGGAAAAATACCGCTCGTCGAAATATGTTTTCCTGGCCAACATCGCGCCGGACTTGCAGCGCGACGTCCTGCACCAGGTGAAGGGCAAGCCGAAACTCGCCGCCCTGGACACCATGAACTATTGGATCGAGCGCACCAACGCGGAATTGCGAGAGACGCTCAGGCACGTGGATATCCTGATGATCAACGATTCGGAGACGCGGCAGCTTTCCAGCGAGCACAACCTGCTGCGCGCCGCCCGCTCCATTTTCAAAATGGGGCCATGCACGCTGGTAGTGAAGCGCGGCGAATACGGCGCCATGCTCGTGGACAAGTACGGCGTCTTCTGTGTTCCGGCGTTTCCTCTGGAGGAGCCGCATGATCCCACCGGCGCGGGCGACAGTTTTGCCGGCGGATTCATGGGCTATCTGGCGGGCAGCGGCGGGAGCAGCGACGCGGCGCTGCGGCGCGCCATGGTGTACGGCTCAGTGATGGGCAGCTTTGCCGTGGAGAGATTCGGCCTGGAGCGGCTGCTGCACCTGAAAAAGAGCGAGATACACGCCAGAGCACGGCACTTCTCGAAATTGACGCAATTCAAACTGTAAAGAGTAGAATCACGTTGAAACGGACAGGGCCGTTTGGCGATGCTTTCCTTTCACGAAATATTCCTAAGAATATTGTTTGCCGCCGGGCTGGGTGCGGCCATTGGCGTGGAGCGCGATCTGCGGCGCCGCCCCGCCGGGATCCGCACGAGCGCGTTCGTCTGCCTGGCCACGGCGCTCTTCACAATACTTTCCAATGAATTGGCGCGTCTCTGGGGCGACACTGGCCCCACGCGCATCGCTTCCAACATCGTGCAGGGCATCGGTTTCCTCGGCGCAGGGGCTATCCTGAGAGACAGAGGGGGGCTGGTCGGGATGACCACCGCGGCGACGATTTTTGTCGAGGCAGCCATCGGCATGGCCGCGGGCGGGGGGATGTATAAGGTCGCCGCTGCCGCCACGGGGATCGTGTTGTTTGGACTGGTCGTACTGAGCTGGGGCGCAGAGAAGCTTCACCTGAAAGCCCGGGTGAGGGTGTTCCGCTTTACCACCAGCCACGCGGAGAATGTGGCAACTGAAATCCAGCAACTGATGGCCGGGCTAAAGATTGTTATGAACCACTTTCGCGTTTCCATGGCAGGCGCAAGTTCCATTGTGGAATTTGAAGCCGAGGTGAACGGGCGCCAGCAGGAACAGATTGTGCAACAACTGAACCGGCAGGGCGTGGTGACCGAGGTGGTCCCGGTCGAAGGCCGTCACGAATGAAACGCCGCTCCGTTCTCCTGCAAAAGCCGAAGGCCCTGCGTGAGGGCTCGCGAATCGCCGTCGTTTCTCCATCGTCTCCCGCGGAGCCTGCCGCTGTTGCAGCGGGTATGGCCGAACTTCGTCGGCTTGGCTTTCAGGTCGAAGAGTTGCCGCCGCTGCCGGCGCAAGGCTATTTCGCCGGGCGGCATGAGGAACTCGTCAAGCTTTTCCGCAAGCCATTTCATGACAAGAGTGTTGACGGTGTGATTGCTACGCGCGGGGGTTACGGTGCGAACTACCTCATTGATTTCAGATTGGGTACTTCTCTGTTCGGCCCAAAGTGCCTCGTCGGTTTCAGCGACTTGAACGTCATTCAACTGCTGCTTTACGAGGTGCGCAGTTGGGCCGGTTTTTACGGTCCCATGGTGGCCGCGGGTTTCAATCACGGCGCGAACCAACCCTCCGGCTACGACGAGGTGTCTTTTTTGCAGGCTGTCCGCGAGACGAAATCCAAGTGGAGTATTCCGCTGCGCGGCGAAAGCGTGGCTTCTGGAAGCGCTACCGGGCGCATTGTCGGGGGCTGCTTGACGATGCTGCAAACGACGCTAGGAACAGGCTGGGACCCAGACACGCGGGGAGCCATTCTCGTTCTGGAAGATCGCGGGATGAAGCCGTACCAGGTGGATCGCGCGCTGCGGCATCTGTGGCAAGCAGGCAAATTGCAGAACGTGAATGGCGTTGTGCTCGGTGATTTCCCGGATAGCGAATCTCCTGTGGCGGGCAGCCCCACCATTCCCGAAATTTGCGAGAGAATCCTGGGGCCGCTCGGCGTTCCCATCGTCTTCGGCGCGCCCATCGGCCACACCAAGCGGCCCATGCTGACAATTCCGCTGGGCGTGCGCGCAAAATTGCATGCCAAAGGCGAAGGCACGCTGGAAATTCTGGAACCGGCAGTGATTGAATAGACTGGGGACGCTTGCTTGGCCAAGGTAAAACACATCCACATGATCGGGATTGGCGGTTCGGCCATGGCGCCGCTTGCCGGAATGCTGCGCGAACGGGGCTACCGCGTGACCGGGTCGGATGCGGGTGTCTACCCGCCGGCCTCCACGCTGCTCGAATCGCTGGGCATCCCGTTCTCCCCCAAATTTGACGCCGCGAATCTTACTCCCGCGCCCGACCTAGTGGTGGTGGGCAATGCCCTCTCTCGCGGCAACGTGGAAATCGAGGAGATGCTCGACCGCAAGCTGAAATACCACTCGCTGCCGGAAATCCTTGAGGAAGAATTCCTCCCCGGGAAACATTCTATCGTCGTCAGCGGCACACACGGAAAAACCACCAGCACCGCCATGCTCGCCTGGATTTTCCAGGTAGGAGGGAAGAAGCCCAATTTTCTGGTGGGCGGCATCGCCGAAAACTTTGGCAAAAGGTACGGCCTCGCCGGTGGTGAAGAGTTCATTCTGGAAGGCGACGAGTACGATTCCGCCTATTGGGACAAAGCCGCGAAATTTTTCCACTACCACCCGGACGACTTGATCATCACTTCGCTCGAATACGATCACGCCGATATTTACGCCGATTTCGACGCCTACCAGTTAGCCTTTCGCCGCCTGGTGAATCTGGTGCCACGGCGCGGGCGCATCGTCGTTTGGGGCGACACGGATGCTGGCGAAGCGCTGCGCCACGCCGCCGAAAAAGCCTTCTGCCCCGTGATTACGTATGGCCTGGAAAGCGGCAACCATTGGAGCGCCACGGACGTGCAATCCGACGGCGACGGCATGAAGTTTCGCGTCAAATACAAAGGCGAGGCTTACGGCGAATTTCGGCTGGCCGCCATCGGCCACCACAACGTCTTGAATGCGCTTGCGGCGCTCGTGGTCGCTCAGGGCCGCGGCATCAACCGCGAAACGTTGCAGCAGGCCCTTTCCACCTTTCGCAGCGTGCGGCGTCGCATGGATGTGAAATGCGAAGTGGACGGCATTGTGGTGGTTGACGATTTCGCGCATCACCCGACCGCCGTGCGCGCCACAATCGAAGCCGCGCGCCTGCGCTGGCCGAATCGCCGTTTGTGGGCAATCTTGGAGCCGCGCTCGAATTCCATGCGCCGCCGCGTTTTTCAGGATGCGCTACCACCGGCGCTGGCGCTGGGCGATCGCGTGCTGCTGGGCAGCGTGCATCGCGCCGGACAATTGAGCGACGAGCAGCGCCTCGACCCGGAAGCGGTCGCTGCCGCGGTTCGGCAACTCGGCAAAGATGCGCGTGTCCTGCCGGGAGCGGACGCCATTGCCGACCTACTTGCTGCCGAAGCGCGCGCCGGCGATTTGCTGCTGGTGATGTCCAATGGTAACTTTGATGGCTTGTGCGAGAAACTTCTAAAGAAATTGGCGGCAAGACAAATTCCCACCGGGGCACAAGCAAAGTGACGCTAAGCGCGCGAAGGTTGCCATATGCAGCCGCGACGGCATTTTTCTGCCTGCTGCTGGTTTCTCCTCAGGCATCACGCGCGGAAATCCGCTACGCCGTTTCTCTTGCTCATCCGGAACAGCATCTCTTTCACGTCTCCATCGAAATTCCCGGCGTTAAAGATGATTTGAAGCTGCAAATGGCCGCCTGGAACGCTCTTTACCAAATTCGCGATTTCAGCAGCCACGTGCAGCAAATTCAGGCCTTCGTGGACGGCGAACGCGTGCCCATCGAGAAGTTGGACAAGTTGACCTGGCACGTCAAGGGCAGCGGCACGGTCACCGTGCGCTACGACACGTTTTGGGATGATCCGGGACCGTTCAATAGCCAGCTCAACGAAGAGCACGCTTTCATCAATCCGGCGATGATTTTGCTGTACGTGCCCGAGCGCCGCGCGGAAAAGAGCGTCATCACGCTCAGCGATGTGCCGGGACAGTGGCGTGTGGCATCGGAAACGCTCAGCGGCGGAGTCCTTCAGGGCCGAACTTTCCTGCTAGAAGCGGCCAGCTACGACGCGCTGGCGGATGCGCCGATTGAAGCATCGAAATTCGAGGAGTTTACGTTGCCCGACGTTTCACCATCGGTTCGCGTAGTCATCCATGGCGACAGTTGGAAAAAGCAGGATGTGGAAAGCGCGCTCCGCAAAATCGTCAGTTACGAAGTCAAGTTGATGAACGGGGCTCCCTACGACCACTACACCTTCATCTTTCACACAGGCAAAGCCGCTAACGGCGCCGGTGGCGGCATGGAGCACGCCAATTGCACGGCGATCTACGTCACATCCGCGTCGTACCTGCAAAACGTCTCCGCGCACGAATTTTTCCACGCATGGAACGTCAAGCGCATCCGCCCCGCCTCGCTTGAGCCCGTTGACTACACGCACGAGATGTACACGCGCGCGCTGTGGTTCGCCGAGGGTGTCACCAACACCTACGCTTCTTATGCGCTGGTGCGCACGGGACTCTGGAGCAAGCAGGAATTCTACCAGGACCTCAGCGGCCAGATCAGCGAACTCGAAGCCCGCCCCGCCGAGCGGTGGCAGAGCGCGGAACAATCCAGCCTGGATGCATGGCTCGAGAAGTATGCACTCTACAACCAGCCGCAGCGAAGCGTTTCGTATTACACCAAGGGCCAAGTGCTCGGCATTCTGCTGGACATCCTGATTCGCGACCGCACGGACAACCAGAAAAGCCTCGACGACGTGCTCCGCACCATGAACCGGGACTTCGCCAAGGAAGGGAAGTTCTATCGCGACAGCCTGGATATACGGCTGACCGCGGAGAAAGTGGCCGGAGTTCCGATGGAGGATTTCTTTGCCAAATACGTGAGCGGCGCCGAGCCCCTGCCTTATACCGAACTGCTGGCGCGTGCCGGCCTCGAATTGCAGCAGCGAGAAATCATCCACGCGGTAATGGGTTTCACGGTGGAACGCGATCCCAACGGCCCCTGGACCGTCAGGGTGGTCGACGCTGATGGACCTGCAGCAAAGAGCAAGCTCCTTGTGGGCGACGAAATTGTGCGCTGGAACAATGGCGAACCTCCGCGCAGGCCGGAACGTTGGCTCCGCCAGCAAAAACCAGGCGACGTTTTGCACCTGCGCGTGCGTCGCGACAATCAGGAACAGAACATCGACATTCGGCTCGGCGAGCAGCGCGAAACGTTCTACCAGGTTGCGGAAAGCGCAAATGCTGGGGACCGCCCGCGGCGCATTCGCGAGGGCATCCTGCGCGGCAGCACCGATCCGGTCACTGCCAAGAATCACTGAGGGAGCACTTGACCTCGCGCCGAGGATTGGAGAAAGTTTTTCGTAAAGCATGCTGCGTGGTGCTTTCATCTGCGTTTTTGTGACCCTGTACACCCTGGTGGCGGGGCCGCCGCTGCTCATCTACACCTTCGTTACCCGCCATGTTGATCCGCTGTACTGGGCTGGTGTGGGCGGCTTGATGTTCCTGGTGCGTTGCGTTGGCGTGCGCGTCCACGTGAAGGGCTTGGAGCGCATACCGCCCGGCACGTGCATTTTCGCCGCGAATCACACGAGCTCCGCGGATGCGCCCGCGGTGGTGTGGTCCATTCCGCGCCGCATCGCCGTTCTGCTGAAGCGCTCGCTCTTCGATTATCCGATTGTGGGCCAGGCGTTTCATCTGGCGCATTTCATTCCTGTGGACCGCTTCAACCGCGATTCCGCCATCGTGAGCATGGAAAAAGCCACGGAAGCAATTCGCGCGGGCCAATCGTTCCTCATCTACCCGGAAGGCACGCGCAGCAGCGATGGACGCTTGCAGGAATTGAAGAAGGGAACAGCGGTGATGGCCATCAAGGCGGGTGTGCCGATCGTGCCCATTGCGTGCTCCGGCGCGCATCGCGTGATGGAGAAGCGCAAGCTGAATATCAAGCCGGGCGAAATCCTGGTGGAGTTTCTCGCTCCCATTGACGCTTCGCAATACACCTTTGAAGAGCGCGGCGCCCTCACGAATCGTCTGCACGATGAACTTGCCGCCGGCCTTCCACCCGATCAGCGCCCTCTAGGCTTCTCCGGCACCGAATGAGGCCCGTCCGGTGCGCCGGCAAGCTCACTTCTTCCCTCGTGCCTCCAACTCTGCCTCCAACTGCTGCACGCGCCGCTGTAATTCCGGTAAACGATTCAGCGCCGCCATCATCTTCAGCCACTGGCGGTTTTCCACCGCCGGATAACCGGAATAGAGCGAGCGCGGCGGCACATCATTGGGCACGCCACTCTGCGCTGTAATCACCGCGCCATCGCCTACAGTCAGATGCCCCGCCGTGCCTACCTGCCCCGCCAGAATGCAGTTGTCTCCAACATGTGTTGAGCCCGCCAGGCCGACCTGACCGCAGAGCATGGTGTTCACGCCCACCTGCGAAGCGTGGCCCACCAGCACCAGGTCATCAATCTTTGTGCCGCGGGCGATGCGCGTTTCGCCCACAGTGGCGCGGTCAATGCACGCATTGGCTTGCACCTCCACGTCGTCCTCCAAAATTGCCGGGCCGGACTGAGCCATTTTGTGCCAGGTGCCGTCCGCGCGCTTGGCAAAGCCCAAGCCGTCGCCGCCGATAATCACGCCGTTCTGCAGGATCACACGATCGCCGATACGACAATGTTCGCGGACCACCGCGTGGGCGTGGGCGAAGAAATGCGCGCCGATTTTCGCGCCCCGGTAGAGGGTCACAAAACTGTGGAGCACCGCGCCAGCGCCGAGCTCCACGTCTTCATCCACAAAACAATACGGGCCGATATGCGCGCCGTCGCCAATTCGCGCTGAAGCGGCGATCACCGCGGTCGGGTGTACACCCGGCGGATACGCTGGCGGTTGATAGAACAGCTCAATGGACTGCGCAAACGCGAGATAGGGATTGCCCGTGCGCAAAGCCGCCAGTGGCGCGTGCCCGGCGGCGCGTTCGAGCGCCACACCGTCTTCAACGAACACGGCCGAGGCCTGCGTCGTCTTCAATTGCGGCGAGTAGCGCCGGTTCGCTAAAAATGTCGCTTCTCCGGACCGCGCGTGATCAATCCCGGCGACGCCGTTAATCTCGATCGAAGGATCGCCTTCCAACCGGCAGTCAAGTTTTTGTGCAAGTTCCTGGAGTCTCATGAACGCTTCGCCTCCGCAATCTGTGAGTCTCGCACAGCGCCAAGAGGGAAGTACAGGAGGAGGATTTACTGTGTCTTAGCTCCATAATTCTGTCACCCCTTAACGGCAACGTGAAAATGTCACCCTATGAGACAGGAGACATTCACGTTGAGTCAGAAGGAACTTCAGCGAGTGAGCGTAATTACCGCTTGCGTCAA
>Ga0208457_1000409_pt1 | contig 44482 bp, 38 predicted proteins | sample June2015DPH_10_1_FD_185513 | JGI IMG/M metagenome (GOLD analysis project Ga0208457, IMG submission 185513) | Peatland microbial communities from SPRUCE experiment site at the Marcell Experimental Forest, Minnesota, USA - June2015DPH_10_150... | ecosystem: Environmental > Terrestrial > Soil >... | reverse complement strand
AAGGCATACTCTTGCTTCATCGAACAACTGCCCTCTCCCCAGGGGAGAGGGTGGACCGCCGCCGGCGCTTTTACCAGCCGGGGCGGGCCGGGTGAGGGGTCACTTCAAACGCCGAGCCGGATGCGGCAATCTTCCTCGAACAACCGCCCCCGCCCCCCACGGCTCAAGAGGCTGCGGAAAAACTCGTAGGCGCTGTCATTCTGAGGAGGTCGCCGCGGCGACCGACGAAGAATCTCGCATTGCCATGAAAACACGCAGAGCGAGATCCTTCGCTTCGCTCAGGATGATAGCATGGAGGCGTCTTCCCGCAGCCTGTCATGCCACTTACTTGCCCCGGGCGGCAGCGAGGTCAGACTCCAACATCATCCGCACAAGTTGTTTGAAATCCACGGCGGGCTGCCATCCGAGCGCGCGCTGCGCCCGGCGTGCGTCCGCGCGCAAATCATGGATCTCACCGGTGCGCAGGAACTGCGGGTTGACCTCCACCCACTCTTCCACCGTGCGGGGCACGTTCGCGGCCGGTCCGAGTTCAACCATCGCGGCCATGATCTCGGTGAGGAAATCGGAGACACTGTGTGAGACCCCGGTGCCAATGACGAAGTCCTGCGGTTCCGCCAACTGCAACATGGCGTGCATGGCCTTAATGTAATCCCCCGCGAAGCCCCAGTCGCGCCGGGCCTGCAGATTCCCCAGCGCCAGCTTGGTGCGATCACCAAGCAGCCAGCGCGCCGCGACGCGAGAGATCTTGCGCGTCACCATTTCGGGCCCCCGCCGCGGCGACTCATGATTGAAGAGAATGCCGCCCACCACAAACAGGCCTCTTTGCCGGTAGACTTCTGCCAGGCGATGCGCCGCCAGTTTCGAGACTCCATACGGCGAGGTCGGGCGGAGCCGCGTCTGCTCGTCGCACAACCCGTCCCAATTGCCGATCATCTCGGAACTGGAAGCCTGGTAAACGTGCGTGTCGCGCTTGGTCCGCTCCACAATTTGCAGCAGCCGGGCCAATCCTCCCACGTTGATGTCAAAGGTCTCGGCCGGAACTTCCCAACTGGTGGGAACGAATACCTGGCCGGCCAGGTTGTAGACCTCATCGGGCCAGGCCTTTTGGAAGGCCACGGCCAGTGATTCCGCATCCCGCAGGTCCCCATAAACCACTTCCAGGCGCGGGAGAATGGCCCGCAGCCAGCGGACGGACTCCGCCTCGCGCCGCACCAGGCCCCAGACCTGGTAGCCACGCTCCAGCAGGTACTCGGCAAGATAGCTCCCGTCTTGCCCCGAAACTCCCGTGATCAATGCTGATTTCATGGTTGGAATACCCTCGCTCCCGCATCAGAATTCAAACATGAGGTTGCCCGGCGCGCAGACCCCCGCCGGCCTTGGGCTTGGCTGGTTGCTGAAAGAACCTCAAAACCTGTCATCCTGCGGGCATTGCTGTCATTCTGAGCCCTTCGCTGTCATTCTGAGCGAAGCGAAGAACCCCTGTATTTGAATTTTCGAGCAAATGCAGGGGTCCTTCGTCGGCTTCGCCTCCTCAGGATGACAGCTTTGGCGGTTTTTCCGCAGGCTGCAAAGCCCCACCCTCCCCCTCACTGGTGGGAAATCCGGGCAATCCCGACTCGCACATCTCATTCCCGCGTCCTGATTACTATATCGTGGCAAACCCTCCTGCACAACGCTGCGGATCAACTCCCCCTTCAAACCGAACTGGGAGGAGATTGTCTCTTCGCGAAACCCTCAGGGCCGGGCGCCCGCCTTTGTGGACAGGAATGCGTCCGGCTCCGTACCGAGGATTATGCGCAGCATAACCTCTGCCCCGCGCTCCCAGGAAAAAAGCCGGGCGCGCTCGAATCCCTTGGCGATCAGTTCCTGCCGGACGCCCGCTTCATTCACCTGGCGCAGCGCCTCGCGCAGAGACTCGGGGCTTGCCGGGTCAATCAACAGCGCGGCATCTCCGACCACCTCAGGAATGGCGGGCCGGTTCGCGGCGATGACCGGGGTGCCGCACGCCATGGCTTCTAAAGGAGGAATTCCAAACCCCTCATGAAAAGAAGGAAAGATCAGAGCCCGCGCGGCGGCATACAGAGCGGCAAAGTCTTCGTCGGGAACAAACCCCAGATACAGGAACCGGCCCCGGGCCGCCGGGCCGCCCAGGGCGACCTCGACCGGCTCACTGCGTTGACCCGCCCGCTCCCCGCCGGCAATGACCACCGGGAGAAAGTACTTCTCAGGCTGCTGCGCCTGCGCGTAGGTTTCCACAATCAGATGCAGGTTCTTCTTGTCTCCGGCCTCGGCGTTGGGAATCCCGATGAACAGGTAGAACTCCTCCGGCAAACGGTAGCGCTTCCGCAGCTTGTCGATCCGCGCGGAGTCCTGCGGATGGAAGACATCGTGCTCAACTCCGCAGGGGATCACCACCATCCGATTGCGAGGAACTCCCAGAAAGGTTTGGAGCTCTTGGGTTGTGGAGTCCGAGATGGTAACAATCTGGTGCGCATCGCGGGCCGCCTTCTTCATCGCATAGCAGGCCCGCAGCAGGTTTTTGCGGGAGTACTGACCGGGATATTGCTTCGGGTCAGCCTGATGTTGCACGGGATGAATGTCATAGAAGACCACCATGTTGCGCTTCGACCGCAAGGGGCCGAGCGGAAGCACACCATTCATGGAGAGATACACATCCGCACCCCAGGCGTAAAGGGGGAAGTAAACCTCCTCCCAAACCGCTCGCCAAATGCCCGTATTCTTGGGGACCGGCAGGCGTACGATGCGGGCGTAGGGTTCAAAAAAACCCAGTGGGGCGTCCTTGGCCGCCAGGATCGTGACCTCGCATCCGTGTGATTTGAGCTGCGGCACCAGGCCCCGCAAGATACAAAGGGTGTACCGGCCCTTCCCGCCGTTGGTTTTCCCTACCTCCATGGCCGTGATCACAACTTTCATTTCGGACCTCGCGAATTCAGCAAGACAAGCGCTGCTGCTGCCGGACCACACGCCGGCCCGCCCGAGGCTGGCCGGGCCTCCTCCGTAGCGATTTCAGCCTTGGCCATATCCCCTCGTGGCTTGGTCGTGGTCCTTCCACCTGCCTGTGACCCCCCGGTAGCCGTCGATCAATCCCCAAAGGACGGCGCGGGCGGATGCGAAACGACGGGCTTTGAGGTTCTTGAAGACACTGGCGAGCCTCAGTGGAATGTGCACGCAATGGAAAAGGATTCGCCAGCCGGGAGCGAGCAATTCATGGGCCAGGAGGACCCGATTACGGCCCGAGTAATAGTACCAAACCGGGCTCTGGTACCCCCCCGAGGTTCGTTCGACCTTATGGCGCACGGTGGCAGCGCGCACGATGAGGCACTTGAACCCCTGCTTCCGGGCGGCGTGGCAAAAGGCGACCTCATCCCAGTACAGGTACAGGCGCTCGTCCAAATAAGCTCTCTGCGTCGCCTGAACAGCTTCGAGGACAGCTTTCCTTACGAGCATGGCCCCACCATGAACGAAAAGCGAATCCCAGAAGGCTACGCCCGCCTCCGGCATCGGGGTGTAGGCTTTGAGGAGCGGGGCGAAAAATAAACCCCGCAGTGTTCCGCTCCGGGCAAACTCGATACGGTCACCTCCGCCATTCATAATCAAGGGTCCGACGATGCCGGCCCCCGTGCTCTGGTCAGTTTCCAGGAGACGCGCCAGACAATCCGGATCCATCGCTGCGTCGTTGTTCAGCAGAAAGACATAGTCAGCGGAAACGTTCCGGTGCAGCGCGTAGGCAATGGAAACATTGTTGCCTCCGGTGTAGCCCAGATTCTCTTCGTTGCGGATCAGCACCAGCCGGGAGCGCGAAGGCGCAGCGTCGAGCGCCGCCTCCGTCGCGGCTTCCCCTCCCCGGAGCGCGGCCTCGCGGGAGTAGTCGGCGATGACGTGGCTGGGCCCCAGGTTCTCTTCCGCCCAGGCTTTGATCTTGTCCGCCGAACCGTCCGCCGAGCCGTTATCGACGACAGCGCTCAGATAGTTCGAGTACTTCAGATGCTGGAGGGACTCCAGACACTCCACCGTATCCCGCCACCGTTTCCAGTTCAGGACGCAGACCGCAACCTTGGGCTGCCTACGGTCGCGCGGCATATCCGGGTGTTCCACTTCGGGTTGATTCATCCATACACTCGCAGGGGCGCTCCTCAGATGACCCTCATCCCCGGCCCACCTGCTTGCGCATAAACACCTCCAGTTGATCGGTGCTGCGTTCCCAAGTGAAGCTTTGGATGCGCTCATGGCCTGCGGCGGCAAGCCGCTGCCGGAGGGCGTCGTCATCGAGCAAGCGGAGAATATTCCGCGCCAGAGCTTCCGGGTCGCCGGGCGGTGACAGCAGCGCCGTAACTTCCGGCTCGGCGAATTCGCGGATGCCCCCGCAATCCGTGGAAACAACTGCGCAACCACACGCCATGGCCTCAGCCGGGGGAAGAGCGAAACCCTCCGCCAGGCTGCTGCCGACGAAAATCGAAGAACTATTATAGATGGCGATCAGTTGATCGTCCGAAACTCGGCGCAGATAGGAAGCCCAGGGGGGAACACGCGGGGGCTTGCGATAGGCCTGCCCCAGGACCGCGGCGCTCATACCCGGATGGCCTCGCTTGGCGATCTCAAGAGCCAATGCCCCGTCCTCGGGCGCCTTGTAACTCTCCCGCCGGAAAAACATCACAAGCTGCTTCGGCCGTTGGCCCATGTCGGCAGTGAGATGAAATCTTTCATGGTCGATGCCATTGGGGATGTTAACAACATTCTCTGGGCCCCCCTCCGCGTCAACAACTTGCTTGTAAAGCCAGCGCGAGACCGTGACTTTCTGGAAGGGCAGGCGCCAGGTTGCTTGCAGCCGTTCCCGGGGTCCGAGCCAGGGGTCAAAATCCTGAACCAGATAGAACTTTTTCCCCTTGCAGGCAGGGTAGCCGGCAACGTGCTCCACGGTCGGCCAGGAGGTGGCAAAAACCGCGTCGCCATCCGGAACCTGGGAAGCATCGAGGTCCGCGACATAGAGCATGCGGACCTGTTTGTCAATCGGTTGCCAATGAACGTGGGGTGGGAAGAGAACGTCTCGCAGCCGCGCACCTTGCCGGCGCAGCCTCTGATAGAAACTGGTGGCGAGAAGCGGAGTCGCGCTCGCAAAACGGCGTGGGTGGACGACGGCTACCTCATGCCCTCTGGCGACGAGCCGATTCGCATATTCGTAAGCGACCCGGAAGCCACCAATGGGCCTTCTGGGGTAGCACGGCAGCACAAAGGTGATCCTCATGGATGAATGCCGGCTCCTTGGATATCGCGACGAGGTCGACCGGGTGCACTGTTGCAGGTCATCGGACGCCGGCAGGCCTGCCTCAAGCCAGGCCCCGCCAATGCAGGTAATGAGCCCTGAGCCAGTGCCGTAAGACCTTCGCTGAGTTAAGAGGATGTAGAAGCCGGCGGACCTTCTTGGCGTGCATTCGCGGTCCCAAGAGCTTTTCAACGACGGAATACCAGATCATTGCGGTCTTTCGTCTGCGGCGTGATGACCTGCGCGAACGCGACAGTTCGATCGAAAGGGATGAGAACCTGCGTTCGTCTTCTTCTGTGACGCTTGGAGACATGCTCACATAGGACGTGCGGAACTCCTTCCCAACATCCATATCCATGTTAAACGCCAGGGAGGGAACAGTCCCAAGGGAGCAGAGCCCGCGCTCATACAGGCACCTCGCGTAGGTCCAATCGCATGCGTGCAGGGCATTGGGTCCCAGGGGTCGCGGCTTGATGTAAGGTTCCCAGGAGTCGTGAAGGTCTATTCCGAACTTGCGGTAGAAATAGCCGACCAACTCCCTTCCTGTCTGTTCACCGTAGGCTGCAATGATGATTTGTACAGCTTCCCGGGTGAATAGAACCATCCCCGCTCCCATGTTGGACTTGATCACGTAGCCCGGCCGATGGATAAGGACGCGGCTCTCTATCGAGCGGGCCGTTACAGCGCCAACCTCCAGGCCATCTTGTTTACCAAGTTCAAAAAGCTCCAGCAGCTTGGTGACCCACGCGGGCTTGAACTCAATATCGTTCTCGATAAGCCCGCAGTAATCGTATCCGCGCTGGAGAAGCCGTCTTAGGCCGAAGCAAATCGCTGCATCGGGGCCGCCTTTCACGTTATGATGAACCTCAACGATCCGGCAGTTTCGGGGCTTGGCGGATTCAGGCAGGGCCTTTCCCTCAGGTGTGTCACTGCCGTCCACCCACACCAAATCGAACCCGCCACACACATCAATGCTGGCGAGTGACCGTCGCGTGAAGTCCACGCGATCCTTGGTGCTGAAAGCGAATCCGACTTTACTGGCGGTTCCCGGGCGGGAATTCGGTAGAGCACCCTCTGGCTGCGGGCTCTTCCCAGAATCCATCATATCCCAAAACTCTCCCTTTAATGAATGTGTGGTGAGATTCGGAATCGCTTATCCGGCGCAACAGATTCTGCCGGAACTCCTCTGCCCTCTGAATCACGTCGCCCCCAAACGGCGGCAGACCTTGATCCACTCGCGCATGCAAAAGCCCATGGAGTGAAAATAGCCGCGCGTAGCGTCAGTCCAGGTTTGCCCGGTAAAGGTCGAGACCACTTCTTCGACCAAATGACTCAATGTTTCGTAAGCTTGGCAGTAGGTGCTACCTTCTAGCCTCAACTCATGAAGCCAGGGGAGAAGGTCTTCGAGCACTACAATGCAGGCGAACTCGTTCAGGGCATCCTTGAGGTAGTTGTGGGAATTGCGCCGGTGCTCAGCCACCGGGGTTCCCGCTCGGACGGCATGGCCGATGTGCCGCACGCAAGCTTGGCTGAAATAGCCCGAAAAAATGTCGCCGTAGCGGTCGATGGGCAATCCAGCCAAAGGGTACCCCATGCGGATAAAGTAGTAGCTAGGGATGACGTCGCGGTGAAGCGCGGTATTCTGGGTGTTGATCGGTGACCAAGTCTGATCGCCCAATACGCGAGAGCGCCCGGAGAATTGCTTGGCTCTGACGGGGGCTACCAACCACGTAATGCCGTCCAGATCGGGCTCTTGAAGCCAAAGTCCGGCATTCATCCGGATCGTGGCCTGAACTTTTCGGTCCTTCACTTCCGCGTTCTTGTGGCGGGCAAAGTAAGGAAACCCTCGGGGATAAACCGGGCTCGGAGGTTCGATGCGCATCAGGTCGCAAAGGTTGAACCAGCCGGAACTTGAATCAACAGCCTCCGCGTCGGCAGGGCCTTCACACACTACCGAATGAGCCTGGAAGAAATCTTCCTCAGCAGTACAGTAATTGTCGTCGTCAATGGACACGAGGAAGTCAGCTCCTGCCTCCAGCGCCAGCAGGTAACCGATGTTGCGGCGATTGTCCGAGTTGTACGGAATCAGGCCATCAGGAAGGCCGACGCGCCTCAAGTACGTTTCCTGCTCTTCGATTGTCGGACAAACAATCTCCATGCCTCGCCTCCGCAGCGAGGCACAACGTTCGTACGCGGCGGGGGGAGTCTTCCTGTCAGGGATGACGATGATTCTGATCTGGCCCAGGCGGTCGTATGCCTCGAAATTCGCGTAGTAACCATCCAATAAAGCAGGATCGTTAATAGTGGTCAGAACCAGTGTCGCTTTATGATTCATAATCTTGGGGTAATGCCGGAAGCTGGCGGAGGTCATAGCCCGCTTTCCGCGCCGGGCACAAGGGCCTCAGGATGTTCCTTTCCCGGTTGGGCTTTCCGCAGAATTACCGGCCCTGCCAACAACCTCTGGAGGTATACGATGTAGAGGACCGCGGCGGGCAAAGCAGTGAGGACCGGAACCCAGACAACGCCCGGAAGCCCGAAGATTCGGGCGAAGATGACCTTCAGAACCAAGTTAGCAATGGCCATCGCCACTGAGAGCACAACCTGGAACTTCAGCACATTGATCCCAGCGAAGAAGATGGCGACGACATTACCAAATACAGCAAAGATTGCCCAGAGGGCCATTCCAAACAGCAATGCGGGGGCAGGCTGAACCTGTGTCCCCACCCAAATGTGCACAATTAGCTTTCCGAACGCCGCGAGGCCCAAAGCCACCGGACCGAAAACGAGCAGGCTGTAACCCACGGAGTGATACAGTGTTGACTTCACCCACGCTACGTCGCCCCTCGCCAGCGCTTCTCCATAAGCCGGCCAGAGCGGGATCACAAACATCATCGCGCCCGATATGAGCAGCAGAAAGAGGCGCATAGGAACCGCGTACTGTGTCACAGCCTCCGGCCCAAGGATTTGCGTGATGATGATATTGTCTACGGCGACGGTAAAGAGACCGCACGCCTGCAGGATAAAAAACATCACTCCGGTGCTCAGGATTTTCCTCGCGGCAGCAGAATCCCAATACCCCAAGCTCGGCCGCAGCCAGGGACGCGTCCAGCCAAACTGGTGGATCCAATTGGCAACAACTCCCAGGAGTTGTCCTCCGGAAATGGCTAGTACGAGCCAGGGCAGTCCACCCTTGAGATGCATAGCCTCCAGCAAGAGGACGAACCCCGTAAGGTTCCCGGCGGCAATCCAGAGATTGGTCTCAAACCCCTCCTGATGGCCCGTCTGAACACGTTGGACGACGTCCAGCGGTATGTTAAGCGCAAAGCAAGAAAGAAACACTACTACAGCCGGACCGGCCTCCCGCATGGCGGTGGCTGAAGATACATTGAACACATGCGGCCAAGGAACGAATGGGTAAGCGAGTGCAAACAATGCCATCAGAAGACTCGCAATTCCCAACAGGACATAGAAGGCACTCGACACATACTTGCGCACAGACTCCCGGTCATCCTTCCCATGAGCCCCGGCAATGGAATTCAAAAGGCCATTTCCGATTCCCAGGTCAGCAAACGACATCATGGCCACAATGGAAGTGGCGGTCATCCACAGCCCGTACCGCTCTGTTCCAAGATATCGAACTGTCAAACGGACCGTAATGAGTGAGGTGAGCACCGTCGCGGCTCGCGCGATAACAGAAGTAAAGGTCGTCAGCGCCGCCCGTCGGTAACGTTCCCGGGAGCGCCCTTCCGCTGTCGACGTGTCAAAGGGCTTCAGTCTCAGCACGCCCCTCAAGGCACGCGCTCGGTCGAGGATTCGTTGCACCCTGAATGGCCCCCTGGATTCCGCGCCAGCCGATGGCTCTAGAGGCGGATCGTCCGTTGGCGTGACCCTTTGGGGATCAGGTGCTTGCAACGAGTTTTCCACGAGTGGGCCGGAAGACATTACACAGAACTCTTCCCTAAGAAGCCTTGGACTTGCGACCAGCTAGGACCACGTCTCCCCGTCGAGGGAACTCCACTTGACAATCGGCTCCACGTCTTCACGACAAGGAGGTGATTATCGAAGAATTATCCTCCAACTGTCAATGACCCACAAATTCACCGACAGGCTTCAGGGGATTGTCGAGATGGCCGGCGACGTGCGAGTGGTCTTTCTCACCTCAATTTCCTGAGGCTCGCCAACTCTAGCAGGGATAGCGCAGCGAACTGCGGCCCATACACGAAGGCCCTGCGCCATGTGCGGCGTGGTTCATGGAAAAAGCGCCAGAGCCATTCCAGTCCGGCTTGGCTGGCCCAGCGGGGCGCCGGCTGGACTTTGCCGCTATGAAACTTGATCGCTGCGCCGATCGCCACAATGACGGGCGCTCGCAAGCGCTCGCGGTGGGCAAAAATCCATTTCTCCTGCTTGGGAAGGCCCAGCGCCACCCAAAGCACATCCGGGTTGGTTCGATTAATTTTTCCAACGATTTGCGCGTCTTCGTCGGGAGTGAGATCGCGAAAGGGCGGAGAGTAGGCGCCGACAATCTGCAACCCCGGATATTTTTTTTGGAGGCGGTCACTGGCCAAGGCGAGGGTTTCCTCGGTATCTCCGTAGAAATAGTTCGTGTAGCCCTTGGAGCTGGCCAGCTCGCAGAAGGCCGCCAATAGGTCCGCCCCGCGAACTTGCCGGGTGGCGCAGGACAATTTCTTAGCTGCCACCCGCGCCGCCCACATACCGTCCGGAACCGATAGATCCGCCGAATGCAGAACCGACCTGAAATCCGGGCGCTTGTGCGCCTCCAGCGCACCATGGGACCCCGTTACAGCGATCCAGTGGGGCCGGTCACGTTCCCGGATCCACTGCTCCATTATTCGCAGAACGTGATGGATATCAACAACATGGACGGGCGCGCCGAGAACCTCTGCGCAGGGGGGCTGACCCAAAGCTCGAGTTGAGGGATGCACTTCCATGTAAAATCAGTGCCGCCGGGATGATACAACGGGAAGCCCTTTGATGGGAAGCTAGCTCCGGGTTACGGGGGCCCCACAGGAGTCTTTGGAAGCCAGCGACTGAGGCGCCCGGTAGGCGCGCCGGCCTCCCAGCATTCGGGGCAGCTTGGCGGAGCGATCTTCCCATTTGCCTGTTAAGGTCACCAGGAAGGAAACCAAGACCAATCGCATATCCAGCCAGAAGCTCTGCTTCTTGATGTACACGAGATCGTAGCGAAGCTTCTGGCGGCGCGGCAACTCGCTGTGGCCGTATATCTGAGCTATCCCCGTCAGTCCCGGCGTGACCGCGTGGCGCCGGTCGAAACCCGGAATCTCCTGACGAAACTTCTTGACCAGCTCGGTCCATTCCGGCCGCGGCCCCACGAAGCTCATGTCGCCGCGGAAGATGTTCCAGAGTTGCGGTAGCTCGTCCATGGCCGTGGCGCGCAGCACCCGGCCCACCCGGGTAATACGCGGATCGCCTTCCTGGGCGGGAACCGCCCCCCATTTGGCATCCGAGTCAGCCACCATCGAACGGAACTTGACGCTCTGGAATTCCCGGCAGTTCTTCCCCACCCGCGGTTGCCCGTAGAAGATGGGACCCCCGTCCTCCAGCTTGATGGCCACCGCAATCAGGGCCCAGAGCGGGGAGGACAGAATCAGTCCCAGCCCCGCGAGCGAAATGTCGAAGAAGCGCTTAAGCATTCGAGAGACGACCCAGCGCTCATAGAGCGCCGCTACAATCTATTTCGCTCTGTATAGTTACAAGGGCCTGCCGACTCCAGGCTCCGAGCCTTTAGCTGGTTCCTACCCCGCCCGGCAGAGTCAGCAAGGCTCGCAAGGTGGCGAGCAGGGCGCGATGGTGCCAATCAAACTTCAGCCTGCCATTCAAACGAACCAGCAAGTCGGTGGCGCGAATTACCTCGAATAAACTGTCGATCTGGCTATCGGTAAAATGGCCCGCGAGTTTTCGGGCAAAATAGCCCACCATCAACTCATTGCCAAAAGCCGATCTCCAGTAACGTTCGAACTCACCCAGGGTCCGGGAGCTAAAGCTACTGGTCCGAAAGGCGCGGGTCACCACGTCGGCTACCAACTCTGCCGAAAGCAGGCCGTAGTAGATTCCGCCACCCGTGGTGGTCTTGATATGCCCGGCGGCTTCACCCGCCGCCACCACCCGCTCCGCCACCGCGCGACCCACCGGCGCTTGGGCAATCCGTTTCCGATCAATCCGTAAGGTTGCCAAGTCCGTATGGGGCGCGATTCTTTGGAGGAGTTTCGTGAAGCAGGGCTCCGGGTTCTGCTCGGTCATCAGCCCCACCCGGCGCTTGCCGTTGCCCAGGGGGATATCCCACGCAAAAGCCCCCGGCGCAACGTCCTGGCCGACATACACGCGAGTTGCCGTGCCGTGGCCATTGGGAGGGAGAGTCAATTCCGTCTGCAAGGCCCGCAGGAATTGCCGGGGACGCGCCAGTCCCAGCGCCCGGCTCAGAGAGCCGTTAACGCCGGTGGTGATAATGGCCACTTGGGCCCGCAAGCGCGCCGGCCCCGCCTCCGCCGATTGGGAATTGACGGTTACGGAGTGCTTTTCCACGGCCAGCGAGTTCACCCAGCAGCCCAGTTGTACATCCACGCCCGCGGCGATCGCCCGCTCGGCCAGCGCCCGATTGAATTCACCTTTGTCGATCACCTGGGCGAGCGGGGCATCGGTACAATGTTCGAGGGTTCTTCCCCCCGGGGAAATTGCTTGAATGCACCGCACGTCCGCCAGAATAGGATGCTTGGGGAGGTCGAAGCGCGCGAAAGCCTCGTCGCCCACGACCCCGGAGCAGATGGCGCGCTCGCCAATCCGGCTCTGGGCCTCGCAGAGGACGACGTCCAGCCCCGCCTGCGCCAATAAGAACGCAGCGTGTATGCCCGCCGGACCCGCGCCGACAACAACCACATCCCTCAAGCGGCTTCCTCCTTCGATAAACTCAGGGTTTAAACCTTGTCCAGGTACCCATATTACATAAGTTAATATTAACTCATATAGCGCTTACCTTGGCCGGGTCATCCAATCGTAGTTAATGCCAGGATCATCAAAGGGTATCCGGCCCTCGTCTTCCGGGTTGTAGAACCGGTTGGTGGCATAAACCAGCAGGCCGGCCTCGGTCCCCACGATCTTGTACCCATGCGCGACGCCGGGCGGGATGCGCAACTTCCAGGGGCGCAAAACACCCACAAACAGTGTATTCAGTTTCCCCCAAGTCGGTGAGGACTCCCGCAGGTCGCCCAGAAAAACCTGAAACATTCCGCCCAGCGGAGCCCAAAGATCGGTTTGCTCAAAGTGGTAATGAATCGCCTTGATGACCCCCGGATAGGAAATCGTGAAGGAGACCTGAGTCCGGCTGCCCTGAGCCGGAAGGAAATCCCGGGCGATCCCGGGTTCCCCAAACCGAAAGAGTTCGGCGAAGCAGCCGCGCTCGTCCGGGAATGGCGTGAGCGCCTCCACTTCGACCCCCGGAATCAGTTGTGGCGATTGGGGGTTCGTGATGATGTCGCCACAGCCCGGCTGCGCGCGGGCGGGAATGACCAGGCGCACACCCGCGCGTTCGGCGACCAATCTCGGACCCTGCGAGGTCATCGTCCTGCCCCTTCCGGCTGCAACGAATCCTTCCTCGACTCTGCTCCCTCGAGGTCCAACTCACCCGACCGACGGCCTTCCTCGACGTACTGGGCCAGGCCTTCCGTCCAATGCGGGAGCGCACCTAGACCACTCTGGAGCAAGCGCCGATTCTCCAACACGGAGTTCGCGGGACGCCGGGCCGGCCGTCCCAAGTCCTGGGAAGTAATCGGGGCGACCCGGACCCGATTGTACCCTCCCGCTTTCACGATGGCCTGGGCAAATTCAAACCAACTACAGTGGCCGGCCCCGGTCACGTGATAGATCCCGTATGCATTGGCCCGTAACAACTGCTCGAGCTTCAAGGCCAGGTGGCGCGTGTAGGTGGGTGAACCGCGCTGGTCGCTCACCACCTGCAACTCTTCCCGCTCTCTCGCCAGCTTGAGGATGGTCGCCACAAAATTCTTGCCCTGCGGACCATACAGCCAGGAGGTCCTGACAATGCAGTGCCGCGCCACGAGCGCTTCGACGAACTGCTCGCCCCGCAACTTCGAGCGCCCGTATGCGCTCCTCGGGTGAGGGCAATCCTCCTCCCGGTAAGGCCTATCCTGCGATCCATCAAAGACATAATCGGTGCTCACATAGAGCAAAGCAGCGCCGATTTCCGCACACGCCCTGGCCACATTCCTGGCGCCGGCAACATTGACCTCCTCGGCCTTTTGCGGGTTCACTTCGCAACCGTCAACGTCGGTGTAGGCAGCGAGATGAAAGACCAATTCCGGCCGCAGCTCGAGAAAAGCTTTCTCGACCGCGGGTTCCTTCGAGATGTCAAAGTCGTCGAGATCCACTCCTCGAACCTGGTGCCGGGGCTCGAGGCAGGGAAGCAGCGCCGACCCGAGCATCCCCTTGGCGCCGGTTACGAGAATTCGCACTACTTCTTTCCTCCCGATTTGAGAATCCCCGCCAGCGTCGCATCCCTCCGGTCATACTGCTGGCGATAGTAGGAGCGGTACCCGCGGGCCGCTACTTGCCGTATCCAGTCGCCGTTGGCCAGATACCAATCGACCGTTTGCTTCAGCCCGGCCTCGAGGGTCGTTTCCGGGACCCAGCCCAATTCCCTCTGCACCTTCTCACTCTCGAGGGCATACCGGCGGTCATGGCCGGGCCGGTCCTGGACGTAGGTCAGCAGGGATTCGGGCTTGCCGAGCAAGTGCAAGATGCGCCGGGCAATTTCCACATTGGCCCATTCATTCCCCGCTCCCAGATTGTAAATCTCGCCCTCCCGGCCCTGGTGCAGGATGGTATCCAAGGCCGCGCAGTGGTCCGTAACGTAAATCCAATCTCTTACCTGCTGCCCGTCCCCGTAGACGGGGATACTCTCCCCCCGCATGGCCCGCGTGATGATGAGGGGAAGGAACTTCTCCGGGTATTGGTAGGGACCGTAATTGTTGGTGCACCTTGTGATGATAACCGGGAATCGATAAGTTCGGAAGTAGGCGCGCGCCACGAGGTCCGCCCCGGCCTTGCTGGCCGCGTATGGGCTATTCGGCGCCAGCCGGGACTCCTCCGTGAACTTCTCGCCCGGCGCGGCGCTTCCGTAAACCTCGTCGGTGCTCACCAGAATGAAGCGCCGGACGCCGGCGGCGCGGGCGGCATCGAGCAAGCACTGGGTTCCGAGGACGTTGGTCTTCACAAAGGCCGCGCTCTCGAGGATGCTGCGGTCCACGTGCGATTCCGCCGCAAAATGGACGATCGCCTCGACACCCCCGGAGAGCACTTCCTGGACTTTGCGGCGATCGCAGATGTCCCCGCGCACAAAGTTGTGGCGCGGGTCCGCCTTAACATCCTGGAGCGTGTGGAGGTTCCCGGAATAGGTCAGCTTATCCAGATTCAGGATGGAATACTGGGGGTGCTTGGCCAGAACGTGACGAACAAAGTTCGAGCCGATGAAACCTGCTCCTCCCGTAACCACGAGCTTCATTAAGAACGCTCCGTCTCCGTCGTGTGTGTAGGGCCGCCCCTTGGGCGGCCGAGGCCGGGTCAAGCCCCGGCCCTACAAGACCACGGTTCCTTCCAAGTCGCGGATGACGCATACCTCCAGGGCTATGAATGCATCACCCGCGAAGAGACCCCTCACCCGGCCTCCTACGTCGGCCACCCTCTCCCCAGGGGAGAGGGCTGGTTATTCAACTTCTATCCCTCTCCCCCTCGTGATCTCTAACCCTCTCCCTTGGGGAGAGGGTGGACCGCGACCGGCGCTTTCACCAGCCGGCGCGGGACGGGTGAGGGGTCGCTTTCCCACGCGCGGTGCTGTTACTGCTTGTTGGCGAGAACCTCATCACCGCAGAGGTCTGAAAACAAAAGGCCCTCTCTCTGCGCCTCTGCTGTGAAGGCAGTCATTCTTTCACAGCTTCAAAACGATGTCTGCGCCACCCCGCGGGGCCTATTCCTTTGTCAAGCTATCCGCCACCAAGTTGGTTGCCGAGCGCAACGACTCGAAGGTGCCCGCGTCGGTCCACCAGCCGTCCAGGATGCTGTAAGTTAAGTTGCCTTCCTGCAAGTAGGCGTTGTTGACGTCGGTAATTTCCAGTTCTCCCCGATGGGAAGGTTTAAGCTGGTTGGCCTTTTGGAAGACCGTGGAATCATAAAAGTAAACCCCGGTCACCGCGAATCGGCTCGCCGGATGGGCGGGCTTCTCTTCGATGCGGACGATGCGGCCTCCCTCAAAAACCGGCACTCCGAACCGCTCCGGGTTCGCGACCTCCTTCAGGAGGATATGCGCTCCCTGGAGTTGCCGTTCAAAGTTGCCGGCGGCCAGTTTGATGCTTCCTTCCAGGATATTGTCACCGAGGATCACACAAATCTTTTCGCCTTCCGCAAAGTCTTCCGCCAGGCGGAGAGCATCCGCAATGCCGCCTTCCCCTTCCTGATAGGTGTAGTCCAAATGCTTCAGGCCAAATTCCTTGCCGTTACTGAGCAGCCGCAGAAAGTCTCCGGCGTTGCGCCCACCCGTGACGATGAGGATCTGCTGAATCCCCGCATGCACAAGTGTCCAGAGAGGATAGTAGATCATCGGGGCTTTGTAGACGGGCAACAAGTGCTTGTTGGTGACTTTGGTCAGCGGATAGAGCCGCGAACCTGTCCCCCCTGCCAGGATCACACCTTTCAACTCACACCTCTCTTTGCTCTAGCGCGGATTTCTCACCACGCAAGAACGCTTCTAGGGGGCTGCCGGAAGGGCGGGGCTTCACAGGCTGCGGGAAAACCGCCAAAACTGTCATCCTGAGGAGCCGCAGGCGGTCCTGAGTGAAACGAAGGAAGGATCTCCGCATTTGCCTGATTCTACGAATGCAGGGATTCTTCGCGCAGTTTACCCTGAGCGAAATACCGAGATCCTTCGCTTCGCCCTGCAGAAACTCGATGCGTAAGTCATTTAGATTCACGATCGCTGACGCTGTCATCCTGAGTCCCGGTTCTTTCGGGACGAAGGATCTGCATTTGCCTTGGTTACTGAAAACCCATGCAGATCCTTCGCTTCGCTCAGGATGACAGTCGCTGCTGCTCAGGATGACAGCGAACGGGCTCAGAATGACACCGCCTACGAGTTTTTCCGCGCCCTGTTCAGACCCGCCGCGGCGGGCCCGCGCGGCTCGCTAAACAATGAATTCGCCGGTTCGTTCCGGGCTCGCGGCACGAACCATCTTCCGGACGTTCCCCTGTCCGGAACGCGGGTGTACGGCAATGGCCAGGCACACCACAAACCAAGCCGCATTGGCCGCGATGCGCAGGTTGAAATCCAAACAACTGTGGCAGAGCAATCCCACACACGCCACGCTAGCGCCGACCTGGATCCAACCCGATTCGTGCCGGAGGCGCTCCTCCAGGTGGCGGAACCCCAAGCGGAAGAACAGCAGCAAGGCCGCCAGGAGGACAAGCGCTCCCGGCAATCCGGTCTCCGCCATCACCTCCAGGTAGTCATTATGGACGTGTGTCCAATGCATGTCGGTGGAGAAGGTCGCGTACTGAGGGAAGGCGTACTCAAAACAGCCCACTCCCACGCCGATGCCGGGATGAGCCCAGGTGATGTGCAGGGCAGTTTTAGCCACACCCACTCGATCCGTAACCTCGTCTCGGAGGTACTTATCAGGTTCGAGAACCGAGGTGATCCGGCCGGGCAGGTGACCCGAATTCAGCAACAGAAAGATCGCAAAGGCCAGCCCCGCCACAACAACGCCCCCGATGAGGGCTCCACTGCGGGCTGCCTTGGGGCTTTTCCATACGGCGAGGAACCCCAGCAGGAGACCTTCTACGAGTAGAACTCCCATGGCTCCGCGGGAGGCTGACAACAAAACCGAAACCAGAGGCGCGGCCATAAGCAGCAGGAGCACCCAGCGCAGGGCGCTCTCACCGCGTCGAGACAGAAGGTAGGCAGCGGAGATCGGGATGAGCATCTCCATCAAGCCCCCGTAATGATTGTGGTTCACGTAGGGGCCGAAAGGCCAGCCCACCGGGGGCGTGACCCGCCAATAAATAGAGTGCGGGGAGGTAAAGAACTGCGCCAGCGCCAGAACGCTCAAGGCAAAAGCCAGTAAACTCGAGATTAGCCCCAGCCGCCCCAAGGCTCTTCCGTTCTCCGGTTGCCCGTTAAGAAGCTGGCCCGCCAGGAAGAAGAACACGAGGTCGGTCGAAATCTTCACCACCGACTCCCGCGTGGCCACGCGGTCGTAAGTCAAGCCAGTCCCCAACTGCACGACCGCCAGGAGGAGGAAGGCGAGAAAAGGCCAGTAGAGTGGGGACCACACGATCTTGAGAACGCCGCGCTGGGCGCAAGCCAGCGCCCAAAGAATCAGCGCCAGAAAAGCCAGCACCGTCAAGGCCCCCCAACCCCAGGACAGGACGGCGCCGTAAGCCCAGGGGGCGGCGCAAAGCGTCGCGACGAGCAGAAGGCGTGCACTCATCTGGAAGCGCGCCGCAGCTCCCCCTCGCCCCGCAGGCCCGGAGAGGCGGGCGTGAAGCACGGAAGATGTCGGCAATGTAGACATGGTCACCGGGACCCGTCACGGGCCTTACCTGGCCCGGGGATTTCCACTGCTCGCAGACTAACTTCATCCACCCAGACCACCCCGGAGATGTCACGCGGGGTAAGTCGTCCGGGAGGCCGCCAGAAGGAAATTCGCACGGCCTGGGTCTCGGGGGGAGTGATGAAGGTCACGTCGACGGGGTGCCACTTGGTCGTCCCCAGCGTCTGCTCGCTGGTGGGGACCAGGCAATTCGCACAGCCCCCAAAGACTACCCGCCAACGGGGACCGCTGTCCGACGTGAGGCCTTCCGATCGTACGTAAGCATTCAGTTGATAGCGGGTATTCGGCATCACCGAAACCACCTGACCGAACAAAATATAATCCTGGTCGCGGCCCACGGGAAACTCTATCCTGAGGCACTTCGACCCTTTGTAGGCATAAGGGTCAGAGAAATCGAACAGCAAATCCGACCCTTCGTTATAACGCCAGTCGAATCCGGTGTTGAGAGGGAGATGCTCGAAGCCTCCGTTATAAATCAGATTCCCAGGCTCGGCTGAAGCGTCCTGGGCCACCAGGCCCATCCGTGCGAGGTCGTCCCAGACGGTGCGGGCGCTCGAAATCTGATTGTGGTCAAGGAGAAAATCCAGGAAGATTTTCACGGAGGACAAGTCCACGGGCCGCTCCGGTCCGGCAATCATCTGCTGCCAGATCCGCATCGTGCCGTCCAGATCTCCCGTCGCGCTCAAAAAAGTGAGGAAAGCAAACCTCAGAGTGGGATCTTCTCCTTGGGGCACAACTTCGCGATAGACCTGCTGGGGATCCCCCGTGGCCCGCAAGCACAAGCGGAACGTAGGGCCAAGATACCCCGGGCGCACCTCCAGGAGTTTGCGGAAATAGGGGAAGCCCTTTTCCAGTCGGTCGGTCAAAAAGTAATGATTGCCAATGATCCACAGCAAACGCGGTTCCCGGGGATTGAGGGACCGCGCCCGTTCGAAGGCCTCGTCGGAACAGGGGGTGTCTCCCACGGTATCGCAGGTCGCCGCGAGGTCGGCCCAATAGTCCCAATGCCTAGGGTTCAGGGCAGCCGCCTGCCGCAGGTCTTTGAGCGCCTCCGTCAGATCCAATCCGGTGGGGGAGGAGGAATAAAGCAACCCGAGTTGATGCAATAAAACAGGGTTTGCCGGGTCATGGGTGAGTCCGGCTTGGACGGCCGGAATGGAAATGGAATCCTCGGGGGCGCTGGCGAGGGCGATGCGCACGGTTTCGTAGATCAGCGGAATGCCGGAGGCCAGCAGCAAGGTTACAAAAACGATCGCCCGCCAGCGCGGGCGGAGCGACCATTCCAGAACGGGCCGGGATTGGCGTGGGAGGGCAGGCCTCCCGCCGGGAAGGTCAGGGTTCGGGATTTCACTCATGACGAGAATGATCCTGGAGCAAACGATGGGCGAACCAGGTGAGGCCCCCGCCGGCGCTCCCTCTCAGGCGGCCTATCCATCCCGCCCGCCCTCCTGGCAAAGACCGCTCATGCTCTGCGGGACGAATCCTTGGACCTGGAGCGGCCGCCTGCGGACGAGTGGGCGGGGTTCGACACCGTCATCTCATCATAATAGGACTCGGAGTAGGGGCCGTAATAAGATCCGTAATAGGACCCGTAATAAGTATCGAAACGCATGTCAACCTTGTTGAGCACGATGCCCAGAACCCTGGCTCCCGCGTTGTCGAGGACCCTCCGCGCCCGGGCCAGCGCGCCGCGCGCCGTCACTCCGCTGGCCACCACCAGAATGACTCCGTCCACCAGCGCCGAAAGCACCACCCCATCGGTTACCAGCAGAACCGGTGGAGAATCGATGACAATCTGTGTGAAACGCTTCAGCAGCCCCTCCAGAGTCGCCGTCATCATATGGGAGGAGAGAAGTTCCGCCGGGTCCGGAGGCCGCGGGCCGGCCGGCAGGACCCAGAGATTCGGAACACCTTCGTATTGAATCAGAACTTCATCCAGGGTGTGCGCACCCGTCAGGAAACTGCTGAGCCCCTTTTCGTTGGAGATCCCCAGGGTTCTCGCGACCGAAGGCCGTCGCAGGTCCGCATCAATGATCAGAATGGGACCTCCCCGTTGGGCGAAGGATATCGCCAGGTTCGTTGCCGTGGAGGTCTTCCCCTCGCCCACCTGCGGACTGGTCACGAGCAGGGTTTGAGGCGGGCGAGGAGCGGTGGAGAGCATGACGGAAGTGCGCAGGCTCCGGAACGATTCCGCCAGGGGCGAAGACGGCCTCTTCAGCACCGCCAGTCCCAACCCGGAAGGCCCGGCTGGGGTTTCGGTGCGATTGGCAGGTAATTGCTTTCGCCGGTAAGTATCCCGGTCGGCAGGAATAACGGCCAACGCCGGGGCATTGGTGAGCCTTTCCGCTTCATCCGTGGAGCGCACGGAGCTGTCCAAAGCTTCGTGCACAAAGGCCATGGTCACCCCAAGAATCAAACCCACCAACAGGCCGGCCAGAATATTGCGCGGCTTGTTCGGGCGGACGGGAGTGGTGGGCGGGGACGCCTGATCAATCACGTGGATGTTCGTGGCGTGCAAGCCCGCAGAAATGGTGGCGTCCTTCAAGCGCTGCAGGAGGTTCTCGTAAAGCTGCTGGTTCGTCTCGAATTCACGCTTCAGGATATTGTGTTCAATCATGCGCTGATTCTGCTGGCTGACCTCGACCTTCTGTTTCGCCATGGCCGTAGCCAGAAGGTTCTCCCGGCCGACCGCCGCCAGGTAATCATTGCGCACCTTCTGAATCGCTTGCTTCCGCACCCTTTCCATCTGGCCTTGCATCTCATTGAGCTGGTCGCGCAGGCGAACCACCTTGGGAAAGTTCGGCCCGTACTGGGTTTGCGCATCGGAATAGCTGGCCTTCAGGTCGCTGTACTTCTCTTCCAGGTGCTCCAGCATCGAGTTCTGGACAATGACCCCGATGTCCCCTTCATTGGATTTGACGAGTTCGTAAAGAGATTCCTTCTGCACCCGGTCACTCTCGGCCACGGTATAGTCACGGCTCAAGTCCTGGAGCCTTTGATCCGTAATGGTCCCTTTGTCCCCCACGTTGATAATGAGGTTCTGACGCTCGTAATCGACCAAAGCCTGCTGGGATTTTTCAACCTTCTTCCGTAAGTCATCTAATTGCTGCTCCATCCAGCTCGACGCCTGGCGGGTGAAGTCATACCGGGATCGGAAATTGAACTCGACGTAATTGTTGACCAGCGCGTTGATGATTCGCGCTGCGAGTTCGGGATTGCTGTCCTCGTAGGTTACCTCCAGGATGCGGCTCTCCTTGAGCGGCTCCACCTTGAGTCCCGCTTTGAAACTCTCAATGCGGGCGGCCTTCTGGGCCGCCGCCACCTGCGCTGCGGATTGCCCCGGGGTGCTCCGAGGGGCCGACGATTCTTGCCGGCTGTCGAGCCCCAATTGCTCCATGGTCGTCCAGGCCAGATTATCACTTTGCATGACCTGCGTCTGGGTGGCGAGGAAGAGATAGTCATCATTGGAGGCTTGGTGATAAAGATCGTTGATGGACTGCAACTGGGGGTAGTCGCTTTCCACTTCAATGGTCGCCATGGCCCGGTAGATGGGCTTCATCCGGTAGGTGTAGATGGAGGTCAGCACCGACACGATCAAGGTGACGGCCGCGATCATCCACGCCCGCTTCACCACCACGTGCCAGAAGGTGCTCAAGGTGAAGTGGGCTTCCGCCCCTTGCGCCTCCCACTCGAGGGTCGTCGGCATGAGACCGCCGACTCGTTGTGGATAGGCACGTTCAATGGGCGTTAGAGACTCGTTATCAGCCACGTTCAAACTCCCCCTGCTATGGCCCGCGCCGGTGCGGACCCTGCCCGGCGGCACACCTCAGTGATAGATAAGCAGACCGGTGGCGAGCGCCGTACCGGCCCCAATGCCCGTTCCCAGGGCCTGACGCATGGCCTTGAGTCCGCTACTTTCCGGCACATAGAGGATATCGTCGGACTGCAGCTTCAAGTCGGCTATCTGGCCAGTCAGCATGGCTTTGAGATTCACGGCAATCTCCTGACGCTTTCCCTCCGGAGCCGCCGGATCCTTGCGCAGAACGGTAATGTGCTTCTTCTTGGCAACGGCAGTTGTATCTCCCGCCATCGCCAGAGCCTTGAGCACCGTAACTTGCTCGCGGGGATCTCGCAGTGCGTATCCCCCCGGACGGCTGACGGCGCCGAGAATATAGATAAGCGCTGCCCGCTGCACCGTGACCCGGTCACCAGGATAGAGAAGGATGTTCGTCTTGTCCTCACCCGTCTCCACAAGCTTCTTGATATCGAGAGTGAAAGTCTGTTCCTTGGGGGTGGGATCCGCTTCCGCAGCGGGATTGCCTTCCTCTCCTGCCGATTGCAGCCCCGTCTGGCCCCGCGTGACGATCGCCTCATTGCCGGCATCGTCGGCAAGCCCCCCCGCCTGAGTCAGGAGGTCAAGAAGCTTGGTGGGGCCGTAAACTGGGTACGCTTGCGGGCGCCGCACCGACCCGGAGATGATCACCGAATGCAACCTTGTCTCCCGCAGCGAAACCGTCACCTGCGCGTTGTTGAGCATGCCGGCTTCGCGGAATTTGGCGGCAATCAGGCGCGACAACTGGTTCAGGGGCAGCCCGGCCGCGGCAATGGGCTCCGGAAGTAAGGGCAAGGTCAGAAATCCATTGGAGCTGATGCGGTAGGTCCGCGTAACTTCCGGCACATCCATGACAAAGACGTCCACGAGGTCTTCCGGACTCACCGTGTAATCCCCCGCTTCGTGCCCGGGCGCCGCAGCCGGCTTCGCGGCAACGGCGCTGTCTTTCGCCGTGGTGACTGACTCCACGGCGGCCGCGACGGGTGCTTCTTGCGCCTGCACGGAGATCCACCCGGCGCCGAGACAAACCGCCAGCCCCCACCCGCCCAACCTCAGGGCGATGCGGAGCTTTCGAAACTCCCCCACTTCCCTGACCATAGGCCCTACCTCTTCCCCGCCCCGGTTCCCGGCAACCCGCAAGACCACCGGGTTCACCTCTCGGAGGAACCCGGACGTCCTTTCACCTCGCCGCTGCTTCCCGCCGTTCCCCCGAAAAGCGTCGCCCCACACACCCGGCAAGAGAAGAATGAACTTGCCCTTGTCAGCTTTGTGCTGTCAAACCGCCGTTGTGCACAGCTGGTGTGAAGATAAATGACACCCTGTGTCTTCGCGGGCACTGGCTTACTCAAACACGAGCGGTAAACTGCTCGTATGCCGCGGAAAGGAACCGACGCTGTTAGAGCGGTCCACCGATTTACCCAGACAAAATGAGCCGTCCGGAAGTATAGGTCCCCCCCCCTCGGTTGTCAATAGTCAGTGACCACCTATTAACTCCGAACCTAAGCCTCGGTGTTCTAATAAGTCCCCCCAGGGAAGGAAAAACCTGCGGGGAGGGGGCGTGCCGGGCGTTCCCCCGCGTTTCTTGCCGCCGCGCCAGGCCTCGCTCCCCTCTGCCGCAATGCGCTTGGGAATCCTGGTCAGTCTTTCTTAGTGGGATTGAGCTGACGAATTCGGGTTGAGGTTTGCTTTTGCCTTTTGAATTGCCTTTGCCGGTTGTGGGGGGCCAGGTTACGGTCGTGGTAAGTAGGTCTTCGTTTTCCAGTTGCGGCTATTGGTCACAGTGAATTGCCCATCGGCCTGGGCCTCGAGCTTGATCCAGCTCACGCGGCTTTCCTGGTCCATATTCACAATGAAAGGCTCCGGCGCGTTGTTTTCTTTGCCTGCGTCCCGGGCGTAGTGCAACTGCCAGATGTCCTCCAGGCCGGGAGAGGTGCGAATCGTCTGCAAGGCTTCCGGCGAGCCGCCTTTGGTCGAGCCGTTGTTGATAATGGCCACGCGCGGCCTGAGTGCATGCACAATGGCAGGAGAGTTCGACTCATCCAAGCCATGGTGTGTGGACAGGTAAACGTCCACCCTTCCGAGCAGGTTGCTGGGGCAAACCAACTGCAATTCCTTGTTCCAGGTCAGGTCGCCCAGGTCAATCATGCGAAACTGGCCAAATTGAATCAGGATGCCAACCGACTGCGCGTTTTCAGAAGGATCAACCACGCGAGATTTGGTGCTCGCACAAAGCGGGTTGGGGTCGCCGGCTCCCGCGAGCGGCCGCGAAATCCCTTGACCGGTTGAGGCCACGACTCGCACGTCCATTCCCTCGACGGGAATTCGGTCACCCGCCCTCACAATCAAGTGGGAGGCCCGATCTCTCACCTGGACGTAAGCGTGGAAAAGCTCGGTACCTTCCGGATCCGTCTCGACGCTGTGCCCGTGGTCGACATACGTGCCGACCGGCAGGCGCTCGGCAAGCTGCGGCACTCCCCCCACATGATCCAGGTGGTAGTGCGTGATCAGCACGTAATCAAGGCGCGTAACGCCCGCCGTCTTGGCGACCGCAGCGATGCGGTCGGCGTCGCGGCCGTCGAAGTCCGCCCAGCCCGTATCCACCAACAAGGATTTGCCGGCCGGCGTGAGGAAGAGCGTGGCTTGCCCGCCTTCCACGTCGATGAAATAGACATCCAGCGCCTGGGCAGCACGCGCCGGCACGCTAAGCAGCACGAAGAGGACAGTCACGAAGAAGGTGCGCATGAGAGGCATCCTGCTGCTTGCCAAAGTTCACCTCCGAGGGGGGCGGGCAGGTCAGGAATAGGCTGCGGCGATACTCGCCACGATCGCGCCCAGAGTCAACGCCGCGAAAATCGGCAGGGTGACGCGGCGCAGGGCGCGACCGCCCAGGAAGGCAGCCATCCCGCCTTTCACCAGCGTATTCATCGCCCCCGCCAGCAGAATCGCAGAGCCTGCGGTACCCCGCGCCAGCACGCCCTGCTGCGCCATTCTGGCCGCAGAAATCGTGAAGGCGTCAACGTCCGCGAGGCCCGACAGCGCTCCCGCTGCGTAGACCCCGGTAGTGCCGAAGTATTGAAAAGCCGCGCGCGAGATGAACAGGACGGCGGCAAAGAACAATCCAAACTTGATGGCGCTGCCCAGCTCCATGGGATTCTTCACCTGCAGCCCAGCTTCTTGCTCGGCGCCCTTCTGCTTCCAAAGGAAGATTCCCACGCCCGCCCCGATCACCACCGGCAACGACATGGGGAGTATGAGGGCGCGCGCCAGGCCGGGCTCAATGACGAAAGCCAGCAGCAGAATGCGAAAGAACATGATGGTGGAAGCGATCAAGATGCCCAGTGCGAAGTACCTCGCCAGCGGATCCGCCGACTCGCGCGCCCTCTGCGCCAGGCCGAAGGTGACCGCGGTGCTCGAGGCGATTCCCCCCAGCACGCCGGTCACGGCCACGCCCTGCCGCGCTCCGAGCATACGCATCAGCACGTAACCGATCATGCTGACGGCGGAAATCAACACCACCATCCACCAGACCAAGCGCGGGTTCAAGACCTGGAACGGCCCGTAAGGACGGTTGGGAAGCAGCGGCAGCACGATCACGCTGACAATCCCAAACTTGAGGATGGCATAGAGCTCCTCTTCGCGGAGTCTCTCGGCGAGGTGATGCAGGGGCGCTTTGATGGAGAGGAGCAAGGTGGTGACGACGGCGAAAGTGGCGGCGGGAATCAGGAAGCCCAGCGCCGTAAGCGCGCCAAAGATGAAGGCAAGAACCACGACGAACTCCGTGGTGGCGCCTTTGTGCGGCCCGCCCGCCTTCGCCACATACCCCGCGACCACGATCGCGCACGTTCCCGCCAGCGCCACCGGCAGCACCCAGGGGTGGCCCGCCTGGGTCAACAGGCCGGAGAGGTATCCGCTCAGAACAATGATGGGGAAGGTGCGGACGCCCGCGAACAGCGGCTCGTCACCGCGCTGCGCGTGCTGCCGCTCGATGCCGATCAGCAAGCCCATCAGCAAGGCCATGGCGCCTTGCCAGGCAATCTGCGTGTAAGTGGGCATCAACAGGAGACCTCGTCGATCGTAATGCGCTCGCTCGCATCCCAGCCCGCGTAGTAGAACTCGACCCTCAGGTCAGGGCGCTCCTTGGCGAGCGCCGCCCGCGCGCGTCGCAGGTCTTCTTCCTGGCGCAGGCGCGGCTCGGAGGAAGCATGCAGGTGAAAGGGCAGCTCCTTGTACCAGGCGCAGTCCTGGTGTTGGATCAGGATCAGCCGCTTCAGGTCGTGCGCCTCCACCAGGAACCGAAACCACTTCCAACCCGCCCAGGAGAACTTGGGCAGGTACTCAACCAGCGTCAGGCATTGCGGCCCGCCGGGCAGTACCAGCAGGTCGTAGTTCTCATTGAGGTCCAGCTTGAGGTTTAGGAATTCGTAAAAGGCGGCTTGAAAGCGATGATCGCTGCAATGAATGGCTAACACTTCAGTGTCGGCGCGCTGCAGCGACGACGAGAGTTGAATGCTCGGCATGCGTTGCCCCTCTGCCCGCGATCCCACGCGGCCAAGGTGTGGCAGCCGAAGCCACCCTGGAGAACCACCCGGCCGCCCCTCCCGGCCTTCGGACCCCGGACCCTCTCTTAGTGTTTCTTCTCTTCGCCAGCCTCCGCACGCGGCGCCGCGGGCTTCACCGCCGCGGCCAGCTTTTCGCCATTAACGCCGAGTTGCGAAAGCACGGTGGGAATATCCAACCCCATCGCTTGGAGTTGCTGGAGCAAGCTGAACACCAGCGCCGGCCCGGTGCGCGCGATGCGCCCGATGCCCCCCGTGCCGTCGCCCGCCCCACCATTACCATGCTCGATGACCACTACTTTGTCAATATTCCCGAGGGGAGCAGCGACGGCGCCGAAAATGCCCGCCGCGGCTTGCAACACGCTGGGCAGCTTCTCGAGCAACGTCTGCAATTTCGCCGCGTCGTTGAACTGCCGCCACGCTTCCGCCTTCTTCAAGATGGCCTGCGCTTCTGCCACGCCTTGCGCCTCGATGGCGCGCGCCTGCGCCAGACCCATGGCTTCGATCTTCGCTCCCTCGGCGCGGCCTTCCGCTTCCACCGCGGCGGCGCGGCCCATGCCTTCCTGCTTCAACTTCTCCTGCTGGGCTTCGGCCAGCGCGATCTGCGCCGACTTCTGCCCTTCCGCCTCGAGGATGGCCGCTTGCTTCTTGGCTTCCGCGCGCACAATGGCCGCCTGACGTTCCGCCTCCGCCGGCTTGATCACCGTGGCCTCGAGATCTTTCTGCTTGCGCAGCACTTCCTGTTCCTGCACGGCGATCTGTTCCTGCGTGCGGGTTCGCTCCACCCGCACTTCTTCCGCAACCACCGCCTGCCTCGCCTTGGCTTGCGAAAGCGGTCCAGCCTGCGCAGACTTGGCTTTCTCCATTTCAATTTCGGCCTGGTATTGCGCCTGCTTCACCGCGAAGTCGCGCTGCGCGCCCGCGATGTTGGCGTCCGCGTCGAATTTCGCCTTCTCGCCTTCCTGCATCGCCAGCGCGGATTTGATCTTCGCGTCGCGCGTGGCCTCGGCCTCGCCGATGGTTCCGTCGCGCTTCACTTCCGCGGTGCGCTTCTTACCCAGCGCGTCGAGATAGCCTTCCTCGTCGCTGATGTCCTGGATCGTCAGCACATCCACGCCAATGCCCATGCGCTCCAGGTCCAGCGCTGCTTCCGACGTCAGCTTCTGCGCGAAGCTTGCCCGGTCGCTGTTTACTTCCTCCACCGTCAGCGTGCCGAGAATCGACCGCAGGTGGCCTTCCAGCGTCTGGAAGATCACCTTCTGAATCGTGTCGTGCGTCATCCCCAGAAAGCGTTCCGCCGCCGCGGCCAGCGACATGTCATCACCTTTTATCTTCACGTTGGCGACGGCCTTCACGGAAATCGGGACGCCTTTCAGGGTGTAGGCGCGCTTGATCTCGAGGGGAATCGTAAAGACGTTCAGCGAGAGATAATCAACCTGCTCGAGCAGCGGCCAGCGAAACGCCGCGCCACCGCGCACCATGCGATAGCCCACGACGCGGTCATCGGGCAGCTTGTGCTTGCGCCCGCTGAAGATCGCTACCGCGTTGGGCGGCACCTTGATGTAATTCTTGGCGAAGCGCGAAATCGCGACCAGCAAGGCAATCGCGGCAATCGCAGCCAGAATAATGACAAAGGGTGAAAAGGACATAATCTTCCTCCAGGAAGTCGGGCCAGAAGGCTGGGCGCGTGGCAGGCGGCTGCACCTGCGGCTTTATTCCGCGCGTTCCACCAGCACAATCTCCCCGACGATGGCGTTGATTCTTACCAGGGTATTGACGGGAATCTCCTTGTGGTTCGCCGCGCGTGCGACCTTCTCCACCACCGTGTCGCCCAGGGTGCAGCGCACCTGGCCCATTCCATCCTGGGGAATAGCCACGCTCACCTGCGCCGTGTGCCCCACCAAGTCCCCCGTCCGGACATGGCTCGAGGCCTGTTGACTATAAAGAAAACTCGCGAAGGCGTAGATCACCCCGCCAAACAGGACGCCGCCTCCGAAGCCCATCGTCGTGCTCACTCCCACGCCGTAACCCAGGTGAATCCCGATCGCACCGAAGCTGCCGAAGGCCGTCACGAACACACTCAGGATGCGGCTGCTCAGGATGCTCGGCCCGGCGCCGTGGCCATCGGCGTCGTGGCTAAAATCGCCGTGCTCGAAGAGGTCGCCCAGGATGGAACTGGCGATCAGGAAAACGAAGCCAAACGCGGCTATAGCCAGGAAGGTAACGAATGCTGAAACGCCTGCGACAAGGATCATCTCGATAGCCTCCGCATCAGGAGCGGGCGCGCTGCTCCCTGCGAGGAACTGCCGCGCTGCGGACAGTGTCACTTACAAGTGAGGGCTACTCTAAGGCCAGCCAGCGGGGAAGTCAAGGCGAGACAAGCCGCGGGAAAGTTCGTCCGAGGCTTCAGGGAGCGGGATACATGATCCAACCGAGCAGCAGCGCGACGCCAATGAACACACCAAAAACCTTCGCGCCGTAAAGCACCCGCTCGCGCGGCGTGTTCTTGCTCAGGACTCCGAACACCACGGAGACCAGGAAGGAGAATAGAACCAGTGCGACGAAATGTGAGACTACCATGTCAAGACTCAGTGAGCAGTGATGCGTAACCAGCCAGAGCGCTGCGTGCTTTGCACTCGTCCCTGGTCACTTCCGACTGCCCTTAGGGTTTTCTTCCCATGGCGATGTCGTACACGTCGAGAATCGCCAGGACGTTCAGCATTCCGGCGGCCACCAGATAAGCCGTCCCATAGTCCGCGCATACGAAGAGCGGATCGCCCGCGTAACCGAAGAAGCGCGCTGCGGGCATCGCGACGCCCACGCACAACTCGCCGAAGTAACCCAGCGTCTGCAGGTACGATCCCGAACTGGTGGAGAAGAATTCCCCTTGCATGGCGATGCCCATCAGAAACATCACCACAATCGTGGCGCAGAGAATCAGCCCTCGCCATTTGCGGCCGAGCAGCAGGTGGCCCAAGCCGGGCACCAACCACGCGGCTGCGCACAATCGCACCAGCGTGCTCATCTTGGGCTGAGCTTTGGCGGAAACAGCTTCCTGGACAGCCTTGTTTGCCACAGGTCAGAACTCGGAGGAGCGGCCATCGCCGTCCTCATATCGATGTGATGCGCCACGCCAAATCCCGCTGGTCAATCCAAAGCGCTTGGCCGGACGGCCGGTTTAGAGCGGGCGAACTCGGTCCATCAACCTAACACATCTTGTCGGCATAGGGCAAGGATGGGCACGATGGCCTGCTGAATTTCTCCGGTCACGCGCGCGTCGCGCTCTTCCACGAACACGTTGACTTCACTCCGCACGCCGAAATCATGCAGATAAACGCCCGGTTCAATCGAGAAGCAGGTGCGGGGGATGACCCGCCGCTCGTCGTGGGTCTCGAAGTTATCCAGGTTGGCGCCGTTACCATGGACCTCTTCGCCAATCGAGTGGCCCGTGCGGTGCACGAAGCACGCGCCGAACCCGCGCCGGGTGACCACCTCGCGCGCCGCGTCATCCACTTCGTAGCCGCGCAAGGGCCGCCCGGCGCGCGCCGCCTCCTGCACCAAGTGAATGGCCGCGTCGCGCGCCTCGCGCACGACTTCGAAGATCTCCACGTAGCGGTGAGGTACTGTTTCGCCAACGTAACCCGTCCAGGTAATGTCGAAGTAAACCGCGCCAGGCTTGTTCTGCTTGGCCCAGACGTCGAGCAACACAAAGTCCCCGGCCCCAATCGGCAATGAGTTCTTTGGCGATGGCGAATAATGCGGGTCGGCCGTGTGGGCATTTACGGATACATTGGGGGCTTCGTCCGTAATCAGCCCGTGCGCTTCGAAGCGCCGCACGATTTCCTGCTGCACGTCGTATTCGCCGATTGTCTTGCCCACGCGGACGGCGTCGCGAATCATCGCGAAAGCCGCGTTGACAGCCTCGTGCACCACTTGGCCCGCCGCCTGGTGCGATTGCCACTGCTCCTCCGACCAGCATGCTTCAAATTGCTGCACCAGATCCGCGGAGGAAACCACTTCCACGCCGCACTCCTTTACGAGTTCCACCGTGCCCGCATCCACCAGCCCCACGTAAGGAATATTGTTGAGCGCTGAGTATTGCATCGCAATGCGCTGCTTTCCCCCCAGCATCCGGGAGAGCCCCTCCCGTTGCTCGCGCCAGGAAGAATACCGCTCCTCGCTGCCCGGCAAGCCCGCCAGGTTCTGCGCCTCGATACGATGCAGCAGCTTCGCCGGCTCTCCCTCTTTCGGAATCAGGTAATACCAACGGCGAGTACACATCACAGGGTTAATCTTAAGCACACGATAAGCAATGGGGTCGCGACGGTGGTGGTCGTAGAAGAGCCACCCATCCAGCCCCGCTTCCTGCAAGGAAGCCCGGATCGCCTTCAGATCCATAGGTTCTCCTTTCCGTACCCTCCCGGGCGCATACCCGGGTTTGAGGAGTTACCGAACCAGCCCAACTGACCCAAAGCCGTTGGCCCTGAGCGGCACCGCCACTCGACCGTTCTCCATTTTCAACTCCCCCAGGTCACGTTCCAGCAAGTCACAGCGATACGCTCGCCGGAAGCCCCCGGCACCCAGCCGAAGCGGCCCGGAGGTCCCACCCGTCTCCCACAGGCGAACGATTACGCCGCGTGCTGACCCCTCGTCCGCAGGCTTGAGGGCCGTGGCGATGGCCCGGGCTCGATCCACAACCAACCGAGGCAAGGAGTTTTGCGGGACCTCACCCCAGGCCGTCAACAGCGGAGTCGCCACGCTCCGGCTCCAGGCGAATGCACCGGCGCTTTGGTAGCCCCCTCCGTGCGCTCTCAGGCTGTAACGAAAGCGGAACTCCGTCTCTCCGGCTTGGTCCCTGATCACCTCTTTGTAGTCCTGATCGTTGCCCAGCGCTTCAAAGGTAACGGCATCCAGGTCCGCTCGCAGGAGGAAGGAATCAAGCGGCGCCAGGGCAACTCCCTCACCCTCCGCAAGAGAAGCATCGACGAACCCCTGCACCACGAAACGCCGCAAGTCCGAGCCTGGTAACATATCCCCCGCGGGCTGCAACTGCGGCCGAACCACCGCCCCCGTGGTTTCAATCCGCAGTATTGCGTCCGGTGGTATTACGGGAAAAGTGTGCGTTAGCCGCTGTTCTCGCGCCGAGACGGGCTTCTTTATACGCATGTCGAAATCAACCTGATCGAGATCGGCATAGACCGTCACGAAGGTCGTAATATCAATGCCGGCGGTTCGCCCCGCGATCTTCAACCGCGCCAGCACCGGCCCCCTAGAGACAACCTCCGACCTCACATCCTCAAGCGGATGGTCGTGGCCGTCAAAGAAGAGGGTTTGCCCCACCGTCCGCCCCTGGCTGCGCTTGAGGAGCTCCCTGCCGTTGGCCTTCCAGACCAGACTCGCGAGTCCGCCTGTTGCCGGGTCTACCGTCAGACTATAGTAAGGGCTTCCCAGCTCGCGGTCAGTCGAGCGAAGGTTTTCTTCTGCCCTCGCTGGTGAGGCCGACCGCCGCGTCAAATGCAGACACTTGAAACCGAACCCCTCTACCTGGGGCGATACAAAGCACAGCACGTGCCGGCCGTCTTCGTCGGCCCACTGCGTATTCAGCGCTGACGTTCCGGCCGCTACGCCGGTCACGCCCGGCGGCGGCTCAACGCAAACCAGGCCCGCGCGCGGGAAACTCAGGCTATTGAATACCATCAATGAATCCTGCCCCTCCTTGAGCCCAAGCCTGGCCCATGCCTGGCGGGTCAGCCGCTGGTCAATTGACAACAACTCTTCCGCCCACCTCCGCCGCAGCTCCGCATTCACTTGCTTGTTGGTATCGTCGGTACCGTTCCAGGCATGATCGCCGAGCATCGCCAGATCCCATTCGGCGCGTTCGCGGTCGGCGCGACTGGAGTCCACCGCCGAAGGTTCTACCCACCCTGCCAGGGCGGTCAGCGTTTCGGCCGCCAGGAATCGTCGCTCGCCCTCGCGCATGGCGGCCGCGCACTTCGCCAGGCTGACCGGCCACGACTCCCACGAGTTTCCAAACGAACCGCGCAGGACTTTCAGGAACGGCCGGCGCGCTTCCGCCTGGTCTACCTGTTCCGTGAATTGGGGAAGGGTGGCGTTTACGAGCCCAGGATGCGGCCCCGGCGTCGCGTTGTAATGGATGATTGCGTCGGCGAATCCCGGCGCCTGCGACGCGCTCTGGGGCGAGTAATCGCTGTGCGTGCCGCTGGCCAGCACCGCATGCAGAGGGTACTCCTCACCCAACCCTGCGTAATGCGGCAGCCACTCTCTGGAAATCAGTTCGGGTCTACCGAGCAGCGCCGCGCCTTGCGCATAGCTCCATTTTCCTGACGCCCACGGATCCATGATGACCCGCAGCCGTGCCCCGTCCGGTCCTTCGAAAGCAAAAAGCGGTGGATTCTTCAGCCCGGCAAACGTGGAGTCAAAATCGTAGAACGGCACCAGCAGCCAGCGCACTCCGCAGCCGGCGAGGATCGATGCGACCCCCCAGGGCAAGGAAGGCAGTTCGATGTGATGGGCCACCGTCATCGGCATGCCCCACTCCCGTTCCAGGCGACGGGCAGGATATAGGGTGCGGATCATTCCTTCCACACTCTGAAAACCCCAGAGAGAGTTATTGAGAAAGGGGCTGACGAATACCCTGCCCTCGCGGATGCGCCGAACCAGTTCATCGCGCCGCTCCGGATATTTCTCGACGAAGCACAGTGCCTCCTGCGTCACCGCCATGTTATAGCGGTCACGGTTTTCGGCGCGTTCGCCGTCGGTGCGCTGCATTTCGTCCAGATGCGCCCGCACCAGTTCGGCGAAGCTTCGCCGAGTGACCTCCTCAGAGAATCCCCAGGTATAGTCAGGACACGTGTCATTCGTAATGTAGACCGTCCAATCGGCCAGGTTGTCGCTGGTCTCGGCGGAGGCAGCGCGCGCCATCCCGAAAATCAACGCGCCAAGAAGAAGTGTAAGGGCTCGAATTCTCAACCCGCGTTCCCTCTCTGAGAATTACCAGGCAAGTGCGGACGTGCTTCACCGACAATGATCACGTCTTCTCGCCAGGTTTGAAGACGCGGTCATAGATCAGCATCAATACCGCGCCTGTCATCCCCACGCCCGTCACCACCCACCACATCTGTTGCGGGCGGTGCAGGACGTCTCCGAAGTAGTGGAGCAGGCGGCCCCCCAGGAGTCCGGCGAAGAAAGACCCGATCCCGATGGGTAAGAAAGCATATCCCATATAAAGCCCTTGCTGGCCTGGCGGGGCGAGCCGTGAGATGTATTCGTAATAGCGTGCTGATTGGGTGATTTCCCCGAGCGCCAGGATAATGAGAGTAACGATGAATCCCTTCGTCGTCGGATGCATTGCCAGGACCAGCCAAGATAAGCTCGAAATCACCAGGCCCAGCGTCATAGCAGAAAATGTAGGAATCTTCCGTGTCAGATAGCTGACCAAAATCTGGAAGCAAATCACCGTGAGCGCGTCTGTCGAGAGAAGCAGGTCGGCGTCAGCGTTCGGGTTTATGCTGCGTAGAAACACGGGGGCGGAAACGAACTCCTGCCAGAAGACAACATAGAAACTGGAGAAAATCAACAGGAAGAGCACGAAGCGGAAGTTACTCAGAACGGCGAACAAGTTCTTGATGGCCGCCCCGACGCTGGCGACTTTCTGTTCACCCAATTGTGTTGGCTCGTGGAAGAAGAAAAAGGTTGTCAGGTACATCAAGAAGACACTGAGCGCAGATACGCGAAATACGTTTTCCGCTCCCCACCCCAGTGGCTTCCGCACCAGCCAAGCCATTACGGGGCCGAGCGTGCCACCGATATTTACCAGAGTGTAATAAATTGAATAACCAATGGAACGGACATTCTCTTTGGAAGCACGCGCCGTAATCCCTGCGACGCAAGGCTTGACCAACCCGGGTCCTAAAGCTGGGATCAACAATATGCACCACACCAGCCATTTGTCGGTAAGAGCACGGCGGGCCGTCTGCATCCACGGAGCCGAGAGCGATCCAAGCAGAAAATAACCGACGGTCATCAGCAGATAGGCAAACATCAGCGTGCGCCGAAAACCGAAGCGGTCGGCCAGAGCTCCAGCCAGCACCGGCACAACCCACACAACAAATCCGAACGTCCCGGCTGTGGCACCTGCAAGCTCCTTGGAAAAATGGAGTTGTTCACTCAAATAAATCGCCAGAGCCGCGAACATCCCGTAATACGCGAGGCGCTCAAATAATTCCGTGAAATTCGCCACCCAAAAGGCGCGCTCGAATCCAGTACGAATTTCTCCCAGGCGCTGCGTGAAGCTCACCGTGTTCTCCGGTCACCGGCTGCTGCCAAGGTTTTGATCTGCGCGATGGTTTCTTCCGCCGAACGGCCCGTGATGCGGAGCAACTTGCGCCGCGCTTTCAGGCCCGAAAGGATGACGACGCAGGCTTGCGGGAGGCGCAAGGCTCGCGCGAAGAAGCGTATGCAAGCTTCGTTCGCCTGGCCCTCCGTGGGGGGCGCGTGCAGTTCCAAGCGCAGTTCGGATGGGGAGTCCAGTGATAGCCGCTCGCGGGCCGCGCGTGGTTTCACCCGCAGCCAGAAGCTCACGTTTTCGCGTTCGATTTGGAAATCGAGCATTCGAGGAAGTTGTCAGCCTTTGGCAATCAGCGGTCAGCTTTCAGCGATCAGCATTTACGCTCCCGTCGCCGCTGTTCTCCCGGCTGCCGCCCTCCACCCGTGGGTTTCTAGCCCCGACTCCGGGCTCGGGAGCGGCGAGTTCGGACTTCACTGGGTTTGCCTTTCTCCAAAGATCGCGGTCCCCACGCGCACGATGGTGGCGCCTTCTTCGATGGCCACTTCATAATCGTGGCTCATGCCCATGGAAAGCTCCTGCATGGAAACGTTGGGCAGATGCCGCGCTTCGATCTTCCGCGCCAAGTCCCGCAATTGCCGGAAGTACGGGCGCACCTCTTCCGGACTCGCCAGGAACGGCGGAATCACCATCAGGCCGCGCAGTTCGAGCGCTTCGATACGGCCGATCTGCTCGGCGAGTTCCTGCACCTCCGCCGCACGCACGCCCGCCTTTGCGGCCTCTTCGCCCAAATTCACTTCGATCAACACCGGCAGACACGCGCCGCCGGGCGGGGCGGCCTGAGCAAGCTTCTCCGCCAAGCGCAACGAATCGACCGAATGCACCCAGTGGAAGGTTTCACGCGCGGCGCGCGCCTTGTTGGTTTGGAGGTGTCCCACCAGATGCCACGTAGCACGCAAGTCCGCAAGTGCGGGAAGCTTGGCTTGCGCCTCCTGCACGCGGTTTTCGCCGAAGTCACGCAAGCCCGCAGCAAAGGCCGCGCAGATTGCTTCCGCCGGGTGGGTTTTCGAAATCGCCACCAGCTTCACATCCTCGCGTCGGCGCCCGCTGCGCCGGCAAGCGGCAGCGATGCGCTCTTCGACACGGGCGATATTTTCGGAAATGGTGGGCACCGTCTCCACCGGCGAACCTCAGCTCAGGCGAGCGACCCTTCAACTTCCTACAGCTAACAAATCGAAACCGTGTCATTCTATCATTCGTTGCCTCACGGGTTCGTGCCTTGTTACGGCGGCGCTCCGAATGCTAGGATGCGGCTTTAACCCGTGGTCCGGGGTTCAACCGCCCGTGGCCGTGACCATCGGGAGCGAACCTGTGACCCCTGACAACGAACAGATAGAACATGAAACATCCTGGCCTCTTCATCACACTCGAAGGCATTGACGGGACCGGCAAGAGCACGCAGATTCGCGGCCTGGTCCGGTATTTACGGGAATGCAGGCATCGCGTGTGTGTCACCCGCGAACCGGGCGGCACGCCCGCCGGCGAGCGCATCCGCGGCATCCTGCTGGCGACGAGCACAGGGAAACTCGCACCGCTGGCCGAGCTCGCCTTGATGTACGCGGCGCGCGCCCAGCACCTGGCAGAGGTGGTGCGGCCGGCGCTTGCCCGCGGCGAGATCGTGGTGAGCGACCGCTACAATGATGCGTCGATGGCTTACCAAGGTTACGGGCGTGGGTTGGGCACGGCCGACGTGCGTGCCTTCGACCGCCTCGTCTGCGGCCGGACCCAGCCGGATTTGACGATTATTCTCGACCTCGACCCCGGGCGCGCCCTGGCGCGCGCGCAGGGGCGGGAGACGCGCCGCAAGTCTCGCCGCGGGCGCTTCGAAGCGCAAAGCTTGGAGTTCCACCAGCGGGTGCGCGCGGGGTATCTCGCTATCGCCCGTAGCGCGCCGGGGCGTGCCAAGGTGGTGCGCGCTGACCAGCCGGTGGGCGAAGTTCAGACCGCGATTCGCAAGTTGGTGGACGAGTGCCTGGCTCGGCACATGAAATCAATCCCCAAACGGGGCTAGGGCGGCAAGGCTTGCGCGCATCGCGAATTCCGAATTTCTGATCCCGCACCTCGAGTTTTATGGGCTTTGATTCCTTCTTCGGCAATCCGCAGGCCGTGGCGGCGGTTCGCGAGATGCTTGCGAGCGGCCGCGTGCCGGGCGCCATGCTTTTCGCCGGACCGGACGGCGTGGGCAAGAAGACGCTGGCCTTGATGCTGGCCAAAGCACTGGTTTGCGAGCACGGTCCTGCAGACTTCTGCGACCAGTGCGGGCGCTGCCGCAAGGCCGAGCAGATGTTCGCTGCCGCACGCGAGGACCTGGCGCGGCGCCGCGAAATCAAGGAGGCCGCACGGCGCGTCGAGGGCCTGGTCTATTTCGATCTTCAGCTCGTCGAGCCGCTGACGAAATTCATTCTCACCGAGCAGATCCGCCAGTTGCGCGCCATTGCCTATACGCGGCCTTTCGAGCTCCCGCGCCGCGTCTTCATACTCGACGACGCGCAGACCATCCACTGGCAGGCCGCGGATCTGATGCTTAAAGTACTGGAGGAACCGCCGGAGACAACGAGCATTGTTTTGGTTTGCCCGAACGCCTACGAGCTCCGCTCCACCATACGTTCGCGCTGCTTGCGCGTCCCTTTCTCACCCGTGGACGAGCCGCTCATTCAGGAACTCCTCGCCCGCGAGAAGAACCTCACTCCCCCGCAGCAGGCGCTAGCCGCCCGGGTGGCGGCAGGCAGCGTGGCGCGCGCCCGAGCCTTTGACCCCGCCGAGTACGAACGTCGCCGCAAGCCCTGGTTGGATTTCCTCGAAGCCACGGCGCGCCGCCTTCCCCCGGGGACGGCGCCGGACTGGCGTCTACTGCTCGAGTCCGCCCGCACGCTCAATGAGAATCGCGACGACTTCGAGGAAACACTCAAGATCGGCTATTCTCTGCTGGCGGATCTGCTGCACGTCTTGCTGGACCCAGCGGCCCGAGGCGTGGTGAATTTGGATTTGCAGCCGCGCCTTATGGGCTGGGCAGCGAAGCTGAAGCTGGCCGGAATCGAAAGACTCAAGAGCGGCCTCGATCAGGCCTACCGGCTGCAGATTCGCAACGTCAACCCGCAGCTCGGCTTCGAGGCGCTGGGGATTGAGATCATATCCGGCTCCGAATCCGACCCTCGTTAGCATTGTCACCCGGCGCGCCCTGTCGAGCCGGCAACGTTCCCGGCCGCACGGTGGCAGCCGGAGTTTTCCCTTGCCCGGCGCGCGGTTCCTCCTGCCCGCAGGCAACTGGAAACCCTCCCCGACCATCCCACGGTCAAGTCCCGCACGGCTCGCGTCACCGATGCGCAGACCAACCTGGAACAAGCTGGCCTCTGCCATGGTGCCACGGTTGAGTCGATTTGCGGCGTGGGGGAGTCTGTGTTACTATCTACACCATTGGTGGCTGTCTTCCTAGGATGTATTCTTGAGTGGGCTGAAGGAAACCGCGGCGCCCGCGGGTACGTCTACAAGAAGGTGGCCGTCTGCGGTCTTCACCGGAAGAACCACTGAACCCCGGCCAGTCCCTGCGGGCTTGAGGAGTAAACAAGCATGAATCGACGACTGATCCGTCCTTCCCTGTCTGACGTGCAAGACCAACTGGGCACGCGCATGCAGCGCAAGAAGCCCGCTCCACCGGACCAGACTAACGCCGAGAACTTCTATTACGTAAAACAGATGCAGGCGCGCACACCGATGGTGGTGGTGCTGGACCAGGGTGAAACGATCCGTGGCGTGATCGAGTGGTACGACAAGAGCTGTATCAAGGTTCATCGTATGAATGAGCCCAACCTCCTGCTCATGAAGTCTTGCATCCGCTATATGTACAAAGATGGCGAATCCAGGAGCGGTGGGGACGGCCGTCACGTGCCCGAGATCGACCAGGAAGAGTAGCCTGCGGCATCGCGCCTGGTAGGCATGACATCCGCGTTGGGAGACCCACACCACGCGAATTCGTGAATCATCAGGTCACGCCCGCCCCAGAAGGTTCATAGCCTGCCGCGCCCACCCCACTCAACACCAGGACCGAGAATTTCCAGTTCGCGGCCCCGCCATTACTTCCCTCGCCTTACCGGACCACTTGTTCAGCGCACAGCATGAGGTTATAAGTCTCGAGACACGAGGATGTGATGCAATCCTTACACGCAAGACTCTTCGGCCTCACAGCGTGCGTCCTGGTCGCCCACTGCATGGCGGCTGCCCCCGATCTCAGGGCCGCGTCCGACCAGGAAAGCGCCGCCCAAGTCGACGCCTTGTTCCAGGCATTTGCCGGAGGCAAATACCCGGGAGCGGCGGTCGGGATCATTCGTGACGGACAACTGATTCTCAAAAGAGGCTATGGCCTGGCGGACGTGGAGAAGGCCGTGCCCATTACCAGCGCCACGATCTTTCGCATCGGGTCGGTGACGAAATCCTTCACCTCGATTGCCATTCTGCAACAGGTCGAGGCCGGCAAGTTGAGCCTGGACGATCCGCTGGCGCGGTACTTGCCCGACTTCCCGCGCAGCCATGAGATTCTGATCCGGCATTTGCTGAGCCACACCGCCGGAGTGCCGGATTTTGTGAGCATTGAGCAGGCCGAGAAAATGCCCCTCGATTTCCCGCCGGGCACGCGCATTAACTACAGCAACACAGGCTATGACCTGCTGGGAAAAGTCCTCGAGAAAGTCACCGGGCAGAAGTATGCAGAGGTCCTGCGTGACCAGATCTTCCAGCCCGCGGGGATGCTCCATTCGGGTTATGACACCACGGCGGAACTGCCGGGGCGCGCGCAAGGCTACCTGTTGGACGAGAAGGGTGCGTACCAGCCCATTCAGCCGGAAGGCATCGCCAGCGCCTTCGCGGCGGGTGGACTCTATTCCAACGTCGAGGACATGGCGCGCTGGGAGCAGGCGCTGGAAGCGGAGAAATTGCTGAAGCAGGAGACTCTCGAAATGGCCTCCACACCCTACCGCCTGCCGGACGGCCGCCACACCGCCTATGGCATGGGGTTCATGACGAACAAGTATCGTGAGCTACGCGAGGTCGGGCACGGGGGCGACATCAACGGCTTCAACGCTTATGTAGCACGATACCCGGAGCACGGTTTCGCGGTGATCGTTCTCTCGAACACGGAAATGCGTCCACCAGGACTGGTGCCGGAGGGGGGAACAATCGCCCACCGTATCGCCGAAATCTACTTGGGCAAATTTATGGGCAAGCCGGACGAGATCGTGGCGGTCTCCGTAGCCAACACGATCCTTGACTCCTACGCGGGTCGGTATGAGGTGGACGCCGCGGCGCCTATCACCGATGCCATGGGCCGCTACCTCGTGATTACGCGCGACGGAGACCACCTGATGGGAGTAGGCAAGATGGGCAAGATGCCTCTCCTCCCGACTTCCGAAACCACCTTCCGGGCCCCGGGCTCTCCAGCGGAAATTACTTTCGTGCGTGATCCCCAGGGGAAACGTCCGCACCTGATCATCAGCTTGATGGGCCTGCGTGAGTTTCCCGCTCATCCCGTGGATTGAGCAGGAAAGCAGGCCAGGCATTACCAGATGTGGCAGGCCTTGACGCGCACCATCTTCTGCCCGGCGTGGCAGCCGAACGCTTGCCAGAACTCCGGCAGGTTTGAGACCACGTTATTCACCCGGTACTTGGGATACGAGTGAGGGTCGGAGAGCACCAGGGTGCGGATCGCCTCCGGCCGCAACTGTTCACACCAGGCAAAAGCATAGGCGAGGAAAAACCGCTGGCGCGAGGTAAGGCCGTCCTTCTCCTTTGTGTCCAGGTCCTTGCCTTGGCGGGCCAGCGCCGCCTCGAGTGCCATGAAGGCCAGATGCAGCCCGCCGTTGTCGGCGGTGTCCTCACCCTGGGTCAGGCGGCCGTCCTGCTTCACTCCCACTCCCGCCTCGGGGACCATCTGCGTGTACTCATCGGCGATGCACTTGCCCCGCTCCTCATACTCTTTGGCGTCATGGGAGGTCCACCAATCGCGCAGGTTCCCCTGGGCGTCAAACTTGCGCCCCTGATCATCGAAACCGTGAATGGCCTCGTGCCCAATGATGGCGCCAATGGACCCATAGTTGACGGCGTCATCCTGGCTGGGATCGAAGAAGGGCGGCTGTAGGATGCCGGCCGGGAAGTTGATGGTGTTGGTCTGAGGGTCTTCATAAGCATTGATCGTGGGCGGCGTCATCAGCCATTCCGTCCGGTCGACCGGCTTTCCGATTTTGTTGACCCAGCGCTCGAATTCGAACCGCGTGGCGTTCTGCCGGTTCACCAGGTGGCTCGCGCGTCCGATCTGCACGCTGGAGTAATCGCGCCATTGGTCAGGATAGCCGATCTTGTTCAGGGTGGCGTGCAACTTCTCGATAGCCTGCCGCTTGGTCTCCGGAACCATCCAGTCCTGCGCACCAATATCTTTGGCGAGCGCCGATTCAATGTCCTCGACCAACTTGACCGCGCGCTGTTTGCTTTGCGGCGGGAAGGCGCGCGCCACGTAGACCTCACCCAGGGCCTCGCCCAGGTTGCCATCCACGCTGCGCACGCAACGCCGCCAGCGTGGCTGCAACTGCTCAACCCCGAACAGGGTGCGTCCGAAAAACGCGAAATCCTCGTTCACGAAAGCGGTACTTAAAGAATTGGCGGAGCCGTGCAGGAACTGCCAACGCAAATACGCCTTCCAGTGCTCTAGCGGTTGCTGTTGCAGCAGGGTTTCCAGGCTCTTGAAGAAGTTGGGCGCGGTAACGATGTAGTGCGGTGTGGCCGGCGCGTGCACCGCCTCCAAGTAGCGGTCCCAATCAAAGGAGGGCGCGAGCGCCTTGATTTCCGCGAGTGACATCTTGTTGTTGAGGTTCTTGGGATCGCGGCGCGCCACCGGGTCCATCGCGGCCTTGGCCAGAGCGGTTTCCATTTCCAGCGCCACCGCCGCATCGGCTTTGGCCGGCTCGGGTTTCTCTCCCGCCAGCACCAGCATGTTCTTGATGTGCTCCAGGTACTTTCCCCGGATTTCTTTAGCCTTGTCAGTCTGGTCCAGGTAGAAGCTGCGTCCCGGCAGTCCCATGCCGCCCTGGTCAAACTGGGCGACATCCCGGGAGGCATTGTCGAAATCCGGCGAGCCGGAGAAACCCAGCAGCGCCGCGTCAGTCTGATCTTCCCCCTGCTCCCAGGCGCCGGGAATGGTCTGGTGCAAGTGCGCGACCTCCAGGGCGATGTCCGACTTGTTCTGGATGGCGTCAATGCGCTCCAGTTCCGGTTGCAGCCACTCCTGCGTGTGGGCGTCGATGCCCTTTTCATCCATACAGGCATAGTAGAAGTCGCCAACCTTCTGCTCGTTGGGCGTACGGCGGCCCTCGGCGGCCGAGGTCTTCTCCAGAGTCTCGCGCAGGAGCGTCTCGTTCCACAACTGCAAGGGATTGCCAACGCCCCACCCTGCCTGGTCGGCCGGGATGGGATGAGCCGACAGCCACTTGCCGTCAGCGTATTGATAGAAATCGTCGCAAGGATTCACGTTGGGATCAACGATGCCGGCGCTGAAGTGTTCCAGCTCCGGCAACTCCCCGGAGGGAGTCTGCGCCCGAACCGATAGTGCTGGGGCGAGAGCCAGGAAGGAAATCAGAACTGCTGCCGGAATTCGCAGATAGTGCATAGTTAACCTCGCAGGTTGGGTGGAGACGTAGAATACCCTATCATCTGGCCCCGCGGGCGGGAATTACATCGTCCAATTGCGCCCGGGGAACGTCCTCGGCCTTATCCAGCCTTGATCCCCGCAGAGCTGCGCTACCAGCCCGATGCCTCACGAAGTCCTCAGCCCTCTCCAGGGGAAGATGCGGCTCTGGTGCTCTGCGCGCCCGGATCGCAATCTCTCGAAGTCCTCAGCCCACCCCGAGGGGAGAGGCATCCACCCGCCTGCCGCTCCCCCCAACGCGATTCACCCGCCCTCTCCCCTTGCGGGAGAGGGTGGGCCGCTGCCGGCGCTTTCACCAGCCGGAGCGGGCGGGGGGCCCCGAGCGCCGGGGGTGAGGGGGCGTCCTTGTCGTCGCGGCCAACTCGATTTTCTTCATATCTCGCCTCGAAACCACCGATAGCCGATACGGGGGAGTGTGTCACGGTCGGGGCCGGTAGCCCGGATTTCTCACCACGCTGGAACGCCTTGGGGGGCTGCCGGAAGGGCGGGGCCTCACAGGCTGCGGAAAAACGCTCCGATGCTGTCATCCTGAGCATTGACAGCCTTTCCGGCTGCCCATGATGGGCAGAAACTCGATGAGAAAAAGCAATCACCCAAACTGTCATCCTGAGCAGCAGCGAAGGATCTGCATGGGTTTTCAGTAACCAAGACAAATGCAGATCCTTCGTCCCGAAAGAACCGGGACTCAGGATGACAGTGTCGCGATGGTGAATCGAAATGACTTACGCGTCGAGTTTCTGCAGAGCCCATTCGCTGCGCTCAGGGTAAACTTCGCGAAGGACCCCTGTATTTGAATTTTCAAGCAAATACAGAGGTCCTTCCTTCCGTTTCACTCAGAGCCTGCCCTGAGCGAAGCGAACAGGACCGGCTTCGCCTCCTCAGGATGACAGTGTGAGGGGTTTTTCCGCGGCCTGCTCAGCCCCGCCGAAATCGCGGCTCCCGCCCTCTGTTCGTCCTACGCCCCGCGGTCGCCCCGGCGACCGGTCCTGAGCGAAATGAAGGAAGGATTTCCGCATTTCTCGGTCTCGCGGCCAACGACTCTCTCATTTCCTTTCAACAACGCTCTGGTTTCGCCCCGAATTACCGCTCAATCTGTGCATTTTATGCCAAGAAGCCCGATAGAATATCGGCCATTGTGTCACTCGCCACTTTGTTTTCATACACATAGTCGGGTCGATCTTCATTTTTAACATCTCTTTGGATCAGCGCCCCGTTCCTGACCTTGATCAGCGTGTGGGTGAGCCGCCACAATGGGCGCAGGCAGGAATCTTTCATTCTTTGCAGGAACGTCATGTTTTCGTTGTTCGGAGCCATCAGGATGGTGTGATTCTCGGGTGATCAATGGATCGGGACGCGCCTCAGGCCGAGCCCTGTTCGGCCTAGTGTCCACACTCGTAGACTACGCCACGCGCTGGGGGTGTGTCAATAGGTGTTAATGCGATTGTTACTACGGGTAGGCAAAATCTTTCGGGAAAGCGCCACATTGTCCGGAACCGTGCCCGCGCCCAAGAAAAAGTGGAGCGCGACTTCCTTATTCCCCTCCTGATTCAGGAGGGGATAGGGGGTGGTCAAGCCAGCGTAGCGCGGACCTCCGCAGTGTGAGGTCCGCGGCTTTTCGCGCCGGCCTGGCAACAGCGGTGGTAGAATGCCCACCAATCGTCGCAGTGATTCCCGCTTTCCGGAGGTGCCGATGCGGCGGGGAACTTGACGGGTGACGGCACTTACACTTACCAGTGGGACGCGGAGGGGCGGCTGATATCGGTGAACAGCGGAGTGGATCGGAGTTACGTCTATAACGCCTTGGGGCGAGAGGTGGAATGGCATGGGGACGGCCGCGTCTCGGAGGATCTCACCGACCTGGCGGGCCACTACCTGGGGTCGGTTGACCCCTCGAGCGGCGCCTGGACCGGTGAGAGAATCCCGGGGAGCAGGATATACTTGGCGTGGTATGTGAACGGCGGGACGACCTTTTTCCATTACAACGCCCTGGGCTCGTCGATAATGAACACCCACCAGGATGGCAACACGGTGTCCAACGACGTCCTGTTCTATCCCTGGGGACAATTGTGGGCGTCCCCGGTCAACGATTACTTCCAATTCTTCGGAAA
>Ga0208457_1000407_pt1 | contig 44584 bp, 34 predicted proteins | sample June2015DPH_10_1_FD_185513 | JGI IMG/M metagenome (GOLD analysis project Ga0208457, IMG submission 185513) | Peatland microbial communities from SPRUCE experiment site at the Marcell Experimental Forest, Minnesota, USA - June2015DPH_10_150... | ecosystem: Environmental > Terrestrial > Soil >... | reverse complement strand
CGCGGGAATGACCAGTGTTCCGAATGTGATCCTATTCCAAATGACACCACTACCCACCGTTTTTATTTAGTAGATAATCTACCGCCTTGTGTGGTAGATTACCTGCCACTATGGCCAAGCAACCATCAAGAGACCGCATCGAACTTGTATATGGCTCCCTCGACATGCTGATTCTGCGCACCTTGCGCTGGGGACCCACGCACGGACATGGCATTGCCAAGTCCATTGAGCGCCTGTCGGAAGAGACCCTCAGGGTGGAACACGGGTCGCTCTACCCCGCCCTCCAGCGCCTGCAACAGGAAGGTTGGATTTCGGCCGATTGGGGTGTTTCCAAGAACAACCAGCGGGCCAAGTACTACCGCCTGACGGCGGCGGGACGACGGCAATTGCTGGCCGAGACCTCGCGTTGGGAGCGCTTTGTGCGGGCCATTACCGGCGTTCTGCGGCCCACTGAGTCCGAGGAAGGGCAATGAGCTGGCGGCGACAGCTTGCCAAACTCGGTGCTCTGTTTCGCCGGTCGAAGCCGGTGGACGATCTCGAAGAAGAGATTCGCTCTCATCTCGAAATGGAAGAGCAGGAGAACCTGGAATCCGGCATGCCGCCGGAGGAAGCTCACTATGCAGCGTTGCGCCGGTTCGGGAATGTGACCTTGGCGCAAGAGAGGAGCAGGGAAATGTGGGGATGGCAATCGGTCGAGACGCTCTGGCAGGACCTTCGCTACGGCGCGCGCCAGTTGCGCCGCAATCCCGGCTTCACAGCGGTTGCGGTGTTCACGCTAACATTGGGCATCGGCCTGAACACCACTATCTTCACATTGTTCGATGCAGTCACGCTGCGACCTCTTCCGGTGAAGGACCCCACTACTGTCGTGAATGTTTATCAGCGCATTCAGGGCGAACCCGGCAGTTACCGGTCGTTCTCCTATCCTGAGTATGTTGCCCTTCGAGACTCCAACAGCGTATTCTCGGGCCTCGTCGCGTACTCTTGGATACCGATTGAAATCGATAGCGGTGCCACCACTGCGGAAGCAGAAGAAGCCCACGCACTCCTCGTTTCGGGAAACTATTTCACCGTGCTTGGCGGAGAGGCTGTGCTGGGGCGCACGTTCACGCCCGAAGAAGATCAGGCTCCCGGTGCTTACCCAGTGGTGGTTCTGAGCCACGCCTTCTGGAAGCAGCACTTTGATTCTGATCCGGCCACAGTTGGGAAGAGTGTGAAGCTCAATGGCATTCGTTTCACGGTAGTGGGAATCGCTGGCCAAGACTTCGTTGGTACAGAGCCCCAGATTCCTGATCTTTGGGTGCCGCTGACGATGCAGGGCCAGCTGATGCCGCGCGATGATCGACTGCCCGACCGCGGTTCGTTTTGGCTCGAGGTTGTTGCTCGTCTAAGGCCTAGCGTGTCCATCAGGCAAGCTTCGGCGGCCATGGATGTCCTCATTAATCGATTTTCTCGAGATTACTTGGGAACCAGTGAGCAGGCTAGTATTACGCTGACGCCTGGGTCTTTCGTGGCTCGTCCTGATGTGCGGGGCCAAGTGGATTCGCTGGCTTTCCTTGTGATGGCCGCTGTCGGCATGGTTTTGCTGATCGCGTGTGCGAACGTGGCCAACCTAATGCTGGCGCGGGCTACTGGACGACGAAAAGAAATTGCTATCCGCTTGTCGCTGGGCGCGACCCGTCGCCGTTTGATCCAACAGTTGCTGACAGAGAGTTCCCTGGTTGCCCTGTTGGGCGGGGGGTTTGGACTTTTGTTGGCGTATTGGATGCCGAACCTCTTGATCGAAGCGCTGAAACCTCCGTATGAACAGCCGATCGCTCTTCATCTGGGCCTGGACATTCCAATACTCGGCTACACTCTACTTTTGTCACTCATCACGGGAGCCGCCTTTGGTCTCGCGCCAGCATTGCAAGCCTCGAAACCCAATCTATTATCTGCTATTAAGGACGGAGGCAACCCGTTCGGCCAGGGGCTAAGCCGCTCTCGCCTCCACAACCTGTTGGTAGTTGCAGAAACCTCGATCTGTGTCGTGCTCCTGATGGGCGCGGGTTTGCTAGTCCGGGCGTTGAAGAGAGCCCAAACGGTTAATCTGGGATTCGATGCGAAGCACGTGCTCGTTGTCGCCTTGGACTTGGATCTACATGGTTATGACGACATACGGGCAGCGGAGTTTCACCGCGAACTTACAGAGCAATTGCAAACTCTACCCGGAGTGAAGTCCGTAAGTCTGGCGTCCCTGGCTCCGTTAGGCGGCATCAGTAGAGGGGCGCCCATCACGATTGGGGGCCGTGAGACTTCAGCAAGCCTGTCGTCACTTTCGGTGAACTATTGGGTTGTCTCGCCGAACTACTTCGAGACGTTAGGCGTCCCAATTGTGCGCGGCCGTAATTTTAGTGTTCTGGACACGCGAGGGGGACCGCCTGTTGCGATTGTCAACGAAGCGATGGCGCGACAGTTTTGGCCAGGAGGAGACCCCGTGGGCAAGCGACTCAGGCCGGGGCCGCCGTCCGTTCCTTTCGCTGAAATAGTCGGCGTAGTTAAGAACACGCGAGGCGCACGATTGTGGGAAGCAGATGAGCCCTATGTCTATCTTCCCATACTTCAAACCACGGAGGGTCCACCTGTTCAAACCGGCCAACTAGGCATGAAGTTGCTTGTCCGGGCTGAGGCGAATCCGGGTACCGTTGCGGCTATGCTGCCACGTGTAGTCAAAAGGTTGGATCCGAACGTCCAGGCCTCTAGCACGCTACTGGTAAAAAGCGTTGGGCGCTGGGTATGGTTTTCGCAAGTCGGTGCCATCCTCTCCAGCGGGCTGGGTCTTCTGGCGCTGCTCCTGGCCGCCGTCGGCATTTATGGTGTCATGTCCTATTCGGTGACCCAACGCACGCATGAAATGGGCATCCGAATGGCACTCGGCGCCAGCCAGGATGATGTGCTGAAGCTCGTTGTGGGGCAAGGCGTGCGCCTAACTCTGCTCGGTGCGGCAATCGGGTTGCTGATATCGCTCGCAGCTACTCGCGTGATTGCTGGGATGCTCTACGGAGTGAAACCGACTGACCCCGTGACGTTTGTAAGCGTTTCACTCCTACTGACCGCAGTAGCGCTGCTCGCGTGTTATATTCCCGCCCGCCGGGCGACGAAGGTCGATCCCATGGTGGCGTTGCGGTATGAATGATGACTTTGAAGCTTGGGCGTCCAAGGGCAGCCATGGGAGACCTAACCGCGCTGGCAGAAAGCTGAATAAAATCAAATTCGGTTCGCATGTAGAAACTCCTGTAGAGTCTTTACCTCGCCCCCGCCGATGAGGCTCTCAAAACCCGGTTCGCCTTAGACTGATGAAATTGGCTCCCTTTTATCCCGGTGCTAACATCGCTATGCTCAGCATGACAGATGCGCTGGTTCGGCAGCCGGCTGGCCCCTGGCCCACCTACCCGCATCGTAAGTCACCCGAGCATGGCTCGAGCCCCGCCCTTCCGGCAGTCCCCCGAAACCGTCCCCGCGAGGTGAGAAACTCGGGCTAGGCGCATTTGTTGTTGACAACGGCAATAAACGAGTGTACACTAGCTCCTGAGGCCAGCGCCCGCTAGCTGACGAGGGTGTGAAATAATCCCTGGATGAGCAAAAGCATTTCACGCAAAGGCGCAAAGTCGTAAAAAGCAAATGAAAACAAAGCAGTTGTTCTTCGCGAGTCTTTGCGCCTTGGCGTCTCTGCGTGAGATTCTTTATTCTTTCACAGCTTCTGACGTGATGGGCCGCGGACCTCACCGGGACCGCGTTAACCCGAACGACGAAAGCGCGATGCTCATGCAAAGGATGGAAGATTCCCGCCTGCGCCAATTGTGGCGGGGCACGAATGTGCTTTTCAAGGTCCGAAACGGGGCGCTGATCCATAAAGATGTTAAAAATGAAGGAACCTCCGGGGATGTGTATGAAAACAAAGTGGTGAGTGACATAATGCCCGAGAATTGATCGGGCTTTTTGGCCTAAAATGCACAAATTTCGCGATAATAGACGACAATCGATCGGGTTTTTTGGCCGAAAAATGCAAAGGTTACGCGATAATCGGGGCGAAGCCAGAATGTTACCGAAAGGAAATGGGCTTATCGCGCTGCTCTGCAGAAACTCGATGCGTAAGTCATTTCGATTCACCATAGCGACACTGTCATCCTGAGTCCCGGTTCTTTCGGGACGAAGGATCTGCATTTGTCTTTGTTACTGAAAACCCATGCAGATCCTTCGCTGCTGCTCAGGATGACAGTTTGGGCGATTGCTTTTCCTCATCGAGTTTCTGCCCATCATGGGCAGCCGGAAAGGCTGTCAATGCTCAGGATGACAGTGCAGCGGGCAAAGCGGCGGGTGGCGAGCCTGAATCAGCAGAACAATGGATCAATCACCAATCGCTAAATCACCCGATGAACCGCTGCCCCTCGGGCTGCTCGGCGAGGACAACTCGGCGTGGTGAGAAATCCGGACTAGGAGGGCCACTTCCAGTCCCGGATTTCCGGCATATCCTCACCCACGCGCGTGATGTACTGCTTGTGCTCGATCAGCTTGATGCGCAGGCGCTGTTTGGTGAGCGCGGCCAGGTTCTTCAGGCGCGGCACGCGGTCGATGACGTCGCTCGCCAGGTGAAAGCGGTCGAGCTCATTCATGACGGTCATGTCGAAGGGCGTCGTCGTGGTGCCTTCTTCCTTGTAGCCGCGCACGTGCAGGTTCGCGTGATTCGTCCGCCGGTAGGTCAGCCGGTGGATCAGCCAGGGATAGCCGTGGAAGGCGAAAACGACAGGCTTGTTGGTGGTGAAGAGCGAATCAAAGTCGCGGTCGGAAAGGCCGTGCGGGTGTTCGCTCGCGGGCTGCAGCGTCATCAGGTCCACCACGTTGATGACTCGAATCTTCAGGTCCGGAACATTCTCGCGCAGCAGGGCCACGGCGGCGAGCGTTTCGAGCGTCGGCGTGTCGCCCGCGCAGGCCATGACCACGTCCGGTTCCGAGCCTTCGTCGTTCGAGGCCCAATCCCAAATCCCGATGCCTGCCGTGCAGTGCGCGATGGCGGCGTCCATCGAGAGAAATTGCAGCGCCGGCTGCTTGCCGGCCACAATCACGTTCACGTAGTGGCGGCTGCGCAGGCAGTGGTCGGTGACGGAGAGCAGCGTGTTCACGTCGGGCGGCAGATAGACCCGCACGATGTCCGCCTTCTTGTTCACCACGTGATCGATGAAGCCCGGGTCCTGGTGGCTGAAGCCGTTGTGGTCCTGCCGCCAGACGAGCGAGGTGAGCAGATAATTCAGCGAGGCGATGGGCCGCCGCCAGGGAATCTGCCGCGTCACCTTCAGCCACTTGGCGTGCTGGTTGAACATGGAATCGATGATGTGGATGAACGCCTCATAGCAGGAAAACAGGCCGTGCCGGCCTGTAAGCAGGTAGCCTTCCAGCCAACCCTGGCAGAGGTGCTCGCTCAGGACTTCCAGCACGCGGCCCTCGGGGGTGAGGTGGTCGTCGGTGGGCAGGATTTCCGCCGTCCAAACGCGGTCCGTGACTTCGAACAAGGCATCCAGCCGATTCGAGGCCGTCTCATCCGGCCCTACCACGCGGAAATTGCGGCTTTCGGCGTTCAACTTCATCACGTCGCGCAGGAAGCGGCCCATGACGCGGGTCGCCTCGCCTTCCACGCGGCCGGGTTTGGGGACTTCCACCGCGTAGTCGCGGAAGTCCGGCATGATGAGGTCACGCAGCAGCAGTCCGCCGTTGGCGTGCGGATTCGCGCCCATGCGCCGTGCGCCCTGCGGCGCGAGCTCGGCAATTTCCGGGAGCAGCTTGCCGCTGGGGTCGAAGAGTTCTTCAGGCTTGTAGCTCTTCATCCATTCTTCCAGCATCTTCAGCCGCTCGGGGTGGGTGGGCAGATCCGCCAGCGGCACTTGGTGCGAGCGGAAGGAGCCTTCCACGGGCTTGCCGTCCACGGTCTTGGGCCCCGTCCAGCCTTTGGGAGTACGCAGGATAATCATCGGCCAGCGCGGCCGCGTGCGGAAACCGTTGGCGCGCGCGTCCTGTTGCAGAGCGCGGATGTCTCGACACACGGCCTCCAGCGTGGCGGCCATGCTCTGATGCATCTTCTCGGGCTCCTCGCCTTCCACGAAATGCGGCTGGTAGCCGTAGCCGCGGAAAAGGTCGGAGAGTTCCTCGTGGCTGATCCGAGCGAGTATCGTGGGATTCGAAATCTTGTAACCGTTCAGGTGCAGAATGGGCAGGACGGCGCCGTCGCGCGCCGGGTTCAGGAATTTATTGGAGTGCCAACTGGCCGCGAGCGGACCCGTTTCCGCCTCTCCGTCGCCCACCACACACGCCACAATCAGGTCCGGGTTGTCGAACGCCGCACCGTAGGCGTGCGCAACTGCGTAACCCAGTTCTCCGCCTTCGTGAATCGAGCCGGGGGTTTCGGGCGCTACGTGGCTGGGAATGCCGCCCGGAAACGAAAACTGTTTGAACAGCCGCTGGATGCCCGCCGCGCTCTGCGGCACGTTGGGGTAGACCTCGCTGTAGGTTCCTTCCAGGTAGGTGTTGGCCACCAGCCCCGGCCCACCGTGCCCGGGGCCGGTGATGTAAATCATGCTCAAGTCGTACTTCCGAATCACCCGGTTCAGGTGCACGTAAATGAAGTTGAGCCCAGGCGTTGTTCCCCAATGGCCCAGCAGTCGCGGTTTGACGTGCTCGATTTTGAGCGGCTCCTTAAGCAGAGGGTTGTCCATTAAGTAGATCTGTCCGACCGAAAGGTAATTTGCCGCGCGCCAGTAAGCGTGCATCTTGCGGAGTTCTTCGGCGGCGAGGATGTTGGGAGTTGAAAGCGTGGAATGTCCTGAAGACGAAGTCATGACGCCCCTCCTGCGTAACTCGCGCGGCCAGCAACCCGCGCTTGAACCCTTCTATTTTAGCAGCCCCCGGAGGTTGCCACGTTACAATCCGGTTAAACGGCTGACCGGTCGAACCGCGCGCCTCACCCCAAGGCGAGGGGCATCTCATCCGCGGCCAGGATACCGGCAGGCAAATGCATCAGGCGTGCCAGGGTGGGAGCGACCTGCCGCAGCAAAACTCGCCCAAGATTCTTTCCCGCGGCAACTTCTCGCCCCACGGCAAGGAACGCCGCTTCCAGGCCCGCGCGAGTTGGCAGGTGGCCGTGCGTGCCGCGATCCTTCACCGTGGCGCGCACGGGCGGGCCCTCCATGCGGTCAGAGAAATAGAATCCCGGCGAGGCCTCGAGCATCAGCTCCGCATCCGGGTCGGCCCGGAGGGTTTCAAGTTCATGCTGATCCACGACTTCCTCGACGGCGCCCGTCGAGAGCAATCGTTCCACGGCGGTTTCCAGCCGGCGGCGATCCTCGGGCGAGGGCTCTTCCAGCCAGTAAACGGCGAACGAACCACCGGCATGCACCGCACCCAGACGCCGCAACGCCAGCGAGCCGTCGGCGCCGCGCGCGAACAATCCCTGTTCCGCGAATACTGCCAGAGGGGCCGCTTCCTTCTCCACCGGCACAAAGCCGTGATCGGACAGCACCACAAGCGTTGTGGCCGCATCGTGCGAGATGGCGTCGCGGATTCGTCCGATCTGCTGGTCCACGGAATCCAACGCCGCGAGCGCCTGCGCCGACGCCGGCCCGAAAGCGTGCGCCTGCTGATCGTAGTAAACGAAATGCACCAGGAGCAGGTCCGGCCGGTAGTGATTCCACAGGTAGAGCGCCGCTTCGCCGCGCATCTGGTCGGGATCAGCCTTGCCGAGCATCGGCGCGAGGACCTTGTTCACCTCGCCGAACAGCCCCGGCGTGGCGTGGCGGGCGGGCGTTTCGAAATCGCGGTGCGGGTCGGGCCCGGCGGGATCCCAGATTTCCGGAAGGTTGTAATCGATGGGGGCGCCGGCGCTCACCGGCCAACTGACCCCGGCGCTCCGCCGGCCGCTCGCGCGCACCACGTCCCAAAGCGCCGGAGCCCGCAACGCACGCGCAAACCAGCACCAGGGGCGCGCCTTCTCCGTGGGATCGAGCGAAGCGAGATGGCTGTAGATGCCATGCGCGCGCGGGTGCAGGCCGGTCACAATCGTGGCGTGCGCCGGGTACGTGGTGGTGGGATAGATGCTCTCCACCGCCGCAGCGCTCGCGCCGGCTTTTTCGAGCGAGCGCAGATTGCGGAAGCGAAGGTGGGACTGGGGAACGCGATAAAGCTCCGGCTGCAAGCCGTCCACGGAAAGCAGCACCAGTCGTGAGGGCGATGGGATGGAGAGTTTCACAACGCCAGCCTATCACATCAGCGGGAGGGGGACCGGAAAGCCGCGAGGGGGATGGGCAGGTCTCTCCCGGCGCGGGTGTGGAACTGGGAGGCGCCGCGCGCGGGGGGGCAGACGGTTACATGAAGCCTTGCCCTGCTGGTTTTATAGTGTAAAATAGGAGTTGAAATTCCTGTGACGGAGACCCATGCGCGGACCGAGAAAATCCAAACCGGTTGGAGTTCTAACCAAAACGCTTCACATCATTGATTTGCTTCAGGATTCCCACTCCTCCCTCTCGCTCCAGGAGATCAGCAGCCAGGCGGGAATCAACAAGAGTACTGCCTGCCGCCTTCTCGCTCATTTGGAGGGTGAGAAATACCTCGGTCGGGATGACAAAGGAGGGTATTGCCTGGGGCCGAAACTCCTGCGACTGGGAAGCAATTTCAACGTGCAGGCGCCTCTGCGGGAACGCGCCCGGGAAGCTCTCTGGGAACTCTGGCGAGTCACCCAGGAAACGGTCAACCTTGCGGTACTGGAGGGTCTCGAGGTGGTCTATATCGATTGCCTCGAAAGCCCGCACGATTTTCGCCTGGTGAGCAATGTGGGCATGAGGGCCGTTCTCTATCGGACCGCCCTGGGCAAAGCCATCTTGGCCTTCCTGCCGCCGGAGCAGCGTGAATTGCTGGTCAAATCGCTGCGCTTCCAGGCGTTCACACCGCACACGGTCACCTCGCCGGAGCAGTTGAACCGGGAGCTGAATGCGATCCACAGGTCCGCCTACGCGGTGGATAATGAAGAAAGCGTGCTGGGGCTCCGCTGCATTGCCGCGCCCATTGTGGATAAGAAAGGAATTGCTGTGGCAGCGATCAGTATCTCGGGTCCCACCAGCAGGATCACCACCCAGAAAACCGCCTCGCTGGGAAATGTTGTGAAAGCCACCGCCAGGGAGATTGCCCTGCGGATCTCCTCACCGCCAACCCAGGCATGACGGTCGCCGGCCAGAACTTTTGCTACGCCGCCATCGGCCCGGCGCGAGGTATCTCCCGCCTCACCACACGATCTGCTCATCCACGATGGGTAAGTCGACGGGAGTACCTTGCTGGGCGGAGAGGTACATGGCCAGGGCCCACTCGAGCGTGGGGCGCACACTCGCCAGGCTGATCATCGGTTCCGAACCCTCCACAATCGCCTTGATCATATCTTCGATGACGGCCTGATGATCCACGAAACCCAGGTCGGCCGCGCCCCGCGCCCCGGTGGCCGCGGCGGCGCTTCCCAAACGGCGGACCGCCTCGTCCTCGGGCCGCTCGTCCTTGAACTTCCACGTGTCCATGCGCTCGCCGACCATAATGGCCGTGCCGTTTTCGCCGTTCACCTCAATGCGCATGTCCGTCCCTGGCCACAGCGCCGTGGAAGCCTGCACCACGCCCTGGGCGCCGTTCGCGTAAGTCACAAAAGCCAGAGCCGTGTCTTCCAGGGCAAATCCCGGATGAGCGAGGTTGGTCATGTGGGCCTCGACCCGCTGGACGGGACCGATCAGGTACTGCAGCAAGTCGATGTAGTGGAACGCCTGCTGAATGGTCACGCCGGCCCCGGAGCGGCGCGACGAGCGCCAAGCGTCCATCCGGTAGTAATCCGCGGGGCGAAACCATTTCATGATGGTATCGGCGTGATAGATCTTGCCAAAACGTCCCCCCTGGATGGCCGTGCGAATGGCCTGGACGGCGCGGCGCGTCCGGCACTGCAGCACGACGCCAATCTTGACCCCCGCCGCTGCCGAGGCCTCTTGCATCGTATCCACTTCGCCAAGCGACATCGCCGGGGGCTTCTCCACCAAGAGGTGCCTGCCTGCCCGGGCTGCGGCGAGGACGGCCTCCGTGTGCAGATGGTTGGGCGTGAGGATGTTGACAACCTGAACCTCGGGATCGGCGAGCATTTCGTCGAGGCCGGCGTAGGCCTTGCAGTTGAATTCACCCGTGAGTTTCGCCAGGCGCGTTCGATCCAGGTCCGCTACGCCCACCAGGCGGGCGGATCTCGAAGCCTGTATCGCCTTGGCATGAAAGGGAGCTATCAACCCGGCGCCCAGGAGTCCAAATCCTATTTGCGCGTGGTTCGTCATGGCCACCTCACTCCGGAACCAGTAGCACCTTCAGTTCCCGCTGCGCTTCGATGCCCTGGAAGGCTCCCTGCCATTCCCGCAGGGGCAACCGGCGGGTAATAACTTCGCCGGCGGGCAGCCGGCCCGTCGCGATCAAGTGAATCGTGCGATCCCAGCTTGTGTAGCTGGTCGACAGGTTAAAGAGCACGTCGCACACCTTGAACGCCGCCTTATCCCAGGGGAAGGGGATCGTGTCTTTGCCGGTCAACCCGATCACGCAGATGCGGCCCTTTTTGCGGATGAAGTCCACGGTCGAGGCGATCGCGGCGGGGGCGCCGCTACACTCGATAACCAGGTCGGCTCCCAGCCCGCCGGTGAGGTCCAGGACCCGATCCACGGGATTCTCCTGCGCCACGTTGATCACCGTATCGAATCCCAGCTCCCGGGCTTTCTTTAGGCGGAGGGCCTCGTCCGCAGGCGTTCCCACGACCACCACGTGCCGGGCGCCGGCGGCACGGGCCGTCAGTCCGGCCAGAAGGCCGATGGGTCCCGGCCCGAGAACCACGACGAAGTCACCCGCTGTGACCTTGGCCCGCTCCACGACGTCGTGAACCGTGTTGGCCGTCGGTTCCACGACCGCGGCCAAGTCATAGCTCATGGTGTCGGGAATCCGATGCAGAAGCCGCTCCGGCATTTTCAGGTATTTGGTGAACGCGCCGTCGATGCCCCAGCCCGGCGAGCGCTTCAGCGGGCAGATCTGGATGTTCCCGGTCCGGCACAGGTAACAATGGCCGCAGGCGCGCGTGTGCGGCTCGCCCACCACGCGGTCGCCGACTTTGAAGAGTCCGGTTTCCGGCCCCGCCTCCAGGACTTCGCCGGAGAACTCGTGCCCCATAATCACCGGAGGCCAATAGGGGAATTCGTCGTGCCACACGTGGATATCCGTGCCGCAGATGCCGCAGGCTTTGACGGCGATCAGCACCTCACCCGGGCCGGGCTGGGGCTCGGGAACCTCACGGAGTTCAATAAAACCGGGCCCTTTTTGAGTTTTTACGAGAGCTTGCATCACGTGCTAACCCCCCACCATCGATGCCGTGGGTAAGAAGGTGTGAGACCCCTCACCCGGCCCGCCCCGGCTGATGAAAACGCCGGCGGCGGTCCACCCTCTCCCCCAAGGGGGCGAGGGTTGTAAGTCGACACCTGACACCTTCCCCATCAACCACACCATTCCCGGAGGAAGCGCACCAGGATGGCCGCCGCCGTGCCGATTTCATCCAGGCCAATCTGCTCGTCATTGGTATGGGCAAAACGCAGGCTACCCGGGCCGAATACCACCGTGGGAATATGAAGCTGGTTATTATAGAACCAGGAATCGCAGGAAGCGGTCATGGCGCTGACCTCGCCGGGGGCCCCGCCGTCGCGGCAGGACGCTCGGAGGCCAGTCACCAGCGGATGCTGCGGGTCCAGCACGTGGGCATCGTGCCGGTACATGAATTCGAGCTGGAAGTGCTCGCGCAACCAGGCGTCGCCACTCTCCAGCAGGGCCTGGCGCATCTCTTCCATCACCTGGAAGCGGGTTTTATTCGGGAGGAGGCCGAGCACGCCTTCGACGGTGGCGCGGGCGGGCGCCGTGGCCGGCCAATCCCCCGCCGACAGTTTGCCGAAGGTGATCGGCATGGGATTGGGAAACGGGTCGAAGAGCGGAATGCCCCGCGACGACGCCAGCAGCCAGGCGTGATATTGCTCCAGGATCTCGATGGCACGGATGGCCATTTTCAGTGCGCTGACCGTATCGCCGGCACGCCCGCTGTGGCCGGGCCGGCCCGTGCAAGTCAGGCGGAACCACACTGCGCCGCGCACCGAAGACAGGATGCGGAGGTCGGTGGGCTCCATCACGATGCAGCCGTCCGCGTGTTCGCCGCGCCGGATCATGGCCAGCGTGCCGTTGCCGCCCACCTCTTCTTCCACCACGAGGTGCGCCAGGACATCACCCCGCAGCTTCAAGCCCAGCCGCCGGGCGGCCACGAGCGCGGTGTAAATCGCAGCGACTTGCCCCTTGGCGTCGCAGGCGCCGCGCCCATGGACCCGCTGGGCTTCCACGCGGGGTTCGAATGGGTGAGCTTGCGCTTGCGAGGCCGGCACGACATCGAGATGGGTGTTGAAGAGCAGGGTGCGCCCGCCGCCGCTCCCGGGCAGGCGCACGCGCAGGTTTGACCGTCCCTCGTACTCCAGCCCAGGCACGGGGTCGGAGTAATCCTCGTCATTGCGGAGCGAATTCCCGAGTGCTATGCGCTCCACTTCCGCCACTTCCGCAAAGCGGCCGGCGGCATAATCGACCGCTGCCTGCTCCTGGCCGGACAGAGAAGGAAAGCGGATCAGATCGCACAAAAACCGCTCCGTCTCCTGCTGGACGGCCTGAACGGCAGCGTGGATTTCGGTTAGGGAGGGTTCGATCATAAAAGTGACAGTGCCTTTGCGAAGATGCCCAGACTCTCGTGGGCTTCGGCTTCGGAGATCACGAGAGGCGGCGCCACCCGAATCACGTTGCCGAAAATGCCGACGGAACCAATCAGCAGGCCGTTCTCAGCCGCCAAGTCGATCAGTTTGCAGGTCAGGTCCGGCGCCGGCTCTTTGGTTTTTTTGTCCTTGACCAGTTCGACGCCCATGACCAAACCCTGGCCCCGCACCTCGCCCACGTAAGGAGACCCCTCCTGCATTTCCAGCAGACGTGACTTCATCAGCTTGCCGATGCGCAGGGCGTTTTCCTCCAGGTGCTCGCGCTGCATAATCTCCACCACGGCGATGACCGCCGCGCAGGCGAGCGGATTGCCGCCCATGGTGCTGCTCATTTCCCCCGGCCCGAGCGTTCCGATCACCTCGCCGCGCGCCGCAATCGCCGAGGCCGGAACGCCACTGCCAATCCCTTTGCCGATGGCCACCAGGTCGGGAGCCAGCCCTTCCCACTCCATGGCCCAGAATTTGCCCGTGCGGCCATAAGAGGACTGCACTTCGTCAAGCGTGAAAAGCAGCCCACGTCCCCGCAGCCATTGCTCGAGTCGTTTCAACCAGCCTTGGGGGGGAAAGATGAAACCCGCCGCCCCCAGGTAGGGCTCCACGATCAATCCTGCCAGACTACCCGTGCTGTTGGCGCGCACCGCGTCTTCCAGGTAATCGAGGCAAAGCATATCGCAGGTGGTGGGCTCCGCGTGGAACGGGCAGCGGTAACAGTACGGGAAAGGCACGCGGATCGAGCCGGGCAGCGTGGGACCGTAACCTTTCTTGGGGCCCGGCAGTCCGCCCGCGCCGGCGGCGGCGGAAGTGCGCCCGTGGAATCCGCCATAGAAACTGATGATTTCGAACTTTCCGGTTTTCCGCTTCATGATGCGGATGGCGCCTTCCACTACCTCGCTTCCCGTGGTAAGAAAGAAGCACTTGTCCAGGTGGGGCGGGAGGACGGAGGTGAGCTTTTCCGCGGCTTCCACCCGCCCGGGATGCAGGCACTCGTAATTGTTCAGAAGCTTGGCTGCCGCCACTTGCACGGCCTTGACCAGGTCCGGATGGCAGTGCCCAACGTTGGTCACCAGAACGCCCGAGGTCCAATCGATGAAGGTGTTGCCGTCCACGTCGGTCACCACCACACCGGAAGCGTGGTCCCACGCCACCCGGGCCTGGTACCCCGCGCATTGCGCCTCCACGCGCGCCCAACGAGTCAATAGTTCTTTCGAGCGGGGACCGGGCAACGGTCCCGTGACGGAGGTTACCTTCTTGTCCATCTTGTTCCTCTCACGCGGCAGGCACGGCGGTGTAGCGAGGGGATTGGCCGGCCAGGAAGCGGCCAATCTCCAGGACGATCAGCTCCCGGATGCGCCGGCCCGCGTTCTCGGAATACCAAGCCAGGTGGGGCGTCAGGATCACAGTGGGCAGGCCAAAGAGCGGGAAGTCGGGGCGCGGCGGCTCGATATCATAAACGTCGATTCCCGCGCCGGCGATCACGCCGTTTCTTACGGCGTCCGCCAGCGCCGCCGCGTCCACCATCTGCCCCCGCGCCGTGTTGATCAGGTAGGCCGTGGGCTTCATCATCCCGAGGGTGCGGGCATTCATCAGATGCCGCGTTTCAGCCGTCAGCGGGGTGTGGATGGTGACGAAGTCCGCGTTGCGCAATAGGGTTTCGCAGTCCACAACCTCGATTCCCAATTCGCGTTTCCGCTCCTCCGGGAGATACGGGTCGCAAATCAGGAATTTGAATCCGAAAGATTTCAATTTGCGATAAACCAGGGACCCGATGCGGCCGCAACCGATGACGCCCAGGGTCTTCCCGGCCATCTGGAATATGGGGACCACCTCGCTAAAATCCCAGGAACCGCGGGCCGAAGAAGCCTCGAGCACCCGCCGGCTGCTGACCACCTTCCGGCCGCAAGCCAGGAGCAGCGCGATGGCCTGCTCGGCCACTTCTTCGGCGCAATAATCCGGAATGTAACAGAGTGGGATGCCGGCCTGGGCGAGCGCTTTCACGTCCACGTTGTCGTAACCGACGCCGTGGCGGATTACCAGCCGGCACTTCTCCCACTGGGAGACGACCTCCGGCGTAATCGGCACCATGTTGACAATCACCAGGTCGGCGTCGCGGGTGGCAGCCACCACTTCCGTGGTGGGCGCGAACTTGAGCTGATGGGTATGGAACTCGACGCCCCGTTGGGCCATCTCCCGGGCTTCCCAGTCGAGGTCGGGCTCGATGTAGTCGGTAACGACTACCTTGACTGCTTTCATGGTTTCACGCTCCGGCCACTCTCCGCCGACCGATAGATGGCCTCGACAATTTCCAGGGCTTTCAGCCCGTCTTGCCCGGTGATGGCCGGCGGCTTGCCCGTGCGGATCGCATCCACGAGGTCCACGAGGAAGCCGAGACCCATGACACCCGCGTACCCGGGCTGCGGCGGGAGTTCAAAATCCAGGTGTTGGCGAGCGGCCTCGGAGTATTCGCCCTGGTCGCTGCATACGAACAGGCGCTCGTGCACGCCTTCAAATGAAGGGCTCCAGGAGAGCACGCCGGCGGTGCCGCGCAGGGCGAGGTAAAGGTCGCGTCCATAAGGAAAAGAGTCCGGCACGGTGTAACTGATGTCCAGGGCCAGGACGGTTCCCCGCGAGAAGGTCAGAAGCGCAAAGGAATTGTCTTCGATGTCGTACTGTTCGTTGACGCGCACGTTCTTGCCCAGCACTTCCGCGACTTCGTCCGCCAGGAGCCACCGGTAAAGGTCGATCCAGTGGACACCCAGGTTGAACATGGGTCCGCCGCCACTGCGCGCCTTCTGAAGCATCCAGCCAGCGTGGCCCTCAAGGTAGCGTGAAAGCCGGCCCGCCGCGCAGCGGCCTTCGCACCCCACGATGCGGCCCATCACGCCTTCCTCAATCAGCTTCTTCATCTGCCGGACAACCGGGTGGTAGCGCCAAACGTAAGGCGTGGAGAGGATCACCCCGGATTTCCCGGCGGCGGCCATCGCGCGACGGACGCCCTCGGCGCCGGCCGCCATGGGCTTCTCCACCAACACGTTTACGCCGCGCGCGGCGCAGGCAACGGCCGCCTCCGGACAATCGGCATGCGGCAGGAAGATCACGGCCAGGTCCAACCGCTCCTGGGCGAGCAATTCCCGCCAGTCGGCGTATCCGCGCACGCCGAATTTCTTGACAAAGTCCTCCCGCACAGCGGGGTCGGCATCGGCGGCAGCGGTCACTTCGGCCCCCGGTATCGCCTGGAACAGGGTCATGTAGCTGGGCGGATGCAGATGGCTGAGGCCCAGGAAACCCACGGAAAGGTTTTGGGTCAGGGTCACTAGAATTTTCCGTCCCGGGTTTCGAAATGCGTCGGCTTGTTGATGGTCGCGCCGCCCGCCTGGATCCATTGCCCTGTCCACTCAATCATCTGATCCACCGACACGGAGGGATAGCCAAACATGCGGTGACAACGCCCGGAATTGTTGAGCAGAGCTGTGGTGGATTCCTGGCCTTCCAGGATCGGCTCTTTGCCAAAGATGGCGCCGAAGCGTTTTGCCACGGCGCGGATCGAAAGCGTTTCCGGCCCGGTCAAGTTCAAAACAAAAGGTGGGGACTGGCAGTGGGCCAGGCTCCGCAGCGTAACGGAAATGACGTCGCCCTGCCAGATCACGTTGGCGGCTCCCATGGTGACATCCACGCTGCGGCCCTCGAATACCTTGCTCCCGATGTCGAGCAGCACGCCGTAACGAAGATCGATGGCGTAATTCAAACGCAGCAGCGTAACCGGCGTGCCGTGGCGTCCGGAAAAATACTCGAATATCCGCTCGCGCGCCAGCACCGACTGGGCGTACTCGCCGAGGGGCGCGGGTGCGACCTCCTCCGTAGCGCCGCCCGAAACCACGGGCAGGAAAGGATAGATATTGCCGCTCGAGAAGGCAACGATGCGGGAATGGCGATACCGGTCGGCCACGAGCGCCGGCACGTAAGCATTCATCGCCCAAGTCAGGTTCTCAGCTCCGGTCGAGCCGAATTTCCGCCCCGCCATGAAAATCACATTGGGCGCATCAGGCAAGGTGGCGAAGGACGAGGGATCCAGTAGGTCGATACATCGGATCTCGACCCCGGCCTCGCGTAGAAGGCCGACCGGCAGCTCCTCGCAACGGATGTCCGTCCCAATGATGCGCACCTTCGCGCCAGCGGCTTGCGCGGCGCGCCCGGCGCGGCGCGCCAGGCTGGGACCAATCTTGCCACCCACCCCGACGATGAGGAGGTCCCCCTCCAGCTTGCGAAAGGCTGCGACGTCCTCCGGGTTGGGTGTGGACAGAAGATCTTCCAGTTCTTCTACCGACCGAATTGATTTTGGCATGCTCCGCAATCTATGGCCGGTCGAGGCGCCAAGTCAAGAGGTTATTTCAAATTACGATATCCTCGTGTCATATATTGAAACAATTTCGGGATCGGCCCCGTCAGGGGCTCGTACGGTCGGCCGACGAAGAACCTCGTGCGGCAGTGGGGGCGAGCCGGCGTGTAGAAACCCGGCACGTGCCGAAACCGGCAAGCACAACGCACAGATCCGTGCTTCCGTCTTGCCGTCTTTTGCACTAGAATGGGCAGCCTAGCAGTTTGTTGAGAAACATTCCGACGTTGTCATTTGGAGCCCTTCGCTGTCATCCTGAGTCCTTCGCTGTCATTCTGAGCGAAGCGAAGAATCTCGCTCTGCCCGCTCAGGGCAGACTTCGCGAAGAATCTGCTTTTGTGGTACTCAAGGACTTACGAGATTCTTCCTTCGCTATGCTCAGGACCGCCTTCGGCTCCTCAGAATGACAGACGGAGCGAGTTTTTCAACAAACTGCCAGGGGGCTGCCGAGGAGCCGCGCGAGTGCGGGTCTGACCATCATCGTGGTCGCCGCTGGACATCTCGGTAGTACCGGGCGGGGGGATCTCCGGCCCGTGCGAGCTCTACCCCGATTGGGCCATATGCGGCCGGTCGGGGTGCACAATTTTAGTGCAACCGACCACAATTCTATGTCCTTGTCCCGTTTGCTCGTTCGCCTCTGCCTTTGGCTACTGGCTCACACGTTCTATCGCGTTGCGGTGTGCGGCGCCGAGAACCTGCCAATGCGCGGGCCGGCGCTGCTCATCTCGAACCACATCACCTTCCTCGATCCCTTCCTGATCGCGGCGCGCACGCGGCGGTCCATCCGTTTTCTGATTCCCCGGCGCTTTTACGAGGCATGGGGAATCCACGGGCTGGCGAAGCGGATGGGTGCGATTCCGGTTTCTGCCACCGACGACCCGCAGGCGATGGCGCAAGCGCTCGAGGCGGCGCAGGCTGGCTTGCGCGCGGGCGAACTGGTGTGCTTGTTTGCAGAAAGTTCCCGCATGCGAATCGGCGATTTGCCCCGCTTCAAGTCCAGTCTGGAGGGCCTCCGGCGCGGACTCACGGTTCCCATCATTCCCGCGCACCTCGACCGCGAGTGGGGCGACATCTTCAGCGTCGAGGGCGGGCGTTTCTTCTTGAAGTGGCCGCGCCGCATCCCCTACCGCGTCACCGTCAGTTTCGGCGCAGCGCTTCCCCCCAGCGCCAGTACTTACCAGGTGCGGCAGGCTTTGGCCCTGCTCAGCGCCGCAGCCTTTTCCCGGCGCGACCGAGTGCAACGGCCGCTGCCGGAGGTCTTCCTGGATTGTGCGCGGCGCAACTGGCGGCGCTTCGCCATGGCGGATTCTTCCGGCCGCGAGCTCAAATTCGGGCAGGTGCTGGTGGGCGCGCTACTGTTCCGCCGCTGGCTGGTGAAGCGCTGCCCCGGCGAGAAGATGGTGGGCGTTCTGCTGCCGCCCACGGTCGGGACCGCGATAGTGAATCTTGGCATCTGTCTGGCGGGCCGCGTGGCCGTGAACCTGAATTACACGGCGCCGGAGCAGGCCATGGACACGGCCATCGAGCGCTGTGGAATCAAAACGATTTTCACCTCGGAAAAACTGCTGGAGCGATTTGGAATCGCCAGGCGGCCGGGCATGGTAGGGGTCGAGGAGGTGGCGCAAACTTTCTCGAAAGGCGACAAGCTGGTCTGGGCGGCGCTCGCCCGCCTGGTTCCCACGGCGTGCTTGCGGCGCTGGCTGATCCCGAGCGACGTGAAGCTGGATTCTCTCGCCACGGTCGTCTTCTCCAGCGGCAGCACCGGGGCGCCCAAAGGCGTGATGCTGAGCCACCGCAACATCCTCTCCAACGTGGAGGGCATGCAGCAGGCCATCAACGTGGACCGGCGCGATTGCCTGCTGGGCGTCCTGCCGTTCTTCCACGCCTTCGGCTTCACCGTGGCCTTGTGGTTGCCCGTAATCTCCGGCTTCGGCGTGGTCTACCACACCAACCCGCTGGAGGCGCGCACGATCGGAGACCTCTGCCGGAAATACGCCGTCACCATTCTGATCGCCACTCCGACCTTTGTGTGGGAATACATCCGGCGCTGTGAGAGGGAAGACTTCGCCTCGTTGCGGGTGGCCATTGTCGGCGCCGAAAAGATGCGGCTGGAGCTCGCTGACGCCTTCTGGGAGAAGTTTCATCTCGACCTTTTCCAGGGCTACGGCGTCACGGAGACTTCCCCGGTGGTTTCGGTGGAGACCGCCGGCCACTTCGCGCAAGAGCACCTGGGCGCGACGCACCGCGGCACCATCGGCCGCCCCATTCCGGGTATCGCCGTGCGCATCGTGAGTCCCGAAACCTTTCAGACGTTCGGCCCCGGCCAGCAGGGCGTACTGCTGGTGAAGGGGTCGAGCGTGATGACGGGCTATCTGGACGAGCCGGGAAAAACCCGCCAGGTCATGTGGGAAGATGGCTGGTATATTACCGGCGACGTGGCGCAACTCGACGACGACGGCTTCATCACGATTACCGACCGTCTCTCGCGCTTTTCCAAGATTGCCGGCGAGATGGTTTCGCACGTCCACGTGGAAGAGGCGCTGCACCGCGCGCTCGGCAGCCTGGAGCCCCGGCTGGTGGTGACGTCGGTTTCCGATGATCAGAAAGGCGAGCGCTTCGTGGTGCTGCACACCGAACTGGGGATGGGAGTGGACGAGCTGCTCAAGCGCCTGCGCGATTCCGGCTTGCCCCCCTTGTGGATGCCACGCCGGGAGCATTTTTTCGCGGTCCGGTCGCTCCCGATTCTGGGCAGCGGGAAACTCGACCTGAAACTTGTGAAGGAAACCGCCCAACGGCTCACCGCGGGAGTGGCGGTGGAGAACTAGCCTCCCCGGACCGCCAAACCGCTTCTCATCCTCGTTGCTGACGGCTTATCGTAGGAGTATACTTTTCTTGTTCGGGTGGCGCATGAAGGCTGAAGAACTTGTCCAACTCGTTTCGCAACTTTCGCCGGCGGAACAATCCGCGGTGCGAGAGTTCATCACCTTCCTGAAGGAACCCAACGGGAAGTCGCCCAAGACCTCCTTTCAGGCGGCGATTGACGAATTCATTTCCGCTCATCCCGAGTTGCTTCGCCGGCTCGCCCAGTGACGCTCTACCCTTCCCTCGACGAAGTGCTTGCCGCTCACGCGCGCCTGCTCGTTCTGTTCGGCGGGGCACAAGGCATTCGCGACCGCGGCGCCCTCGAAGCCGCTCTGGCCAGGCCGCAAAGCGGCTATTACCGGGCCGTCATCGAACAGGCTGCCGCTCTGCTTGAGAGCCTTTCCCAGAATCACCCCTTTGTCGATGGAAACAAGCGCACCGCAATTGCTGTGACCGCTGCGTTCCTGCGCATTAACGGCTTCCGACTGGATTTCGACGACCTCGAGGCCTATCACTTCTTGATTCAGCTTTACGAAAGCAACCAGTTCCGCTGGGAGCGCTTGGAACCTTGGCTTCGACAGCACGCCCAACGTGTCCTCTGACATCGAATAATCAGGGCCTGAAGCTTGGTCTTCACCCCTCAGGCAAAAGTCGGCAGTAGGACGGGGCCTCGTGCCCGCCCTTTTGCTTCTCACGTCTGAAACCCGGAATCTCTGATCTGCAATTCTTCCCTAACCCGGCGCCGCGAGCATCGCCGGTGCATCCTGCTATAATCAACTTCAGATTCCACGCGCGTCGGCACTGGGCCGCGAGGTGAGCCATGCCACTGGAATTGCACCAACTGAAAAAGCTCGACGATTACCGCTGGCTCGTCCCGCGCGGCACCAAGCCCGGCATGCTGACGGACGCGCTGATTTACACGGACGAGCGGTTGCTGCCCGACCTGCTAAAGGACCTCTCGCTCGAGCAGGCGATCAACGTGGCGATGCTGCCGGGCATCGTGGGCCGGTCCCTTGCCATGCCCGACATCCATCAGGGTTACGGATTCCCTATTGGCGGCGTGGCGGCCACTGACCCCCACCGTGACGGCGTGGTCTCGCCCGGCGGAGTGGGCTTCGACATCAACTGCGGAGTACGCTTGCTGACGAGCTCGCTGACGTCCGAGGAAGTCCGCCCCAAGCTTCGTGACCTGGTGAACCAGTTGTTCCGCGACATTCCCTCGGGGGCGGGGCAAAGTGGAAATATCCGGATTTCCTATCCGGACCTCGACAAGGTGCTCGTAGAGGGCGCCACCTGGATGGCGGAGCACGGCTACGGCCGCGCCGAGGACCTGACGCACTCGGAGGAGAGCGGTGCGATCGACGGCGCGGACCCCGGCGCCGTGAGTGATCACGCGAAGAAGCGCGGCTTGCCCCAGATCGGCACACTCGGGTCAGGCAATCACTTCCTGGAAGTCCAGTACGTTGAACGCGTGTTCGACCCCAGCCGGGCCGAGGCGCTGGGCCTCTATGAGAATGAGGTCGTGGTGCTCATCCATTCCGGCTCGCGCGGGCTCGGCCACCAGGTGTGCACCGACTACCTGCGCGAAATGGGTACGGCCATGCGCCGCTACGACATTGACCTGCCGGACCGGCAACTGGCCTGCGTGCCCGTGAAGTCCCCGGAAGGGCAGGCCTACCTTGCGGCCATGCGCGCCGCGGCAAACTTTGCCTGGGCCAATCGCCAGGGGATCACGCACTTCACCCGGCAGGCATTCAAGCGGATTTTTGGCGAGCGGGAGGAACTGCGCGTCGTCTACGACGTGTGCCACAACATCGCGAAGCTTGAGCGCCACCAGGTGGACGGCCGCGAGCAGGAAGTGATGGTGCACCGCAAGGGCGCCACGCGGGCTTTTCCGCCCGGCCACCGCGACGTTCCGGAAGTCTACCGGCACGTCGGCCAGCCGGTGCTGATTCCCGGCTCGATGGGTACGGCGTCCTATGTCTTGGTCGGCGCAGAAGGCGCCATGCAGGAGACCTTCGGTACCACCTGCCACGGCGCGGGCCGCGTGATGAGCCGCACGGCGGCGAAAAAATCCAGCTACGCACAGAACGCCCGGCAGCGGCTGGAAGAGCAAGGCATCATCGTGCGCGCTGAATCGCGCGACGGGATTACAGAAGAGATTCCGGAAGCTTACAAAGATGTGGACGCGGTAGTCGACGTGGTCCACAACGCAGGCCTCGCGCGCCGCGTGGCGCGGCTGAAACCCATGGGGGTCATCAAGGGATAGTAGTTCGGGACTCGGGGTTAGGACTTGGGGGAATGGATCACGCCTCCCGGTGGGGCACGCGTTACGTGCCCCACGCCAGAGGGTTCCGACTCCCTGGAGGGTCACCTTTGCCGGCGAGGACGCCGGCGCTACGTCACACCTGCTGCGCGAGGTAATTCTGAATGCCGATTTGCTCGATGAGGCCAAGCTGTTCTTCCAGGAAATCCACGTGCCCTTCTTCGTCGGCCAGGATTTTCTGAAGCAAGTCGGCGGAAGCCTGGTCGCCGGCCTTGCGGCACACGGCGATGCCGGCGTTGTACTCGGCCACGGCGTTCTTTTCGAGCGCTAGGTCGTTTTCGAACTGCTGCTTCACGTCCTTGCCCACTGCGAGCTTCGGCATATCGTTCAGGTTGGGCGTGCCATTCAGAAAGAGAATGCGTTCGATGAGCTTCTCGGCGTGCTTCATCTCGTTGATGGACTCTTTCTTGGTATGGTCGCTCAGTTTCTTGTAGCCCCAGTTCTCGCACATCTCAGCGTGGATGAAGTACTCGCTGATGGCCCCCAGTTCTTCCTTCAGCATTTTGGCCAGAACTTCGTGGACTTCCGGTTTGCCCTTCATGTTGTCTCCTTCAGTCTGTGAACTGCTATCGATAGAGTAGATTAACAGAGATAAAGGGAAAAAACGGATTCGTCAAGCGGAATGCGCGGGCCGGGCAGAATCAGGACTGGGAGGTGGGGCCGGAATGGTTCTGTTTCTCGCGCAGGTGGGCAATCAGATTGCGGACGCTCGCGGCAAGCTGGACAACTTCGCCATCCCCCTTCACGTCAAACTCGATTTCGTAATTCCCCGCCGCGGCGTGGTCAACTGCTGCTTTCAAATCGGTCAGTGGTTTGACGACCTGGCGGGGCAGAGTGAAGCTGACCCAGATGCTCACCAGCAGCGTGAGGAAGGAGATGCTCCCACCTAACCATTCGGCGCGACGCAGCAGGGCGCGCGCGCGGTCGTGGTCATGCTGCACGCGCTTCCAACTGCGGCTTTCAAGATCGTTGGATAGGTCGATGATTTTCTGGCTGGCCGCGTTCAAGTTGCGGGAGGTCTGGCGAAATTCAGGATCTTCCGTCTCCACCCTCGCCGCCACTTCCGTGTCGAAGGAGCCGATGCGGGCGCGCAGCATTTCAAGCAATTGGGCGCGGTTCTGGTGGCCGGAGTGCGCCAGAACTTCGTCCAGATCTTTCTGGTAAGTCCGCACCACCTGCCGCAGGCTTTCGATGGGCGGCACATTGCTTTCCCCCAGGCGGCCCACGGCCCGGTTGAAGTTCTCCCGGTATGACACAATCTGGGCTTCGAGCTCATCGAAAGTGGACTTTTCCTCCGGCTGGAGGGCTCGGCAAGTCCGCACGGTTTGGTCGACCTGACGCTGGTAATCGCGGTTGGCCTGAATATCGCCAGGGTCGTGCAGCAGGAAGTAGTTGCGCTCCGCTCGCCGGGCGTTGAGCATCTCGATGGTGGCGTGCCCCGCGTTCGTCGCCACCGGAGCATCAACGCTCACGATGCGGTCCACAATCGATCCCATGGCAAAGAGGTAGTAAACCGCCAGGAAGATAACCGGGACCAGAATCAGCCGCACCAGTCCCAAGCTGTAAGCCACCTGCCGGCGCAGCGAGGTGCCGCGCAATAGGATGATGAGTGGTCTCCGCGATCGCCAGACCATTATTCAGATTCCTCGGCCGCGGCAGGAGGTGGCGCCGCCCAAACATGCTTTGTGTGAACGCCGAATCTTACTCCAAAATCGAGGCAAAGGGGTGCGAAATCGGTGGGGCGGGACCGAGTCTTGAGACAGCCTCGTAAGGGAAAGGGCTGGGGGCGAGAATGCCCGTGACGGCAACCCTAGTACTTGGTGACTTAAATCCGCGTCGCTTGCTGGGAACGCAAGTGCCTAATTATCAGTAACTTCGATTTGACGGCAAGCCATGTCACCAAGTACTAGTGTCATGTCACGGTAGTGCGAACCGGGGAGGTTCGGCGCTACACGATCTCCTCGCGCTTCTCATCCCAGCGCACGGGACGGCCCTGCCGGTAAGAAGCGATGGCCATTTGGCAGGCAACCGCCGACCGGAATCCCAGCTCAAACGGGCAGTTGGGCTGCTTGCGGCTGCGCACGCAGTCGAAGAAATTCTGCATGTGCGTCACCGTCATGTCCCCTCCGCCGACAATATCCGCAGCTTTGACGGACGTGGGCGCGGCCGCGGGGGCCGCGGACGGCTCGCCCTGCGGGGCGTAGCGAACCTGCTCGTTCTCGTCGCGGAATATCGTTCCCTTGTTGCCGAGCACTTCGTCATCGCCCTCGCCAAACAGGTTGTTGCCGAACATGGAGTTCCAATTAAACAGCATCTTCTCCGGCTGGTTCATGGCCACGTCCATGGTGTCGGGAAGCTGCATGTCCGGCGAGAGATAGTTGGCGCCACTCATCATGACTTTATTTGGAATCTTGAGGTCCAGCAGCTTGTACCAGAATCCCACCTGATGGACCATGTTCTCAAAAACGTTGCCGCCGGAGTAATCCCAGTAGAAGCGCCAATTGATGACGCGGTTGGGGTCGAAAGCATACTCCTTGGCTTCTCCCTGGAAGGCCTTCCAGTCAACGTGCTGCGGGTTGCAATCGGCGGGAATCTCGCGCTTCCAGCCGCCATAGGGAGCATTGCGATAATGATGGGTGTGAAGTTGCGTGATCACCCCCATCTTGTCGGTCGAGAGGTATTCGCGCACCCGCTCCACGGCGGGTCCGCTGGTGGACTGGATGCCGACCTGCACAATGCGCCCCGCCCCTTCCAGCGCCTTGCGCATGCGCTTGGCGTGGTCGGGATTAAACGCCATGGTCTTTTCCTGGTAGATGTCCTTGCCCGCCTGGACGGCGGGAACGAAACTCAGCGCGTGCTGGTGCTGGGGAGTGGCAATCAGCACGGCATCAACACTTTTGTCCTCGAGCAGTTGCCGGAGGTCTCCGTAAGTCTTGATATTGGGAACAAAACCCTTAACCTCGTCGAGACGGCGAGTGTAAACGTCCGCAACCGCCACGCCCTCCACGTTGGGGCATTGCAGCGCGGCCTTGAAGATTTCCTGCCCGCGCCCGCCGGCTCCGATCAAACCAATGCGGATGCGATCGTTGGCGCCCAGCACGCGGCCAGCAGGGAATAACCCGTAGGCCGCCAGGGCCGCCGAACCGCCGAGCGCTTGCTTGATAAAGGTACGTCGACTTGCCATGGAAAGGCTCCTTTCATTCGTCATGATTTCGCGGCGCCTATTCTAACAGGTTGAAGACCCTCTAGGGAGGCATTCTGAAAGAGGTCCGCGACGCCGCAGCCTCGCTTGTGCGCCCTCGACAAACGCCCCCTTCCATATCCCCATCCGGCTTTTGCCCCTCCCGTTTCTACCCATTTGGGCATGTCAAGGCGTCAATTCGTCTCAGTTTTGGGTCGGGATTTGCTCATGCCCTTTTTAGGTGGAAGGAGACGCACATGGGCACGGTAGTATTCGTGGCCGTTTTGTCGCTTTCTGGCCTTGCGTTGGGCGTGACGATCTTCGCGTCAGTCCGAGGGGTGCATGCCTACTGGCGGGCGGGGGGTAAACGTCTTGTAACCTGTCCCGAGACCCATTGTGCTGCGGCCGTGGAACTGGATGCCAAAGGCGCTGGCCTAAGGGCTTTTCGGGGAGACAGCCACTTCCGCCTCCAAGACTGTTCACGCTGGCCGGAGAAGCAGGATTGCTCGCAGGACTGCCTCGAGCAGATCGAAACCCTGGGACAGGGGTGCCTGGTCCGCAACATCGTGGGGTCGTGGTACCACGGCAAGACCTGCTTCTATTGCCACAGGCCGCTGGACAAGGTCGAGGAATGGACCGGCCACACGCCTGCCCTGCTGGCTCCGGATCGGAAGACGGTCATGTGGGGTGAGGTCCCACCCGAAAAGCTGCCCGAAGTCTTCGAGAAATACCAGCCCGTTTGCTGGTCGTGCCACATTGCGGAAACCTTCCGCCGCGTCCATCCCGAGCTCGTCACCGACCGCCCCCCGCGTTGGTAAGTCCGTCCGCGCGACTGGCACGCGCAGGGGCCCCGCTCCGCGCATCACCCTTGTCGGCCCGTATCGTTCCGGTATCAGGAGCGTGTAGCGCGGACCTCTCGTTTAGGTCGGCGGCTTTTTGGTATCAATGGGGGGCTGTGCGCGTTAACTCCCCATCTGCCGGAAGTCCCTCGATCGGAATTCGGGCCTCGCTCCGATAGTGCCAGGTCGAAGCCCAATCCGGATGTTCTGTGCATCGGGTCTCACGGCTGTCTTGAGCCTTCAATAACAGTTCCTTGGGCACGACACCATCGCGTATCTCGAAGGAATACTGACCTTCGGCCGTTTCCCCGGGGAGCAGCTCGTGAGTCCACGGTTGCCCTTCTAATAACAACCAAGCAGGGTACTCATAGAAGGGTTCAACCGCGAGATAGGCGTTGAGCGATGTGCAAGGGAACTGTTTGCCCACGTTCTGGATTCGCACGTGCACCACGAAGGTTCGATGTGGAGGGCCTGATCTACCGTGGGGGGGACCGTCTTCGATGGAGGTTGCAGCAACGAGCAGATCGCCCATGCGAACAGAGTGTGTGTCCTTCACTTTCGTCTTTTGAGGCTTGCCGCTGGGTGCAATGGGACCGGGCACCGGCCTTAAGGCGTCGTGCTGTTCGGCTTCGGGGGTTTCGACCCTGTTGGCTATCGGAACCGTGGAGCCTACCTCAGTCTTGAACGTCATGGCGCTCGGAGCCAAATCTTCGGCGAGCTGCACCCATAACTTCCGCCCGCGCTTCAACTCGAAGTCTCCCGATTCCTGGCTCACATCACCGTCTGGGGCGACCTGGAATGTAAATCCCAAGCCGCTGATGATGGCCCGACATCGGAGCGTACGGTGGTTGGGAAAATTGATTGTGTCAAACACTAACCGAATTGAAGCCCTCAACTTCTCCCGGCGTTCCTTAGGCTGAATGAAGTCGATATGACCTGAAAGGCGGGTGCCAATCGGGATGATCGCTTGGCCGTCACGGGTGATTGGTTCAATTACCGTGGCCTGTACTTCCTCCCCTATACTCGAATATCGTGTGCTAATGCCGGTCTCAAGCTCAATCCGCACTCGAGTACCCGCGGGCGTCGCAAGAGCGGATCCAGACGCGTTCGGTTTACCTCCACTTGCCGGCCCGGGGATTGCAGCCGAGGTCTCAGGAGCTTTCGGTTTGGTCGCTATTGCTGGCTCGGGGGCGCTGGGGGCGGTCGCTGCAGCTTTACCTCCGGGCTTCTGCAAGGCCTCAATTAAATCGTCGCTCGCGCCGAGATCATGGAGCTTCCTTGCCAGGTCCGGGTCCATCTGGAAATCAGTGCCGCGCTGTTCAACCGTTTGAATAATGTTGCTGCTCGACGAACTCCCGAGCAGAAGCAGAGTGATGTCGTCCTTCGACAACGGTTGATCCGCAAGCGCCGTCGCCAAACCCAACAAGCCGGCGAACATGACCAAGCCGATTTCTACACCAAGTCTTTTGGTGACGTTGGAGGTCGATTCCATCACGGAGCACCCACCATCGGTTGCGCTTCCGGTCCCGTGGAGGCAATTATACCGTGACAACGGAGGTCTGCGCCACCTCTTCTGAGAAATTCTCCTGAGGAATCGAACGGCGCGCTACGCGCTTTTGCTGCATTAGACTGCCACTCAAGCTGCGAGTCAAGCCCGCCTGGGGGGCGTCATCATCTGGCCCACGGCGAAAGAAGCCGGGAGAAAATGGCTGCCTTCACCGCAGAGGCGCCGAGACGCAGAGAGCGGGCCTTCGGTTTTCAACGCTCTGCGCCTCCGTGACTCTGCGGTGAATATGGTCTTCGGCGGTTACTTCATAACGGCGAGAACGGTGGGAAAGGAGGGAACGGGGAAGCTCTGCGAGCCCGTCTACCCGCTCGGTGTCTAAAGCCCGGCTCAATTCCAGGAAGCAAGGTATAATGCCCTTTTGCGTTCCGCAAGACAGAGGTTCCCTAGCACACCCAACCCGAGGGAGAGGATGAAACGAGCTACTGCCATTTCTGTTTTCCGCGTAATGCTGACTCTGGCCCTGATTCTTACTGCGTGCTTTATCTACGCGCAGAAGCGGCCGGAAGGGGCGAAGCCTGCCGCCCGGCCCGCTCCGCACGCCGCGAAGGAAGCTGTGGCGGCTCCCTCCGCGGCGATGCAGACCCTGCGGAACGTCGGCAGGGCCTATTACGAGCAAGGGAAATACGTCGAAGCCATCGAGGAATTTCAGAAGGTGGTCGCTTCCGGAAAGGCGCTAGCCAGCGACCACCTGAATCTGGGGTTGGCGTTGATGCAGGCGAACAAGCTGAACGAGGCGCTCGGCGAACTGACCACCGCCCAGCAGATGGATTCGCACCTCGTGGCCGCCGACTTCAACCTGGGCATCCTTTATAAACGCGAACTGCGCTATCCGGACGCCGAAGTGGCGCTCAAGCGAGTCATCGCCGCCGACACGGAGGACCCCTCGGCGTGGTTCAACCTGGGAACCGTCTACTTCGCCGAAAGGAAGCTGGATGAGTGTCTCGACGCTCATCATCACGTCCTCGACATGGGCTTTGGCCGCGGCCAGAATTTTTACGTCGCTTCCCTGTTCCACACTTTTACAGCCCTCGTGCGCTTGAAGCGGCAGGACGAGGCCCAGAAGGTGCTGAAGCTGCATGAAAAGATGCGCGACAGGGTTCCGAATATCTCGCTGCAGAACCCGGCGCTGGAAGGGGGCAAGTACGGCGCCATCATGGTGCCGGCGGCGGCGCCTCTGGAAGTCGCCCGCCGCCTGGGGCTCGAGAAGGTGACGTTCGCGGAGATCACCCAAAAGCTGGGCCTCGCGCTCCCCGCGGCAAGCGCGGCGGCCTTCGATCCGCGCCAGCCCATCAAGGCTTCCGAATACTCGTTGGAATTTGCCCGGCAGAATTTGGTGCCACTTTTTGGGCCCTCTGTGACCGTGGGAGATTACGACAACGACGGGCATCCGGATCTGTACGTCGTCATCCCCTCCGGCAGTAATCATCTTTTTCATAATAATGGCGATGGAACTTTCACCGATGTGACTGAGAAGGCCGGAGTCGCCGGGCCCGGCGGGAGCCTTTCGGCCACCTTCGCCGACTTTGATAACAGCACCAAAACCAGCCTGTTCGTCGTGGGTCTGGACGGCGTGAAGGTTTACCGCTACGCGGGCGACGGCGTGTTCCATGACGACACGGAAAAAGCCGGGCTGAAGCCCGTGCCCGGCGAACTTGACACGCGCGCCGTGCTTTTCGACGCCGACAACGACGGTTATCTTGACCTCGTGGTCACGGCTTACACCGATCTCGCGAAGCCACCCCAGCGGGATACCTTCCTCTTTCCCACTGATTTTCGCGGGGCCACCACTCACTTCTATCGCAACAATGGTGATGGCTCGTTCACGGAGGTTACTTCCTCCACGGGCCTCGCCTCCGCCCAGGGACGCATGCGCGGGGCGGCGTTTGCGGATTTCATGGACCGCGGCTACACCGACCTTTTCCTTTTCCGCGACGATGGCCCCCCTCTGTTTTTTGAGAACCAGGGGGAAGACAAGTTCTTGCTGCGCAAGGAAACGGGCTCGGCACTGAGGGACACCGTGGTGCTCGAGGCGCAGGTGGCCGATTTCAACCACGACGGCGCTTTCGACCTGGCCGTCTGGTCGCCCGCCGGCTACCGCGTCCTGCTGAACCAACGCGACGGGAAATTCGCGCCGCTGGCCTCGGCGCCTGCCGTGGCCGCGCCGCCCGGACTCTTCGGCTTCCGCGGCGCCGTGGCTGACCTGAACGGAGACAGCTTCCCGGATCTTCTAACTGCCGACGCGAACGGCAAGGTTCACTTCCTGGTTAATCGCGCGGGGAAACTCCAGGAGGGCGCGCTGGCGCTTCCTGGCGTAGATCACGCGGCGCTCGCCGCGCTCGCTCCGGCGTGGCTCGACAATTCCGGCAGGCTCGATCTGCTCGCCCTCACCCGCAGCGGCCAGTTGCGGGCCTATGAGAAGGAGGGCCCGCCGGCGCGCTGGGTGGAAGTGAAGATGAACGGCTACAAGAGCAACAGCCAGGGCATCGGCAGCGTCGTGGAATTCAAAGCGGGCAATTTCTATAACAAGGTCGTCGTGACCAGCAGTCCTATACGGATTTTCACCGGCGACCTCGCCAAGCTCGATGTGATTCGCGTCACCTGGCCGAACGCGGTCGTCCAGAACTGGATCGACGTCGAGACCAACAAGCAGATTGAGGTGCGCGAATCCGAGCGCCTGGCAAGTTCCTGTCCGCTGCTTTATGCGTGGGATGGCCGGAAGTTCGTTTTCGTGACGGATGTTCTGGGCGTCGCGCCGCTCGGCGAGCTCGAACCCGCCGGCACCCGAACGAAGCCGTTCCCCGAAGAATTTGTGCGCTTGCCGGGTCTCGCGCCTCGCGCCGATGGCGATTACGTCTTGCAGTTGACGGATGAGTTGCGCGAGGTTGACTACTTCGACCAAGTCAAGCTCGTCGCGGTTGACCACCCCGCCGGCGAAGAGATCTACTCGAACGAAATCTACTCTTCGAATCCCGGCCGCCCCGCGCTCTACGCGGTGCGCGACAAGCGCTTTCCGGTGTCGGCCGTTGACGATCACGGCCGCGACGTGCTGCCGCTGCTGCTCCAGGCGGACGGCCGCTATCCGGCGGACTTCGCCCCCCATCGCATCCTGGGCATGGCGGACCTGCACGCGCTCACGCTCGATTTGGGCGAGCTGCCTTCAAACGCCCCCGTCAGTCTGTGGCTCAACGGCTGGGTCTTCTGGACCGATTCCAACGGCTCGCGCGCCCTTATGTCAAACCGGCAACTTGCCATGACCCCGCCGTATTTGCAGGTTCGCGATGCGGCCGGAAAGTGGGTCACGGTGATTCCCGACCTGGGGCTACCCAGCGGCACGAATCGCACCATGCGCGTGGACCTCGCGGGCAAGTTTCTTTCCTCCGATCGCCACGTGCGCATTGTGACCAATCTTTGCGTTTACTGGGACCAGATCTTCTTCACCACGAATGAAGCTCCGGCGCCGGCGCCCAGCGAGCTGCCGCTGGTCGCCGCGGACCTTCACTATCGCGGCTTCTCGACGCCCACGAGCGACCCGGAGCACCGCAAGCCCGATTCCTTCGATTACCAGCAGGTGATGGCGGCGGCCCCGTGGAACCCCATGCGGGGCAACTACACACGCTATGGGGCAGTCGATAAGCTGCTGGCGAGGCCGGACGATCAACTGGTGGTGCTGGCGACGGGCGATGAGCTGACGGTGAGATTCAGTAGCCGTGCGCTCGCGCCCGTCAAGCCCGGATGGAAACGCGATTTCTTCCTCTACGCGCGCGGCTATGCGAAGGATGGCGAGCCCAATACCGCTTTCGCCTGGACCGTGGAGCCCCTGCCCTTCGGCCACATGTCCAATTACCCGCCGGGCCCGCACGACCGCGCGCCGAGTACTCCCGAGTATCGGCAGTATCGGCGGGATTACCTGACGCGCCCCGGTTACGCCCTTATCCCCCCGCTCGCGCCGGCAGTTCCATAACGGCCCCGCCGGCCGGCGACGGCCTTGCTCTCTCCCCTTCGGACTGAGACACTTCAATTCCGAAGGGGGGATACGAAATACCCTTCCAATTCCACGCCCGTTCTGGCGGTGGGTCAGTTTGCTGTAGCGGCGGCTTTACGCCGCCACTTGGCGATGTAAAATCAGGCTTGTCCAAATTACGCTCGATCCGGCGGGCGACAACCTGCGGTTCCGCCGCCTGCTGTGCGGAAAGGCTTCGCCTTTCCGTGGCGCGTGTGTCCCGAACAACTTCCTCCAGGGTTTCGTCAAAGTCGCGGGTGTCGCACACCTCCAGGGCCATGTAGGCATCACCCACGAAGAGACCCCTCACCCGTCCCGCGCCGGCTGGTGAAAGCGCCGGTCGCGGTCCACCCTCTCCCCTTGCGGGAGAGGGTGCCCGACGGAGGAGGGCAGGTGAGGGGTCCTTTTCAACCTCATGGGACTCTGATGGAGCCCTGCACTACCCTCGTTCTGCCCTTGCCAGGCGCTCAGCATTTGCTATAGTAGCCGTTCTTTATGTTGCGCTGGGGGCGGCGCGCCGTGTCCCTACAAAGCGCGCGAGGTGAGAATGCGAACTTCCTGGTCAGGGGTCATGGGATTTCTCCTGGTGTTCACGCTGTCAGCGGTGGCGCAGGAGCAGATGGAGTCGAAGATCGCGGGGCTCGACTGGAACGCCTACCAGGACGAGACCGTGAAGATGATGCAGGAATACCTGCGCATCGACACGTCAAACCCGCCCGGGAACGAGCTCGCCGCGGCGCAGTTCTTCCACCGGTTTTTTGATGCGGCCGGCATCCCCAACACGGTCTATGAATACGCGCCCGGCCGCGCCGACTTCTACGCAATTCTCAAAGGCGAGGGCAGCCTGCGCCCCTTCGTCATGCTCAATCACATGGACGTGGTGCGCGCGGATCCGGCCCACTGGCGCCAGCCGCCCTTTTCCGCCGCCCTCGTGGACGGCGAGATGTACGGGCGCGGCGCCGTCGACATGAAAGACGAGGGGCTGCTGCAGGCCATGGTGATGGTCATCGCGGCCCGCGAGCACTTGCCGCTGAAGCGCGACCTGATTTTTCTGGGGACCGCCGATGAGGAAGTGGATGGCACCGGCAGCGCCTGGTTCCTGCAAAATCACGCTGACTTGGTGCGCAACGCCGAGTACCTGATTACCGAAGGTGGTTCGAACCTGATTCGCCCCGGACAAGGAACGCTTTACGGGGTGGGCGTTGCCGAAAAGGCGCCCTTCTGGATTCGCCTGACGGCCAGCGGGCGGGGCGGGCACGGCTCAATCCCCCTCGCGGATTCCGCCCCCAATCGCCTGATCCGGGCCCTGCGTCGGGTCGTGGACTGGCAGCCGCCCCTGCGGCTGTTGCCTTCCGTGGAAGAGTATTTCAAGGTCATCGCGGCCTTGGAGCCGGAGCCGCGCGCCGCGCAGTTTCGCAACCTGCGCAAGGCGCTCGAGAATCCCAGCTTTGCCCGCGAGATGAGCCGGAACGAGGACTATAACTACCTGCTGCGGGACACCGTCTCGCTGACCGTGCTCCAGGGCAGTTCGCAGACCAACGTGATTCCCGATACGGCGTACGCGGAATTGGACGTGCGCCTGCTGCCCGGCGAGGACCCGCAGGCTTTCCTCGCCCAACTACGCAACGTGGTGGCGGATGAGGGCCTCCAGGTCGAGAACCTCAACCGCTTGAAGCCCCCGAATGCTTCTTCCGTCGACACGAGTCTTTATCGGACCATTGAAGCCGTGGTGCACAAGTACAACCCGCAGGCATTGGTGGCGCCCATGCTTAACGGCGGCTACACGGAAAGCCAGATGTACCGTCCCCTGGGAATCACCTGCTACGGGTTCAACACCCTCGAGGTGACGGAGGAAATTGACTCCAGCGAGCACGCCGCCAACGAGCGCGTCCCGGTGGAGCAACTGCGACGCGGGGTGAAAATGCTTTATGAAGTCGTGGCGCGCGCCGCGAATGAGTAGAACAGTGACAAGTGACGAGTGACCAGTGACGAGCAGGCTCGTCAAAGCCCTTGACTCGGCAAGTCGGCGGTTCTCCAGCCACGTCAGCCGCCCGCTCCGAGTTCCTTGCCTGTCACTCGTCACTTGTCACTTCTCAACGACCTATGGGACGTGAGTACCCAAAACATCCGTTGGTGGGCGTGGGAGGCGTGGTGATCGATCGCCACCGCGTCCTGCTGATTCGCCGCGGCAGCGAGCCGCTGAAAGGTGAGTGGTCCCTGCCCGGCGGCCTCCTGGAACTGGGCGAGGAACTTACCTCAGGCGTGCGGCGGGAATTACGGGAAGAAACCGGCCTGGAGGTTGAGCCTCTGGCGATCATTCTGCCGTTTGACCGGATTGTCCGCGAAGGCTCGCGGGTGAAATATCATTACGTCATCGTGGATTATCTCTGCCGCCGGAAACGCGGGCGCCTCAGACCCGCATCCGACGTGGTCGACGCGCGCTGGGTGCGCCGCGAGGACCTGCCCCAGTACCACCTCACGGACATGGCCACCGCCGTAATCCTGCAGGCGTTCGGAATGCAGAAGCGGCGGCGCTAACCCGGCGTCAGGGAACCATCTCCCCCTTCGGTCCGGCGAGGCGTACAAAGCTGACAACTAGGTTTCCTTGGCGAGTTCTACCGCTTCAGCGGGCGTGATAGCCTTCAAATCGAGGACATCGTGACGTTCGTTGATGGAATCCCGGAGATCCTCTTCGTCTGTCACAATTATCGGGTGGGAAATCAAGCCGGCCCTGACAACATAACGATCCTCTTTAGGAATGCCGTCAACTGCGGCGGCGGGGAGATCTGGCGGCTCGGTTGTCTCGATGACAAACTTGGCTGAATTGTAGACGATGTCCGTAAGGAAAAGTACCGTCTGTGTCTGGTATTCGGGCTTGCCGAGGAGCTCTGCGAGATGGCTATCGTATTTCTTGCTCATTGTCTTATCCACGACGACGCGGTGACAATTCTGGCCAATGAGTTGGATTAGATTAGCGCACGTCTCGTCGTGCTCACACTTCGCGTTTTGTTCCTTGATGGCAAAATAGATCACCATTATGTCTAAGAGGAATCGGTGTTTCACGGGTCAGGGTTTGCTCAGGGCTTTAAGATAGTCGGTCAGTTCAGCTAGACTCTGCTCAAAGAAATCTGGAAGGCCGCCGTCTACCTGGCCGAACTGGTTTATTTCGCGCTTGCCCACTTCGGCAATGCCGTTCTTATTCTGAAAGTAGTAAAGCGCCACATCAGCGGGGCTCCGTTCGCCTCGAGCCACGGCGTTAAGGATGGTATGAAGCACGTGTTCGCTGTGGGTCTCAATGAAGAACTGAATGTTTTCTTTCTTGGCCACCGTTAGCAGCATGCGCGTAAGCTCGCACTGCCTTTTGGGGTGCAAGTGCGCTTCCGGCTCCGAAAGCAGGACCGTCTCATTGGGTGCGGTAAGAAGGACGGGAACAATTATGAACGGGACCTGATTTGCGCCTGTACCCTCATTCACAAACAGAGTTTCGCCGGCGTTGTTGCTGGAACCCTTGGCCCAAACCTTGAGCTTCTTTCCAGCGACGACTTCAAAGTCGATAGAGATTTTGAGCAGACCCTCTAGTTGTTCGGACAACCTCTCCTTGAGCCGTCTGTCGGACGCCAGTGCGTTTGGCAGGGCAATGGCTCTGTCGTGGAGGGTCAGCAGTTCCAAACTAGTCGGGGGAAAACCGGTGATTGGGTACCCCCATTCTTCGAATCCCCGGAGGGCGTAAATGGGATGCATCGAGCGGAAGAGGGCTGTCGGAAGAGCGCCGAGCCGTTGGGACGTTTCGTTGTACTGCAACAAAGTTTCGGGTGGCAAATTGAGGTTGTCAGAGTGGTATCCTCCAGGGCCTGTCAATTGGAACGTCTCTAGAACTTGCAGCACGAATTGCACCGAACCCAGGCGGAGGAGGGAGTTCTTGATCTGGGTACCCTGAACAAATTCCCATGCCGTTTTGGCTCCCGACACATCCACTGAACCGGCGTGGGACACGAGTTGATTTTCTCTGACTCGCAACTGGGCGCTCACAAAGGCTTGGTCCATCCCACCAACAGGCTTCCCGGCGTGAACAATCCCAGAGAACTCAACCTGGATATCACTGCCGGTCCGACGAAGGACTTCCTCAAACATACCCAAGTCGACAGCCCGTTGCGGCGAGTACTGGTATGGTTGCTGTGCTGGCACTTCACCGGCGGAGGACTCGCACAGGAGCCGATCGTTTCGTGAGGCCGCTTGTCGAAGCAATAGCAGCGCCTGAAAGATGCTCGACTTGCCGCTGTTATTCGGCCCGATGAAGACGGTAATCGGCGCGGCCTCAATCGAGGTGTCCTCATGGAGCTTGAAGTTCTTGAGGCGGATGGTCTTTAACATGTCGCCATTATAATCCAGTCATTCTGACAAACAGAGATAATCCCGCCCCAAAATCAAAAGCCCCTGGCTGTACGCAGACCGCACAACCAGGGGCCCGGGATACTGATGGGTTTGGCTTTTTCCTATTTCGGATCTTTCTCAGGAAACGGCGCCCAACAGCGCCTTGCCACTACACCCCCTCTGTGCTAGAGAGAGGGACCCACATGCGGGCGCGTGCTTTGCGCCTAAGCCTCAGCACCCTCGCTAAGGTTACATTCACTTTCAATCGACATGGATCACCTCCTTTCTAGCGATGCGCCGATAATAAAACTCGGTCCGAGGCAAGTCAAGAATAAAAATGGCGAAAGCCGGGCGAAAACGATAGGAAAATCAGCTGCGGTATTGGCCCGTCAAAACCCGCCAGCGCAGCACCAGCAAGTCCCGGGTCATGCGCAGGGAGTCGCGCAGGTAATGCACCTTGGTGGCGGGATTGTCGTCCCAGCGCACGGGAACCTCAATGACCTTGCCGCCCAGGCGTTGGATCAGGAAGAGGATTTCAGGGTCGAATCCGAAACCCTCCACGCGCTGGAGCTCGAAGGCACGGCGGGTGGTCTGGCGCCGGAAGAGTTTGAACCCGCACTGCGTGTCGTGGATGCCGAGGCCGGTGATGAGCCGGACGAGCAGGTTGAAGAAGCGTCCTCCCCACTCGCGAAACCGCGACTGGTGAATACCGATCAGGTTTCGTTCCAGCGCACGGGAACCCACCGCGGCGTCGGCCCCGCAGGAGGCGAGGGCGGCCAGCAGCTTGTCGGCTTCCGTGATGGGAGCGGAAAGGTCGGCGTCGGTGAAAAGCACAAGCTCGCCACGGGCTTCAAGCACTCCGTGCCGGACCGAAAAGCCTTTACCCCGGTTGCGGCCGTTCGGAACCAGGCGAACTTCCGGATGGCGCGAGACCACCTCCACCATGTTGTCCGTCGAGCCGTCGTCCACCACGATCGTCTCGATGGGGAAGTTCTTCGATTGCGCGTAACCCCGCAAGGCGGCGAGCGACCTGTCGATGCGGCGGGCCTCGTTGTAGGCGGGAATCACAATGCTCAGAAACGGTTCCGGCATGGAGCGAGACTATACCAGAAGTCAGAAGCCAGGAGTCAGGAGCAAGAAGCTAGAAGTTAGAAGTCAGGAGCCCGGAGTCAGGAGTCAGCAGTCAGGAGTCAGAAGTCAGCAGTTAGGTTTCAGGAGTTAGAATACGGCAGACAGCAGGGGGCTCCGATCCACCGTCGGCGAATTCCCTCCGCCGCATGCCGTATACCGTCTTCTGGCTCCTGACTCCTGGCTTCTAGCTTCTAACTTCTGCGTCCTGACTTCTTCGCCGTCGTGAGTTTTCTCAACTCAACCCCGGCGATTACTCCGGCCAACCGCCTCTTCCAATCAAGGGAACGAACTGGCAAGGGTCGAGAACGCGGGTCGTGATCTCCCCGCCGTGTTTGAAATACAAGTGAAGATCCTGATGGTGAAGGTCGCCGACCGGAACCACCAGGCGGGCCTCCTCGGCGAGTTGGCTGAGCAGAACCGGCGACACGCTCGGCGCCGCCGCGCTTACCATGATGACATTGTAGGACGCGTGCGCGGCCAGACCCTCGCTGCCGTCGCCGCAGATCACTTCGACGTTCTGATAGCCCAGGCGCTCGAGGCGCAGGCGCGCTTCCTCAGCCAGCCGCGGGTTCCGTTCAATGGTGTAAACCCTGGCTCCCAGGCAGGCGAGGATTGCAGCCTGGTATCCGCTGCCCGTGCCCACTTCCAGCACCTTGTCGCCCGGGCTGACGCGCGCGGCTTCCGTCATGACCGCCACGATATAAGGCTGCGAAATCGTCTCGGTCTCCCCGATGGGCAAAGGGCGGTCGGCGTAGGCGGCCGCAACAAACTCCGGCGGGACAAACTCGTGGCGGGGAACTCGCAGCATCGCGTCCAGCACCCGCTTGTCATGGATACCTCGCGGGCGGAGCTGGGTTTCGACCATCTCCCGGGCGGACCCTTCGAAATGCTTCGTGGTAACCATGCGTGGAGCTGCGGAAACAGCTTATTCGCTGGCCGCCTGGCGCGAACCGATGCGCTCGCCATAGGCCTTCGCGTCGGCACTATCATCGCTCTACGCCAGGAGCGCGTCCAGTCCATAATCGTGCCCGGAAGTTCCGGCGGCTGGCCCGGCGCGAGGGACCCAGCGCGCCGTGACGGGCGCGTCGATTCACCCAACCCCTCGGGGGGCAGCGTATAATGTCGGAGGCGGGGCGCGGAGGCGCGGCTCGAGCGAGTGCGCACGCCAGGTTCGGACTCGCGCGAAGGACAGGGAAGGGATGAATTCTGAAAAGTATTCCCGGCAGATTCTCTTTTCGCCCATCGGTCCCGAAGGGCAGGAACGGCTGCGGCAATCGAAGGTCGTGATCCTGGGCTGTGGCGCCTTGGGCACGGCGCAGGCCAACGCCCTGGTGCGCGCGGGCGTGGGAGCTTTGCGGATTGTGGACCGCGATTTCGTGGAGGAGTCAAACCTGCAGCGGCAGGTGCTTTTTGACGAAGCCGACGCGCGCGCGAGTTTGCCCAAGGCGGTGGCGGCGGAGCGGAAACTCCATCAGATCAACTCGGACGTGCGCGTGGAAGGAATCGTTGCCGATGCGGACAGCCGCAACATCGAAGAGTTCATCGCGGGCTGCCAGGTGGTGCTCGACGCTACGGACAACTTCGAAACGCGTTACCTCCTGAACGACGCGGCCGTGAAAATGGGGATCCCCTGGATTTACGGCGCCGTGGTAGCCAGTTACGCCACGACCCTGACCATCCTTCCCGGCCGCACCGCATGTCTGGCCTGTGTGTTTCCGAAATCGCCGGGGGGGATGCACGAAACCTGCGACACGGTGGGCGTCATCAGCCCTGCGGTTTCCTGGGCAGCCGCCGTGCAGGTCACGGAGGCATTCAAGCTTCTGCTGGCTCGCGAATCCGAATTGCACGGTTCGCTGCTGGCTTACGACGTGTGGAGCAACCACTTTCAGCAAGTGAAGCCGGCGCGGGATTCCCAGTGCCGGGTTTGCGTGGCACACGAATTCACGCACCTGGAGCAGGGCGGGCCGACCCATATCAGCTTGTGCGGCCGGGACTCCGTGCAGATTCATCAAACCGAGTCGCGGGCGCTGGACCTCGCGGCGCTTAAGAAGCGGCTGGAGCGTTTCGGACCGGTGCGCGCCAATGAATTCCTGTTGAAGTGCTTTCTCGATCCTTACGAGTTAACGATCTTTCCGGATGGCCGCGCCATCGTCAAGGGCACCCAGGACCCCGCCGTGGCGCGTGGCATCTACGCTCGGTACATCGGGTCTTGAAATCCCGGGGCAAAGCAGGCCCGACCCCATCCCGTTTCGCAGGAGCCCTGCCGTGCGAGTCCACATGTCATGCCGGATTCCGGCTCTTCTGACCAGTATCCTGATGCTCGCCTCGGCGCTGCCGGCGCAGGAGGCACTCCCCGCGGTTCTGCACGCGCAACTGGAAACACAATTAACCAACGCGGCCGACCGCCTGCACGGTGTGCTGGGCTATGCGATCAAGGACCTGGCGACGGGCGAGACCTTTCTGCGCCTGCCGGACACGGTGTTTCCCCAGGCAAGTTCCATCAAGCTGACCATCCTTTTGGAGTTAATGCGCCAGGCGCAGGAGGGGAAGCTCGCGCTCGACGAAAAGCACACCTTGCGGCGCAGCGAGATGACCGTGGGCGACACCGAACCTATCCTCACCATGCTCGGAGACGGCACCGTCAGCCTCTCGCTGCGGGATCTGGCGATCTTCATGGTGGTGCTGAGCGACAACACGGCGACGAACGTCTTGATCGACCGGCTGGGAATGGATAATATCAATTCTGGTATTGCCCGTCTGGGTCTTAAGGAGACGAAGCTGCGGCGCCGCATGATTGACCTGGAGGCCGCGAAGCAAGGCAACGAAAACGTCTCGACCCCACGCGAGATGCTGACCCTGCTCGAGAAAGTCCGCGCCGGCCAGGCGCTCGATGCCGCCCACACCAAGGATTACTTTGATCTCCTCAAGCTGCCCAAGGAAAGCGAGTTCCACAAGGCCCTTCCGGAAGATGTACCCATCGCGGACAAGCCCGGCGCGCTCGAGGCCGTGCGCTGCGATACGGGCTTGATCGACATCCCGGGCCACCCCTTCATCCTGTCGGTGACGACCACTTACCTGGCTCACGACCCGGAGGGTGAGCGCGCCGTCGAAGAAGTTGCCCGCCTCACCTATGATCACTTCGCGCGGCTGAGCCGCTCGAGCTCTTACGGGCGCGTCATTTCGAATAAGTAAAGCATCTCCCTGCCCCTCGAAATCTTCGCTGCAGTTCTGCAGTGGGGACTGCGCAGCGCACCTGAGCCGGAACCTGCTCCGTGAATCCCCAAGGGGAGCTATGCGAAAGCCGGGCGCAGCGGCCCCGGAAACGGGACCCGCCGCTCACCCCTGTCCCCTCTCACCCTGCGCCGGGGGGCCGCGCGTCGCAGACATCAAGAAGAAGCTGTGAAATGATCCCCGAAGACCCTTCTCACCGCAGAGTCGCGGAGGCGCAGAGCATTGAAAACAAAAGGCCCTCTCTCTGCGTCTCGGCGCCTCTGCGGTGAAGGTAGCCATTTTTTCACAGCTTCGAAGCGATGTCTGCGCCACCCGGCCAAAACTCAAAAAGGGAGCACTTCTAATGAGCTAAGAATGGAGACATTTCTAATGGGGCTTGACAAGCGGACCACCTCTGAATTGACAGGCCTGCTCGCTGGGCGTAGCATCAAGGCAGGATGTCTCGAACATCACGTGACGCCAGAAAACTCGAAGTGGCTTGCCCGTGCTGCGGCGCGGTCCTGAGTGTGGACGCCGAACTGGGCAAGGTGCTGCACCATCAGCCGCCGCCCAAGCACGAGAAGGCTCCGGACCTCGGCCACGCCGCCCAACTCCTGAAGAAAGAAGCCGAGCGCCGGGAAGCGCTCTTCCGCCAAGGCGCCGAAGATGAAAGGGTTAAATCGGAGTTACTCGACCGGAAGTTCAAAGAGGCGTTCGAGAAGACCAAGGACCAGCCCACCGGCCCGCCGCTGAGGGATTTCGATCTGGATTGAGCTTCCGTGAACCCATCACCGCCTTGCTCAATCACCCGATAGCTGAGTCGCTCAGAACCGCCAGGCAAGATGCCTGCGCTCCCAAACCCCACGATTCCCAACTATCCCATTTCCCCTTAGACGTTTCCGCCAACCACAAACCCCGGGGGCAGACGGCACGCGGCCCTCGGTAGGGGGCCAGTTTGAATCACCTCGCATTTACAGTGCCAATCAAATTGCCAGAGACATATCCAAGTCGGCAGCTGCGATATGATCCAGAGATAGCAGTTCTTTTTTTGACGTGAACAGGCCAACTGCCCGGAGGAAGATTGAAGCTTGGAAGGAAAGCTGAAAGGGCGTGAGTTAAGCAACACCACATTGGCCATGACGGCCGGGGTGAGCCGTAAGACCAGTTTACCCACGAACGCGGAGAACGTTCGAGCTAGAAGGTATCCAGGAGCGCTCGCAATCCTTGGCTATGCGACTGGCGCCGAAGCTTGCGCAGCGCTTTGGCCTCAATCTGCCTGATTCGTTCCCGAGTCACCGCGAAACTCTGGCCGACCTCCTCGAGAGTGTGGGCGTTGCCGTCATCCAGTCCGAACCGCATCTTGATGATCTTTTCCTCGCGATAGGTCAAAGTTTTCAAGATCGCTGCCGTGCGCTGCTTCAGGTTGTTACTGATGACGACCTCAGCCGGTGAAATAACGGTACGGTCTTCGACAAAATCACCCAGGTGGGCATCTTGTTCTTCGCCGATGGGCGTGTCGAGCGAAATGGGCACCTGCCTGATGTTCAGGACATTCCGGACCACGTCGGGTGGGGCTCCCAGGCGCTTGGCGATATCTTCCGTGCTCGGCCGACAGCCGAGCTCCTGCACCAGTTCGCGCACCGCCCGACTGAGCTTGTTGATCCTCTCTATCATATGAACGGGGACTCGGATGGTTCGGGCCTGGTCCGCGATACCGCGCATAATCGACTGCCGGATCCACCAGGTCGCATAAGTGGAAAACTTGTAACCGCGACGGTACTCGAACTTGTCCACCGCTCTCATCAGGCCGAGGTTTCCCTCCTGGATCAAGTCCACGAATTCCAGTCCGCGATTGATGAATTTCTTGCCGATCGAGACCACCAATCGAAGGTTTGCCTGCACGAGCTCATGCTCCGCGGCCTTGGTGACCTGCAAGCTGGCGAGGATATTCTTGTACGTGCGCTTGAGTTCGGCGCTTGAGGACGCCGCCCGTTCCTCGATCTGGCCGATACGACCTCGGCATCCCCGCAGTTCGCTCCTCAGGTATTTGTTGGCCGGTCGGGCATACAGCCGTGCTTCAAGTCTCTTCACCTCCCGCTCGTGAGAGATTAATTCCTCCACCGTCTCACGGATTTTCTTGATAAGCCGCAGGCGCTCCGCCGGGGTGAACCTAAGGGACCGAATCAATCGAGAAATCAGGACCCGCTGGCGCGCGGTGACCCAGCTGCGGGCGCGACGGCCGGTCGGATTCGCGTCGTTCTTCGCCTGCCGCCGGATCAATTCCCGCTTTAGACGCTCGATCTCACCCACCACGGCAATGAATTGACACCTGCGTCTCGATACTCCTTCGTCTGTCCATTCAGGCTCGTCAGGAATCACAATCTCTTGAATGGACCTTTTCCCTGCGGAGAGTTCTTGGCGTAAACCGGACATCTGGCTGGTGACCATCGCCGAGCGCGACAGGGTCTTGAGCGTGTTGATTTGCCCGCGCTCAATGCGCTTGGCAACCTCCACTTCACCGCTGCGCGTCAGCAGGCTTGTGCGCCCCGCCTCGCGCAGATACCTGCCAACAACGTCGCTGCCGTCTTCAACCACGCCTGGCGTCAAATCGAGATCGCGAGCCTCTAGGAGGTCTTGCAGATAAGACTCCTCTCGCGCTGTTCGAGGGTCAGCGCGGTCTAAGCCGCGGCTGGTTAGCGGACGCAGCCTGGAGGTCCCAAGCCAGTCCGACGATAGCCACCCGGGCCAGGGCATCCAGCCGTTTCGAAAAAACCAGCATATCAAAAACAGGCTCGTGGGAGCAACCGAAGAGGTTGAACGAGTATGGCGAATCCTCCCAAGGCGGCGATGACCATCTCACTGTCGTCCCAGGCCGGGGAAAGCGTTCTCCCCGCCCTTGGTCTTGCTGCTTACTGCATTCTGCCTACTGCCTACTGTTCTCAGTACATCCCGCCGCCCATGCCGCCCGGAGGTCCGGCCGCACCTTTTTCGTCTTCATCCGGAATCTCGCAAACCAGCGCCTCGGTGGTAAGCATGAGCGAAGCGATGGACGCGGCGTTTTGCAGCGCCGTACGGGTTACCTTGGTCGGGTCGAGCACCCCGCCCTCGACCAGGTCGCCGTAGCTATCGGTCTCGGCGTTGAAGCCGTAGTTGGTGGTGTTGTGGGTCTTCACCTTCTCGACCACGACAGCGCCTTCGTGCCCGGAGTTTTGGGCGATCAAGCGCAGCGGCTCCTCGAGTGCCCGCTTCACGATGTTGATGCCGATTTGCTCGTCGCCCTCGGCCTTGAGTTTGTCGAGCGCCGGGACGCAGCGCAGCAGCGCCACACCGCCGCCGGGAACGATGCCTTCCTCGACAGCCGCCTTGGTGGCGTGCATGGCGTCCTCGACGCGAGCTTTCTTTTCCTTCATCTCGGTCTCGGTCGCCGCGCCCACTTTGATCTGCGCAACCCCGCCCACCAGCTTCGCCAGGCGCTCTTGCAGCTTCTCGCGGTCGTAATCGCTCGTGGTCTCTTCAACCTGGGTGCGGAGCTGCTTCACGCGGCCATCGATGTCGGCCGTCTTGCCAGCCCCTTCCACGATCGTGGTGTTGTCCTTATCGATGGTGATCTTCTTGGCTTTGCCGAGGTCGTCCAGCTTCACGTTCTCAAGCTTGACGCCCAGGTCTTCGCTAATGGCCTTGCCATCGGTCAGGATAGCGATGTCTTCCAGCGTAGCCTTGCGGCGATCGCCGAAGCCCGGCGCCTTCACGGCGCAGCACTGCAGCGTCCCGCGCAGCTTGTTCACGACCAGCGTGGCCAGGGCTTCGCCCTCGACTTCCTCGGCGATGATCAGCAGGGGCT
>Ga0208457_1000405_pt1 | contig 45067 bp, 39 predicted proteins | sample June2015DPH_10_1_FD_185513 | JGI IMG/M metagenome (GOLD analysis project Ga0208457, IMG submission 185513) | Peatland microbial communities from SPRUCE experiment site at the Marcell Experimental Forest, Minnesota, USA - June2015DPH_10_150... | ecosystem: Environmental > Terrestrial > Soil >... | reverse complement strand
ATCGAAAGCGCGCCGGGCGAAGTATCTGCTAGTCCTAAGCTGAGTACAGTCGGCGCGCTTCCGATACAGCTCTAAGACTTAAGACTTTTCATGCGGAATCCTGAACACGCACCGGAACTGCCTGGGTGGCAGCAACTTGCAGTGGAACGCGCGGGGAATTCTTCTCTTCCGCCCGCCAGTCGCCTGCTGTTCCGAGCGACATAAAGTTTTGCGCATTGCCCTGTAGCGGCGGTCTATGACCGCCGGTCGGCGCTCATAGAGCGCCGCTACAAGTTATGTCGCTCTGTATTGGACCCCGGGGAGTTACTTTCGGGTGGGAAACCACCTGTCCAGACGCGGTCTGGCGCGCGCGCGGAGAGAAGGCGGCCGCCGCCAAACTGCACGAGGTCGCCCAGCTTCCTATCCAGGTCTTCGACGTGGACATGGAACTGGCCAAGCTGGCCGCCAGCCTCAAGGCGGGTAGCGCGGACCCCCGATCTTGGGGTCCGCGGTTCTTCTTCAGGAAAAGCCGCAGACCTCACCGGCGGAGGTCTGCGCTACACCTGCTTCCCTACGCCGACTGCTTCGCCGCCGCCCTCGCCCAAGCCAGGAAGGCAACCTTGGTCACGAGTGACAAGGACTTTGGGCGCGTGGGGACTGCCCTCAAAATCCTTTGGGTCTGAGGTCGCAGGTTGTAGCTTGTCTTTGAAGTCTGCGGTCCATTATGGGGAAAGCAAAGAGCCGCGGAGTTAAATGACAACTCCGCGCTTACCCTCTTGCGGGGTGGCAGCGGAAACAAACTCTAAGAACATGCTGCCGTATATCTGACCGGCGGCCGGCTGAAATATTGCTTGACATTGTTTGGACATAGGTTGATATATATCGAGATGACTTGGGAATGTGAAGACCAATGAAACGGCCAACAAAGGTAATGAAGTACAGCCTCCGGGATGCAGCAAAACTCATTGGCGTTGCGCCCATCACGTTGAGAAGATGGCTCCTTTCACAGAAAGTGCGTGAGGTCGCGCGAGATCGGAACGGGTGGCGATTCTTTACCGCACGGGACCTTGTTCGGATTAAGCGTTACGCCTCCAAGATCACACGGCCCCCAATCCGATGATCTCTGACAATCAACTGCCTGAACTCCGAGACTACCGGATACTAGAGCGAGAATTGCCGATCGTAGAAGACTCGCGCTTCGGGGCCCTTGTAGTGTCGAGTGGGAATGAGCAACTGGCCGTTCATCGATGGTTTAGATTCAAGGAGGCGTACTCGGCAGGTCTAGTTCCGGCGTTGCTTGAAAAGTACGATCCTGAGGGGCAGGCATTTTCCTTGCTCGATCCTTACTGCGGAGTTGGAACAACACTGCTTTCGGCACAGACGATTTCTACCCAATCGATAAGCGCAACTGGGATTGAATACAATCCGTTTGTAAGATTTGTGGCATGTACCAAGTTGGATTGGCCTCTTGTGGACCCAGCGAAGCTCGTCGCATTGGGGGCCGCGGTTGTGAGGGCCACAGCAGCGGCAAGGGAAGAGCTTCCAGATTTGTCGGGATTCCAAACGGGACGTTGTATGAGCATTCATATAGCAAGGCGACTGATTGGAATCCGAGACGCCATCAGGGCGGAAGGTGATTCGCCCACCCATAGGGCACTCTTGCTGGGGCTTGCAGCAGCGGTAGAACCACTGAGCCACACGAGGAAAGACGGGCGAGCCCTGCGCCTTGTCGAGCGCCCCAGGCAAATAGTGTCAGCGGTCCTGCAAAACAAGTGGGAGGCAATGGCAGCGGATGTTTCTTCAATGAGGACTTCGCAGCCTTACAGGAATTCCGCTAAGGTCATCGCCGGGGACGGAAGAAAACCGCTGGCACATGGCGTTCAACCTGGATCCGTGGACCTCATAATCACGTCACCCCCTTATCCGAACAACATTGATTACTCAGAAGTCTACAAGTTGGAGCTTTGGCTGCTTGGCTTTATCCAAGATTCGAACTCGTTTTTGGACTTACGCAAAGCGACCTTCCGAAGTCACCCCACGAGTGACCTGTCGATATCAGAAGAGACTTTTGTGAAGGAAATTACAGCGCAACCGCTGAGCCAGGCATTTGAACCGATCCTCTCAAAATTAGACGCCAAGAATGAAACATGGCGCCGCCGGTTATTCGTCGGCTACTTTTCTGATACAAAATCCGCGCTGGAGCAATATTACAGAGCGCTTAAGCCGAACGGGCATGCCTTCATCATTGTGGGGAACTCGCTGCATGGCGGCAAATACGCGCCATACATCATTGCGACCGACCTTCTCATCGCAATGTTGGCCCGTTCAATTGGTTTTGTGGTCGAGAGGATTTCTGTAGCCCGGTCGTTGCGGAGGCGGCTGACTGGTAATCACTTTCTCCGGGAATCTCTTCTTGTATTGAGAAGGCCCCATGGCGAACAAGAACCAGCGTCTTCGATTTGACGTTTCGGCCAACTTACAGAAACTCGTCGGTGAAGAACTCGTCACCAACGAGGAAATGGCTGTGATCGAGTTGGTGAAGAACGCCTATGATTCCGGCGCGAGAAGCGTCAACATAACAGTCCAGCCTGAGACCGCGCGCGAGCCTGCATACATAGAGATTAGAGACGACGGGCCCGGAATGTCCCTCGAGGAATTCAACCGCATTTTCATGTTTGCAGGGTATAGCGAACGTGACGAGGAGGCCGCCACGGCAACCCGAGTTCCAACTGGTGAAAAAGGCATTGGTCGGTTCGCCGCAGATCGTCTTGGGAGCAAGCTGGAGTTAACGACGAAGAAATCAGGTGAGGTCGATGCCCTGAGGGTCAGGTTTAACTGGACGGCATTCCGAAATAAGAAGAAACGCTTTAGTGACATCGAGATCCCTTATGAGCACGTTCGCAGAGCTGACCTTCCAAAGGAGACCTCGGGCACCATTCTCCTAATAAATGGCCTTCGCACAATCTGGAGTCGAGCCAAGGCCAGGTCGACCCGGGATTCAATTGCGGCCTTACTAAATCCATTTAATAGACCAGATGACTTTAATATCGAGTTCACGGTTGCCGGTATGCCCGAACTCTCCGGCCCCGTTCAGCAGAAGCCTCCAGAGAATCAAGACTACGACTTAAGATTCAAGGTCTCTGAGGACGGGAAGTTTCTTTACCGCAGGTTCAGCACGCCGACGTCGAAGGAACGTGGTTGGTCGCCCATCACAACCGACGCTAATCTCGCCAGACTAGGTGGGTTGCGCGGCAAGCTCCTCTATTACATTAGCCACCCGCGCAAGAACGTCAAGGGCCTCCCTTGGGGTATCCAAGTCTATCGCGATGGCTTCCGACTTCAGCCTTTCGGTTCCCCGCTGGAGCCGTGGCTTCGCCTTACCGAGACACGGGCGAAGCGGGCTGGGCACGCGCCTCTAGTTCCGTCACGCCTCTTCGGCTTTGTCGAGGTATCGCGTCTTCACCAGCCTGGAATACGCGACATCACAAGCAGACAAGGGTTGATGGAGACAGAAGATTTCCATCAGATGATTACCATACTTAAAGAACAAACCGCTGATTTGACGAAGGCCATTCTAGAACAAATAAGCAAACCGAGATGGAAGGAAACTGGAAGAGAACAGTCGATCAAGATCGAACAATCAAAGGTTCAGACACTCGGGGACCTTTCTGTAGGCATCAGCCACGAGATCCGACAACCGCTGCAATCGATCATCTCGGAGGCAGGTGCCATCGAGGACCGGTTAGATGACCTGCAGATTCAAGACTCCCAAATACTGGAATCCCTGGCAACAATAGATGATGGTGTCCGGCGGATCGACGAAACGCTTACATTCATACAAGAGTTTGCAAAGGGAGACCTCGACTTGATCGCGACTTTTGATCTTGCCGAGGTTGTCAGGAAGACTTGCAGGCTCCTCTCCGCACAAGCAAAGACACAGGGAATAACGTTAAGCACCAGCGTCCCGGCTTCGCAGATGGTGACGACGAACAAGAATATGGTTGAACGCGTCCTAGTCAACATTCTGAAGAACGGGCTCGAAGCCATTGAGCAGATACACGACTACGGCGAGGGCGAGATACTTGTGAGACTTGTTCGAGAGGTAACCGAGCACGTGGTTACCGTGACAGACAACGGAGGTGGGATACCCAAGGAACTGCAGCCAAGGATTTTTACGACCTTCGCGACGAAGAAGACTGGCGGACGCGGATACGGGCTATCGCATTCGCAGACGATTATCAAGGCCCACGGTGGTAAGATTACATTCGAAACGGAAGAGGGCACGGGCACGACCTTCGCCGTCCACCTCCGCGATGTCAACGGGTGACTAATGCCGGCCAGTATCCTTTTAATAGATGATGAAGAAGATGTTCTCAACGGTTGGGCTAAGGCCCTGCGACCGACCGGTCATAAACTTCTGCTCGCGCGAACGGCAAAGGCAGCAATTGAGATTGCAGTTGATGAGCCGGTTGACATCGTTGTTGTTGATTTTATTCTTGGGCCGGATACGGGCGTCGAAGTTCTAAATGCGATCAGGAAGAAACGTCCACTGGTTAAGTCGATTTTGATATCCGCTCAGATCGATCGGAACTTGAGCGAGGAGTCGGTTAGAGGATTGATTAAGGATAAGGTGGAGGTAGACCTGTACCTTCACAAGCCCGTGCGCAACAAGGAACTGCGAGAAGCCGTCGCCCACTTGCTAGCTAACAAAGAAATAGATTGGCGGGATTGGGCGAAGAAAGTGCAGGAAGCGAGAGAATCTAAACCAGAAGATGCCGCCGACGCGGCTGGCCGTCTGAAACAGCACCTCAAGAAAAACGGTTAATTTCCTTGCGCGCCTACTTCTTTGACACATCGGCTCTGGTTCCCCGCTACTTTTCGGGACGATTCACACGTCGGATAAATCGTATTCTCGCCACGAAGAACTCTCAGTTCTTTATATGTGAGCTGTCGATTATTGAGATGTCGAGCGCACTTGCAAAGGTCTACCGAAAGCATGAGCTGAGCGTGGCCGACTTTCATAAGATGCGTGCCATGTTTGAGAACGATATTGGGCGTGGGTTATTAAGGGTCCTAAAGATTAATCAAAAGGACTTGCTGAATGCCAGAGACCTCTTGGAAGACGCTGCCGTCCTGAACGGAAGAGACTTTCATAGTGCCGATTCCATGATTGCCGCCTGCTGCCGCGGTCTTGCTCACAATCTCGGTCGGCGCGTCATCTTTTACACTAGGGATTGGTGTCAGTATTCAAGTGTGTTTGCCGTCCGAGCATACCGTGCCGTACTTAAGCTCCGATACCTCGGAAAAGGGAAAGGCGGCGTACCCGCACGCACTGGTTGACGCCCAGTGGAAGGCGAGTAGTCTGGTCGTTAAGCTTCTCTGTCCATCACGTCTTCGGTGCTGTATTCTAGCGCCGTGTCGGCCTGCGTTGCGGGATCGCCCTTTTCTTCCCGATCGATTTTTGTTCGTCACGGTGCGCTTGCTCAAGCGGCGCAGCGAATTGCGAGACGCCGATTTCCACTTCCTGGCGCCGGCGTTCCGCGCGTGGCGCACACGTCGCGTTTCTTGCGATATGGGTGCGCCAGACCAACCTCTCACCCTCGGCCTTCAGAGCCTGCCCCATTCGCTGCGCTCAGGGCAAGCTCTGAGCGGGGCGAAGGGTCCTCACTTGTGTTGCTTCCTCTTGTTTCAGCCGCTCGGCCAGCAGGTAGCGCAGGGCCCGCCCTCCGGCCCTGCGGCTATTCCAGCGGCGCGGGTGGGGGCCGCGTCGCAAACAAGGGAATCCGAATTTCCTTTGCCCGCGTCCGAAACACCGTTCCGCAAACATCTTGGCCGCACCGTCAAAACCACGGCGCGGTGGAAAAGCCGCAAGGCTGGAGAGCGAGCCTTGCGCTACATTTTCTCTTGCGTGCCTCCCAATGCTATGAGGCCCCCGTGCTTCTCTCGCCCGCTTCCGCAAGTTTCTGCCTGAGGGGAGGATTTTTTGCTTGACAGAGTTAACCTGTGAGTTATAATACCGTGAGTACCTAGCGCCCCGGCTCGGTAGGAGCTACTCGGGAAATAGCCTTCCCCCTGCCATCCACGAAGTGGGCAGTAGGCAGAAGGCAGAAAGCAGTAGGCAGAACGCTGACTCCTTACTCCTGACTTCTAGCTCCTGACTGCTGGCTGCTGAACGCTGAAGGCTGATTGTTGAACGCCAAGCCCGCGAGCATGAGAATTGCGAAAGTGTCCTGCTCCTCCATTATGTTGATGATAATAAAGGCACTTAGCGATATTCATCATGTCTTTGCAAAATCAGCAAGTCAATGAAAGTAAACCAGTTAAGCACATTGCGTTGCGGTAGAGCTAAAAAAATGCGGGGGGCAAAAATGAAGGTAAGTTCCATTATGTTGTTGAAAACACATGTAGTAAAAATGTCAGTTTGTTGGTCCTCCACTATGTTCATGAAAATACGCGAGTTATAGTTGCCTCTCCATTATGTTGATGATAATAAAGGTTGTTATCAACTATTCTTGATTGCAGAAGGAAGCGACTGGGGCGGGCAGAGGGCAGTAGGCAGTAGGTAGAAGGCGGCGAGCGCTGCTCGCTGCGGCGGCGACGCGGGCAGAACTTCGTGGCGAGGGCGGGCGACAACCGAGATGAAGGTTGGCACATGAAGTGCGGTAGATTTGTCTCTGCCGCGCACACTGTGGGCGGACCACCACCCTTTTCGGTAAATGGTGCAGGAGGACTCGCAAATGGGCAGAATCGGACGCCGTGAAATGTTGCGGAATTCGCTGGGGATTTCTGGTGCTCTGCTGGGAGGTGTCAGCTATGAGCATAGGGCCCTGATGGCTCGACTGGCTGACACCTCAGCGCCCGCCAAGCCGGAGGAACCCGTCAAGAGCCTGCAACGGGGAAAGCTTGGCAAATATGAGGTCTCGCGGCTCATTATCGGCGGCGACCCGATCTCGGGCATTGCCCATGCTGGCGAACTTGTCTATCAAGCGGATTTCATGCTGCAATACTTCAACACCGACAAGATCCTGGAAACTCTGGCGCGGGCGGAGCAAAACGGTATCAACACCCTGCTGATGCGGGCTGATGACCGCATCATCAAGCATGTCACAATTCACAACAAGGAGCGCGGCGGGAAGCTCCAGTGGATTGCTACCTCCGCCCCCGAGCAGGGTGACCCTGTGGAAAACTCCAAGCGCGCCCGCGACAACGGCGCTATTGCCATGTATCTTCATGGTGGGGTTGCTGATAGCCTCGTTAAGGCGGGCAAGGTGGAAGAGATCGGTCAGATCGTGGAAGGTTTCAAGAAGACGGGAATCCTGGCTGGCATTGGCGCCCACTTGTTGGATACCGCGCGCGCTTGTACGCAGGCCAGGCTCGATCCGGACTTCTTCATGATGACGATCAACCGGGTGAATTACTACTGCAGCGAAGCGGCCGAAGTTGGCATCTTCATGAGGTCGATCAAGAAGCCCTGGATTGCCTTTAAGGTCTTGGGGGCGGGGAGAGTGAAACCCCAGGAAGGGTTCCAACTCGCTTTCAAGAGTGGAGCCGATTTTCTGGCCGTCGGAATGTTCGACTGGCAGGTGCGGGACAATGTCTCGACGGTTCAGGAAATGCTCGCGAAAGGGATCGAGCGAGACCGCTCCTGGGCATAGGGTTACCGCGCCGAAGCCCACTCAATAAGCAGCTTCAAGCGGGAGTGTCCGGCGGGTCTTTTCTCCAGCCTCTCGCGGGCGCCCATCCAAACCCCGCTGGAATTGAGGGGCGTGGAAAGTCTCAGGGAAGAGCGCGCCATCTGACCAAAGCATTTCCTGATAGTGACAGTTTGTCTGCTCTTCAATATCTTCTCCCCCATTTGGATGGTCTCTCGTTTGCACAGCCTTCTCCCTTATGGGCCATAGTGCGAGGTTCAGCCGGCGGAAATTCATGCAGATGGCCGTGGTCGCCACGGCGGCAGGGCCCATGGTGTCGTGTATTGGCACCAGCAACCCCTGGCGCTGTCTGAGTGAGGACGAAGCCCGCACGCTCGAAGCCCTTGCGGACCGGATAATCCCCGCCGACCAGGACCCCGGGGCACTCTGGGCTGGAGCGGTCAATTTCATCGACCGGCAACTGGTGGGCCCGTACCGGAAACTTCAGAAAACCTACCGCCTGGGCCTCACGGGCACCCACGAGACAAGTGTTGCGATGTTCGGCAAGCGCTTTACGGCGCTTACGCCGGAGCAGCGGGACGAAGTGCTGCGCGCGCTCGAGAAAGATCAGGCGCCGGGTGAAACCTGGAAGCAGACCTCCGCGAAGCAATTCTTCGACCTGGTGGTGAGCCACACCATGCAGGGGTTTTACGGGGATCCGCGGCACGGCGGAAATCGCGAGCGGGCAAGCTGGAAGATGCTGCGCCTGCCCTTTCCTCCTGTGCGCGGGCGGCAGGCGTACGATCTGACGAAGACGTCGTAGCACACGGGTCATGGCGGCGTGCCCACCGGCACGCAACGGGAACCTGGGTTGGAGCGAATGGCACTGGCGCGAGTGAACGCGGTGATTGTGGGAGCAGGGGCCGGCGGAGGCATTGTCGCCTCCCAACTTGCCGAAGCGGGCCTGACGGTGGTGCTGCTCGAGCGCGGCAAATGGTACACGGCGTTTGACTGCCGCAAAGACGACCTGCGCAACCAGCGGACCTCGGTGTTGGGCTGCGCGTTCGGGCCGGATGACGAACGCCATCGCCGCGTGGTGGTTGATCCCGACGGGAAGCAGCGCATCGTGGCGCCCAGCGACGGCGCCTACAGCAACACCGCCGCCTGCGTGGGCGGCGGCACGTTCAGCTACGGGGCCATGGCCTGGCGCTATCTGGAAAAGGACTTCCGCCTGCGCTCGACTTACGGCGCCGTGGCCGGCAGCACTCTGGATGACTGGCCCATCAGCTATCAGGACTTGGAGCTTTACTACACCAAAGCCGAATGGGAGCTGGGCGTTTCCGGCGACGACACCAACAATATTTTCAAGGGACCGCGCAGCCGGCCGCTCCCCCTGCCGCCCCTTCCCCCCAGCCGCGAGCACCTGATTCTGAAAGCCGCCGCCGAGCGGCTGAAGCTTCATCCCTTTGATATTCCCATGCTGCGCAATACGGTACCCTATAATGGCCGGCCCGCCTGCATGCGCTGCCGCTGGTGCGTGGGATTCGCTTGCGAGGTCAATGCCAGGACCGGCACGCACAACACCGTGATCCCGCGGGCGCTCGCGACCGGCAACTGCACGCTGCGCACGGAATGCGTGGCGAAGGAAGTCCTCACGAACGAGCAGGGCCGGGTGACGGGCGTCGCCTACTTCAACGAACGCGGCCGGCTGGAGGAGCAGCCCGCTGACCTCGTGGTGGTCGCTGCCTCGGCCACCGAAACGCCGCGCCTGCTGCTCAATTCCACCAGCCGCCCTTTTCCGAACGGCCTCGGCAATCGCTACGACTGGGTGGGACGCAACTTGCAGGGCCACGCCTACGCCGGCGCCTACGGGTTGATGGAAACCGACACCTACGATGATCTGGGGCCGGGCGCTTCCATCGCCATCTGCGATTACAACCACGGTAACCCGGGCCTGGTGGGCGGCGGGATGCTTTGCAACGAGTTTATCCGCCTGCCCATTCACGCCGCCATGCTCCGCCCCCCCGGCGTGCCTGCGTGGGGCGCTGTGCACAAGGCTTTCATGCGGAAGCTCTTTAATCGCTGCATGGCCGTGCACGGTCCGGTGCAGGAGATGCCGGTGTTCGAAGCGCGCCTCCAGCTCGACCCGCGGGTGGTGGACGCCTGGGGAATTCCCGTCGCGCGCCTTTCCGGGGTCAGGCACCCGCACGACCTCGAAGTAGCCAACTACATTTCCGAAAAAGCCGCAGCTTGGCTGAAGGAAGCCGGGGCCACCTCCACTTGGCCGAAACTTCCCGGCAAGGGCCTGAGTGGCGGGCAGCACCAGGCGGGAACCTGCCGCATGGGCAACGACCCCAAGGCATCGGTGGTCGACCGCTATTGCCGGGTGCATGACGTGGCGAACCTGTTTGTGGTCGATGGAAGCGTGCACGTCACGAATGGTGGATTCAACCCGGTGCTGACCATCATGGCCATCGCGTATATGGCCTCAGATCATATGGTCCAAACCTGGAAGGGAACCGGGATGCGCGGTTAATACGAAGGCGGCAGCAGAGGTTAAGAATCAACTGCACCCCGCCTCAGACTGCATCCGCAACCCTCTGCCTCGGGAGGCTGCCTCAAGATCTCAGTTGTAGCGCCGGTCGGAGCCTGCGCTGACGCAGGAAGCGACCGGCGGCTTCGAATTCTCAACAACCTCGCCGCTCATAGAGCGGCGCTACAGCCGGCGACAACGAATCACCCATGTCCACGCCACGCCCCAATTCACGCCGCCTGCGAATCCTGCTGATGGCGCTCGCGGTCGCCATTCTTGCCCTGCCGGGCTCGAGTCTCTACTACGAGTATTCCGGCGGCCAGGCCTGCGCGCGCTGCCACGAAATCTGGCAGCCCTACACGGACTGGCACACCTCGGCGCACCGCAACATCCCGTGTGGCTCGTGCCACGGCGACCTCTTCACGCTGGATGCAGGGTTTCACATCAATAACATGCGGCGGGTCGCGAACCACCTGAGCGGCGCCGTGCCGGAGCAAGTGCGGCTGAAAACGCGTGATGTTTTCCGCGTCGCGGAGCGTTGCCAAAGCTGCCACCGGCAGGAGTGGGCCGATTGGGCGTCGGGCACGCACAGCGCCACCTACACGGAGATCTTCCTTGATCCCAAGCACAATCATCAGCGCCTGCTGATGGACGATTGCCTGCGCTGCCATGGCATGCACTATGACGGCGGCATTCGTGACCTGGTGACGCCGGTCAATGCGACGGGCCCGTGGAAGCTGCGCGACCCGGCGCTTGCAAACCGTCCCGCCATTGTCTGCTTAACCTGCCACCAGATGCATCGCCACGGCGTTCCCCTGGCGCGCCCGGCCGCGAAGCCCGCCACGTCCAGGAACCAGGATGTGAACACAGCTTCGCTGGCGCTGTTCGACCGCAGAGATTTGGACTCGGTCGCCGTGGCCAGTCTTTCCTTGCCCGAGATGCGCGAAGGGGAACGAGTGGTGAAGATCAGCCACGATTCGCGCCAGGCGCTTTGTTACCAGTGCCACGCGCCACTCGCCACCCGCCAGGTGCGCTCGGCCGACGACCGCACTCCGACCGGCGTTCACGAAGGCCTCAGTTGCTTTGCCTGCCACGAGAAGCACGGCGAGCGCACCCGCGCCTCATGCTCGACTTGCCATCCTCGCCTCTCCAACTGCGGTCTGGACGTGGAGACAATGGATACCACGTTCAAGTCCACCCAGAGCCCGCACAACATCCATTTCGTGAAGTGCCTCGACTGCCACACCAAAGGCATCCCCAAAAAACGCCGCCCCGACGCTCCCGCCAGCCTCACTTCCGCGGCGCGGTAGTTCCCGGCCTGCAAACGTAGTGGCCGCCTTCACAGGCTGCAGAGAAACTCGCCAAGGCTGTCATCCTGAGGAGCCGCAGGCGGTCCTGAGCACAGCGAAGGAAGGACCTCTGCATTTGCCTGATTCCAAAAATGCAGAGGTTCTTCGCTCCGCTCAGAATGACAGCAGTGAAGCGTTCTTCCGCAGCCTGTTCGGGCTGGCATTCGTTCAAGGAAGAGTGGAACTGCCGAATCTCCCTACTTCTCGACGGTCTTGCTGGACATCTCGATATACGGGAAGCACTCGGGGATGTGCGTGTCGTACACAGCGTGGCGACTCATGACCCACGCTGGGTGTGGGTTCAGTTCCACGCCGCCCGGTTTGAGGGATTCGAAACGGCCGAAGAAGATTCTCCAGACGTCTCCGTCGTGTGGAGGCAGGGGGCGCCCCGCGGCCAGATCCTTCAGGCCTTTCCAGGGGAAAGCCAGTTCCACAGTCCAGCCTTTGTCGGCTGCGGAGCTGTCGTTAATCGTGCCATCCACGTGGACGGCATGACGCAGGCCTGGAACACCCCAGTCGAGGAACGCCCAGCGGAGCCCGCGCGGGTGAGTTCCACTCCAGAAAGACTTGTCCGTCCGATCGTAGTCACCGCCGAAGGTTAGGGCCTGGTGCTTCATCACGTCGAACTCCGGTGCGTCGAACGCGCCACCCTTTTTGTAAGCGTCTCGCCAGATGAAGAAGACCTGGTAGGTCGTACCCAGCGCATTGATCTCAAATTCCGAGTAGGCGTCGCCACCGTCGATGAAGACCTCGGCGTCACTCTCGAGAAAAATCAGCGAACCGGTCCGGGCTTGGTGAGCTTCCACGTATGGCTCTTCCAGCCAAAGGCCGACGTAAAGGTTTTCGTCGTCCCACAACACGGCTGCGCGCGTGTCGTAAAACCCCGGTGCGCCCGTGACCATGTCCACAAAGCGCGGAGACTTCTCGGCCATCTGCCAGGAAGGCTCATCCAGCCGCCCATCAATGGTGATCGGCCCCGCCGCCCGGCGCGCCACGTAGTGGGCAATGTCCGGCGCGGAGCATCCATAACTGCCTGTGCCCGCCTGCAGCAGGTCGCGCCCGCCGTTCGCGGGCTGCCCGGCGCCAGCCTCATAGGCGGTCGAAACCAGTGCCACCAGGATCAGGAGCATCTTCCCAAGGATTTTCATGGCAGGACTCCTCCGCGCAGTTGCGCCCTTTCGGAAAAGTTCGAGACGAGCGGAGGCCTCTTAAACGCTCTGCACCCCGCCCGTTGACTGGCGTGGATTGTATCGGAACCTGATTTGCCTTACAACACGCGGCCCTGGGATGACGTACAATCACCGCACAGCTCCCAGGCGGCCCGTCCGCCCCGACACGTGACTCGAAGTCCCCAACCTGTCAGAGGCCTTGCATCCGCGCTCGAATCTCGCTTAAATAGAGTCCTCGGACGCTCCGCTCCCCGACGGAACTTTTCTCGCTTGGAAGGAGCCCTACCCTACTGCGGAGGATTACGGCCATGACTACGAATCCTAAGATCTCCCGCCGCCGGTTCATGCAGGCTGCCGGCGCGGCTTCGGCGGGCCTGGCTCTGGGACCCTACTGGGGGTTCGGCAAAACCACCGTCACCAAGCCCCTACGGCGCGACATGGGGCGGCTGCATTTTGAGGCAACCACGCTCGGCCTGGGTGGACAAGCTTCGCTGCAATGGACGCCTGCAGGCGTCGATCCGGTCAAAATCATTTTGAAGGCCTTCGATGTGGGTATCAACTACTTTGATACCTCGAACGCGTACGGCCCCAGTCAGGCAAATTATGGGAAAGCCTTTCGGGAGCTCCATTTGATCCCCGGCGAGGCGGGATATGACGAACGCCGCCGCGAGATCTTCCTGACCAGCAAGACGATGCTGCGTTGGGCAAAGGGGAGCTGGACGAAAGAAGGCTTGAGAAGCTTCAGCAACGGCGCGCCAGCTTCTCACGCCGTAGATGACCTGAAACGCACCCTGACGCAAATCTTCGGTGACGGAAGCGGGTCCTATCCGTCCGGTTCATATCTGGATATGATTCTTATCCATAATGTGACCACTATGGCGGAAGTCGAGGCGGTCTACGAGGGTTTGGACAAGCCGGACCCTGGCGCCGAAAACATCGGGGCGCTGGCGGCGCTGCTGGATTATCGCGATGGCACTAATCGCACGGGACTCAATCCCCAAGAGGAAAAGCTGATTCGCCACGTGGGATTTTCCGGCCATCACTCTCCCCCGGTGATGCTCGAAATGATTCAACGGGACGAGCGCAACATTCTCGATGGCATGCTGGTGGCCATCAACGCCAACGACCGGCTGAACTTCAACATGCAGTACAACATCATTCCGGTCGCGGTGGCCAAAGGCATGGGCCTGATCGCCATGAAGGTGTTTGCGGATGGCGCCATGTATACGAAGGAAGCCAACTGGTCGCGCATGCCCGAACACGTCGTCCGCACCGTAGGCAGCGACTCGCTGCCCAGCCGGCGGTTAGTGGAATACACGTTGTCGACGCCCGGCATTGGTACGCTCATCATCGGTACGGGGCAAATCTCCGAAGATCCCAAGGCTTGCCAACTGCAGCAGAATCTCTCCGCGGCGCAAATCGCGCCGCAGGGGCTCAGCGCCTCCGACCGGCTGGCCATCGAAAAAATGGCCGGCGCGGCGAAGGATGGCAAGACGAACTATTTCCAACTTCCCAAGCAGGAACTGACGCCTCCCCGGGAAGCCTCGGCAGAGCAGGGAATGGGCGAGGGGAAACGCGTGGTCAGCCTGAAGTGGCAGACGGCCTTTGCCGGCGACGAACCGATCTCACACTATGAGATCTGGCGGGATCACCAGAAGCTCGATCAGGTGGCGCACCAGCCGCAGACCAGCAAGAAGCCGTTCGAGTTTGCCGATGCCGTCCGCGACACGGCTGCTCACACTTATCAAATTGCCACCGTCGACGCGAAGTCGCGCATGGCCCTGACAGGAGAACTCCAACTCCCGGCAGTTGCTTAGCAGACGGGTGGCGGAGATATCGACGCGCGGTCTCTCCGCCACCTGCCGTTATTTTCTGCCCGTTTCTGGTTCTTGCCAATACAACCTTCCTTCCAGATCCTTAACCAGGCGCCGGTCGGAGCCTGCGCTGACGCAGGAAGCGACGGGCAGCTTCGAATTCTCAGCAACTTCGCCGCTCATAGAGCGGCGCTACAGCGGGCGACGCCGAGTTTTGAGACAGCCTCCCGCTTCTCCGAGGTCTGCGGCTTCCGCACTACGGCGCCCGGGGTTACGTCAGCGCCTCGATCATCCGCTGCAGGGCCACCATCCCGGGATCATCTTTTCCAATACTCTTGTCGCCAAAAATCCGGGCGCGGCCCTGGCGTGCGGGCTGGCCACGGAACCGCTCCAGGCACTCGGCCATGGCGCGGTCAGCCGCTGCGAGGAGCGCGGCAGGGTCATCGAGTCCTTGCGTAGCGGCGCGGACAGCCTCCAAAGCGTCGAGCACCGTTTTCTCCCCGAGCTGCCCACCGCTGCGCTGCGCCATCGCCGCCAGGGCATCGCCCAGCAACGAGGAGACCTCCGACCACGGAACCTCCGTCCGGCCTTTCGTGGCCTTGGCTACGCGCATGAGCCCCGTAGCCAGCAGCGTGCCGTAGGTGGAGCCGGATAGCTTCGTGAAAGCCTGCGCACATTTCACGAGCGCCATACCCAGGTCGGCGGGCAAGCCGGGCAATTCCGCCAGCACCGCCCGCCCCCCTCGCACCATGGTTACGCCCAAGTCGCCGTCGCCGAGCTGGGCGTCAAGCACGTTCAACTCGTCCGCGCAGGCTTCCAGCTTCGCGGCCACACGCTGGAGGGCTTCGCGCCAGACGGCAGTGGTGAGCCCCGGGGACATTTCAAATCCTCAGAAAAGGGCAATCGCACGGAGCTTTGAGCAGGGCTTCCAGCTCCGCATCGAGCCGGCAGAAAGTCAGCGACATCCCGGCCATTTCCATGGATGTCGCATAGCGGCCCACCAGCGGCATGACGATCTCCACACCCAAGCCCGCGAGTTTGCGTGCCACGCAGCGGTAAACGATGTAAAGCTCTTCCGGGGGCGTCGCGCCCAGGCTGTTAACCAATATGGAAACCCGGTCCCGGCGTTGGAGCGGCAGGTCAGCCAGCAGGTAAGCCAGCATTTCCTCCGCGATGGCATCGGCAGGTTTCAAGGGCCCGCGGCGCACTCCCGGCTCGCCGTGAATGCCCATGCCGATTTCCATTTCTGACTCGCTGATGGTGAAAGTCGGCCGTCCCACGGCGGGGACCGTGCAGGGTGTGAGAGCGACGCCTACGGACCGGCAGGCATCCACGGCTTTCTGGGCGCTGGCGGTCACCTCCTCGAGCGTGGCGAACTGGGCCGCCTTGGCTCCGGCAAGCTTGTAAGCGTACACCAGCCCCGCGACGCCCCGGCGCTTGGCGCGTTCGGCGAGCGGGGCGCTGGCCACGTCGTCCGCCACGCGCACCGCGGTGGTGCGGATGTCTTCCATTTCCACCATCTCCCTGGCCATATCAAAGTTCATGTTGTCGCCGCCGTAGTTGCCGTACAGGCACAGCACTCCGGCGCCGCCGTGCGCGGCGCGGATGGCTTCCGCCACCTGGTCCACCGCGGGCGAGGAGAACACGTCGCCGATCGCACAGGCATCCAGCAATCCCTTGCCGACGTAGCCTGTAAAGACCGGCAGGTGCCCGGACCCGCCCCCGGAGACGATTCCGACCTTCCCTCTTACGGGGGCGTCCGCGCGCACGATGACCCGGCCCGCCGGCCCGGTTTGTTTGTAATACTGGGGATGAGCCAGACACAGCCCTTCCAGCATCTCGTCGACATAGGCAAAAGGCTCATTGAGGATCTTCTTCATCGGCTCCTCCGCACGCAGGCTCTTGTCTTTCGGTCCTTCTGCGAGAACGACTCACGGGCAAAACTGGCAGGGCTTTCCGCTTGGAAGGCCCGCCAGCGGGGGGAGTATACACCCGCAAACGGCGGGCGTGGATGAGGTTCCGCTCGGGGGGCAGCGTCCGCCCCTACCGTTCGCAGGGTTCACCGTGAGACGCGGCTGACGGGCTGCAAGTGGTGGCTAGGCGTCGAGGTCTTCATCCACAGTGATTTTCAGGGCGCGGAGGAATTGCGTGTCTTGCGAAGTCAGGCGGAATTCGGGGTCGGGGTGCCCATCGGCGCTCAGTTTCTGGTGATGCACCACGTTAACCTCGCCGCGCTTGTTGAAGCCAATGGTGACTTCCAGCACCAAGAAGAGGTCATACCCGGCGCTGCGAATGCGCGACATCACCTCGGCGATTTTTTCGGAATCGGAGAGGCATTCGTTGATGGCGTCGCCTAATTCTTTGATCAGGCGTTTGAAATTCTCGTCGAGCTCCAAGGTTCACCCGGCCGTTCGAGGCCCGCCCACGAATATCATTCTAGGGTTGGCCGCGAAAGGCTGTCAAGGTGGAACCCGCCGGGGTAGTGGGTCACTTTGGTTTTTTGTAGCGGCGGTCGGAGCCTGCGCTGACGCAGAAAGCGACCGCCGGCTTTTGATTCAATAGATTCCGGCGCTCCCCGCAGGGCGCGGGGCAGGCGCCGAGCGCCGCTACAGCAAACTGACCCACTACCAAAATTTGACTGCGCTGGCGTTTGTCCTTACGATAACCTACCAGAGGGTGGAATGCGCCCGGCGGGGGGCGAGGGCGGGCAAAGGTCTCTGGAGATGAAGGGCGGGCGACCATTCGGCTTCGAAAGGTCATGCATGAATTGCCTCAACGGCGAGGCAAGCGCTGCTCGATCCAGCCCCTAGCGCACAGGATGGCCCCTGGTCATCCGGCACCTTCGCGGTGCAGGAAAGGAAGGCTTTGAGTCGACTCGGCAATCTTCTTAAACATTGGTTTCTCAACGCGCAGCGGTTGTTCCACATGCTCGTCGGGCTGGCCTTTATGTTCTTGACCGTGGCCGGCGCGGCGGTGGCTTTTTCGGAATGGGAGTTCTACCGGAAGGCTCCGGACGTGGGTCTGCTCCGCTTCAGCCTGGTGGGAGGATTCACCATACTGCTGGCCATCTTCTGCCTTTACTCTTTTGCAAAAGCCCGAAACGTGCACTGACATGGCGCCCGGGCAGGCAGGGTTGGGGTTCTTCCCCGCCATGGCGGCTGGGCCTTTTCATATCCCAGGACGTCTCGGCGGCAGGCCGTCGAGGTCGCTTGCGATGGCTTCAGAGGACGGCAAGGAACTGAAACCGAAATTCACGACCGACTCGGGTCTGGAGCTCAAGAGGTTCTACACGCCCGGGGACCAGGCCGACTGGGCCTACGAGCACGAGCTGGGCTATCCCGGCGAGTATCCTTACACGCGCGGGGTCTACCCCACGCTTTACCGCAGCCGCCTCTGGACCATGCGCCAATATGCGGGCTTCGGCGCGGCGCGGGAATCAAACGCGCGCTACCGATATCTACTTTCGCAAGGGCAGACGGGCCTCTCCGTGGCGCTCGATCTCCCCACCCAGATCGGGCTCGACTCCGACCATCCCCTGGCGCACGGCGAGGTGGGGCGTGTGGGGGTGGCTATCGATTCGCTCGAAGACATGGAAATGCTCCTGGAGGGAATCCCTCTGGAGCGCGTCTCGACGTCGATGACCATCAATGCCACCGCCGCGATCTTGCTGGCGCTGTACCTGGCCGTGGCGGAAAAGCAGGGCGTTGAACCGCGGCGGCTTTCCGGAACCGTGCAGAACGACATTTTGAAGGAGCACATCGCGCGCGGCACTTACATTTATCCCCTTGCCCCCGCGCTGCGCCTGGTGATGGACATTTTCGAATTCTGCCGCGAGCGCGCTCCCGAATGGAACACGATATCCATCAGCGGCTACCACATTCGCGAGGCGGGTTCAACCGCCGTGCAGGAAATAGCTTTCACGCTGGGTGACGCCATCGCCTACGTGGACAACGCGCGCGCCCGTGGCTTGGCCGTGGACGACTTTGCGCCCCGTCTCTCCTTCTTCTTGAACGCGCACAACGATCTGCTGGAGGAAGTCGCCAAGTTTCGCGCCGCGCGGCGGCTGTGGGCGCGCCTCATGCGCGAGCGCTTCCAAGCGCAGGACCCACGCTCCTGGATGTTCCGCTTCCACACGCAAACGGCGGGTTCGACGCTCACCGCGCAACAGCCCAACGTGAACCTGGCGCGCGTGACGCTCGAGGCGCTGGCAGCCGTGCTGGGGGGAACCCAATCCTTACATACGAACTCACGCGACGAAGCACTGGCTCTGCCCACCGAGGCTTCTGCGCTTCTGGCTTTGCGCACCCAGCAGATCCTGGCCGAGGAGAGCGGCGTGGCCAATACGATCGACCCGCTGGCGGGGTCGTACGTCATCGAGAAGCTGACGAACGAGATCGAAGGCCAAGCCGGGGAATACTTGCGCAAGATCGACGCCATGGGGGGCATGGTGCGCGCCATCGAGTCGGGCTACGTGCAACACGAAATTCAGCAGTCCGCCTATGAATACCAAAAATCCATCGAAGCCGGCGAGCGCGTGGTAGTGGGCGTGAACCAATACGTGGATGAAACCGTCGCCTCCCCGCCCCTGCTGCGCATCGACCCGGAAATCGAGCGCACCCAGGTGGAGCGCCTGGCCAAGCTGCGGGCCCGCCGCGACGCCGCGCGCGTGGAAGCGACGCTCCGTGCCGTCGAAGAGACCGCACGCACCGATCGCAACCTGCTGCCGCCTATCCTCGACGCCGTCAGGGCCTACGCCACCGTGGGGGAGATCTCCGATGCCCTGCGTCGAGTCTTCGGCGAGTATCAGGAGTCGGTGGTGGTTTGATACCACGCCCCTCATCTGTTATGGTTCCCCTATGGCGAAATGCAAGGTACTGGCGTTCCTGCTGTGCGAGAATGCGACTAGAGGCCACGATGGGAAGGTAATCCTGCATGGTCTGTTCGACCGGATCATCGCACCGCGGACTCCCAGGGATGATAAGCTCTTCTTCGTTTATTATAAGATTGTTGTTAGAGAGCCATGCGCAATTAGATTGAGGGTTTTTGACCTCGACCGGTCCAATAGCGAAATCCCTGGGAATTGGCGCGATTCATTCTCGCAGCTTGGTCCTGTCCAATCAATTTGGGCGCTCACTACAAGTTTATTCAAGCGGCCTGGAAACTATGCGCTCGAATTGCGACAGGAGATAGAGGGTTCCGAACCGCTCTCGTTAGTGAGTACGCTTTTGGTCGTCGATGAGGGGGGCAATTGATTCCTATGGGTACTGCATTTGTGATGGTCGAAACTGACTGGGGTAGGACTCCTGAGGAGGCGGTCGCCGAGGCGCGACAACTCGACGCCCGGTTGGAGGTTAACAACCCTCTCGCGGGGAACCGCGACTTCTTTTCGGGGAAATCGCTGGCCGAATTGGCCCGTGAGCAGGGCGTCGGCCCCGTCGAGGACATCAGCGTCTTTGCCGGGGGCATCCCTGAAGACGAGGATGTGGATGAGATGATTAACGAGATATACCGGCTCCGGGAGCCCTAAACAGCCCACGCTATGAACGAAGTCCTCCTCGACACAAACGTTTTCTCCTATCTCTTGCGCCCAGACGACACGCGAGCTAGCCTTTACCGGTCCCACGTTCGACATCGGACTGTCGTGATTTCCTTCATTACGGTTGGGGAGCTTTACTATTGGGCCGAACGGAGAAAGTGGGGACCAGCGAGGATCAAGTTCTTCGAAGAAAGAATAACAACAGCAATTATTGTCCCTTACGACGTCGAGATTTGCAGGGTTTATGCAAGGCTCAAGTCAGGGCTAAAGAACCCAACCGGCTCTCCCCGAGTTATCGGCGATAACGACCTTTGGATCGCCGCCTGCGCCGCGAGGCACGGGATTCCCCTGGTCACTCACAATCGTCGCCACTTTGAGGATATCCCGGGTTTGAACATTATGAGTGAGGCTCCCTAATTCTGGAAAAGGCTTGCGTCGGATTCCAGGCCCCGAGGCGCTCTCTGATCGCAAAGGACAATTCATGCCCACTCTAACTTTTCTCGGCGCGACCGGTACGGTAACCGGTTCGAAGTATCTGCTGGAAGCCGGTGGCGAGCGTTTGATGATCGACTGCGGGCTGTTCCAGGGCGATAAGGATCTGCGGCTGCGCAACTGGAACCCGCTGCCGGTCGCGCCCGCGAGCATACAATGGCTGGTGCTGACGCACGCCCATCTCGACCATGTCGGATACATCCCGCGCCTGGTGAAAGACGGTTTTCGAGGACAGATCCTGGCGTCTTCGGCCACCGTGGATCTCGCCAAGATCGTGCTGCCGGATTCCGGACATCTACAGGAAGAAGACGCGGCCTTCGCGAACAAGAAGGGTTTCAGCAAACACGCCCCGGCCCTGCCCCTTTACACCTCTGAGGAAGCCGTCAAGTCGCTCGAATCCTTTCGCGCCGTGGAGGGGATGAACCCGCAGGAGATCTCGGCGCATTTTTCGCTGCGCTGCTTCTTCGCCGGACACATCCTGGGGGCGCGGATGCTGGAGGTGACAGTCCGGGAAAACGGCACAAGCAAGAAGCTGCTCTTTTCCGGCGACCTGGGCCGCTTCCCGCAACTGATCATTCCGGAGCCTGCCGTCCCGGAAGACGGGTTCGACTACATGCTGCTGGAATCCACCTACGGCGACCGCTTGCACCCGAAGGAAGACATTGGCGCGCGCCTGGCAGGGATTGTGGAGGATACGGCCAGCCACGGTGGGACGGTGGTCATTCCCTCCTTCGCCGTGGGGCGCACGCAAGAACTGCTCTTCCTGTTTCGCGAATTGATCGAAGAGAAGAAGATGCACTCGCTGCCCATCCACGTGGACAGCCCTATGGCGATCGATGTCACGCACCTTTACGAGAAGCACGCCGAGGATCACTCCCTGGAACTGGAGACGCTGGAAGCGCAGGGAATCAAGCCCTTCTCGCCGCCCAATCTGCACTTCGACAAGACCGTGGACGATTCAAAGCAGCTCAACGACGCGCACTACCCGATGGTCATCATCTCGGCGAGCGGCATGGCGACGGGCGGGCGCGTGCTTCATCACCTGGAACGCTGCCTGCCCGATCATCGCAACACGATACTGTTTGTGGGTTTTCAGGCGGCGGGAACGCGCGGGAAGGCGATTCAATCCGACGCTGAGGCCGTGAAGATGTACGGGCACGACGTGCAGGTGCGCGCGCGCATCGAGACCATTGAGAACCTGAGCGCCCACGCGGATTACGGGGAAATCCTTGCCTGGCTCGGACGGTTCCCGCAGCCGCCCGGGAAGACCTTCATCGTCCACGGCGAACCCAAGGCGAGCGAAGCGCTGCACCAGCGGATTGCCCAACAACTCCGCTGGGACGCCACCGTACCGGCTTACCTACAACAAGTGACGTTGTGAACCGCCCGAACGGAATTGGAGGGGCGGGGCCGCACACTCCGCGGAAAAACTCGTAGATCCTGTCATTCTGAGCGAAGCGAAGAACCCCCGCAGTTTGTCCTTTTCACTCACCCAGGCGAACTGCCGAGGTCCTTCGCTTCGCTCAGGATGACAGCGCCCAAGAGTTTCTCCGCAGCCTCTAAAGCCCCGCCCTTCCAATGTCTTGGTGAGAAATTCGCCCTACCCACCCGCGGCTGCGTCCGGGGCCGCGTCGACAGGTGCAAGGCCTAGTTGACTTGCGATATTGCGCATAGCGGCAATACAGAAAGTAATATGTTCATCCAGGGGGACACCCAGCTCTTCCGCGCCTTTGGTGATGTCCTCGCGGCTGACGGAGCGGGCGAAAGCTTTGTCTTTCATCCGCTTTCTCACGGACTTCACCTCCAGGCTGGCGATCCGGTCGGGACGCACCAGGGAGCAGGCGGTGATGAAGCCGGCCAGCTCATCGCAGGCAAACAGCGCCCTGGCCAGCAGCGTGTCGCGCGGCACTCCGGTGTAATCCGCGTGGCCGAGAATGGCCCGGCGAACCTCTTCCGTAACACCTTTTTCCTTCAGAATCTCGCTGCCCTTCAGGGGATGGTCCGGCGCGTTCGGATACATCTCGTAATCGAAGTCGTGAATCAACCCCACCGCGCTCCACAGCTCTTCGTCTTCACCAAACTTGCGGGCATAAGCCCGCAGGCAGGCTTCCACGGCCAGCGCGTGCTTGCGCAGGTTCTCATTCTTCGTGTGCTCGCAAAGTGTTTCCCACGCCGCTAGACGGTCCATGCTTCGCCCTCCTTCTTGACAGGGCGTCGATTATACGCCGCGCAGAGCACGGTTCCCAGGTCGGATCGTGGTGGTAGGGGAAGAGGTGAGGGGAGTCAGGGCGGATCGGTAGTATCTCAGTTTGAATTTTATGGGCCCCTAATTCTCTGGAACCGGGGGCTTTTTCGTTTTGCACCATGCCTGTCTCAGGGGAGTCTTTCGATATGATCAAATGTTCTCTGGACGAAGGCCTGTATGCTTGGTAATGCGCGCGAGCATTTTGGGGCCGATTTCCACGCCATCGTGAAACGGCCACGTGAAGTCTGGGAATCCAGGTCGGGAAAGTTGAATGTGCGAGCCGCGTTTGGTCCTCTTAATGCGCCAGCCAATTCTCAATAGGGCATTCAGAACTTTCGGGCTCGGGTTGAGGGCCAGTCGCTCACAGGCAGGCAATTGAGATGTTGAGGTCCCTACAGCCAACATTCTTCTTTTCTTCTAGCTGGTCAGCAAGTACCCGCAAGGCGAGAGCCTTGACTGCTTGTGCCGCTTCGCCCCGCGTAGAACCATAGGCCATTACGCCCGGAAGCACTGGTATTTCAGCGATCCAGCGGCCATCGGTTTCTTGCTCGAACTCAATCATCAACTTGCGCGGCACGGGCACTCCCCCTTGGCTCCGTTCCTTGTATCGGCGACCAACTGGTCCTACTTTACTCATTCTTGGATGAGCTCTATTTTCGCTGCTCATTGCACTACGAGTTAGCCTCGTCAATGTATTTTCCGACGCCACTTCATTAGGACATATAGTCACATATACAAAACCTGAGATTACTCCCTCTATCTTAGATGCGCGTTCGACCGTGGCAATTAAGGTCCATTCGCTGACATAGGCTGGACTGAGGAATATCTTCTAAGATTGAAACTGGTCAAGTAGCCTTGACCGGGTTCCAATTTCCAATCGACTGAAACCCAAGCTGAGACACTACCGGTAGGATTGGCTCTCCCCGCCGGGGCGGCGAGTGGTTTCACAAAAACGGACAAAACCACGGCGAGGGGGAGCGCTCGCCGTGGCTACGCAACGTGTATCCGGGCCCGGCGTTAGTTTCCGCTAACCCAGACTTCGGCCGAGCAGGAGACGTTGGCCAGGGTCTCGCCGCTACCGCCGCTGGCCACGGAGAACTGGAGCAAGTCTCCCGTGGAATACGCGAACGAATCGGTGCTATCGGAGCAGCCGGTTCCGGTCCCCAGGGTGCAAGAGAGGCTCTGCGAAGTCCCGTTATCATAAACGTGCACGACGCCGCTGGAGGAACCATGGCCGGCCGCCCCCGCTGCACAACGAAGATTCTTGACCGTGCCTGCGGTCGCGAGCGGCATGCCTCCCGTCAAGGTTGTCGTCAAGCTTCCGCACGCTATCTGGACTCCCCCGAAGCCTCCGAGATAATAGGCTCCGCCCGTCGAGCCCAGCGTGCCGTAGCACCACGCATTGGTAATGCTGGCCAGATGAGCGGGCAGGTCGCCGGTCGAGATAGCCGCCTGGTAGGGCACTCCGCTCGTATCGATATAGGAAACCCATTGGTGGGGAGTGGAGGCGATGGACTGAATCCCTCCCAGGGTCGAGGCGGTCGGCGCCGGGAGCATGGCGCCCGTGAGGGTGCAAAACGCCGGCGTGCCGCTGCTCGACGTACAGTTTCCGAAGACCGTGTTGGCGTTCTCGGCCGCCAAGGTCGCCGTGAGCGTGCCGGCGTTGGTCACGGGGGAGCTTGTGACCGAGAAAATGGAAGGCAGCGACAGACCCACGCTGGTGACAGTTCCCAGTGTAAGCGAGGTCACGCAGTTCGCGCCGATGCAGAAGCCGGTATCGGAGCGGACATAGCCTCCCGCCACGTCGAGCTTCTGGCCCGGACTGGCTGTACCCACGCCAAAGCTCCCATTGCGCACGAACGAAGCGGCCGTGCCGATGACGAGATTGGGATTGGGTTGTCCCCCCATCGGACCGAACTGGAATTCGCCTGGGATATTCGCCGGGTTGAAAAGAGAGGCTGAGCGGTGCTCAAAACGCACATTCTGCTGGGCTCCCGAGCTGGATTGAAATCCAAAGTCAACCATATCACCGGCGGGGTTCTGAAAGAGGGCACCATTCAGTCCACTTCGGTTCTGCAGGTGCAGATTCACCGCACCGCTGGCGTCGCCCGTTTCCCCAAGCATCAATTCGCTTCCGGCGGTAATTATCTGTGTGCCATGCAGTGACATGTTGCCGGAGCCATCATCCAAGACATTACGCGGCGTGGACAAAGCTCCTGTAGTATCGGTGGTCGGCGTGGAATACGCAGCCGACGTCTGGCCAGTGTCGTTGATCGTCGCGCGGGTCGCGGTAGCAAGCGAGTGCGCCGTGTCGCCCTTGAGGTAGTCCCAATCCCAAACTCCATCCTTTTGGGGAGGGGTGATGGTCACGTAGACACTGGTGATATTCACCTGCAGGCCGGTGCCGTGTCCCCCGGTGGTGGAGAGCGCATTGGCGGTGAGGTAGCCCGCGCCCACGGTGTTGACGCTCAAGCCGGTGACCGCCCCGCCCGAGCCGATGGTCGTAACCTTAAGTTTGCCGTTACTCGCACCAGACTGAACTACGCTGACGATGTCATTGACTTGGTAGCTGCTCCCGGCCGTTGCCACTGAAACGGGTGTCGTCAGAGTTCCCAGGGGATTGGGGCAGTTGGAAATGGTGGTGGGGGTCGAAGGCAAAGTGACTCCGCCATTCCAGTCATGGGCAACCAGCGTGTAGCTGCAACTGGTGGTGCTTGCAGGAGTCCCCTGCACGGCGACGATGGGAGCCGGCGGGGCACCCAGCGCCTGAATAACTGCGGTTCCGACGGTCACAAATCCCCCGTAGGCTGTGCCGGGGCCAAGAATCAAAGGAGCGTGTCCGTTGAAGCCGGCCCGCTGCATGGCCTGCTCGTAAAGCACTTCCACCGCGACTGTTCCGCCCCGGTCGCCACGGATGCCGTAAAAGTCGTTGTACCCATTAAGGCCACCATTACCAAACAAGAGTTCGTCCTGCAATCCAAACCGCAGTGGAAACAGAGCTAAGGTGCCCTGTTGCTCTGCGCCGGGATTAAAGTAGAAGTTGCTGGAATTTCCACTATTGTCCACAACCGACACGCCAGGGAAACCGCCGGAGATGTAAGCACCATCCGCGCCGGATTCAAGCAAAACACCGGTGCCGACCGCCTCCCAATACCCACCATAGATCTGCAGGCCGCCGCCAGCATCGTCGAACCCAATCGTGTTACTCTCGATGTCAGGTCCGTAGAAGTAGTTGCCCCACCCCCCATGGTAAACTCCCCGGTAGCCCCAGTAGCTTCCGCTATAGAAGTAGTTACTATTTGCGCCCGCCAGTAACTGAACGGCGATGCCCGAGCTGTCGTTGCCACCGCGGAAATCGTTGCTATAGAACGTGTTGTAACATTCGCATGACCCGTTTGCACCACCTACGACCAAGGCCACTTCGGCCCAATCGAAAACATTCTCGACGCGGCTCGACATCGTGTGCGCGAAGTTGATCCCGACGCCGCTGGCAGATCCGCCATAGATGCCGCTCAAAACCGCAAAGTTCGCGAGATAAACGTAGGTCGCGTAAGAGCCCGCTCCACCGTAGACGAATGCCGTGTCGGAAACCCCGCTTCCTTGAATGACCGTGCAGGTGGGAGAATTGAAACACCTGCCCTGACCAATAATCTGCGTGCCGATGAAGTACTTGAACTGGGCTCCGGAAGCACGGTTAATCATCCCCTTCGGCAACAACAGGGTGACGGGGATGGTGTCCGACCCGACGACGATGCTGCTTCCCATCGTCAGGGTGCCGGTCAGTCCCCGCGCATCGACGGTCCCGCCCGCGGAGGACAACGCGCCAATTGCCGCGTTGACTTTGGCGGAGAAATCAGAGCCTGCATACAAGCTCGCATCGATCACGGTTGTCCCGTTGCCCATGCCGTAATTGCTTCCGCCCCCGCCGGTCGGAGTGGCACAGGCGGCCCCACCCGAAGTGGAAATCGTATTAACAAACTGGCCAGTCCCGCAGGTAAGGGACTTGATCCCGCCCAAGGTGGTTGACGCTGGGGTGGGGAGATCGGCCCCCACCAGCGCACGAAACGTCGGCGCCGCGGCGCTACCCGAGCTGGGTCCGGCAAAGACAACATTGCTGCTTTCCGTCGTAAAGGTCGCCGTCAGCGTCCCGGAAGTGGTCACCGGGGAGCCGGAAATGGAGAAAATGGAAGGCAACGAGAGGCCCACGCTGGTCACGGTTCCGCCGCCAGCACCACACGAACCCCAAACCGGATCTGTGCCGTTCGAAGTCACACACTGGCCGTTCGTGCCGAGCCCCAATCGCGCGTTGGCTGAAGAGTGGTAGTAAATCAGGTCGCCTTCGGTGGTGAGCGGCGAAAGAGCTTTGAAGGCGGCGGAGGCGGTGGTTTGGCCAGTCCCGCCGCCAGAAATTGCGATGTTGGGAAGGTCGGCGGCGGCGATGACGCGGAAAGCTGGAGTAGCGGCGGGTCCCGAACTGGGGCCGGCCAAAAACTTATTGGCCGTCTGCGTTAGCAGTTGCGGCGCAAGTGTGCCGCTTGCGGTGATGGGCGACCCTGAAACGGCGGTATTATAAATCACGCCGTCACCGTTCATGGCCACACTGGTGAGGGTCCCGCCGCTGGGCGCGGCCCAGTCGAACATCGTCCGGACGTCTGTAATCGAGGTTATGGAGGTCCCGTTGGTGGCAACCTGCGCAATGGGAACGTTCGTGCTGGTGAAGCCCGTGGTGTTGGAGGCCGGAGCGCAGTTGTTCGAACCATCGAGATACACGTAATTCGTCGTATTGGCCGCCAGGGTGAGCGCGCCACCCGCATAGGTCTGGACCGTGCTATTGCACACGGCTGTCCCAGGAGCCAGATTCAAGGTTAGCTGCGATCCGGCGGTCGGCCAGTAGCCCGGCCCGACCCCTTGCACGTATTTCGCGTTGACGGCATAGATCGGCTGGCCAGCCTGCGCCTGCGGCTGCTGCGCGCGGAGGGGAATAGGCAGTAAGCAGAAGGCAGTCAACAGAAGAAAAAGGTAAGTGGTGAATAGGGAATGGTGTCGCATTACGTTGTGATCCTCCTCAACGGATGACTGATGACTGACCACTGACCACTTGTTCACCATACCTGCACCTTTGCGGTAACGCCGGCATCCGACGCGACCAGATAGAGATTGACGCCGTCAACGTCTGTGGGCTGTTGCCACCAGATCGCGCCCGGACTGGTCATGCGGATGTGTGCCCCGACTGGAACTCGCCCCAGAAGGTGCGGCACGGTGAAATTGCCGGGCGCCGTTGGGGTAACCGGGATCTGGCCAAAGACAGTCGTCGCCTGGGTCACGCCCGTGACCTGGGTATCGTTGGCGACCACGATTCCAATGAACGCGTCACCGGCATTGAGGGAGGTGGGAACAGCACGATAGTAGTAGCTGTTGGGCCAATTCTCCTCCTGGTAGAACAGATAGGAGGTCGCGTTCGCAGGCGCTGCACCGGTATTGGGCCCGGAGGGTGCATAGCGCGAGCCGTTGGCATAAAGGACGCCATTCGTCAGGGCAGGATAAAGCGTGTTCGATGGGGAGAGTTGGAAGCCGGCAACCACGCCGTTCAAACCGAGGTCTCCCACCAGGGTGTCCACGACGGATGCCAGGTCGCTCATATAGGCGACGTTGGCGTCGAGTATGGACAGGTTCGCGTCCATGTCCGACTCGTATTGAGTGATTCCATGCTGCGGCTGCACAAGACCCTTGCGGGGAAGCACAGTCCGTGTTATCGCCATTGTAGAACCCCAATCCGGTGATCGAGTGATCGGGTGATCGGGAGATCAACTTCTCTTTGTTCTTCTGTTCTCCCGATCATCGGATCACCCGATCACCCGATTCTTCATTAGTCTCCCGAAACGCCGGCGGGCAGGTTTACGCTAAGCCTCTGACAGATGGCCATGACCTTCGCGGTGCCTTGGTTTTCGGCGCCGCTTTGCGACCAGTACGTCTGCATCGTCACCTTCCCGTTGGCGTCGTTTACATCAAGCTGGTAGGGACAGACGATCAGGTTGCCTTGGCCGGGATCGTTGTTGGCGAGCGCGGGTGGCGTGGCTTGTCCCGGTACATAGCCCGCCGCCGGGGAGCGCGAGGAGTAGAGAATCGGGATGAAAAGGCATTCCTGATAGCTGTAGTCATAGCCGTCAACGGGCGAAACCGGCGGCGACACGGTATCGCCCGGTCCATAGAAGCCCATGTAGATGACCTCGCAGCGCACGGCGCCAAATTTGGAGTTGTGGCTGATTTTGGCGAGCGTGTAATCCGTCAGCGGCTGGCCGCCGGCTATCGCGCTGTCCGCCAGATCGAAAAAACCGGGAATCGATGACATCAGCATTTGGGACATCGGAAAACCTCAGCTTTCAGCTATCAGCTATCAGCAGTCAGCTCTAACTGAAAGCTGAGAACTGATAGCTGACAGCTTCCTTTCAAAAAATCGTACTCAGTGCCTCCGTCGCCACACCTTGGGCAGACGGCGAGATGAAGAAATACGTCTGCTGCTGGTCCTGGGTCGCCTGAGAATAGGGTGGAATCCACGCGGCTTGGGGCGCGACCTCGTAGGGCGTCGTCGTGCTGGCGCGCCGCATGTCCAGGAGCGTGAAGCGCACCTGCGCGTTGGCATAATCGGGCGAACGCCCGATGACTTCGCAGGGCACGTTTTGCACGCCTCGGCCACCGCCAATGTAATCGGGCACTTGGGGGTGCGTCAGGGAAACCCAGTCCTTGAGCTCGGGCTGGAGCGCCGCCAGGTGCGTCACAATTTGATAAACCGGCGTGGCGAAGCCGTAGCGCCGGAAGAGTTGGTCGCCGAGCAGGAAGGCGCGGAGGGCCCCGCCGCGCGCCGTGCGCAGGCCCGTGGCTTCCACTTGGTGGTTGTAGAGGTAGCGGAAGAGGTTATAGCTCGCCTGCTGCAGCATGGTGACGGTGCGGTTGTAAGTCCGCGCGCTGGTGTTGGTCGTGTGGTCGTCCACATCGAGCCGGTACGCCAGGGCATTGACAATAGGCGCCTGCGAGACCTGCGGGATGCCCACGATGTTACGTTGCGTAAAGGCGAACCCTGCCGCCTGATTGACGGGATTCTTCATGGGTTTCAAGGTGAGCTGCCCCGCAGAGGCCACCACCATCACCAGGCCGAGCGGCTTCAGGATCTGATCTTCCAGCCAACTACGGGCTTGCTGCGGCGAGGTGATTTTGAATTCGAACCAATCGCCCGAAAACATCCCGTCGCGGAGGGCCGTTATGCCGGGCACATCGAGATACGGATTCGGATTGATCAGCGTGGCCTGGTTGCCGGTTGCCGGCTGGGGCGCGAAGTCCGCCCCGAGGCCGCCGGGCAGGTACTTCGCCCAAAAGGGGTTCACGGCCGCCCTCAGTTCGCTCGTGCCCCCTGCCTGCGCAGACAGGCTGACTTCGACGACAGGGCTCAAGGCCTGGTCCTGGCCCACGCCCAATTCGTTCTGCATAGCCGCCAGGAAGATGTCCAGTGGATTGCCGCTGATCCAACGGGGATTGTCATTGGAAACCGGAAAGGCGTTGGCCAGCCACTGCGCGCCGCTGGGCTGCCAAGTGTTCTGCTGTCCCGGCAGCCATTCATTGGGGCCTCCGTTGGCCCAGAGGAAAGCGCCTTGCGCGAAGCGTTTGAGATCGCCCGCCTTGATGATGACGCGGCCGTCGGCGTCGAATCCGACTTCGGAAATTTGCACCACGTGCATCGGCACGAAGTCTCCCAGGGCCGTGCCTGGGAAGCCCATGCTGAAGGTGGCGATCTGGCCGATAAGCTGTTCCTGCGCGGCCAGGGTGTGGAGCAAGCCGCCGGGATCGATGCAGCGGATTTCCATCTGGCCGATGGAGCTCGAGCCGTTCTTGTCGTCGATGGACTGTTCTGCTCCAGCCGGGATATACATGTACGGCAGTAACTGGGGGAGTCCCGCCACGGTGAGCAGCAAGCTCGGGTTGGTCGCAACCAACCACATCCAGGCGGTGGGCGCGAGCGCCGGCCACACTTCGAACTCGTAAGGCAGGCTGCGTGCGGCGAGCGAATAAGCCAGCAGCGAGCCGTTACCCGTTGCCTGCAGAATTGCGAATTGCCCGCTCGCCAGCGCCCCCAGCACCGCATCGAGACTGGTGCCGAGTCCAGTAAAGAAACTAGCCAGGCCCGGGATGTTGTAGAGGTCGAGGAGCATCAGGATCATGCCCCACGAAGCCTCCTGCGAAACGCTCTGCGGCGAGCCGGAATAGCCACCCGGCGAATCGTTGTAAGGCTTCATGCCGCTGAATGGCGTCGTGACTTGGTAGGTCGCATTGAAGGAGTTGGCCTGGCTTGATAGCACGACGGTCCGGTCCGTCAGCAGGAAGTTCTCGTAGGCGAATTCTGCGCACTGCAAGGCGATGTCGTCGCGCCCGTTGGCGTGAGCCAGCAACGCGGCCCAGTGGCCGGAGGCATCGAGCGCCTGACTGGTGTCCAAGATGTTTCCGGTGGCGCCCTGCGCAAAATGTCCCGGCGTCGGGCCCGCCGGCGCGATGTAAAGATTCGCCAGCAGGTTCGTCCAGATTGTCGCAGCGGCAGAGTTGACCGTGAGGGCCGTGGAATTGAGTGAACTGGCCTGGGCCGGAGTGATCTGATTGGTTTTGACAAGAAAGGTTGCGGCTGCGGAAAGCACATTGGCCGCGCGCCGGAAGGCAAACCACAAATCCACCTGGTGTTCCGTCGAGACGGCCGGCTGCAAGCCCGGAAGATACTGGTAGCCGGGATCCTGGTACCTGCCGTAGCCCAGGTAGAACAAGCCGCTCGTGAGGTCACCGGCGCTCGACTGCAAGGTGAGCAGGAAATTGATCATGCCCTGTAACTGGAAAATCGAACTGTAGTCCTGTGCGATCTGCATGTAGACGCAGTAGGCGTACACCACCCAAGCCATCGCGCCGGCGCGAATGTACGGCTGGTCAACCTGCCCGTTGTAAGTGTCGTAGCTGAAGCTCAGCGAGTTCGCGGGTTGCAAGGCGCCCAAGCTGAAGTTGTCGAAATAGAGGTCGGTCCCTGCCGCGGTGAGGGTGAGCTTGAAGCCGGTGATTGCGACCAGTGTGTCGGAGACGAGCGAAGAGATCAGCGCCGGCAGATTGACCAGCGTGGTGCGCCAGACGCCCGAGCCCGGATCGATCGGCAGAGTGATCACTGTGCCCGCGAGTGTGGCCGGGGCCGCAGCGCCACTGCTGACCTGAACATCGGTGACCAGCCCTTGCGTTGTCGCGAGGCTGATGTCGATGACGAAACCCGCCGCCGCTGCCTCCAGGTGCTCGAAGCTCATTTGAGTACTTGCCGTGTCGGGGAAGCCGCTGCCGCCATACGTGAAGACGCTGTTGGGCGAACCGGCGTGGAAATGGAGAATCTGGCCGGCACCGTAAGGCGGCTCCTGGGGTGATACGGAGTTGGCCGCCACGTTGGAGATTGTGGCGCCGCTGCCGCTTGCGGACCACCGCGCCGTCGAGCGGTCTTCGGCGTTTTCGAGCACGCTCGCGGCCATGTAGCCAGGCGAGGCGAGAAACGTGTTCAGTTGCTTAACCACTTTCATCGCGGCAGTAAGATTCCCCGCACCGCTGTAAGCAAGGATGGCCAGGGCGCAATCGTAGATGTAGCTCCGATTCTGGATGGTGGGGATATTACTCGCAGCGGGGTTCGAAACGAACAGCGGGTCGCTGATGGGAATATCGAAAGAGCGAGGCAGGTCCTGATAGGCCAGTTCGGATTCGAGCGATTCGTACAACTCGGTCCAGCCGGCGACGGGATCGTTATAGAGAATGTGCACCACGGCCGTGACGGAGGCCGGAATTACGCTCGACCCGGCCCGCGCGTGGAATCCATCGCTTTGCACGATGATGGGAATGTTGTCTTCCTCGAGGTATTCGATGTCGGTCTTGACGTAGATTTGCGCCTTGAAATCGCTCAGCTTGCCGCCGAGCTGGTTCGGTCCGGGCATTTGGCAAACGCCCAGGTTGGTGTGCGCCAGCCAACCGGGCGGGATCGCCGCCCCGTACCAGCCGCTGGCCGGCGGTGGAACGCTGGCCGGGTAGAGCGCAGCGAACAGCAGGCCGGGGTGCACACCCGCCAGGCTCCAGGTGGCGGCGTTGGGAATGGCGTTTCCGCCCGGAGCAGTGGTCTGTAAGTTGGAACTTCCCTGGTAATACCATATATCACTATGCACAAACAGGTCAACTCTGTAATAGTTGAGGGCATGAAGCAGGTTGAACACGAAGCCCGTCGCCACCCACCCGACGTTCTCGTACCCGATCGCGACCAGCTTCCAGCATTGGGTGTTGTCTCCGGTAAGAGCGCCAAGCTGCGTCGGCCAGTTGGGCGGGTTGTCCGTACTCGCCGTGACGCCATTGTAGAGCGCGATCTGGGTGTTATCATGCGAGTCAACGATCAGCGCGCCAAAAGGATAAAAAGTGTTGTGGATCCACTTGGCAATGACGCCGGGCGTCTGCGGCGGCCCCGGCGTGATCTGGTTGGCATTGGCGTTATAGAGCTGCGTGTTGGTCGACTGCTGCATGGCCGCGGTGACGACGTATCCATTCACCAGCAGGTTGCCCCAGGCAAGGGCCACACCGGATTCATTCACCGGGTAGCCATCGGGGCCAAGCTGATTGTCGGGCAAGAGGCCCGGGGGCAGCGTCGCGACAATCGATTCGATGGGCGACATGGCGAGGGGGGACTCTTGCGCGCCGCTTACGGTCAAACCCGTCAGGAAGTTGAGGAGCGAACTAAGGCCGCACTCGACGAGGCCGGAATTGGGCTCCCGGGTTATCATCATGCCCGTGGCGCCCTGCGTTAATAGCGCATTCGCGAGCCAGTTGCCCGCCGGCCCCGACTGCCGCCCGTAGAGCCAGGCGAGCGACTGATTCATCGCTTGCCAGAAGTTCCCGGGCCAGTATTGAGATACAGTGGGCATCGGTTCCTTCGGAACATTGGTGATTTGGTGATTTGTGATTTGTGATTTTCAATCACCCGATCACTCAATCGCTCAATCACCAATTCTTTCTACGTTCCCCATCCGGCAATTCCCCACAGCGTCTGGCCCCAGCCGGATTGGGAGAGTTCCAGAATCTGCGTGGGCGTGAAGCTGGCGAGGACGATTCCGAATTGCGGGATCTGCAGAACATAGAGAGCCTGTTTTTGTGGCGCGTTCAGACCTTGCTGCCAGGTTTGGTTGCCTTGAATCATAGGGACTCGGGATTCGGGATTCGGGACTCGGGTTTAGGGGCTCGGGTTTTTGCCGAATCCCTAACCCCGAATCCCGAGTCCCGCTCATGTCACCACCTGCCGAAACTTCAGGTGGAAAGAGTACTGTCCGGGCGCCTTGTAGGCCGCCGTCCAGTCAGTGTCTTCCAACCAGTAATTGGTGAACGTGGGCTGTGAACTATCTGGATAATAAGAGAAGACCCCGCCTTGCAGGGCATAGACCATAAACTGCGCCCAGGCCTGCACGTCGGAGCCGATCGCGACCCACTCCAGGTCGAGATCCAGAAAGTTGTCGAGGCGTTCGACCACCGACTCGCGGACGCCGCTCGAAGCCACGTTATCGTGGCGGACAGCTTGCTGCGAATAGGCGGGCACACGCCGCGGCGGCCGCTGAAAATTGAGGGTGATCGTGCCACCGCTCGCCGGATATGCAAGGGCTGGATTGGACATGGTTTCTCAGCTCACAGCCGACAGCCCACAGCTCACAGTTTCTGACTGTCGACTGTTAGCTGTCAGCTATTGGCTTCCTCAGTGTCCTACCGGTGCGCCGCGCTGCGACTGCGTCGCCGTGACGGTCACGCCCCGCGCCACCGCGCCGTTGACCGCACCCGCCACATATTCCTCAAAGGCCTGCGTGCCGCGGATGATCACGACGCCGCTGCCAAAGCGCGCGGACGCCGCTGCGGCGCCCGGCGCCAGGGTTTGCGCCGCCGGCCCGTAGGATGATTCGCCGGCCCCGTAGCCACCCCCGCGCTCGTATGCCCCGCCCCCCGCGCCGGCGCTGTGCGGGCGACTTCCTGTGCCGGCCAGGAGCGCGTATTGCGCCGCCGCTTCAAAGTGCAGGCCCGCGGCGACGATGGCGGCGGGGTTGGGCGGCCAGGTTCCCTCCGCGAGCAGCGCGATGCCGCGCGCCGTTTCCCAGACGGCTTCCATGCCCGCCTGAGCTTTCCGGCCGGCGATCAATCCCACCAGCCCTTTGCTGGCGAGCTCGATGCCCGCCGACGTCTGCGTCCGCAGGGCGAGCGCCGCGCGCTGCACGGCGTTCGCATGCTGCTCAGTCTGCGCTGTGGCGGTCGAGAGTTCCGGCCCGAGCGCGCGGAAGGCTTCTTGCATCTGCTTGACCGGCACCACGGCGAGTTGGCTTTGGAGCTGCGAATGGGCAAGGTCCGTGGTGAGGGTGCGGACCTTGGGCGAGAACGCCGTGACTTCCTGATCAAAAAGCCGCAGAGCGGCGGTAGCTTCCTGATGAACCTTGGCGGCTTGTTGAGCTGCCACCGTGTTCGCGCTCATCGCCCGGGTGTCTTGTTCCAAGCCGGCCGCGGTGGCTTCAAACAGTTTCAGGGTCGCGGTGGCGTCCTGGGGATTGGCGCTGAGTCCCCGCAGCAGGCCGAGCACGTTATGGGCACCGAGATCCATTGGCACTCCGTCGTTTCCGGGTTTTCACTTCCGCGGCTTCTGCAACTGCCCCAGCTCCTCTGGCTGTTCAAGAGGTGGAGGATCTGATGGAGCAAGGTCACCACTCGATCAAGCTTGCCTGGGTCTCAGACTTCTCCCGCTCGCACGCCGCAAGGGCTTCAGCCGCGGCACAATCCAACGCATACGCCGGCATCCCCGTGAGCTCCAGCAGTTGGCTGGGGCGGCACTGGCTGCGCTTCGCCACTTCCGCGAAGTACCGAAGCCGCTCGTGGTTCTCCAGGAAAGGGCGCGAGGTCTTCAGTCGAAGAACCGGGATTCGGGGTTTGGGATTCGGGGTTCGATTCCCCAATCCCTGATCCCGAATCCCGAGTCCCGGTACTGAAAACCTCGCCCCTCAACCAGCGAAAGATGTATTTCAGATCGTCTACCAGGATATCCCCCAAACCGATCTCACCAGGTTTGGGCGCGCCGGAAAAGCGCGGCTGTAGGAAGAGACGGGAGAGCGTTTCCGTGACCCAGTCGGATAACGCCACGATGTCTTCCGCTTTGATTCCTTCCGGCGCAGCTTCCGTGATCTTGGTCTGCAGTTTCGTGCCTTCGCGGCCCAGGCGGAGCGCCGCAAAAACCGGCGGCCGGCAGAGCAGCACGGTCAGCCCGGAGCGCGGCAGGGTGACCCTCTCAACGTTGGTTCTGTGGAGGGCCTGCTGGAAGTCTTCAGCTTTGGCGATGCCGGTCTCACTCATAACGCACCCACTCAAGCACAAGTCAAACGGCAAACGTTCTCGACCGCAGAGGGGCTGAGGCGCCGGGAATTCTTAATTGGCTCAGCCTCTGCCTCTCCGCGTATGAGCGGTTGATCAGGTCTGGCGATAGACTTTCCCGCCGCGATCGCCAACCGCCCGGTTCTGATCTGCGATGGCCTGGAAGGTCACTTTGTATGTCGTCTCCTTGCCGCGCTGGAAGGGCAGCTTCACTGTCTCTTTTTGATAGGCGCGGTAGATCTGGGAGATGACGAACTTTGCGGTCTGGTCCTTGCGCTTGGAGATGAGCAGGACGCTGTACTTGGGCACCGGTTTCAATCCGCCGAAAGCGATTTCTTCATACGCCTGTGCGCCGGCTGGCAACGCGCTGTCCGTGCCCGTCGAGTAGGTGCCGTGCGGAACGAGCAGTTGCAGCTTGCCGCAATCCGACTCCTTCAGCGTTACGGCGATCGAGTCCACTTCGCCGGTCATGACGGCATCGATGGGCAGGGTTTCCTGGTCGGCGGTCGTTTCCTCGACCTTGGCGCCGATATCGAGGTCCGTGACGCCTTCCAGCGCCCCGGCGAACAGATAAGCCGGGCCCAGCGCCGTGCAGGTCCAGACCACGCTCGTGCCGTCCGCGGTCGCGGCGCCTACCACGCTGCCCCAGCTAGTGGGCGCATTACTGCCGGTCGAGCCGCCGGTCGTGCACTCCTGGATGTTGCCATTCGAGTCCACGATCATCTGCCCGGCGGTGACGGCTTGTGACCCCGACCAGGCCGGCTGCGCGGGCGTGCCGTCGGCGCTGACGATGTGCCGCTTGCCGCTGGCGGGCGCGCAGACATTCAAATAGAGCCATCCGGGGCCTTGATGAATCAGGGTGGGGGTGGGAGTACCTAAAGCCATATTGTCTCCTCAACGCGAAAATCGAACCTGGAATCTCGAAACTCGCCGGGATTTGCGAGTTTCGATTTTCGGACTTCGCCTACGTCTCCTCCAATTCGAAGAGCACTGTCAGCGTAATCCTCATCACCGGCGCTTCCACCCCGGGCACACTGACCTTGTTGGGGACATGCGATTCGACGAAAACGTCCGAGACCGTCCCGGAAGCGTTGGGGGCCGTGGTACCCGTCTGCGTGGTCGAATGCTGAATCGGCAGCGGGGTCGTCCAGTCGGTGAGCGCGGGCCACGGCCCCGCGCTGGTGATGATCATGTCGAGCAGGCGCGCATAGTCGTGCGCGTCTTCCTGGGCCGTTTCCTGATCGTACTGTCCCGTCTCGAGTGCCAGGAGAATGCGGGTTTCATGATGGCGGGTGGTTTTGTCAGCGCTGCGGTCAAAGGTCGTGCCCCCCACCTCCAGAGAGATCCAGGGCCAACCGGTCCGCGGCCCAGGACCCTTGTGGAATTCCGTGATGGGGTCGAGGGGTTGATTGCCATCGGCGGCGCGCCCGGCATTGATGACGGCGAGCGCCGCGCTCTGGTCGCGCTGAATCAAGGCGATCATTTGGTTCACGAGCGGTTTCGCGAATTGGGCTTGATAAGCAGGGCTCCACGCGCCCATGGGATTTGTCCTTTTTCAACTCTCTGACTTGTTCAACTTTTCAACCCGTCGAAGAGCCGGCTACCGGACCCACGTTCAGAATTCTCGCCGGTCCCACTTGCGAAAGTTCACTTTCGTCCCTTCCGCGCTGGCGGGCTGGGGTTGCTGGTCGCCGCCGGCCACGCCGCCGATTTGCGATCGCGGGGTCTCGACTTTGGCGAGGGGATCAAACAGATAGTCGTAATCGCCCCCCTGGGTCAGCGGCTTGCCGTTTGCGTCCCGGGCGTTGAGCTTGTTGTACGCGTCCCGGAACTTGTCCTCAAAGCCCTTCGCCACGCGCGCCGCGGCGGTGATCCCGGAAGTATCGAAGACGTCCGCCAGTTGGGCGCACGCACCGTAACGGTTGATCTTTTCCAGGACGTTCAACTGACCCTGGCCGAGGGTCCCCTGCCAGGCGGCGAATCCCTGGCTGGCATAAGCTTCCTGAAAGCGCCGCTGCAGGACCGCATCGATTTCCGCCGCGACATCATTGATGAAGGCCTGTATGAGCGCGTCGGAAGGACCCTTCGGCCCGTTGCGCGTGAAGGTCGGGAACATGCCGGCGACATTGTCAACGGTGGTGTAGGACATGGAAACTCCAATTTAGCCAACAGCCAACAGCCGACTCTGAGCTGTTAGCTGTCAGCCTTCAGCTATACAGTCACGTAAACCGAGATCGCCGTTCCCGATCCGCTGTCCACGGTGTAATAGAGATTCGTGGAGTCGGCGGCCTGCGTGCGGTGCACGGCGACGTTCGAGGTCAACAGGACCCGCTCCTCGATGGGCGCTGCGCCCTGCGCGGGCGCTTCGCGCTTGGTGATGCCATGGGCGATGGTGTTGGCGCCACTCACGAGGCCGGTGATGTCCACCCGGATGCGGCGGTACAAGCGCCGCCGTTCCTCGCGGAAACTGTAAAGCGTGGTGCAAGTTGCTGAAGCTGCCATCTGAACCTCCGGTTCAAGCTGTCAGCTATCAGCTCTCAGCTATCAGCTAAAGCATTAAGCTGACGGCTGAGTGCTGACGGCTGATTGCTATTTTTTGCTTTTCGCCTTCGCGGCCTTGAATGCCACGAACTCCGCGTACTCGGCCTTGTCGGCCGCGGCTTTGGCGGCGGTCGCTTCCGCTTCTTCCTGAGCTTTCTTCTCCCGGACTTCCTGGCCGCCGATCGGGTCGGGCTTGCCCTGAAACATCGGAACCTGGCCGTGGACGAGAATGCTGGCCTCGGCTTCGGTCAGATCGATTTCGCCGGAGGTGTCCACCGGGATCAGCTTCCCGTGGCAGGCGCTGGGCACCTGCTTCGGACCCCCTTCCTGCGCAGGCTGGTCGGCGGCTTGGGGAAGGTACATGACGTTGTTCTTCTCGATGGGGTGCAGGACCTGATACTTGGGCATTGCAAAGCCTCCAGAAACCGGGATTCGGGAATCGGGTTTCGGGGTTCGGACCGAATCCCGAACCCCTAATCCCTAACCCCGATCTTTTTAAGCGACGGCGCTCTTGAACACATACATCGCGCCCGGGACGACAAGTTTCACGGCATAGTAGGTCTGGTACTCGATCATGTCGCCACTGCGTTCCTCGACGCGATAGCGCTTCACCAGCATGCCGCCGTTCTGCGGCACGCCATAGAGCCAGCGGAAAGTGGTGCCCGGCGTGATCATCAACTGGCCCTGCCCCGGCGGCACGTAAGCCAGGATGGCGTTCTTACCCCAGACGTAGTTGAGGTTATGCGCCACGCCTTGTTGGGTTGTGTCATACAGTGCTTTGGCAACAACAAAGTTGCCAACATTGAACAATCCGGCAAGCTGCTGATCGGTCGGGTAGCCGAGGGGCAGCGCGTGGTTCTTGAAGCGGTCAAGGATGATCGGGTGCTGGATGAGCTGCAGCCAGACGGGATAGCCGACCAGGAGGGTGTTGGGTTCCTTGGTGCAGCTCAGCAGAATAGTGGAACGCTGCGCGGTGATGGCGGCAACGGGATCCGAGTTCTGAAAATCACTCCACTGGGCCGTGCCCGCGAGCGTAGTGCTGGGCACCGCGGCGGAGTTCATGAGCAGGTTGAACACCTGAATTTCGCGCTGCTTGTCGATGATGTCCGCCAGCGTCTCCGTGGTGAAGACTTCAGGTCCGGTGGAGAAATCCCACTTGGCGCGCAACTCGTCGGGGATGAGCTGTTTCTGCGCTTTGCCGTCGCAGTAATACTCGTCGTTCGACATGCGCCAGCCGGGCATCTCGTTGGCTTCGCTGCCGGGGGCGCGCTCCGTGTTGTAGGCCTTGAAACGCTCGAACCCGAACATCGGGTAGCGGTCGTTCTGTTTCGAGACCGGAAAGTCGGGGAAAAGCTGGCCGGCCACAAAATCCTGGTTGCGGTAGACAATCGAATAGTTGGTCAGAAACTGGTCGAGATGGGCAAGAGAGACTTCCATGAAAAACCTCGGGGCTCGGGATTCGGGACTCGGGACTCGGGAAAACCCGAAGCCCAAATCTCGAATTCCGAATCGCGCGCAGTGTGGTGGTCCGCAATGGATTCCACATCGGGCGCCGGACTGCCGGGCCTCGGGATTCGAGTTTCGGGACTCGGGAAAGCCCCGAGCCCCTAGTCCCGAATCCCGTATCCCGGTTCTTAGACCTTTACCTGCCGCAGATTCACCTGAATGCGAATCCGCTGGTTCGCCACGGTCGACGGGTACTTCGCTTTGCCCACGACGTAGGCGGTGGTTCCGGTAGTGAGGTTGCGGATCGAGGTGACGCGGCCGTAGGCGTCCGCAATCACCACATCGTCCTCGGCCTGGATGGTGGTATCCGCCGCGATCACTTCCGCTTCCGGCGCGAAAGTAATCAATCCCCAGGCGCGGCCTTGCGAAATGAAAGGCGCGGGGGGGGTCGAGCCGTTGATGGGATTGCCCGTGTTGGGGTCGAGCCAGAGTTCCGAAGTCAGCGGGTAGCCCGGTTCCACCACATCTTGGGCCAGCACGCCGGTGGGTGCCGCGTTGAGGGCGGTCGGCAGTCCGACATAGAAATCGGATTCTGTCGACAGGTTCGTGACCGGCAAGCCCATGACCGTGCCGCGCAGCGCGCGGATGTTCGTGTCGAACTTGGCGGCCGTCAATCCTTGGTTTCCAAACATGTCAATTCTCCTTAAAAGAAGTTAGAAGTCAGGAGCCAGGAATCAGAATAGATACTTCGTACTTTCTGAGGCCTGCCCCTTCTCCGTGGTTCAGCCAAAAGTCGGGAGTCAAAAGCTGGAGCCAGGTTTTTGTTTTCTCCTGACTCCTGACTTCTGGCTCCTGACTCCTTCTTTTCACGCGCTCTTTGCGTCCGAGCGATAGTTCTTGAGCAGGTCGGGGTTTTCCTTCGCGACCAGTGCCCCGGCCTTGCGGTGCGCCTCCAGCTCGTTCAGGCGCTTGTCGCCCTGCATGAGTTCCTGCTTCTTGTCCTCAACCAGGCGCGAGAAGAGCTGGCGAGGGGATTCACCGGTTTCCGAGCCCGAGCCGCCGATGCCGACAACCGTGTTGGGCTTGAGGATGGGTGAGCGGTCTTCAATGAGCGACTTGAAGGCTGCGCCATCCGACAGCGCCAGGCGCAGCGGTGCGCCCGTCGCCAGCATGGCGGGAGTGATCTGGCCGCGGTGGAAGGCCTCTTGCACGCGCTGCTCGGCGTCTTTGGCGCGGCGCCAGGCCGAGCGGCTGATCTTGCCGCTATCGTCGAGGGCATCGAGCTTGGAGCGGTCGAGCGCGCCGTTCGCGCCGATGCTCTCACACAGGAGCGTGATCTCGGCCTTGGGTGGATGGAGCGCCAGCGCTACCAAGCCGCGGATTTCTTCGTTGCTCCTGCCTTCCGCGCCAACTTCTGTGGCAAAAGTCGCAGCCAACTGCGCGCTGAGGTTGTCCGGGTCGGAATCGGCTTCCCTGCCCAGGTGCGTTGCCGCATACTGGCGCAGATGGTCATGTTCGATTTCACCGACCTTGTTGTCTCCGTCGTAGGCTTCGTGCATGCCGTCCGCGGAGCACTTGAGGGTAAGCTTCGCCATACGGTTTGTTCCTCCGTTGCCCGCCTGACGGCGGTCTGAGTTTAACGAGCTCGTTGAAGGCTGAGAGTTGAAAGTTGAATCCTCAACCTTCAACCTTGCACCATCAACGGATAACCAAATCTCCGGTAGTTCGTCCAAAAAGGGTTGATTCGTCAGCGCCACACTGGTGAGCGTGAGGCCCTGCGACTCGCCTGTCTTCCGGTCGGGAAGGTCCTTCGCGAAGGCCGCTGAAACGTAACGATATTCACGGCTTTTGATCAGCTCGCGAGCGCGCTCCGTGGGCTCGTAGCGGCCGTAGAGAATGTACCGGGGCTCGGGCTTCGGGTTGCGGGGTTCGAGACCCGAGTCCCGGATCCCGGATCCCGAATCCCGATATATTTCCGGCTCGTCGAGCGCGACAATGCGGCCGGCGCTGGGAGTGGGCTCACCGGCGGCCCGCTCCAGATCCTCGCAGGCATGGTCGTAGTCCACGTTGAGATCGTGGTTCGAGAGCTTGCGGAAGTTGGCGACGGCCGTGCGCAGTTCCTCCGGCGAGAAGGAAACTTCCCGGCCGCCCTTCACCCACCTGCCCGTGATCAGAATCGGAAGGCGCGCCAGGCCGGAAGTGGGAAGCACGTTCAGCAGTGAGATGATCTTTATCGCCTGATCAGTTTCCATGGCTTGTCCTCTACCTAATCGGTTGGTGCTTTCGCCTCAAGCTTTCGGCGCTCAATGTTTGTTCTGCAAAGCGGGTTGACCGCTGATAACTGGCCTGGGTTGATTGCTCCCTTCGACGTATGCGCCCATGTCCCAAGGGCCTGTGCTGGGACGCGGACGCCCTGCGGCATCCGTGGTAAAGACCGAAGACAGGTTGATTCCAGTCCCGATCGCGGGCGAGCTAGGCAGCAGATGGAAGTCTCCGCTTCCTGCCGTCCCGTTCGGCACGGCCACGAACTTCGGTGCGCCCATAGCTGGGGAGTGCATTTCATAACCCCAGGTCGATTGGGCGCAGGCGAGCGTCTTGCACGCCTTGCTGCCAACCCACACCGGGTATCCGTAGCCATGCGCGGTCGAGATATGGTGCAGGTTGTAGTCGATGTCGATGGAGTCCCAGTCAGAGATAGTTATGCCCGAAATGTCGATGCCAAAGCCCGACAAGATATTGTTCTTTATGGACAGAGTTCCATAATGATGGGGCTGGTAGGTGTCTGCAATGATCATCACCCCCGTGGCCCCGGCGTGCGCTCCCGGATGGGCGTCAGACGAGAACGTGTTGTTATAAATTGAGATATTCCCGTCGTGATGCTGCCAGCGCATGATGTAACCCACGTTAGAATCCGTCGTTTCCAGTGCAAACACGTTGTTGAAAATCTCGGTATAGTTCGTGTTGCTGCAGGCGAAGTACATGGCCGTCGCGCCGCCCGGCCAGCTTCCATAGAAGTAATTGTCGTGGAACGAAATGTGTGTGACGGTGGCTACCTGCGCCGGGTCGGAGGAGTAAATCGGATTGCCGATCATGAGGCCGTCCATGTGGTACCCACCAGGGTTATATGCGCCTTTCCCCTGAACCCGGTTGTGGTACACCTCGACGTCATCCAAGACCCTGCCCGCGTAGCCATAGATGACGAAGCGGCCCTGGGAGGAAATGTCATTGTCGTGAAAGAGAATATGGGACGAGACAGTTCCTGCCGGTGTATTAGAGTTCGCGTAGCTGAACGACTGGACGGACTGGGGCTGAAGCGTGCAGTGGCTGATTTCGATATTGCTGCCACCCCCTCCGAAAGCGATGGCGGTCCCCGAACTGTCTGTGATGACATAGGCATCGCCCATGCTCCAAGCGTTCTTCGTCCCTCCGGCCAGGGTGCAGGTCGCTGTCATGGTCGTACTCGCTGTCACCTTGCAATGCGACCCGTCAGTCGTATTATAAAGATAGTGATTGACCCAGCGATTGGAGGTCCAGTTCTTGGTAGCGTCAGTAAGCGTGGCCGCTCCGTTCGTCCCGTCATGCTCGCCCGTTTCCGCGTTGCCAGAGTTCTTCACAAAGAGATTGTCCATTTTGACAAACGACCGGAGCTTGCCGTTGTCCCCGATCAGCCAACCACCCGACCCGGACAACTGCTGGCCGTCGAACACGGGCTGGCTCCAGAATTCCCCTGCGTACCAGGTCAGGTCCTCGCCGCCATAGACGTCAACTGCGCCCGGTGCACCGCTGTACAGGATTTTCAGGGGCAGCACCGATTTGGGCCACGTCACACCACCCTTGAAAATGAACTGGTCGCCCGCCTTGTGCGTGTACCTTCCCGCAAAGCCCTTCATCCCCGGCGCGAGTTTCCAGGGTGCTGCTTTGGACGTTCCTGCGTACGCGTCCGAGCCGTCCACAAAGTCAACGTAGTGAGTAACCGCAAACATCTGGGCGCATATCGCCATGCAAATGAACAAACCTGCTGTTTTCATCGTCTTCTCCTTTCCCATCTGAGCTAATTGCCCCCAAGTAGAGATCCACCTGCAGACATCAAGCCGGCCTGCTGGTTCTGGAAGCCCAACCGCGCGTCGGCAAGCAAAGCATTCCGGGTCCATGCCACATGTTCACCCAAAGGGCCGCCCCCAACCAAGATCACCGCCGGACCGTTACTAAGGTCACCGCCGGACCGATACTTTGGTACCAACCCCAATACTTTTCATTTAACGAGATATGCAGCCTGCTTCTCTCAGCAACTTGCGTGACGCGCGTTTTGGGCGGCCCCAGGTGGTGAAGAGCCTCCACGATATACTGAGCCGGACGCGGGCTGGCGCAGAGCGTAGCTCTGCGATCTGAGGACGACACTAAAATCAAACGGGCCTGTCCATGCTCAAGACGGCGGAAGAGGAGTTCGTAACCGTAAACCCTCTCGCTCCGGTCGAGGATGGGCTGCCGCGCAATGAACTTCTGCATGGACGTTGCCTCGCTTGCCCGGGTGAACCCCTCGCGCCGGGGTTGCCATACCGCCAGCGGTTCCACGATGCGGGCCCGGGAGTAAGTCTCTTAATGCAGAATCGGCATCCCCGGAGCAATCTTGAGCTTTTTTTGCCCATTCCCCACCGCGGCTGGCCCAAGACGCGGCGGCGCCCGCTGTAGCGCCGCTCTATGAGCGGCGAAGTTCCCAAGACTTCGAAGCCGCCGGGCATATACCGAATTTCTCACCACGCTGGGACGTCTTGGGGGGCTTCCGGAAGGACGGGGCTTCACAGGCTGCGGAAAAACGCTGGTTTTTTGCTTTCCGGTTCTCTGGCGAGCTGATCGCTGGCCGTTTTGGGCTGATCCGCAGGGATCTGCGAGGTTCGTTTGGGTCT
>Ga0208457_1000404_pt1 | contig 45093 bp, 39 predicted proteins | sample June2015DPH_10_1_FD_185513 | JGI IMG/M metagenome (GOLD analysis project Ga0208457, IMG submission 185513) | Peatland microbial communities from SPRUCE experiment site at the Marcell Experimental Forest, Minnesota, USA - June2015DPH_10_150... | ecosystem: Environmental > Terrestrial > Soil >... | reverse complement strand
CCCAAACGAACCTCGCAGATCCCTGCGGATCAGCCCAAAACGGCCAGCGATCAGCTCGCCAGAGAACCGGAAAGCAAAAAACCAGCGTTTTTCCGCAGCCTGTAAAGCCCCGCCCTTCCAGCGATGAGCGGAAGCCAAGAAACCGCAACCCGCCCCGCGATTCCGGTCATAACGGAATCGGTGTCGACGGAGCTCTATCGTAAAGCCGGGGCGGAAAAATTCGGCCTGACCCAGCAGGATTTCGTAATCATTTTGCAAGAGGTCGCGGCCAAGTATCTCCGCGCGGACGCGGCCCCCTCCGAAATCCTGGGATTCCTCGCGAGCTTGCGCGTAGAGGAACTGGTGCTGGCGCGCGCCTGTGCCCAGGGCCACGAAACCGCCTGGGAACTTTTCCTGAACCGCTATCGCGAAAAACTCTACCGGGCGGCCTATTCCATCGCCCAGGAAGATTCCGCTGCCCGCGATCTGGCGGATTCTCTCTACGCCGACCTCTACGGCACGCGGACCACGGAGGGGCGGAGAATTTCGAAACTGAACTCGTACACGGGCCGGGGCTCGTTGGAAGGCTGGCTGCGGGCCGTGCTCGCGCAAGAGTATGTGAATCGCTATCGCCGCCAGCACCGGCTGGTCAGCCTGGATGAGCAGACCGAGGCGGGCGTGCAGTTCCAGACTGAGGAGCCCGATCCGGCGCAGGCGCTCGATGCACGTGTCGAGAAGGCGACGGACCAAGCCCTCGCATCCCTGGCAGCGGAAGATAAGTTCATTTTGGCCAGCTATTACCTCGACGGACGCACGCTACGAGACATCGCACGTATGCTGGACGTGCACGAATCCACCATCAGTCGGAAATTGGAGAAAATCACGTCGTCTGCCCGCAAGTCCATCCTTGCCGGGCTGATAAAACGCGGAATGAGTCCCAAAGATGCGAAGCAAGCGATGGAGGTTGAGGTCAGCGAGATTTCCTTGGACGTTCGCCGACGCTTGATGCAAGAAAAAGGTCAGCAAACCGTTCCATAATGGAGAGACGAGTGCGCCCTGAGTTCGCGTTAGCGGATGGTCGAGGCAGTTCAGACTGGCACTAGGTTATGACCGGACTACCCAAAATCGTGCTGGAGCGGCTGAAAGCGAAGTCTGCTGCGCCGCAATCTACAGGAACTCCTCCAGGGCCTGTGAGTCAACCGGGCGGCGCACATCCCGATGCCAATCTTCTGGCGGCCTTCGTGGAAAAGGCCCTGCCGGAAAGAGAGCGGAGTCAAGTCCTGACCCATCTTGCCCAGTGCGCGGACTGCCGCGAGCTTGTGGCCCTAACGCTGCCCGCAGAAGTTGACGTGGCTGAGCCTGCACACTTGCCCGCCCGGCGGGGTTGGATCGCCTGGCCGGCTCTCCGATGGGGTGCGCTGGCAGCGGCTTTGGGAGCCGCGACGATGGTCGTGGTGCTGCACCCCTCTCTGACGAGGAGGCAACGGGCGATCTCCAAGGTTATGCGGCCCACCCTTCAGGCCGCCCGCCAAGCTGCGCCGCCCCCTCCCACCGCGTCCCCTTCGGCTCAGCCCGGCGCCGAAGCTGCCTTGGCCAAAGGGGGAGCAGCGCCTATTGAATCCACCGGCGAGAGAGCGAAACTCGCCCGGGGAGCGGTGCGACCCAAAGATCAAAACCTCGCCGCTGCCGTCGCGCGCGCTGAGACAGAGCAGCAAACCTTGACGTTGGGGGCCACGGCTCGCCCACCGATGACGGCGGGAATTGCGAACGCTCCGCCGGTAGGCGGGGGTCAGGGAATTTCCAGAAGCGAGGGCGCACGCGCCTTCGGCGCCATGGCCGTCAAGTCGGCTCCAGTCCGACCCATCCTCGAGCCCTCGGCAGCCCCTGAAAACCCAGCAGGCCAAATCAGCAATGAGCCGCAGGCCCTTCGAACGGCTACGCCCGCGAAAACCGAGGCCGCAGCAGCCGCGAAAGAGGTCCAGGCGCCCCTGGTGGGAGAGATCTCCGCGCCAGCCGCTGCGCCGGCCTCCCGGGTGGCAATGGACGCACGCATGCAGGCTCATGCGGCGGGCCTGGCGGATATGGCGTCGCGCCGGGAGTTGAAAAGCCAAGCCGCCCCACTCGCCCCCCTCTGGAGTATTTCAGCGAAGGGCCAAGTGCAGCGCTCCGACGGCGGAGAGAAAGACCGGGAAGAAGTGCGGGTGGATGACGATGTCACGTTCCGGGTGATTGCCGCCCGCGGCCGGGAGGTTTGGGCGGGAGGTTCCGCTGGGGCCCTTTATCATTCCAGCGACGGCGGTGTTAATTGGAAGCGGGTCGGCCTGAACTCCGGGGGAAGCACCGTCACAGAAACGATCGTCGGCATTCAGTTGCGCGACCCTCAGCACCTCACGGTCTCGACCGCCTCCGGGCAGCAATGGGTTACCGAAGACGGCGGCCAGCACTGGCGGGCGCTGTCATTCTGAGCCCTTCGCTGTCATCCTGAGCATTGACAGCCTATCGGCTGCCCAGGATGGGCAGAAACTCGATGAGGAGAACCCATCACCCAAGCTGTCATCCTGAGCAGCAGCGAAGGATCTGCATGGGTTTTCAGTAACAAAGACAAATGCAGATCCTTCGTCCCGAAAGAACCGGGACTCAGGATGACAGTGCCAGCGATGGTGAATCGAAATGACTTGCGCGTCTACTTTCTGGAGAGCGAAGCGAAGAACCTCCGCATTTTGCCATTTGCCCTTTGCCTTTTGATTTTCTTCTGTGGCTCCCCCGCAATGCACACCCGACTTTGAGTTTTGCGCTTGGCGTTTTGACTTTCATTTGCGGCTCTGCTGTGCTGCCATCTTCTCCTTCCCTCCTGACCAGCGGACGAGTACAATTCCTGCGCGCCGCTTACAGATTGAATACGGGACAAGCGGTGGGCTGCGCCGTGGCCTGGAGACCTATGCAGAAAGCCGTTCGCATCAGCCTGGGAATTGCCATCGTCGGTCTGGCGCTTTACGCAGCCCAACTGGCGACGCGCGACTGCACGGTGGGCCCCTACACCTACGACAATTGTTTATGGATCTGGATTCGCGCGCACCTGGGCCTGCCCGCGAGCCGGCTCCTGCGCATGGCTACGCTGGAGTTTGTGGGAATCGCGCTGGCCCTGGCACTTTACTTTACATGCCGGTACATTTTCCCCTTTCGGGGGGCGACTCCGGAGCCGCATGATTCGTCGCGGCCGTATGTCTCCAGACCTCTGGCGCAATAGCCGATCGCCGACTCCAGAACCGTGGGGAGCTTTCATGCCAAGGGCTCCCCGCGCAAATTGACCGCTCCTTGCTTCTGGCGATTTGATAGAATGCCGCGCATTAATCGACCCCGCGGTGCAGGAGCTTTGATGTTCTTAGCCACTTCCTATTCGATTCGCCTGGGGGGGATGATGAAAACCGTTCTCCGTCTCGGGTTGCTGACTGCCCTCGTCTTGGCCGCCGCCAGCGCCAGCGCCCAAACTTACAAATCCCATATCGAGCATCCCATTGTTCGTTACCAGATGCAGGCCAAGCTCGATCCCGTGGCCAAGAAGGTCACCGGACACTACACGCTCACCTGGTGGAACCACACCGGCGACACCATCCCCGACCTCCGCTTTCACATGTATTTGAACGCCTTCAAGAACATGGACAGCAGTTTCTCCCGCGAGGAATTCGGACGCCGCCGGCGCCGGGACCCGCAGCCGCGGGAGCGGGGCTCCGAGGAAGGCAAGTGGGGCTGGGTGGACGTGGACAAACTCCAGATTGTAGGTGGCGCCGACCTCACCCCGGGCATGACCTTCGTCCATCCCGATGACGACAACGACGCTGACCAAAGCGTCATGCGGGTGGCGCTGCCGCAGCCCATCCCGCCGCACGGCACGATCGAACTGGCCGTGGATTTCACCGCCCAGCTACCCCGGTCGGTGGCGCGCAACGGCTACGAGGGCGACTACTTTCTGCTGGCCCAGTGGTTCCCCAAGATCGGCGTTTACGAAGGCGCCGGCGAGCGCGGGCGCAAAGAGGGTGGATGGAATTGCCACCAGTATCATGCCAACACGGAGTTCTACGCCGACTACGGTGTGTATGACGTTGAACTCACGGCTCCCTCCAACTACGTGGTCGGCGCGACGGGATTCCGCCTAAGCGAGCAGCGCAATTCCGACGGCACCACGACCTATCACCAATATCAAGAGGACGTGCACGATTTTGCCTGGACGGCCTGTCCGCGCTTCGTGAAGGTCACGCGCACCTTCGATTGGCGCAAAGAGGTCAGCGGCGAGGAAATTCACAAATGGGCGGGCTTCGTGAATGTCCTCCCCGAGCAGGAGGCGCTGCGCGACGTTAGCGTTACGTTGCTCGTGCGGCCGGGCCACGTGAACATCACGGACCGCTACTTCCGCTCGATTTTTGCCGGTTTGAAGTACTTTGGCCTCTGGTATGGGCAGTATCCCTACGACACGCTCACGGTCGTGGACACGCCCCGGAATTCCGAAACGTGCTGCATGGAGTACCCAACCTTCATCACGGTCGGCACCAGCTTCTGGCCTGGCGAGCATTCCTTCAGTCCGGAAGGCGTGACCGTGCATGAGTTCGGCCACCAGTTCTGGTACGGATTGGTGGGCAACAACGAATTCGAAGAGGCCTTCCTGGACGAGGGATTCAACACCTACTCGACCGGCAAAGTCCTGGAGACTGCCTATGGCGCAGAATGCTCCTACGAGCGAGTCCTGGGTGTGCCGATTCCCGCCTTCGCCTGGTTGGAGATCCCGTTGCCGGCTTTTCCCTTCGCGGGTGTACCGTCGATCCCGATCGGGCCGTACTTCTCTTGCGTGCAAACTCCAGAACGCACCGCCAGCCGCGGGTGGTATCTCGAAAACGCCAAGAGCGACGACTTGGCGCGCTTCGGGTGGGAATACTTGAACGGGGCCAGCTATGGGATTAATTCGTACGCACGCGTGGGGCTGACGCTCCGCACTCTCGAAAGCTACCTGGGCGAACAAACCATGGCCCGCGTGATGCGCGCCTATCACCAGCGCTGGCGCTACCGGCACCCCTGCCTCGAGGATTTCATCACGGCAGTAAACGAAGTCTCGGGTCAGAATATGAATTGGTTCTTCCAGGAATTCTTCCATAGTTCCAATGTCGCAGACTACACGATTGATCTCGTGAAGAGTGAGCTCGTGGAAGGAAAGCTCGGTGTGTACGATGTCGCCGGGAAAAAGCAAACCTTCTCGGAAAAGGAATCCCGGAAGGGCGCCGCGAAAGATGCGAAAAAGCAGTATTACTCGACCGTCACGGTGCGCAGGCTGGGAGAAACTCCGGCCCCCGTGGATGTTCTGGTGCACTTCGAGAATGGTGAAACCTTACGGGAACAGTGGAACGGCCAATATCGCTGGGTGCGATACACCTACCTGAAACCGACGAAGGTGGTTTCCGCCGAGGTCGATCCGGCGCGCAAGCTGGCGCTGGAAGCCAACTTCACCAACAACAGCCGCACCGAAAAAGAAGACAATCGCGCTGCCGCCAAATGGTACGTGCGCTGGATTTTCTGGCTTGAGAACCTGTTCTTTTCTGCCGGCTTTTTCAGTTGACCGGGTCGGTGGAAGGAATACCTCATTGCGCTTAAAGGGAGAGGAAAGATGACAGTCAGCTCAGCCATCAGACAGGGATTCAGCGTGACGCGCCGCGCCGGCACCGGCATCTGGGTTCTGTTCCTCGCGAACTTGGGGCTGGCGGCTCTGGCGGCATTGCCCATTTACCGCGGCATCCTCGATTTCACCGGGCACAGCTTGATGACCCAGGAATTGCTGCGCGGATTCTCCACCGATTGGTTCACGGATTTCACAATGGCTCGACCGGGCGCGTGGGACAACTACGCGGCCACCATCGCGAACCTCGGCCTGCTTTCGATTCTGGTCAATGCCCTTCTGGTGGGCGGCGTGCTGGCGCATTTCCGGGAGCCAGACCTGCCCCAGGGGCCGTTTGCCTTCTTCCGGGATGCCCGACGCTACGCCTGGCGCATGGTTCGGCTGATGCTCATCGGTCTGTTCTGCTACTGGCTGGTCTTCCTGGCGCTACACCAGGGACTCGCCCGCCTCACTCGTCTGTGGACTGTCGCGGCCCTGGACGACCGGCCGGTCTTCTGGATCAACCTCGCGGTCAGCCTGGCAACTCTCGCGGGAGTCATCTTTGTCAATTTGGTGATCGACTACGCACGCGTCACGCTGGTGTTGGAGGAAGAATCCAGCGCCATTGTCGCGTTCCTTTCCTCGCTCGGTTTCTCGCTCCGCCGCCTGCGGAAAGCCCTCGCGGTTTATGCGGTCCCTTCCCTTCTCGGCATAGCGCTGCTCGGAATCTACCGCCTGGTAGTGCCCTGGAGCTTCATCAATGCATCGCTCGGCAGCGCCGGATGGTCGCACCTGCGCGAACCACTGGTGCTGGCGCTGCTTTTCTTCGGCCAGCAGGCGATCATGTGGTCGAGATATTGGTTCCGGGTTGCCACTTGGGCCAGCGAGTGGTCATACTGCTCCAGTGCGCATCATTGAGGGAAAGTCATCAATACGGTCAGGGAAATCTTGCGGGCTGCTGAAGAACCCGGCCCGCCGGTCAGCACTCGCAGGTAAGGCTGTGGCATCGTTCTTCCAGAAGTAAAGTGGACGGTGGGGATTTCGTGGGTCAGGTCACCTCAGGGGGAGAGATTCCAGCCGCCGGCGCACCGCACGCCTCGCGGGCCATCTTCACCGCCCTCGAAGTCGCGTTGCTTTACGCCGGCATACTTGCCTTCATCTGGCGCTGGCAATATGCCTGGCCGCACGCCTGGACGCTGCTCTGGGCAGTGATCCTTGTCAGCCATGTGCTCCATCATGACACCCTGCGCGGGCTCGGCCTGATCTGGACCGAACTGCGCGCCAGCGCACAAATCGTCCTGCCCCTGTCGGTCATCCTCTACCTGCCGATGCTTCTCTATGGATTTGCCCACCACAGCTTGGTGCCACTCCGCCCCCACTGGCATATCCTCGGTCCTATGCTGGGCTACGGCAGTTGGTGTCTGTGTCAGCAATACCTGACGCAATCCTATTTTCACAACCGGCTGATGCTCATCGTCCGTAGCCGGCACGCAAGTTCAGGGCTCGTCGGAATCATGTTCAGCGCCGCGCACCTTCCCAATCTCCCCTTAATGATCGCCACTTTGATCGCAGGGTGCATCTTCGCCGAGGTCTTTGCTCGCCACCGGAACATCTGGCCCCTGGCCCTGGCGCAGGCTGTGGGTGGACTACTCCTCGCCGCCGTCGCCCCGGATGCGCTCATCCACCACATGCGCGTGGGCCCGGGGTATTTCTTTTACGGGATTCGGTAGGGACAGTAGGCACTAGGCAGTAAGCAGTAGGCAGCAAACAGTAAAGCATCCGAAGTTGAGGTGGAATGCCTTCTGGGTGGACTCTCTACTGCGACCCGCGATTTAGGATTCGGGAAGAAGGCAACCACCGGGATGGGTTGCTGCCTAGTGCCTACTGCCTGGTGCTCTCCGCTGGCGCGGCAGGTAGGGAAGGTCGGTAATCTGGCCTTCGAACTTTTCGGCCCAGCGGCCGGGAATCACTGTATCACACTTTGGGCAGGTTCCTTTCGGCGTCAAGCGATAATCCAGGATGTGATACCCAAAGCGTTCGATCAGCAAGGCGCGGCACTGGGGGCAATGCGTATTCTCAAGATCGCCCACCTGCCCCGGCAGATTCCCCGCATAGATGAACCGCAAGCCGGCGGCTTTGCCGATCGCCGCGGCGCGCTCGAGGTCCCGCGGTTGCGTGTTTTCAGGGTCCGTCATCTTGTAGTCTTTATGAAACGCCGAGATGTGCCAGGGAATATCCGGTGAAACGCTCGCCACAAATTCCGTAAGCCCCGCGAGCTCTTCCCCGGAGTCATTGAACCCTGGAATCAAGAGTGTGACAATCTCCACCCACAATCCCATCTGGTAAAGCGCGCGAATGGTGTCGAGGATCGGCTCGAGGCGCCCGCCCAGTGTCCGATAGTGGCGGTCGTCAAAACTCTTCAAATCCACCTTGAAGAGATCGACCCAAGGCCGCAGGTACTCGAGCACCTGGGGTGTGCCGTTGCCGTTTGAGACGAAGCCGGTCCTGAGTCCCGCTGCCTTCGCCTCCTTGAAAATTGCGACCGCCCACTCGCTGGTGATCAGGGGTTCGTTGTAGGTGCTCACCAATACTTTCGCGCCTTGCAAGACGGCGTCGCGCACAATTCCCTGGGGCGTTGCGTGCATCGGGGCTGCCACGGCATGTGGGTCGCGCAGGGCTTGTGAGGTGACCCAGTTCTGGCAATACCCGCAATGCAGGTCGCAGCCCAGCATCCCGAAGCTATAGGCGAGCGCACCCGGATAGGCGTGATGGAACGGCTTCTTTTCAATGGGGTCGCACTGCGTGCCCGCCGCGTAACCCCAGGGCGCCTGCAGTTTGCCTCCCTGGTTGAACCGGACTTTGCAGATCCCCAGTTGCCCTTCGGGAATGCGGCAGCAGTGACCGCAGGCAAAGCAGCGCACAAACCCGCCGTCGAGTTTTTCGTGAAGCTCACCCTCGCGAACGTTGGCGTGGAGAATGTCCTGGAGCGCAGCCATGGTTGGAACCTAAGTCCAGCAACCCCCATCGTGGGCCAATCCTGTGCACCAATATTATACTCCCTGGACGCACATGCGAAGGGGTGGATGCAAACGCGGCAACGACGGCAGTCGCGGACCGCCACCGCGCCAAGGATCTCGCTCTGCTGGCTCAGGGTAAACTCCGAAAAGAATCTGCTTTTGTAGTACTGAAGGATTTACATGATTCTTCGTTGGTTGCCGCGGCGACCTCCTCAGGATGACAGACGGAGCGAGTCTTCAACACACTGCTAAAGGTGGAACTTTTTCGGACTTCGCGGTGTCAATAAGTTTTAGTCCACGGGCCTGAGGTGATACATGTTCAAGGATGTCTCCTACGCACTGCGGACCATGGCGAGGAATCCAGGGGTCACGGCGATTGTCGTGCTCACCTTGACGCTCGGAATTGGTGCGAACACGGCCATGTTCAGCGTCGTGAACGCCGTACTTCTACGCCCGCTGCCCTACAAAGACCCCAACCGCCTGGTGACGCTCTATGCGCAGATCCCCAGCATGAATATTTACGGGGCCTTCGTGGAATACGCCACCTTCACAGAATACTGGCGCGCGCAGAGCAAGTCGTTCGATGCGATGTCGGCCTACACACCGGCTACAGCAAACCTGACGTCGGTCACGGCACCGGAGCGCCTGTTCATGTGCCGCGTGAATGCCGGGTTCCTCTCGCTGATCGGCGCACGGCCCGAGCTCGGCCGCGAATTCTCACCCGAGGAAGACAAGCCGGGCGCGGCTCGAGTGGTGATGCTGAGCCACAGCCTTTGGATGCGCCGGTTCGGCGCTGACCGCACGCTGCTGGGTCAGCCCATCGTCATGGACCGGAACAGCTACACGGTGGTGGGAATCCTCCCGGCGGGTTTTGATTTCTACGGGCCCGAGGTAGACGTCTACACGCCCATCGCCGCCAGTTCGGCACGCGTGGATGGTGAGCCCTCGGTGGGTGTACACGCTCGTCTTAAGCCGGGGGTTTCACTGGCAACCGCGCAGGCCGAGATCGATGGCCTGTGCCGTCGCTGGGTCCACGATGCCCATTACCCCCGGGACTGGGGCGCGCGCCTCTGGACGCTGCACGACTACGCGGTGAGGGGCGTCCGTTCCAACGTCGTGGTGTTGGCCGTCGCCGTGGGACTGGTGCTGCTCATCGCGTGCGCGAACGTGGCCAACCTGCTGCTGGCACGGGCCGCAGCACGGCAGCGTGAGATCGCCATCCGCAGCACGTTGGGCGCAAGTCCGGGCCGTATAATCCGGCAACTGTTGACCGAAAGCGGACTATTGGGATTAATGGCCACAGCTTTAGGGGTGCTGGCAGCGTGGGGCACGGTGCGAGCGCTGGCCGGAGCTTCCGGCTATCTGCCGTTTCAAGAGACTGTCTCCCTCGATGCGCCGGTGCTGGGATTCACACTGGGCGCGGCCGTGCTGACCACGCTGCTGTTCGGTTTGGCGCCCGCCCTGGCGGCCACCCATACCGGTCTTGCCGAAAACCTGCAGGAGGGCGGCCGGGGTGGCGAAAGCGTGCGGCGCAACCACTTGCGCGCGGGCCTGGTCATCGTGGAAGTCGCCCTGGCTTTCCTGCTCGCCATCGGCGCCACGCTGACCGCCCGCAGCCTGGTGCGCCTGCAGGCGGTGAATCCCGGCTTCAACCCCGACGGCGTGCTAACGGCCTATCTGACTCTGCCCGGCGAAACCTACGGGCGGCCCGCGCAACAGATCAACTTCTATCGGGCGCTGCTCCAGCGGCTCGATAAGCTGCCGGGGGTGAAATCGGCGAGCATGGTCTCGCACCTGCCGTTCAGCTCCTCGAAAAGCGGCGAATCTGTGATCATCGAGGGAGCGCCCCCGCCCCCCTCCGGCCAGAAACCGATTGTTATGCACCGGCGCATTGATCCGAAATACTTCCAGACGCTCGAGGTCCGACTGCTCAAAGGACGATTCTTCGACGAGCACGATCCCGCCGGGCCTCCGGTCGCGATCATCAACGAATCTATGGCGCGCCGGTGTTGGCCGAATCAGGACCCGGTCGGAAAACATTTCGGCGGAGACGAAAAGAACTGGATGACCGTGGTCGGCGTGGTTGCCGACATGCGCCAGACCTCGCTGGCCGAAGAACCGGACATGGAAGCATATGAGCCACACGCGGAACTCCCTGATGCCGCGATGGCTCTGGTGGTTCGAACCAGCCTGGATCCGCTGCGCCTTGCTTCCACCCTGCGCGCCGCCGTGCGTGAGCTGGACAAGGAGTTGCCGGTCTCCGACATCGGCACGCTGGCGGGAAGCATTGCGCATTCGACCCGCGAACAACGGTTCACGGTGGTGCTGCTCGGTGCCTTCGCCCTGCTGGCCATGCTGCTGGCGGCGGTCGGGATCTACGGCGTCATCTCGTACTCCGTGACATGCCGTACGCACGAGATTGGCATCCGTATGGCACTGGGCGCCGAGCGCAGGTGGATCACAAGCATGGTGGTTGGTCAGGCCGTGCTGCTGGGGGGTGTGGGTGTGGGAATGGGCATCGCGGGGGGCCTGGCTCTTACCCGCCTCCTGCGCTCCCTGCTTTTCGGCGTGAGCGCCACAGACCCCGTCGTGTTCGCGGGGGCCGCGCTGTTTCTTCTGGGAGTGGCCGCCCTGGCCGGATATGTTCCCGCCCGGCGGGCCGCGCGCGTCGATCCCCTCGTCGCCTTGCGTCACGAATAGCCGGCGTGGCGATGGGAAATCGCCGCTGCAGGTCTATTCCGTCACGCGGTTCCAGTCTTCGGCAAGCAGGCCATGAACCTCGATATCGACGTAGCGGTCATCAAACGCCTGGGCCTGGCGCAACACGCCTTCTTTCGAGAAGCCGAGCCTTCGGGGGATGGCGCAGCTCTTGGGATTGTCGGTGGCGCAGCGGATTTCAATCCGCTGGAGTTTGAGTTCCGAGAACAGGTAATCAATCACGGCGCGGCAGGCGCCTGTAACCAGGCCCCCGCCCTGATAGTTCTCGCCCAGCCAATAGCCGAGGTTCGTCGAGCGGTTTTCCCAATCGATGCGCCCTGCCCCCAGGATTCCCGCCAAACGACCTTCCGACCAGATGCCCATCGTGAAGCCGGTGTTCGCCGCCAGTTGTTCGAGCGATGACCGGATCAGCGTTTGGCAGTCATCGAGAGATTTCTGCACGTCCCACTCGGGCAGCCACTGGCGCAGGAAGGCGCGGTTCCGATCGACCAACGCAAAGAGCTCTTCGGCGTGCTGATGCTCCAGCAGTCGCAGTTCCGCGCCCTGCGTAAAGGAATAGGAGAACATCTTGGGTGTTCACGGCGTCGCGTGAGGCACGCCCGCGACCGGCAGGGGGCCGCGCCCTCAGGCCACCGCTTCCGCTTCGATTTCCACCAGCATTTCGGGATCGATGAGGCGTGCCACACCCACCAGGCTGCTTGCAGGGTGCACTTGGCCGAAGAACTCGGCGTGGGCTTTGGCGACTTCCTCCCAACGGTCAATCTGGGTCACGTAAATGCGGGTGCGGACCACGTGCTCCAGGCCCAGTCCCAGCCTCTTCAGGGCGTTCTCGATATTGTGGATCGTCTGCACCGTCTGCGCATACATGTCACCGGGCGCGAGCACCTTCCCGGAGGGATCGGTGCCCGTGGTGCCGGAAACGTGCACGATGTCACCCACCTGCACGGCGCGCGCGTATCCCACTTTCGTTTCCCAGGGTGTGCCGGAGAAAGTCTTGTTCCGCTTGATCTTCATGTGTAACCTCCGATTTCAGTTTCGCAGCCCTCAGGGAATCGCTGCGGGATGCTGGCGCTTGCTAGGCTTTTTCAAAATACCGTCGATGGGCGCGAAGGATCACCAGATCACCCACGCGAATGGGATAGAGAAAATCGAGGTTGTCCACCGCCACCGTCACCACCTGGGAACGCGCGTGGCGGTGCGCGACGATCGCCCCGGCAATGTCAACCAAGTGCATCACCTTTCCGCCCAGCATGTTGCCAAGGGTATTAGCGTCGTTGGGCAGCACTACCTCCACCATCTCTACGGCGGATTCGGCAACCGTTTTCCCTTTCCGTCTCGCCATCGTCTTCGCGCTTCGTAACAGAATATCGCGGTGCGACCTGAACAGGCTGCGGAAGAACCCTTCCCTGCTGTCATTCTGAGCGTAGCGAAGAATCTCGCCCTGCGCATTTTCATGAACATACGAGATTCTTCGCGAAGTTTGCCCTGAGCCGGCACAGCGAGATCCTTCGCTTCGCTCAGGATGACAGCGAAGGGCTCAGAATGACAACATCGGAATGTTTTTCAACAAACTGCTAAGTCCTGGAACCACCGCAGACAAGAGTCGGACGGTCCGCACAGGCAACCAGCCCGCACCCACCCTGGCTGAAAAGTTTTGCCTTGCCTGGTTCGCCCGCCTATACTATGCGAGCCGGTAGAGCGATGCAACCGGATTCAGCAGAACAGGAGGGGTGAGAATTGTCCCCAGAAGCGGAAAAAACCCGGCGTGAATTCCTGGAAGAGGCGTTGCGCGAGGATCCGGATAATACTTTTGCGCGTTACGGGCTGGCGCTGGAGATCGCGAAAACCGAACCGGCAGCGGCGTGGATCCACTTCGAGTACCTGCTCCTGCACCATCCCGAGTACGCGGCCACCTATTACCCGGCTGGGATGTTCCTCATCAGCCAGGGGCGGCCCGACGACGCGCGCAAGGTGCTGGCCGCCGGGGCGGAAGTCACCGGCCGCCAGGGCAAGCAGCACGCCCAGCGTGAGCTGCAGGCAGCCCTGGAAGCCCTGGATAGCGGGTTGTAACACGCTGCGGCACTTGGGCCAGGGCGTCCAGGGGTGGCGCAGACCCCGGGCGTTGATGTCGGAGCGTTCGGAAACCCGCAGACATGCTAAGAGGAAGTGTGTCTGCATCACCCGCGGCAGACGCGAGTATTTTCCCCAATTCAAATCCGGGACAACCTCATGTGGAGCTGGGCAGGTGTGGTGGCGGCTGGAATCCTGAACGGCAGCTTTGCCGTTCCGCTGAAGACCGCGCGCATTTGGTCGTTCAATCATATCTGGATGGTGCATTCGCTTCTTGCCATGGCCCTGCTGCCCTGGGCCTTCGCCCTCCTGGTGGTCCCGCGCTGGAGCGGGATTCTGGGCGCCGTTGCGGTGCGCGGGTGGCTGGGACTGATCGGCTGGGGTTTGCTTTTCGGCGTGGGCTCACTCCTTTATGGCGTGGCCGTGGACTTGCTGGGCATTGCGCTGGGATTCTCCATTCAGCTTGGCCTTTCGATCGTTCTCGGCGCGCTGTTGCCGCTCATTTGGGCCGGAGCCCTTCGGCTGCGCACGTACGCTGACGCGTGTCTCGTAACGGGTCTGGCGGTGATGGTGGCCGGCGTCTTCCTGTGCGCGCAGGCGGGCGGCTCAAAAAGCTCCACTCCGGGCGCCACGGGCGGGCGCTTCCGCAAAGGATTGATCGTCGCACTGGTGGGCGGCATCCTGGCGCCGTCACTCAACTTCGGTATTCAATACGGTACGGCCTTGCTGGCCACGGGGGGCGGCGTGCAGGCGGGGGCGGGCTTCCCCGTTTCCGTTTATCTGGCGTGGGCGGTTTTTCTTTCCGCCGCAGCCGTATTGCAGGCGGGCGTTTGCGGGTGGCGAGTAGCGCGGGCCCGCGAGACCGGCGCATTCCGCCAGCCGGGAGCGGGTCGCGACGCGCTCGGGGTGCTGCTGATGAGCTCGCTGTGGATTACCAGTGTGTTTCTCTACGGCCGCAGCGCCTTCCATCTGGGACCATGGGGAAACAGTTTTGGCTGGCCCATCTTCATCGCCCTCATCATCATGGCCTCGAACGCCTGGGGCGTGGTGCTGGGAGAATGGAAGGCAGTTCCCAAGGCTGCTTTCTACCGGATGCTCGCCGGCTGCGGCGTACTGGTTCTGGCCGCTTTCCTGATCGGCCAGGGCAATCGGGGGTAAGTGCGGCCGCACAGGTTTGCGGAAAAACTCGTAGGCGCTGTCATTCTGAGCCCGTCGCTGTCATCCTGAGCGAAGCGAAGGATCTCGGTATTTCGCTCAGAGTAAACTGCGCGAAGAACCTCTGCATTTGCAGGATCAGGCAAATGCCGAGGTCCTTCCTTCGTTTCACTCAGGACCGGCTTCGCCTCCTCAGGATGACAGCTTTGGCGGTTTTTCCGCAGCCTGCGTAACCCACGGTTTCTAAGTTCAGGGTATAATTCCACTCAGGCAAATGAATCTCTATCAGGGCAATAGCACGCCTGACGCATACAGCCGGGAGAAACAAGCCGTCGCCTTGACCTCGGTCCTGGCGGCAATTGTGCTGACCACGCTGAAGATGGCAGTGGGACTCTTGACCGGCAGCCTGGGAATTCTTTCCGAGGCTCTGCACTCCGGTCTGGATCTGGTGGCGGCGACGATCACGTATTTCTCCGTACGCGTTTCAGACCTGCCCGCTGACCCCCAGCATCCCTTCGGGCACGGCAAGGTCGAGCACCTTTCCGCCTTCATTGAGACCGGCCTGCTCTTCGTGACCTGCGCCTGGATCGTCTGGGAAGCGGGGCGGCGGCTCTTCTTTCGCGAGGTGCACGTGGAGCCTTCGCTCTGGGGCTTCGGCGTAATGTTCATTTCCATCACCATCGACACGTTCCGCTCGCGCGCCCTCTTCCGCGTAGCGCGTAAGTACAACAGCCAAGCGCTCGAAGCCGACGCGCTGCACTTTTCGACCGACGTTTATAGCTCGACGGTGGTCATCCTGGGCTTGATCCTGCTCTATGTGGCGGAGCAGCGGAACCTGCCCTGGCTGCGCAATGCCGACCCTGTGGCGGCCCTGGTGGTGGCGGGGATCGTGGTTTACATCACGCTACGACTGGGCAAGAAGACGGTGGACGCCCTGGTGGACGCCGCCCCCACCGGCACCAGTTCGTTGATTGCGGAAGCTGTGTCCCGCGTCTCCGGCGTGCTTAGCCTCGATCGCATCCGGACTCGCCAGAGCGGCAGCCGGGTGTTCGTGGATCTGCGGCTGACGTTGGCCAGCGACACCTCGCTCGAGCACGCGAAATCCGTGGCCGACATCGTGGAAACGGAGGTTCACCACCTCTTCCCCACCGCGGACGTGGTGATTCACACCACGCCCCAGGAACCCTCCTCCGACGACCTGGTCGCCAAGATCCGGTCCGTGGCGCACCGGCGTAATTTCCTGGTGCACGAGGTGACCGCGTACGAGGTGGAGGGTCGCGTCAACGTCTACCTGGACCTGGAAGTGGACCCGAGCTTGCGGCTGGCGGAAGCCCACGAACGCGCCACGCAGCTCGAAAGCGAGATCAAGGAGAACCTGCCGGAAGTCCATGAAGTGAACGTGCACCTGGAACCGCTGCTGGTGGCCGTGGAAAGCGGGAACGAGGTCCGGCTGGATCACCTGGTCGTGGAACATAAGCTGGAAGAACTGACGCGCGAGACCGCGGGCGTGCTGAATTGCCACTCCGTCGAAGCTCATCAGGTGGGTGGCAACATCGTGGTGCGGTTGCATTGCACCCTCGACCCCGACCTCCCCATCTCCAAGGTGCACGACACTACCGAAACTCTGGAATTCAAGTTTCGCCAGGCCTTCCCGCAGATTTCCAAAATCAGCATCCACGCCGAGCCCCGGGACCGGGCCTGAGGGGGCAGCCCGTCGGCGTTGGGCGCGGTGGCCAAGCTCGCGCCCCTTCGGCTGGCGCGTGTGGCAGATGCTCGCAGAGGATGAGCGCAGCCCTCGGTTTTTCGGGCGGGGGGATTCAGGTTCCGTCGCAAGGGTAGGTTGGCGACAACGCAAGGATGAGAGTAAGCTGGCGTGGCTCATTACCCCTCCGCACCGCGTGGGTACGGCGACTGGTCCTCTAGAGCCCTCGGCCAGCCTGACTCGCGTGGGCGGGAGCTTCGAACGGGAATGAGCACTAAGGGCACTTGTAACACGAATTCATGATCCGTATTACCGAACAATGCCCCGCAGGGCACTCTGGGCCTTCGGCTTCGGAGGAGGCAGATCGATGGCGGAGTTGGCGAGAACAGGGATTTCGCTGGACCGGGAACTGCTGGAAAGGTTTGACCGCGTCATCCGGAAGAAGGGCTATAAGAACCGCTCGGAGGCGATTCGCGACCTGGTGCGAGACTACGCCGTAGCCGAAGATGTCGAGGAAAACCGCACCGTGGTTGGAACCCTGACCCTGGTGTACGACCACCATCGTCCAAGGCTTTCGGAGCGATTGATCCACGCCCAGCACCAAGCGCACGGCAAGGTGCTGGCCGCCACGCACGTTCACCTGGACCATCGGAACTGCCTCGAGGTCGTCATCATGAAGGGCCCCAGTTCCGAGATGAAGCGCCTGGCCGACCAGCTCCTGAGTCTCCGGGGCGTCAAGCACGGCAAGCTCGTTTTCACCACCCAGGGCCGGGGGCTGGCATGAATCAGGCGAGTGCTTGTCTCTGCCAGAAGTGAGCGCCCCCGTTGTCCAACAACTACCGCCCCCCAGTCCACTCCGGCTCGGGGGCTTTCGCTCTAACCTGACTGCCAGAACCTTCCACATGCCAAGAATGGAATAAGCCGGCTTCGAGGCGCCAAACCGCCGCAGTGATGTGAGGGCTGGCCCTGCTCGCCTGGCGCCCCGAAGTGCGCGTGGTCAGTTGCCGCGTGATGCGGCAACGCAAAACCTGCTCGAGTCACCGTCCACAGCGCGGCCCCGGCAAGCCCGAAACGATCGTGTGGGATATCGGCAAAGTCAGACACTGTCTCTCTGGCATTTATTGGGGCATGCTGCTAAGATGTGGGATTGAGTGTTACGAATTATGTATTCGTGCTATCATTTCAGTACAAGGAGCAGGAATGATTTTCCGAACTTCCTTTATGATGGTTTTCCTCTTCACCTCCGCGCTGGCCGCTGCCGCGCAAGACATCACGTTGCGAGTGGTTGACCCCCGGGGCGGGGCCGTCCCCGGCGCTGCGCTTGAGATCCGGAGCGTCAACGCAAGTTCCAAGGTTTTCTCGGGAGTCACCGACGCTCAGGGAACCTTCACGGTGAAAGCAGATCTCCCCTTGGAAATCCAGGTTACGGCCCCGGGCTTTGAATCCCTGCGGCAAAAGGTGGAAACCCATACGCCGGGTGGCATCAGGGTCCAGCTTGTTCCTGCCGCCCTCCGCACCACGATTGAGGTGGTCGTGCACGACGCACCGGCGATGGAAAGCACGGTCGAGCAAACGGCGCTGGACATTGAGCGCGGCGGCGCCCGCACGGTCTTCGATGCTGTCGAAAACTTGGTGCCCAGTGCCTATGTGACCCGCATGGGCATCTTGGGGCTGGGACTGGGCGAGTCCGGCTCGATGACTCTCCGGGGAATTGGGGGTTCGCCCACCACGGAGATCCTGGTGGTCGTGGACGGGCGGCCTGACTTCATGGGATTGATGGGCCATCCCATGCCGGATTTCTACACGCTCACCGACGTGGGAAGTCTGAGCGTAACGGAAGGTCCCGCTTCGGTTCTTTATGGCAGCAATGCCATGGGTGGCGCCATTGAAATCAAGCCGACCCGTCCTCTTCAGGGTGTGCACACCGATTTGGTCGCCAGCCTCGGCTCTTACTACACGGGGCAATACCGGCTGACGAATGGCGCCCGCCTGGGACGCTGGTTCTACAACCTGACAGGCGGACTCGGTCACACCAACGGCGCGCGTCCGGACTCCGCCTTTCGAGACCAGGACGGCACGCTTGCGCTCGGCTACGACCTTTCACAAAGGTGGCGAACTTCGCTGGAAGGCCGATACGGGCACTTCTATGTGGAAGACCCGGGCACGGTTGACGATCCGCTGGTTGGGAATTGGTCCCGCGTCGGCCGCGGTGGGTTCAGTTGGGACCTCGATAACTCCGGCAGCCGGACTTGGGGGCTAGCGCGAGTCTATTCCAGCTTTGGGCACAATATGGTCTACGACGGCTGGCGGTCCGTGGACAATTCCCTGGGCGTGCGCGTGCAGCAGAGCTTCCTCGTCGCTTCCCAGGTCACGATCGACGGCGGAACCGACATCATTCATTACGGTGGCAGCGGCCGCGACATCAGCGCGGGTTACGACTACGGTGAATTCCACATCAACGACTACGCCGGATTTTCACGCCTCCGCTACGCCGTGACCAGGAGCCTCCAGCTCAACGCCGGCATCCGCTACGACGACAATTCGCACTCCGGTGACATTGTGGTGCCGGAATTCGGCGCGACCTACCGGTTTGCAGAGAACTACTCCTTCTCGGGATCCGTGACCCGTGGGTTCCGAAACCCCACCATTCGCGAGCTCTACCTTTTCCCCGCGCCCACGCCCACCTTGCAGCCCGAGCGAATGTGGAATTACCAAGCCACGTTCCAGGCGCGGCCCATCTCCAAAGTGCTGGCTTGGGTGACGGGCTACTGCTCCAACATCGACAACTTGATTGTGACCACCGGCTACTGGCCAAACATGATGCTGCAGAACACCGGCCAAGCCATCAACAAAGGGATCGAGACGCATGCCCGCTGGCAACCCGCGCGGAGGGCGAGTTTCAATGCGGCCTATGCCTATCTCCATTCCACCAACCTGGCGCCTTACTCCCCGCAGAATAGGCTGACCTACTCTCTCGACATTGATGCCACGCGTGCGTTCATTTCTGTAGGAGGCAATACCGTGGGCCGCACCTATTCGGGGTTCGGGCAGACCTCGCCCGTGAGCCAATACGCGCTCGCACACCTCAAATGCACGGCGCCGATGGGAAAACACACCAGCCTCTTCGTGATGGTTGACAACCTCTTCAATCGCCGCTATGAAGTACTGGCAGGCTATCGGATGCCGGGCACCAACGCCGCCGGAGGCATCGATCTGAAGTTTTGAGGGAGCTGCGCCGAGGCCGCATCTAAGCGGAAGGCCAAATCATCCAGGAGATCTTATGAAGCGAATCACGCCAACTGTTATCGGAGCCACCCTGATTTTGTTCACGATTGCCCTGCTGCCCCTTCCCTCCCAGGAGCCCCGGCCCCAGCCGCTGACTTTGCCCCTCGAATGTCCGGGCGGAGATTGTCCCTTGCTGCGAGGGACACCCCAAACGGCAGGGATGCGCTCGGGGTTCGTCCGGCTGAAGCCGGGCGAAACCGTCGGCTGGCACACGACTGGCAAGAATGAAGAATCGCTGGTCGTGCTGCGAGGCCGCGGCGAAGTGCGCCTCGAAGGCCAGCCCCCCCGCGCCTTCGCCGCGCCGGCGCTCGCCTATATTCCGCCCGCGACGCGGCACAACGTTGCCAACACCGGTGATGCGCTCTTGGAGTACGTGTACGTGGTCGCGCCCGCCAAAGTGCCGTAAGTGGACGAAGTTAGGAAAGTACCGGCAAGTTGGGGGCTCGACCTCGAAAGACACCCCACCCCGTGTCTCCACGGGGTCGCGGTGAGAGACCTCAGGAAGGCATTCCGGCGCGGCGGGAGTTACGGCTTGGGTTTGGTCGCCGACGCCGGAGGGATCACGACCGGCTTGGGACTGGTGGCTGGCCGGGTCGCGGGTGCGGCGGGCGCGGCAGGCGCACCTGCTGCGCCAGCATCGGCCACCGGGTTCGCGGCGTCATACCGCTTCACGACTTCCTCAGTGATGTCAATTTCCTTGGCAGCGTAATAAACCGGAATCTGGGCATTATCGATCACCAGCGAGAAACCGCTCTGCGGTGCATATTCGCTGATGATGCGGACCATCTTCTGCCCGATCCGGCGGATGGCCTCGTCGCGGTCAGTTCCAAAATCAGCCTGGGCGTCCTCCGTGGAGCGCTTCAAGAGCTTTTGCTTGTCCTCCGCCTCCCGGCTCAGGCGGCGTTGCTCCTCATCACTGAGGGTGTTCGCCCCCTTACTTAGCTGGTCATTAATGGCCTGGATCTCCTGCTGCAGGCGCTGCAGTTCCTGCTGGCGGGGCTGATACTTCTTCGACAAGTCCGCGAAAGCCTTCTTGCCTTCCGCCGTGGTGCCAATCGCTTCCTGGATGTTGATCACCCCGATCTTGCTCTGGGTGGCGGCTGGGCTCTGGGCGCGTAACGCGATAGGAACTCCCAGAAGCGCCAGCAGTGCGGTGAGTGCAGTCAATCGGTTCTTCATTCAAACTCCTTTGGAATGTAATATCCGCAATTGTGCTTATATTCTAACTCATTTTCCCAGCGTCTGGGAGGTTGATGAAAAACATGGTAGCGCCGACCTTTAGAGCCTGCCCTGAGCGGGGCGAAGGGTCGGCACGTGCTGAGCTAAAGCTCAGCGCTACAACACGCCATCAACCTGGTCAGAGGCCGCGAGGACATTTTTCATCAACCTCCTAGAACGTCCGCTCCACCGTGAATCCCACCCGCCCCTTGCGCTCCCGCAACCGGAAAGGAACGAAGTACCGCAAGGAGTCGAGGTAAGTCGCCGGGTTCGGAAAAAGCGACTCGGGGGGTAGATTTTGGGGCGGTGTGATCACACTGTCCAAGCGCGACCAATTGTATCCGTAGAAGATGTGGAACGGGGCGTTAATCATCGGAAGAATGACCTGTAAATCGAGTCCCGTCGAGCTGCGCGGGTGGAAATTGGTCACGCCGATCGGCCTCAATTGGGCGGGGATAGGGAAATAGGGATATTTGCTTTCAATCGTGCTCAAGGCACCGGTCGTGAGCTTGAGCTGGTTTGGCCACAAGACCATTGCGCTGCCGGCGTCCACAAAATACGCCGCTGTGACCGGCCCGGCGATGGGGACGCGATACTCGAAGTTGGCGATAACCTCGGTATCACCGCCCGGGAAGATGGGCGAATTAATGGGAAAGGACGTTGAAGATCCGCACGCGCCGGTGGGCCTGCCATTGCCATCGACCGCCATGATCTGGTTGCCCTGGTTGTCCCGGTTGCACACTGACGCCGTAGAGGGATAGAACGCCACCGGGCTGACGGTGCGAATGTCAAAGCCGCGCACATCCATCTCACCGCCGATGTAAAAGCGGGAGAAGGGCGGGGCCACCCTGCCCCCATAACCTGTAACCGTGGACGCAAGCAAGCGCATGCCGATGGCCGTGGGCTTATCCGAGCGCACGTGCTGGACCGGGTGGAAATATTTGACCTCGATCACCGGCCGGATGGTGTTCACGTTCCCACCCAGAACGCTCCCCGAGAAGGCCACGGAGGCATAAAGATATCTGCCCCGTGTCGGATTCCAAACGCTATTGATCGTGTTGTAGAGATAAGTCGGCATGACGGAGCTGGAAATGATCCCGCTCAGAGCGCTGGGACCCGTCAAGCCGCTGAAGTTGATGGCTTCAAAATAGGCCGTAGAGGCCGCGCTGAAAGCCTGCAAGCTGCTGCGTGAGAAGCTGTAGGTCGCCCCGAGGCGCGCAAAACTGCGCCGCAACGGGTAGGTGGCATAGAGCGTGAAGCCGTCAGAATTCTGCGTGAAATTCTGCCCATAGAACTGGGCGTAAGTGGATTGAGCCAGGAGATTGGGATTGAGACCGCTATAGATTGCGAGCTGGCGAATTTGGTTATAGTTGTAGTCGCTCTTGAACACCGTGAAACCGGCGGTGATGGGACGGTCAAAGATGTAGGGTTCCGTGAAGCCGAAGGAATAGAGCTTCTGAAAAGTGCCCCACTGAAGCTGCAGGCTGAGTGTTGCACCCAGGCCCAGAAAGTTGTTGGTGGCGTAATTGACCCCCACGAAGTTGCCCGCCAGTCCGCTTAGGCCGCCCGAAAATCCGATGGAGTTCCTCCCCTTCTCCTTAACCTTCAGCAGAATGTCAACGTTGTTCTCCTTGGTGTTCTGCTTGATCTCGTAATCCTCTTTCTTGACCTCATCGAAGAACCCCAGTTGGTTCACGCGCAGAACGCTCAAGTCCCAATAGCCGGAGTTGAAAATGCTGCCTTCATCTACGAGCAGTTCGCGGCGGATAACCTTGTCACGAGTCTTGGTGTTGCCGGAGAACTGAATGCGGTGGACGGAAAACTGCTTGTCTTCCTCGAAGTCGAGCGCCAGGTTGATGACTTTCCGTTTGTTGTCGGGTTCGATGTCCGGCGAGGCCGTAAAGTTGATATACCCGAACTGCCCGTAGAGCTTGGTGAAAGTTTCAATCGCCTTTCGCACCCTGGAGAGAGCGAAGACATCGCCGGGCTTAAGCTGCAACACGGGCGCCAGTTGCTCCTGTTTGAAGAGCTTGTTACCGCGAATTACGAATCTGCCCAATCGGTATTGAACGCCTTCCTCGATGGGGATCTTCAGGTCCACTTGCTTGCCACGCCCCCAACTCCAGAAAAAAAACGGCCAGCGCCGCCCCGTGTCGACCATCTTGGTTTGGGGCTCCTTCGGCAAGGCGTAAAAATAGCCGTGGTCGCGATAAAGGTCCCGGAGGTTTTCGAGGTCAGCGTAGACGCGGTCCTTGTCGTAGGTCTTGTGGAACCAGTAGAACCAGGGAGGCAGCCCCGTGGGGCGCGAATACTTCATGGCACGCTGCAGTTGGAGGTCCGAGAACACTGTATTGCCATCAAACCGCACGCTGCCGACTTTCACCTTGGGGCCTTCCACGACGATGAAAAGTAGCGCCACAGAGTTGGGCGGAATGGTACGGGTGCGGTGACGCACGGTGGCGAACATCTTGCCGTGCGCGGCCAACAACCCCTGCAGCACCACCTCCGCGTGCTTGATGACGACCGGGTCATACTGAGATTGGATGGAGAGGCCAACCTTTTGCTTTTTGAATTCGTCCAGCACATCCGACGTCTGCACGCTGCTCAAGCCCTTGTAGTCTATGCTGCGGACCAGCTTCTTCTCCCGCACGTAAAAGGTCAAAATCTTGTTGCCATTGGGTGCGTCGGCGACTTCCAGCCGAATATCATCCAGGAAGCCGGTGTTCCACAGCGACATGAAATCGCGCTCCAGGACGCTCTCATCGTAGACGTCGCCGGCTTTGGAATAGACCCGGGCTCGGAGTGTGGCTGCGGGAACCCTCCGGTTGCCCCGAAACACGACCTGCTCGATCGTCGGCTTGTGCTCTTCCTCGGGTGGTTGAGTGGGTGCCGGGGGATTTTCCAGTTTCTGTCCCTCCGCCGGGGCAGCTTTGGGAGTCTCCAGTTGCAGGTTCTGGGGTGGCGGTTGAGGCTGCGCTCCCGCCTTGGGCGCGGGTTGCGAGGCAGGGGGCTGGGGAGCCTCGGGGGTTTCCAACTTAAGCTGCCCCGGGGCCGGCTCTACAGCTTTCTTCTCCGCAGGTGGGGGGGGCGTGGATTCTTTCTTCTCCGCGGCGGGCGGAGGGTTCTGTGTTTTCGCATCCGCGGGAGGGCTCTGCGCATTCATCAGCAGAGGCAACGACAAAATCAGGGCCAGGGTGAGAACACCTAACCTGCACGGCCTGCGTCGAAGTCCAGCCACACACAAACTCGTCTTTTTCAAGAGAACGCGTTCCCCCCTCACACCTCGGAAAATCAAGACAATCCGATGCCAGGATTCCGCCAGAAGTTGGCCGGAAGTATTCTTATACCAGAAAGTACCTCCCCGTCTCCTGGAGATTTGGGCTTCGCAGGAACGGGTGCGTGGATTGTCCGCTTGGCGGCCGGTAAAACCGTGGCGACTCGCCCTAGTGGGAGAGCGGTGTGGCCCCGACCAGTTTGTCGTTCACGGAACGATAGTAGAGCCCCTCGTTCTCGACGATAACTTCCAGGACCGCCGGAGGGTGAATCTCACCCTGGATTAACGCCTCCGAGAGCGGATCTTCAACGTACTTCTGTAAAGCGCGTCGCAGTGGCCGAGCGCCGTAAGAGCGGTCAGCGCAAGTTTTGTCCATAATCCACTTGCCAGCCTCGGGCGAGAGCGTCAGCGAAATGCTCTTCTGCGTCAGATTCTGATTCATCTGTCCGACCAGCAGTTCCAGGATCTGGATCAGGTCATTATCGGTCAGGGCGTTAAACACGATGGTTTCATCGAGGCGGTTCAGAAACTCAGGATTGAACAGTCGCTTCACCTCGCTCATCACCAATTCTTCGGCCTTCTTCTCCGTGGCGCCTTCCACGCCAGACTGGAACCCCAGGTGGGACCGGCGCTCCAGATAACGCGCCCCGATGTTCGAAGTCATGATAATAATCGCGTTCTTGAAATCCACCGTGTTCCCGAGTCCGTCCGTTAACTGGCCGTCCTCGAAGACCTGCAGGAGAATGTTAAACACATCCGGGTGGGCCTTTTCAATCTCATCCAGCAGAATCACGGAATACGGCGCCCGACGCACGCGCTCCGTGAGCTGGCCACCCTCCTCATAACCCACGTAGCCCGGCGGCGAGCCAATCAATTTCGACACCGAGTGCTTCTCCATGAACTCGGACATGTCGAAGCGGACCAGGGCACGCTCCGAGCCAAACATGAAGGCGGCCAGCGAGCGGGCCATCTCCGTCTTGCCCACACCCGTCGGACCCAGGAACAGGAACGAGCCCACGGGCCGGCCCGGCACCTTCAATCCCGCACGGGAGCGGCGAATGGCGCGCGCCAGGGCGCTAATGGCGCGGTCCTGGCTGATGATGCGCTTGTGCAGCTCTTCTTCGATCCGCAGCAGCTTGGAGCCCTCTTCTTCCTTGATGGAGGTGACGGGGACGCCCGTCCAGCGCGAGACCACTTCCTCAATGTCTTCGCGCGTCACCACGCCCATGGCCGTCTCGTCGATGTTGTACTTTTCGCGCAGCAGGCGCAGATTTTCGCGCTCCTTGCGCTCTTCGTCGGAGTAGAAGCGCGCCTTCTCGAATTCGTGGTTGGCGATGGCGTTCTCCATGCGATGCACCACGAATTTGATCCGCTTCTGCACGTCGATCATTTCCTCGGGCAGCGAACTCTGCCGCAGCTTCACCCGCGCGCCCGCTTCGTCGATCAGATCCACGGCCTTGTCCGGGAGGAAGCGATCGGGAATGTAGCGATTGGAATGATAGACGGCGCCGTTTAGGGACTCGTCCGTGTAGGTCACGGCGTGGAACTTTTCATAGCGGTCCTTGATGCCGAAGAGAATCTTGATGCCTTCGCTTTCCGAGGGCGGCGGGACCTTCACGGCCTGGAAGCGCCGCTCCAGCGAGCGGTCCTTTTCGATGGACTTGCGATACTCGGCCGGAGTCGTAGCGCCGATGCACTGAATCTCCCCGCGCGTCAGCGCCGGCTTCAAGATATTGGCGGCGTCGAGCGACCCTTCCGCCGATCCCGCGCCCACCAAAGTGTGCAACTCGTCGATGAAGATGATGGCGTTCTGCGCCTCCATCAGCTCCTTCATGATGGTCTTCAGCCGCTCTTCAAACTGGCCGCGATACTTGGTTCCCGCCACGATCAGCGAGAGATCCAGCGCCAGAATGCGTTTGTCGGCCAGGAACGACGGCACATCTCCATCGGCGATGCGTTGCGCCAGACCTTCCACGATGGCGGTCTTGCCCACGCCCGGTTCGCCGATCAGCACGGGGTTGTTCTTGGTACGGCGGCAAAGAATCTGCACCACCCGTTCCAGTTCGGCTTCGCGGCCAATCAGCGGGTCGAGCTGGTTTTCCATGGCCGATTGCGTCAGGTCGCGGCTGAACTCACCCAGCAGCGAAGTCTCTTTGGGGCGGCTGGGGGTGGCCTTTTCGCTCTGCACGCGGGTCATTTCCTCACGCAGCGCGGAGAGCCGCAGGCCGCGCTCGTGCAGGATTTCGGCTGCGAACGACTTGTCCTCGCGCAGCAGGCCGAGCAGCAGGTGCTCCGTGCCGATGTGTTTGTGGCCCAAGCGCTCGGCTTCCTCCGCGGCGTAAGCCAGCACGCGCTTGCACTCCTGGCTGAGCGGCAGGTCCACGGAGGTGGAAACCTTCTCGCGAATGGGCGTGCGCCCCTCAATCTGTTTGCGTATGGATTCAATGGAGGCGTGGGAACGCAGAAAACGGTTCGTGAGGGCCTTGTCTTCGCGCAGCAATCCCAGGAGCAGGTGCTCCGTCTCAATATACGGGCTGCCGAACTGGCTGGCTTCGTAGCGCGCAAAAAAGATGACACGCCGGGCCTTTTCCGTGTACCTCTCGAACATAGCTCCTCAGTTCTTTCTGGAACCCCCGCCTCCCCTGCCACACGCCCTGCCCAGGGAGTGCGGGGGTCATGGAACCATGGGAACTAGCGTTTCCGTCAGCTTTCCATTCGCCAAACGCAAGGTCCGATTGGCGCGATGGGCCAAGTCCAAGTTGTGCGTCGCCAGCACCGAGGTCAGGTGATGCGACCGGTGCAGGCCTTCCAGCAAATCACTCACGCGCTGCGCCGTGCTGTGGTCCAGGCTTCCCGTGGGCTCATCCGCCAGCAGCAGGGCAGGTTGATTGGCCAGTGCTCGGGCCAGCGCCACCCGCTGCTGTTCCCCGCCGGAAAGCTCTCCCACGCGGCGCCCCAAGGCGTTCCCCAGGCCGACTTCGTCCAGCAACTCCCTGGCGCGCGTCCGGGCATCGGGAAATTGACGCCCGCCAATCAACTGAGGAATCACCACGTTCTCGAGCGCGCTGAACTCCGGCAGCAGATAGTGCATTTGCCAGACAAAGCCTATCTTCTCATTGCGATACAGAGCGCGCTCATCTTCAGGAAACTCGCTCAATCGCTTCCCTTCGAAGTATACCTCACCCCTCGTTGGAGTGTCCAGAGCGGCCAGCAAATGCAGCAGCGTAGTCTTGCCGGACCCCGACTCTCCTACCAGCGCCACGAATTCACCGGAGCTAACTTCGAAACTTAAGTCCTCAAAAACTACTACCCGCTCACTGCCGGAATGGAAAATCTTGGCAAGGCCCTCAGCCCGTAATACCGCCTTCGTTGAGACCCTTAGCTTGTCCTGAGAGAGCACCACAAGCCATCTTACCACAGGAAGACTATGCACCCCACGGTTTACCCTGACGCCACCCCCCCCGCGCAGGGTCCAGACGTGGAAAAACATCGATCGAGACCACCCGGTTCTTGCGAGGCTGCTGAAGAAGCCTTGCGCTGATGTCATCCTGAGCGCTTCGCTGTCATCCTGAGTCCTTCGCTGTCATTCTGAGCGAAGCGAAGAATCTCGCCCTGCCCGCTCAGGATAAACTGCGCGAAGGATCTCGCTCTGCTGGCTCAGGGTAAATTCCGCGAAGGATCTGGCTCTGGGTTTCTGCGTGAAAGGGCCGAACCAAGGCGAGATGCTTCGCTGCGCTCAGCATGACATATGCCCTCTTTCAGCAGCCTGCCAGGACTTTTAGGCCGGTGAGTGCTCGCCAGAGGGCGCGTTTCCATACCTTTCGAAAACAGGGTCGATGCTCTCGAGAAAGCGCCCCGTATCCAATCGTCCTTCTCGCAACAAAGCGACGGCATCCCTCACTGCATCCAGGTCCGGCCCGGACATCTTCGCAAACTCCGGGAGGAGAATCCGCTCCACATCCCGGGGCTCAAGCTTGAGGAGTCCGCCGCCATATTCCCTGCTTTGTGGTCTGATGAATTCGGTACACAGGGAAGAATTCAGATAGGCAAACAGGATCTCGCGAAGACTGGATAACGACGGATGCAAATAGATGCCATGAAACGTTGTAAGGTTGAGGATGCGCGCCTCGTTCAGGACGAACCGCGGCCGCCCTCGGTAAAATACGGTCACCCAAATGTCCGCCGGAAGACGTTGTTCCGGGCGGTACCACGGATGCCGGTTCCGGGTGAGGAACTTCTCGTGGACGGCAAGGCGCTCCCCGCGGGCGAGGTACCGGCGCATCGCGGGGGTCAGCTCGCCGCCCGGATACAAGAGGTAGCATTTCTTGTTGCAGGTCCTGAGACGTTCAAAATCCCTCGCCGTGAAAACTAACTCGCCCGCCTGAGCGGACTTGGTCACACAAGCTCTGACCTCATCCTCCGATAGCCCGCCTTGCTTCCTCTCCAATTCACTCAGCGTGAAATACTCGTTCGAGCCCGTGGCAATCCCACGGGAACACCTTGCCAGGCTTTCCAGGGGCGAAAACAGATCCGAGTGGTCCCGCCGGCGCGCCGTATAGAAGTAATTGTGCCATTTCAGGTTGGGGTCAAGACTCCCGGGCTCAAGGGACCTGAGAGGCACAGCCGTTCGGTTGAGAATCCGTGCGCAGAGGTCGGCAAAATCCCGCGCGCCTCGAGCCCGAAATAACTCAACTGGAGCCCCCCGAGGTTTTGAGGGGTCTCTGGATATCAGGAGGATGCATGATGTGGTCAGGGCGTCGGGAAATGCCCGCGATTCGTAATCAAGCACCAGGATGGCATCCAGCAAACGATGCTCCAGCAGGTAGGACTTGACCGCCACCCCGTAGTCCGCGTTCATGAACTCCGATGGGATGATGAAAGCACCTCGCCCCCCTGCGGCCAGCAGATTCACCGCCTTGATCAGAAACAGGCAATAGACACTCGTCATTCCGGTCAGGGATGAGCCGTAACGCCGGTTGAACTGCTCTACCAATTGCTTTTTGTGTTCGACGAAATGGTGTTTGTAGTAGGGGGGATTGCAGACTACCGCGTCGAATGGTTCTTCCAACCCGCACTTTAGAAAATCGGCCACCTCGTACCGGACGTTCCGATAGGTCTGCAAGGACTCTTTCGCGACCCTGAGGATATCCGGGTCAACATCCATGGCCAGTACGGAAGGTGCTTTACCTCCCGCTCGGTTGATGGCGCTGACCTTGCGAACAAAGATTCCGGTGCCGGCAGCCGGATCAAGGATCGTCCGGGGCCGCACGTCCAGAACCCACTTGACCATGAACTCAGCGATTTCCGGCGGGGTGAAAAACTGGGCGAGATCTTTGCGCTTTGCTTGGGGCGTTATGCGGGTGTAGTACTGTTCCGGATCCACCGTCCATGCTTTTCGATCGAGCCTGCCTGGCGTGATGTCAACCTCCCAAAGGGCTGACGAGGCTGCGGAAAAACATATCCATGCTGTCATCCTGAGCGAAGCGAAGGACCCCTGTATTTGAATTTTCAAGCAAATACAGAGGTCCTTCGTCGGCTTTGCCTCCTTAGGATGACAGTGTGACGGGTTTTTCCGCAGCCTGTGACGCCGAACGTCGCCCCCTCCTCACTCATAACGGAGGATTTCCACTGGGTTCAGCCTCGCAGCTGCCAGGGACGGGTAGAGCGTGGCGAGGAAGCTGATGACGAGCGCCGCTAGCGCGATCCATACCCCGTCCAGTGGCCGCGCATGGAAGGGCACGGAGGAGAGCGCATACACATCGGCCTGGAGCGGAATCAACTTGTAAGTGTTGCCCAGCCAGGAACCCCCATAACCCAGGGCCAACCCCAGCAGTGTCCCCAGTGCGCCGATGCCCACCCCGTGCAGCGTAAACACCGCCCACACCTGGCGCTGCCGCGCACCCATGGACATCAGCACAGCGATGTCGCGGTTCTTTTCCATCACCATCATCACCAGGGCGATAAAGATGTTGAGCGCCGCTACCACCACGATGAGGCCGATGGTCAGGATGGTAACCAGCCTCTCCACGCGCAGGGCGCTGAATAGCGAATGATTCTGCTCGATCCAGGTGGTGGTGTCGAAGCCCGGGCCCGCCGCGCGCCGAATCTCCTCCGCCAATTGGGGAGCGCGGTAGATGTCATCGACTTTGAATTCGATCACCGAAACCACATCGGCAAGGTCGAACAGGCGCTGGGCGGCGCCAAGGTTTGTAAACGCCCAGGTGGCGTCGAAATCGTAAAAGCCGGAATCGAAGACTCCGACCACCCGGAAGTGCCGGAACTTGGGCACCACCTCCAGCGGCGTCAGGTAGCCTTGCGGACTGGTCACCAGCACTGTGTCGCCCACATAAACGCCCAGCGACTTCGCCAGTTCCTTGCCGATGATGATGGGGTCGGCGTTTGGATAAGTCTCCGTCAGCCCTGCCAGCGAGCCCTCCCGCAGGCGCTTCAGGAGGTCGCCCACCTCGACTTCGCGTTCCGGCTCAACGCCCTTGAGCACGATGCCCTGGGCACGTGAGCGGGTGGAGACCAGAACTTCTTCATAGAGCGTCGGCGCGGTGGCAACCACGTGCGGCAGGCGCGCCAGGCGGTCGGAAAGTTGCCCGTAGTCCCGGATACCGTCGTTCTGAGTGCGCAGCAGGTTGACGTTGGCGGTGGCGCCCAGCAGGCGGCTCTCCAATTCCTCGCGAAAACCGTTGTTGATAGCCAGGGCAATCACCAGCGCGCAGACGCCCGCCATCACGCCGATCACCGAAATCACCGTGATAATCGAGATGGCCGCCTGGCGCCGCTTGGCTCTGAGGTAGCGAAGCGCCACAAAGAATTCAAAATTCATATGCGCCACCATTATCAACGAGGCCGGGCCGCGCACCAAGCAGAATCAAATCAGCCTGGGTTTACCGGCACAACGGCAGGATTCTCTCAGGACTCGCCGCGGAGAAATTCGCCGCCGCACCGGCTGAGAGTTGGCCTCATGATTTGACTTAGCAAAAGCGCATTTCTATACTGGTTCTGGGTCGGGGGGGGATGACCCCCTGAGGATACAGGCTTCGCAGACGGAGCATCACCTTCTCCTTCCGCGAACTACCGCCTGGGGGGCCCAAGAGTATTCATTTTAATATCTACGTCCTGGTGAGGCTTTTGCAGCGTTGTCATAAACAACTTCTTACTTGTTCTCGCCGGCGGAAGACGCATAGAATCCAGCCCACTTGAAGGCGGACCCTATGACGACCCTCATGCTGTGGACCCACCTGATTGCCGCAGTGGCGGGCATTGGTGGATTAGCATTCCTGCTCCTAATCTTGATGCCCTCGTTACGCGTCCTCAACCCCGAGCAACGCTCGACCCTCTTCCAGGCTGTGGCGAACAGATTTCGCTGGGTAAGTTGGAGCGCCATCGTCCTGCTGCTGGCTTCGGGCTTCTATAACCTCCGGCAGTATTATTGGGAATCGGCGTGGGGCAGGTCGTGGTCGTTTCTCACCCTGAAAATCATTCTCTCCTTCGTGCTCTTCAGCATTGTCCTGGGTCTCACCATCCCTGCGAAAGTCTTCGACCGGCTGCGAGCCCGGCGTCAAACCTGGCTCATCGTGGCTCTCAGCCTGGGAGTGGCCGTGATCCTGATTTCCGCCTACCTCCGGCGAACCTGACCGCCGGGTCTGGGCTCCACGCGCGACCTGCTGCTCCACGATAACCGCCACAGGGTGGAGGGCGCAGGCTTTTCGTTTATGCCCGGTTGGAGGCGGGGACGCTCGGGGATTTACTCGCTGTGCAGGACCGCTGCTTTGAAAGAGCCTTTCTGCTTTTCGATTTTCTTTTGCAACAGCAGGATCGCCTGGATGAGCTGCTCGGGCCGAGGCGGGCACCCCGGCACATAAACATCGACGGGAACGAACTGGTTGATGCCCTGCACAATCGCGTAGTTATTGAAGACCCCACCCGATGTCGCGCAGGCGCCCATGGAAATGACCCACTTGGGTTCCGGCATCTGGGCATAGAGCTTCTGGATCACCGGAACCATTTTCTGCGCGACCCGGCCGGCCACAATCATCAAATCGGCCTGGCGTGGCGAGCCCCGGAAAACCTCCGCGCCAAAACGCGCCAAGTCGAAGCGCGAGGCGCCGGCGGACATCATCTCGATAGCGCAGCAAGCCAAGCCGAAGCTCAGGGGCCAAAGTGAAGATTTGCGCGCCCAGTTCACCGCCTGGTCAAGCTTGGTGAAAACCAAGCCTTCAAATCCGGATTGATTGCTTGAGGCTGTTGGAACGCCCATTCCACTTATTATGCCACTCGGCACGCTTCCCTTCAACCCCGGCCGCGGCCTTACTGGCTTACAGCTTTCTGGTGCGCTTCCCGGGCCGCCGCATTCGCCTTTCTCACGGCCTCAACAAATTCCTGATAGGGGCGATCCTGGATGTCCACGAGACCGTAATTGGAATCCTCACCGTCGAAACGGCCCTCTTTGGGCTCATCCACCCACTCGAACCAGTGGTAGCCGACCGCCTCCGGAAGACTCTCCAGGCGAGTCACGTAGTCGGCATAGGCCTGGGCTCGCGCCGGCTGGTCGGCAACCTTCGGCCCGGCGCCGCGGGTGTTGGGCAGGCCGGAATTCTCCGCGCGAAAGGCAAATTCGCCAACTAAAACCGGGCGGCCTGTCAGCTTGAAAACCGCCTGGACCGCCGGGCGCGGGTCGAAATCATAGACATTGATCGAAACCACATCGACCTTGCGGGCGCCTCGCAGGACGGCGTCCGGAGGTTTGCCGGCAAACCGCGCCCCCAGGTACAGGTGGTTGGGGTCCGCCCGGTGAATGGCTTGCTCGCAAACTTCAAAATATCGCGTCGCGACATTTTCAAGGAACTGGGCCGCGTCGGAGCGGTACGCCTCGGTCGCACCGGGCGTCGCGAGGTCCTCAAAGCTTGCCGCACTCACGCCCCACGCCTGGGTGAGCTTACGGATGTCCTGCGCATACCTTTCGCGCAGGAACTCAACGGCCTTCGCGTGCCCTGCCGCGCCCCCCGGCAGTTTCAAGTACATATCCAGCATCGTCTCCTTCCCGCGCCACTCGGGGCCCCAGCGCAGTTCGTTGTCGCTGAAGTATCCGAAGACCGTATGGTCGGACCGGCGCGGCTGGCAAATCTTCCCGGCCAACTCAGTTGCCGCTTTCTCGAAGCGAGCATCGAAGTAGTCCGCCGGCTTGCCGTGATACCAATCCGCCCCCGCATGCGCGGCTATGTCCAGGATTACGGTGTACGGAACCCCGTGGCTCCACAGTTCCGGGTCCGACCAGGCGCCGATGGTATTGAAGCCCCAAAGCCGAATCCGGGCCAGCGCCTCCAGCCCCCAGGCGTTACGGTCGGGATAAATCGGGTCGAGGGCGTCAGCGTACGGGCACCGGCCGGTGCCTTTGATCCGGTCGGATTCATAGGAGATGTGATCAACGCCGCTGGAAAGCACCGGCTCGCCCTGCGGGTTGATAATCCACCAGATGCCGCTCGGAGCCTCCACGCGGAAGTAACCTTCCTGGGCAAAGGCTGAAGTAGTGACCGAAAGAAGCAATAGAGCCAACGGAAACATCAGGACGCGAATCGAAAAGATCGAGGTCTTCACAACTTCTCTCCTTTTCACCCTGCCTGCGCAGCAAACCCGCGCGTTATCCCCTGCAGACCAGGGAAGCCTTCCGGCTGCTTTAGGGATGAAGCAGAATCTTCCCGAAGAACTCACGGCTCTCCATCTTTTGCTGCGCGGCGGCAGCGTCTGCAAGTGGAAATGCGGAGTCGATCACCGGTTTCAGCTTGCCTTGCGCGACGAACTTGAGGGCGTCCACAAGTTCCGCCTTGCCGCCCATGAATGAACCCAGAATCGTGCGCTGGCGGCCATAGAGCGCCTGGCCGTTCAGCTTGAGGTCGGCGCCCGTGGTCATGCCGCACGTCACCAAGCGGCCATAGGTCGCGAGCGAATCAAAGCAGGCCTCCCAGACGGCCGCGCCGACGTGATCGACCACCACATCCACGCCGCGCTTGTGGGTGAGCCGTCTGACCTCTTCGGCAATCGACTGCCGCGTGTGGTTGATCACTTCATCGGCGCCCAGAGCGCGGGCTCGCTCGAGCTTCCAGTCGGCGCCGGCCGTGGCAATCACCCGGGCGTTCACGAGCTTCGCGATTTGAATCGCCGCGCTGCCCACGCCCGAACCTGCGCCGATCACCAGCACCTCCTCGCCAGGCCTTAACCCCGCACGCGTAAAGAGCATGTGCCAGGCCGTGATGAAAACCAGCGGCACCGCGGCAGCCTCGTCGAAGCTGAGATCTCGAGGTATAGGCATCACATTCATCTCGGGAGACTTCACATATTCCGCGTAGCCACCCTCGACGAACACGCCGAAAAGCGTGTACTGCCGGCAGGCGCTGTCCAGCCCCTGGAAACACGCTTCGCATTGGCCGCAACTTATCCCCGGCGAGAGCAGCACGCGATCGCGCGGTTTTACGCGCGTAACCAGCGCGCCGACCTCCGCCACCTCACCCGAGATGTCGCTGCCCACAATGTGCGGCATCTGGAGCTTCCACCCGGGCACGCCCAGGCGCAGCCAGACATCGAGATGATTCAGCGCACAGGCCTTCACCCTGATCAGAACTTCGTTGGCCAGAATCTTCGGCTCCGGCGCATCCTCGTATTTGAGGACTTCCGGGCCGCCGTGCTGGTGAAATCGAATTGCCTTCATGTCATGCTCCCCCCCGTGATTGTTCTCTTGCCGTCCAGATTCTACCGCTTTTTGCGCTACGCCGATGCCCAGAAGAGAAACGGGACGACGGAGCGACAAGTCACCGACGCTCACCGGTCGGCGCGCGTTGACATTCATCGCAGGCGCGACTAACCTAGCTTCAAGGCGCATGGATATCTTCGAAGAGATCGTTCGGTTGCGGAAAGCGGGACGCAAAGGGGCGTTGGCCACCATCGTCGAGGTGCAGGGCTCGATTCCCAGCCACGAAAGCTCCAAGATTCTGATCCGCGACGACGGCTCCATCGCCGGTACGGTGGGGGGGGGGTGCGTGGAAGCGGAGGTCTGGTCGGTGGCGCAGGAGGTGATGCGTGAAGAGAAGCCGCGCCGCCTGCACTTCAACCTGAACGCCAACCCCGAGTACGACAACGGCCTGATCTGCGGCGGCTCCCTCGATATTTTCGTCGAGCCGATTCTGGCCACGCCCACGGCGTTCATCTTCGGCGGCGGCCACGTGGGCCTGTACGTAGCTAAAGTCGCGAAACTCGCAGGGTTCGAAGTAGTGGTTGCCGACGACCGCGAAGCTTTTGCAAACCAAGAGCGCTTTCCCGAAGCCCTCGAGACGCACGCCGGGCCGTGGGAAGAGATTTTCCCTAAGCTCAACCTGAACGACCACTCTTACCTTGTACTGGTGACGCGCGGCCACAAAGGTGACCTCGACTGCATGCGCTGGGCCGTTGGCACGCTGGCGTACTACATCGGCATGATCGGGAGCCAGCGCAAGTTCATTGAGATCTCGAAGGTCCTGGAGCGCGAGGGCGTGCCGGCAGAGCAGATCGCGCGCGTGCATTCGCCCATCGGGCTCGATATCGGCGCCCTCACCCCGGAAGAAATCGCCGTCGCCATCGTCGCTGAGATGATCTCGATGCGCCGCCATGCCGTGCCCAGCGTTCCCTCGCTGGCGCGCCAGCCGAAAGCCCAGCACACACCATGATTGCAGGCCTGATTCTTGCCGCCGGAGAATCGTCACGGATGGGCAGCGACAAGGCGCTACTCGCCTATCTCGGACGGACCTTCCTTGAGACCATCATCTTGAATCTCCGCAGTGCCGGTATAGAAAAGATCGCGGTTGTGCTCGGCCATCACGCGGAAGAAATCCAGCGTGCCGTGGATCTGGCCGGCACGCAAGTGGTCCTCAACCCTGACTACCGGCGGGGGCAGACGTCTTCCCTGCAAGTGGGACTGGCGGCACTGGCGGAGCACTCTCCCGAAGCTGTGATCCTCTGCCTCGTCGATCATCCGGCGGTTCCGGCGGAAGTCATAAGCAAGCTGCGGGATCGCTTCGAACCAAGCGGGCCACCGATCGTGGTTCCCACCTGCCAGGGGCAGCGCGGTCACCCGGTGGTGATCAACTGCGCGCTATTTCCGGAATTGCTGGCCCTCGGCCCCGATGAAGCAGCTAACACGGTCATCCGGAAATATCACGATGCGACACAGTTTGTGGAAGTCGCAGATCGCGGAATTCTCCTCGATGTGGACAACCCGGATACCTACAAAAGCCTGGAGCGCGGCTGAGGCTCTCAGGCACATTTCCGACAACAGGATATAACCTCAGAGTCTCGATACTTAAATCTCTCGCTCCTGCGTCTTTTTCGGGGGCAGTTTCGTATTGAGACTAGAATGGCAAACAGCATCTGCCTTTTCATGAATTCGATGGAACAGGAAACCCGAGAGCTGGCGCGAGGGCTGCGGCGGCGCGATCCCGACCTGCTGGACGAGCTGATCGCCCGCTACCATTACCGGCTGTTCCGTTACCTCTGGGCGCTCACCGGCAGCCGGGAGGCTGCCGAGGACCTCTTCCAGGAAACCTGGATGCGGGTACTCGAGAGAGGCCACCAATACAGCCCGCGCTGGAGGTTCGAAACCTGGCTGTTCGCCATTGCGCGCAATTTGGCTATCGACGCATCACGCCGCCGCCAACCGGAGAGCCTGGACGCCCTGCTCTGCCCCGAAGACATGCGCGCACCGCACGAGTTGCGCGACCCCGATTCCCTGACACCTTTCGAGAGCGCCGCCGCCGGCGAGCAGGCGGGGCGCATGGGCGCATTGCTGCGGCAGTTGCCACCCGATAATCGCGAAGTCTTGGTCTTGCGCTTCCAGGAAGACTTGAACCTCGACGAAATCGCGGCCGTGACCGGTGCGCCGCTCTCCACCGTGAAATCGCGGCTATACCGCGGCCTCGAAGCGCTGCGAAACCTACTGACGGAGAAGGAAGCATGAACCCTCAGGATCACGAGCGCGCGTGCCGGCTCATCGACGCATGGCACGTGGAAGGAATTCCCGCCCCCGAGCAGGAGTGGCTGGACGCGCACCTGGCGGAATGCACGGAATGCCGGGCGCAGGCGCTAACCAACGAACGTGCCCTGCAGTTGTTGCGGTCGGTCACGGTGCGCGCAGACCCCGCGCTGGTCAGCGTCACCCAGGCCCGCGTGCGCTTGTGGGCTCGTCAACTGCGCGAGAGGCAGGCGCGCTTGCGTGCCTTGTGGGTTTCGTGCGCCCTCTCCTGGGTTCTGGGCGCGGTGACGGCGCCGCTGCTATGGCAGGCTATGTCCTGGCTGGGGCAGCGTTTCGCCGTGTCGCAAGCGATCTGGATCGCGCTGTTCGCACTCTGCTGGATTGTCCCGGCCACGCTGGTCGGGGCCGTGCTGGTGTGGCAGCACTCGCGTGCTGGCGGTGTAAATAACAACTCAGAAGTTTTCCTGTGACGACCCGGAGGCCCCTGAGCTAAGGCTTCCTCCCACATTCCCCGACCGCTGCGAGCGGCCAGAGGAGAAACGACATGCATCGCACATCCGAAGAGAAGTTCGACATCCGCGAAGAGATCAAGCTGATTCCGCTTTGGGCTGTCATCTTGGCCGTGGCGCTTTTCGCCGGGTGGGAGGCGCTCTTCCAGATGGTGCTGGTTCCTCATGATCCGCACCCCATGCCGCTCGCTCTCCAACTGTTTTTCGGATTCCTCGGTGCGTCCGTCTTTGCCATCCTCACCTTGCTGGTTGGCTATGTCAATCGCGACGCGAAGCTCCGGGGTATGAACCGCACGCTTTGGACGCTCCTGGTGATCTTCGTCCCCAACGCCATCGGGTTCATCATTTATTTCCTCATGCGACAACCCGTGCGCACCACGTGCCCGCAGTGCAGCGCAATGGTGAGCCCAGTGTTCAATTATTGCCCCCGGTGCAAATTCAATCTTCATCCTGCCTGCCCGCAGTGCCACCGCGCCATTCAAATGGGAGACACGTTTTGCCCCTACTGCGCGTCGGAGCTGAAAGGACAGGGGTAGCCACCGCACAAGGTCTGGCGTACTGCGGCTTAGGCCTCAGGCCGTCTCGCGAATCTGGGTGAGCAGACGCTTCAGGGCGTCGGCGGCGAGCACGGCGGCGTGCCGCGAGGCAGGGGGGAGGCCATCCAGTCCCGAGGCGATCTGGTCCGGAGTGAAGGCGGCAAGCTCCGCAAGCGGTTTGCCGATGATCGTTTCCGTCAACCACGAGCCGCAAGCCACCGCAGGTACGCAGCCCGCGACTTTGAACTTCACGTCCAGGAGCCCACCGTCGCGGATTACGGCCCAAAGCTTCATCAGGTCGCCGCAGACAGGATTCGAGGCTTCCACAACGACCGTGGCCCCGGCAATTTCGCCGACGTGGCGCGGATGATGGAAGTGGTCGAGGAGCTTTTGGGAATACATGGAAGAAGAAGGCTCTCAGCTCTCAGCTCTCAGCTCTCAGCTCTCAGCTCTCAGCTTTCGGCCGCAGGTCGTCCGGAATCTTTGGTTCTGGGTGTACGCTGTACACGCGAACAACCTCGCTCCAAATCCACAGAATCAATAAGCGAAAAATAGGTATCGCAATACGAGCACTAGCGCCACTCCCAAGGCCACGGTGAGGGCAATCTTGGGGCCCGGCGATTTATTCACCTCGGGGATCAGGTCCGAGGCCGCCACGTAGAGAGTGACGCCGGCAGACAGCGCCAGACCGTAATGCACCCATCGGTGCGCAACCGCCATGGCCAGGACGCCCACAATCCGTGAAACTCCCAGGGCGCCAGCCGCCCACACGCCGGCGCTCCGGCCCCGCCGGGCCGCGACCATGATCGAGGCCATGGTGAACCCTTCCGGGACATTGTGAAGAATCACCGCCCCAGAGATAACGGTGCCGAGCCAGGGAGAAATCAGGAAGCCGGAAGTGATGGACACGCCGTCAAAAAAAGTGTGGATCAACAGGCCCGCCAGCGCGGTGTAAGCCACGGAGGGATTCAGGAACTCGTCAGTGTGCGTTTCTTCGCCAAAGTGAAAATGGGCGGGCCAGGTATGTTCACAGAAGTGCACAATGAAATATCCCAGCAGAATCAGGGCGGGTGCGGACGCGGGCGCGAGGCGCAGGCTTTCCGGCACCATCTCCGTCAGCGCCGTCGCCAGCATGAAGCCCGAGCCCAGGGCGATGAAGAGCGTCAGAAAAGTGCGGCTCCAGGGGCGTGCGGAGACGATTACGCCGCCTAACAAGTTGGCGAGTCCCGCCACGACCCCGAGCGCCAGACTGATCCAAAGGTAGGACATGTAATAGCACTCAGCTATCAGCGGTCAGCTTTCAGCAATCATTCGTTAGTGGGCCGTTTTCAGCCACCTGCTCTTGGCCGAATCTTTTCAACGGTCAGCAGTCAGCTCTCACCCAAGGCACGAGCTGATTGCTGAGTGCTGATGGCTGAACGCTAATCTCTAAAAGCAGTCAGCTTTCAGCCCAGGCGCTAGCTGACCGCTGACCGCTGAACGCTGATAGCTGAAAGCTGGTTAACTCGAATGCCGGAAGTGCACAATTTCGCCGTCGTGCACGACGTACTCTTTCCCTTCCAGCCGCAAGAGGGCGCGGTTGCGGGCCTCCGCAAAGCTGCCCGTCGCGATCAAATCCTCAAACTTCACGACCTCGGCGCGGATGAAGCCGCGCTGGATGTCAGTATGAATCTCGCCCGCGGCTTCCAGCGCCGTCGTGCCGGCAGGAATCGTCCAGGCCACCGTGAAGAAGGAAATCAGGCCCAGGAGCTGATAGCCGGCCCGAATCAGGCGCGAGGTGGCCGATTCCTTCAGGCCGTAGCTCAAGAGGAATTCCGCGGCGTCCGCGTCATTCAGCTCGGAGAGCTCACCCTCCACCTGGCCGCAGATCGCGGCGACGGCCGTGTGCGGCCGCTGTTTCAACCCCGCCTCTGCCGCGAATTGCTCCGCCAGGTTGGCGCGCGCGGCGTCGCGTTCGCTCAGATTCAGGACGTAGAGCATGGGCTTGCGCGAGAGAAAAGTGAAGCCGCGGATCGCCTTGGCATCTTCCGGGGTGAGCGCGACGTCGCGCAAGGGCGTCTGCTTCTCGAGCGCGGCTTTACAAACACCCAACACCTGGAACTCTCTCTCCAGCGCGGGATTCTTCTGCTTCTTGATGTCCTTCTCGAGCCGCTCCAGCCTTTTTTCCGCCACCGCCAGGTCGGAGAGAATCAACTCGAGCTCCACGTTTTCGATGTCGCGGCGCGGGTCAACCGTGCCGCCCTCGAGGGGAATCGCTTCGTTCTCAAACACCCGCACCAGATGCACCAGCGCATCGAGTTCGCGCAGGGCCTGGGTTTGCAGGCCGGATCGCGCCAATTCAATAATGCTTCCCGGCGTGTCCATGTATTCGATGGTGGCGTGGATGGTCTTTTGCGGCTGATAGAGCTCGGACAGCCGGTCCAGCCGGACGTCCGGAACGCGCACCACGCCCACGTGGGCCTCCGACCGCCCGGAACCCGAACCGCTGCCGTGCACGTGCGTAAGAATCTGAAACAGGGTCGTCTTGCCGGTCTCGGCCAAGCCCACAATGCCAATGCGAAGCACACTTCCCTCTCACCAGAATAGAATGGTTTTAGACAAGAATCGTCAGAAGCCTGATAGTAACACACCTCCCCCGCCGGGAGGCGGCCCCCGCCGGGGCCAGCCAGGGTTCCGTCAAAGTCCGAGGGGGTTGAAAAAGACCCCTCACCCGTCCCGCGCCGGCTGGCGAAAGCGCCGGTCGCGGTCCACCCTCTCCCCTCGGAGAGGGTTAGACATCAAGAGGGGCCAGCCATGTGCTGATTTGCAGAAGCGGTTTGCGTCCGCAAACTTGCGGGGTGAATTGCCCAGGTCTTTGCGGTATCCTCATATTCGCCGCGCAGGCTGGTGCAGGGGGGGGTTCTCGGGTCTGCGACCCTGTCCCAAAGGGCAGGTCTGCTCCGCTAAGCACTGCTTTGCGAGGAGTGGCCAACCTGTTAAGCTAGCGTGTGGCCCACGGGACGCCTCGTGGGTCGGAAATGCGCTAACGGTTGGCAAGGATACTTTTCAGTTTCATTTTGCATTCTTGGGGAATCCAATGGCAAACGGTCGACGCGTGGGGGTCTTGGGCCTCGGACACGTGGGACTGCCCACGGCTCTCGGATTTGCGGAGTTAGGATGGAGCGTCGTCGGTACGGACAGCGACGCCTCCAAAGTGGAAGCCGTCAACAAGGGAGTCTCACCTTTTTTTGAACCCGGGCTGGACGAGTTGTTGCGCAAGCATCTCACCTCGGGGCGGTTCCGAGCCCTGCGAGAGGTCGGCGAGGCCGTGCGTGACGCCGATATCCTGTTCATCTGTGTCGGTACTCCTCATCGCGAAGATGGCGCCGCGGACTTGTCGCAGGTGGAAGGCGCGGTGCGGGTTCTGGCCGAGAACCTTAACGGCTACAAGCTGATTGTGGAGAAAAGCACCGCTCCGGTCTTGACCGCAAGCTGGGTGGAGCGCGCCATTCGGCGTTACAGCGGAGGCCGGAAGGAGTTCGAGGTAGCCTGTAATCCGGAGTTCCTCCGGGAAGGAACCGCGCTGCAGGATTTCCTGCACCCGGATCGCGTGGTGATTGGAGCGAACAGCGAAAAGGCCAGAAGTTGGCTCACGGAACTGTACGAACCGCTGCAACGGCCCATGTTGATCACCGACCTGAAAACGGCGGAGATCATCAAGCACGCCTCCAACGCCTACCTGGCGCTGAAGATTTCCTTCATCAACATGGTCAGCGATCTTTGTGAAATCGTGGGAGCCAATACCCAGGATCTTGCCCGGGGACTGGGCCTCGATCCACGCATCGGGAGCGCCTTCCTGCAAGCGGGCATCGGTTATGGCGGTTTCTGCCTGCCGAAGGACCTGAAGGCGTTCATCCATGTCGCAGAAGAGATGGGAGTGAATTTCGACCTTCTCCGGGAAGTTGAGCGCATCAACCAGAGCCGCGTCGAGCGGTTCGTCCACAGGGTTGAACAGGCGCTCTGGGTCCTGAAAGGCAAGAAACTGGCCGTGTGGGGGCTCGCCTTCAAGCCCCACACCGACGACATTCGCGAAGCTCCCAGCCTGAACATCATCCGCCGGTTGCGACAGGCCGAAACCTCCCTGCGCCTCTACGACCCGGCGGCAAGGGAAGAAGTCCGGCGTGTCTTCCCCGAAGAACCAGGTTCCCTCGTCTACTGCTCGTCAGCCATCGAGGCCGCTCAGGGGGCGGATGCCATCCTGGTCCTGACGGAGTGGCCGGAATTTCTCACGATGGATTGGAAGCAGGTTCGAGAGCGTGTCGCTCTGCCCATTGTCGTGGATGGGCGCCATTGCCTGGACACGGTTGCTCTGGAAGCGGCAGGCTTTGAATACCATTGCCTGGGCGAAGCGTCCGTCGCTCCCAAGGAGGTCAAAACCTAGTGCGGGTGCTCATTACCGGGGGGGCCGGATTCCTCGGTTCCCACCTCTGCGATCGACTGTTGGCGGAGGGTCACGAAGTCATCTGCATCGACAATCTCCGGACGGGCCGGAAAGAAAACATCGCAGGCCTGCTGGCGCGGCGGGATTTCGCCTTCCTTCAGCAGGATGTCACCGAACCCTTCTTTGTGGAAGGCAAGGTGGACGCGGTGATGCACTTCGCCAGCCCGGCCAGTCCCAAGGATTACCTCGAGCACCCCATTCATACGCTGAAAGTCGGCGGACCCGGAACCTACCACGCGTTGGGGCTGGCCAAAGCTCAGGGAGCCGTCTTCATCCTGGCCTCCACTTCCGAAGTGTACGGCGACCCGGAGGTGAATCCCCAGCCCGAAACCTATTGGGGCCACGTCAATCCGGTGGGGCCGCGCAGCGTCTACGATGAGGCGAAGCGCTATGCGGAAGCCATGACGGTAGCCTACCAGCGCGCGCATGGATTGCGAACCCGCATCCTCCGGATATTCAATACCTACGGCCCACGCATGCGCCTGAATGACGGCCGGGCGCTGCCCACCTTGATGGGTCAAGCCCTCCGGGGCGACCCGCTCACCGTGTATGGAGATGGATCGCAGACGCGCAGCTTTTGCTATGTCAGCGATCTTGTCGAAGGGATCTACCGCCTGCTGCTGATTTCTGATCCCGCGCCGCTGCTTCTCAATCTGGGCAACCCGGAGGAGGTCACGCTCCGTCAACTGGCGCAGGAGATCCTGGAGATTTCCGGAAGCAGGAGCCAGGTTGTTTTCCAGCCGCTTCCCGAAGACGATCCGAAAAGACGGCGTCCCGACGTACACCGGGCACAGCAAATCCTGGGCTGGGCGCCTCGGGTCGCGCGGCGGGAAGGGTTGCAGAAAACACTGGCTTACTTTCGAGAAGCCCTCGGAGGTTAGGCAGGCTCCTGGCAAGAAAGTGAGAAGTTCCCGCCTTCCCCAAGAAAGCGCGGAAACCGGGGAGGGTGGACGGGGGGGCGGGAGCCCAGGCTTATGGGGGGCGGAAAGACAAACGGGTGTGCCGGAAGGCTGGTGGAGAAAGAGACTTGGTGGGCGATACAGGACTCGAACCTGTGACTTCTACCGTGTGAAGGTAGCACTCTACCGCTGAGTTAATCGCCCACGGTAATCAATGAACATAGCAGATTTTCGGCCCATGGTCCAGACGCGCCTGGGCAACTGGCGAGAGCGAATTGCATGGAAAAAGCCGAAGTAATTAATCACCCGTTGGTTGCCCCGGACCTTCTCAAGCGCTTGCAGCAGTCGGTCGAGAGTGTGATCCGGGGAAAGAACGAAGTCATCCAGCTCGCTCTGGTGGGGCTGTTTGCGCGCGGCCACCTGCTGATCGAGGACGTCCCCGGCGTCGGCAAGACAACCCTGGCGCATGCGCTGGCGCGCTCGTTCAACTCCACCTTCCAGCGTTTGCAGTTCACTTCCGATATGCTGCCCTCCGACGTCGTGGGCATCAGCGTGTTCAGCCAGCCAACCCAGCGCTTCGAATTCCGGCCTGGCCCCATCTTCGCCAACATCGTGCTGGCGGATGAAATCAATCGCACCACACCCAAGACTCAGAGCGCGCTGCTGGAAGCCATGAACGAATACCAGGTGACAGTGGACAACCGCACCTACCCCCTGCCGCAACCCTTCCTGGTGGTGGCCACGCAGAATCCCATCGAGCATCACGGCACCTACCCTCTGCCGGAGTCGCAAATGGACCGCTTCCTGATGCGCCTGCGCGTCGGCTATCCCAATCGGGAAAGTGAAAAGGAGATCCTGCGGAATTTTGCGGACTCCGAACCGCTCTCCAGAATCGAACCGGTCATGAGCGCCGCTGAGGTGCTGGAGGTCCAGCAGGCCGTCCGCCGTATCGCGGTGGATGAAGAACTGATGAATTACACGCTGGCGATCGTGGAGAAAACTCGCCAGCATGAATACCTCAGCCTGGGTGTAAGCCCGCGCGGTTCCATGTCATTGTATCGCGCCGCCCAGGCCCTGGCCTTGCTGGAAGGCCGCAGCTACTGTATCCCCGACGACTTCAAACGACTGGCGCTCCCCGTCTTTGCACACCGCTGCGTGGTGAGTTCACGCTACCTTTCCATGATGAAGAAGTCCGACCAGGCGGAGGCGATCCTGCGCGAAATCGTCGAATCCACCCCTGTGCCGCTGTGAAGGACAGTAGGCAGAAGGCAGAAAGCAGTAGGCAGTGGGCAGTAGGCAATAAGCAGTAAGGGTCTGCGCCAAGTTGAGAGTCAAGAGTTCATCGTCAACGGCAGCAGTAGATGTCAATCGCTGCTTCACAGGCTGCGGAAAAACGCTCCGATGCTGTCATCCTGAGGAGCCGCAGGCGACGAAGGACCTCAGCAGTTGCCTGATTCCAAGAATGCAGGGGTCCTTCGCTTCGCTCTGCAGAAACTCGACGCGTAAGTCATTTAGATTCAGCATCGCTTGCGCTGTCATTCTGAGCCCGCATTTTGGGCGAAGAACCCCCGTAGTTTACTCTGTTCGCCAACCCCCCGCGAACTGCC
>Ga0208457_1000399_pt1 | contig 45551 bp, 45 predicted proteins | sample June2015DPH_10_1_FD_185513 | JGI IMG/M metagenome (GOLD analysis project Ga0208457, IMG submission 185513) | Peatland microbial communities from SPRUCE experiment site at the Marcell Experimental Forest, Minnesota, USA - June2015DPH_10_150... | ecosystem: Environmental > Terrestrial > Soil >... | reverse complement strand
GTTTGGATTATGGAATCAAAATTACCCTATCCAAACAAATAAGCAAAGAGCTACTCTATCCAATAAAATTAATTTTCATTCTTCTTTGTGCCGACTGGTCGGCATGGGAGTTTCAGGAAGAAGTCTTACTATTTCAAATTGCCCGGAAGAAAATCATTTGTCATCACCCTTAAGTCCTACTCAAAATTCTTCGGCCCATTTGATGGCTTTGGAAAGTTTTTCCAGAACATCAGTTGAGATGAAATAATATCCCTTTTCTTTTTGGACAAAATCACCTGCCAGTCCGGTCACAAAGGTAGCCGCACAACTCGCCTCAAATAAATCGTTGTTTGCAGCGAAACCAGCGATTGCTCCAGATAGAATGTCACCGGTGCCACCGGTGGCCATGCCTGGATTCCCAGTGAAATTAAATTTCGTTTCTGTTCCGTTCGAAACGATATCTATCGGTCCTTTTGTCACCATAATGCACTCATATTTCTTGGCAAACTGGGTCACATTTTCTGCTGTAGGTTTCTTACCTGATAATTTTCTAAATTCACCCCGGTGAGGAGTTAACACCACATTTTCTCGCAGGGTTTCTAAATTTTCTGAAATGGCATTTAATCCGTCCGCATCAATCACTATCTTTTTATCTTTTAATCCTTTTACTAACCCGATCACCAACTTTTTGCTCTCCTCCTTTATTCCCCCCCAGGTCCCAAACCTAAGCCAGGTCCGGTCACCGCTGAATCACACCGATATTGATTTACTCTCTTAATAATTTCCGGAAGATGCCCCTCGGCCAAAAAGTCACCTTGGAGGCAAGTGCCAAGAAAATCTGGAATCTTTTCTATGGCCCCTGAGCAGGGTTCGGGTGAGCAGTGGTAAACCAAGTCGGCAATTTTAGCTGCTGCCTTTCCAGCATACTCTAAAGCCCCTCGAAAGAAAGAAGACCCTCCAATGACCATGACTCTTCCTGCTTGACCTTTATGGGCATCTGACTTTCTTTTTCTTAGAATCTTCACATCTCCCGGGCCAATTCTATTTTCAATATCCGAGGGCACCCCCAAAGTTAAAACCTCAGCCCCATCACATTTTGGAAAATGGAAACTCAAAGTGAAATCAGATTGCATAGAGACCTTTGAACTGTAACCTGTAGGGATATCAATACAAACCTTCTTCACTTTGGTTTCACTGATCTTTAGAATAGTACTTTTATAAGGTTCTTTGGGTTCTCCAGTACTGCCTGTACCAAGCATTCCATCCACAATGATATCGAACTGGCAAAAATCATGCTGGGATAGATGGGTTGGGTCCCTGGTAGAGATTTTTTTAAAATTCGTATTTTTCAAAATCTGCCAATTTTTTCTTGCTTCTTCTGTATTGATCTCTTTGGGATTACCGAGTAGATAAAGAATGACATCATTTTTGCTCATCAAGTGCCTGGCGACAACAAACCCATCGCCCCCGTTATTTCCAAGACCACAAAATATACCGATTTTTTTCTTATCCCCGTATCTTCGGGAAATCTCATCTGCGACTCCCCGACCAGCATTTTCCATCAAAACCAGAGTTTCCAATCCAAAGTATCTCGAGTTGACATCTAAGACCATTGTCTTTCTTGAAGCTTCTTCTAAACTAATTTTTCCTCCCCCCTGAGACATTTTATTCTCCTTTTTTAAGTAATCCCTTACGGATACGGATGACGGACATGGACACGTTGCTTTCTAATAATTTAATCCGGCATTCTCAAGACACCCGCTCCCTGGATATTCCCTTGCTTTAATAAGATGAGAGCCTGATTCGCCTCTTCCAATTTAAATTCCTGGACTTCAGGAATGATTGGGATTTTAGCAGCCAGAGGTAGAAACTCCTGGGCATCCCTTCGAGTAATATTTGCAACACTCTTTATCTCCTTTTCATCCCAGAGGAGCTGAGCGTAGTCAAGAGGTGGAATAAGATTTCTCTTTCGAATGACTGCTAACACCAACCTCCCGCCTTTTTCCAAAACCCTCAAGGCGTGGGGGACTGTTTCCCCAACCGGAGTAAAATCAATGGCACAATGGAGTTTCCTGGGAGGTTCATCTTCTGGTCCTCCTGTCCAGGAGGCTCCTAATTTTTTAGCCAGATTTCGATGTTCCTCACTTCTCGTAAGGACAAAAACCTCACAGCCCCAATATCTCGCTATCTGAATGACGATATGGGCAGAGGCTCCAAATCCAAAAAGTCCCAAGGTTTGGCCTTTTTTAATGTTGGAAAGGATTAAATCTCGATATCCAATAGCGCCGGCACATAAAAGTGGAGTCGCCTCAGCATCAGAAAATCTTTCAGGGATTAAATAGGCGAAGTCTTCCGAAACAGCGGTGTATTGGGCATAACCCCCATTGGCATGGCATCCTGTGCCTCGGAACTCTAAACATAAATTTTCATTTCCTTCTCGGCAAAAATGGCACTTTCCACAAGATGAATTGATCCAGGCAATTCCGACCCGATCTCCTTTATTAAATTTTGTTGCACCCGGACCTAATTTTTCTACCTTTCCAACAATCTGGTGTCCCAAGACGATTGGAAGTCTTGGTGGAAGCCTTCCTTCGATTTCATCGAGTTCCGTATGGCAAACTCCGCAGGCAGAAATCTTTACCAAAATTTCTTTAGACCCTGGAATAGGATCTGGCAAATCCATCATCTTCAGGGGTTCTTTTTCTATTGGAGCAATTTCTTTGAGCACCATGGCCTTCATTTCTCAATCCTCCATTCCTTCGCTCGATAACCATATATCATACACCATTTTTGCTATCTCCGGATAGTAAATAACACCCTTGTTAATGGATATTAGGAGGAAACCAAGCAAGATTATTTTGAGATTATCTGGGATGGAAAGTTTTTGGAGCGATGTGTGTTTTATTTTGAAGGACTAAAGAAAATCTTGGTAGATGCAATGCCCAGGGCAGGGTTTGAACCCCACCCTGATGGTATGGGTTAATTCAGATTGAAATACTTAATAAGGTCTGTAATACCCTTTGATCCAGACCCTTCTCTCCCCATAATATCCTGGGGTTTGGCGATTCTCATAATGTCCTGTCACCCAATTCCCCAAACGTTCATAATGACCAGGGATCCACACTCTTTCCCAAGCACCTGGGACCCATTCGCGAGTCATTTCCCAGTGGCCAGGAACATAATCCTGTGGAGGTGAGAAGTAGGGTTCAGCCGGAGGAGAATAAACCCCCGCGGGTATGGGGATAGGGGGCGGGGGCAAAAGGCCTAAGGCAGCAAGGTATTTTAGCTTTTTTTTGAACCCGGCCTCAGCAGAAGGGACGGTGAAACCAGAGATTAAGGCCAAAACCAAAATTATCAGTGCTAATTTCTTCCACATAAAAGATCCCTCCTTCCGAATGTATCTATCGTTGTTTTACTTTTATAGACGGAGGGAATAGGGGATTTATTCAAGTTAATTTTAAAGGTTGGAGAAAAGAGTTGAAATCAGAAATTACCGTAGAGGGCATAGATAACTACACCCTCACCGTATCTTGGACCACCAACTAAGACCGTCCTTCGGGAGAAAAGCCTGACCTGAGTGTTAAGAATTTCCGTTCCTTCACGAACAACTCTTAATCTTAATTCAGCCACATTCTTATGCTGTCCCACTAAAGTGACCTCGAGGAACGCTTTTCCCGTGCGACCTGTGATTCTGGCAGGCTGGTTAAGGGAGAGATTGAGACTTTCTTCCCTGACGAGACGATAGGAAGTAAAGCTAAAAAGGGATCCCAGATCCTTGTAAACATCCCTTAAGGATGGATCAATGTCCTGCCCGGCGTTCGAAGCGAGGATTACCCTCATTCGAACCTGGACTTGAGCTAAGGCTGTCGAAAGAGAAAAGAAAGAAAAAATAAAAAAGACAATGAGGAGAAAAGCTATTCTCCTCATGTCGTGGCGGGTTCCTTCTCCGACCCCTCGAATAGCCATATTACCGTTACTTTCTCCTTTTCTAAGTCGTAGACCATCACATTATTGGTCTCACTCTCGATGTATTCTACAACAGATGCATCTGGATAGGAAGGGGTTTTTCTAAAAATAATTTGGGCCGTAATGAATAGAAGGACTACGACGGTCGCAACAGCAGGAATCCAAACCTTCTTTTTAAAAAGAGGGGAGATGTCAAGCCAGGACCGAACGGATTGCCACCAGGTTAGTTTTTCCTGCAAAGGAATTTCCCTCTCGATTTTCTGCCACACCCAAGGGAAATCCTCCTTCTGGACAGCCTCTTCAACAGGAACTTTTATTAATGTCCTGAGTTCCTCCATGGACCTTAGCGCATCCCGGCAGGCTGGACAATCCTGAAGATGGCCTTCTACAAGGAGTCTTTCCTTATCCGAGGACTCTTGGTCAAAATATTTTTCTAAAAGTTTTGATACTGAGGAACAGGAATCTTTCATCTACCTCTCACCTCTTTTCACCCGCCTTTGCTAAAGCTTCGGCGGGTTCTGCCCTTTTGAAACGGTGGAAGTGCCACGGCTTTGGCCGTGGAGCCCCACATAATCCTTCAACAACTCTTGCATTCTCTTTCTGCCGTAATGAAGACGGGACATCACTGTCCCGATAGAACATCCCATTGCTTCTGCCATCTCCTGGTAGGAAAGACCTTCCACATCCCTGAAGATGAGGGCTGCCCTCTGTTCAGCGGGGAGTTTCTCCATCGCCCGCTTCACCCTTTCTTCCAACTCCTTTTGGAGGAGGATCCTTTCCGGCCCCTTTTCAACTTCATCGGAGGGTTCGAAACTTCCCTCCTCATCGAGGCTTGAAATAAAATGTTTCCCCGTCTTTCTTGCATGGTCAATGGCGGTGTTCATTACCATTCGATAGAGATAAGTATAGAAATGGGACCTCCCTTTAAAATTTTTAATAGAACGAAATAGTTTGATAAAGACTTCTTGAACAATATCAAGGGCCTCCTCCCTGTGCCTCACCACACCGTAGGCGATTCGATAGACCTTCTTATGATATTTATCGAAGATCTCCTTCAATGCCTCTTGATCTCCTTGTTGACATCTGGAGATCATCTCGGTTTCTTCGTGATTCACTATCTTTTACCTTTTAGACGATAAATAGGCTAAAATATTCAAGTAATAAAATTATATTCATTGTAACCTAATTGTCCATCATTATTATTTTAGTTGAAAGATGCGGAATTTCAGTATAATAATAGGCATCCTATTCTAAGGAGATCACAGAAGGATGTCAGCACCAAAGCAAAAGACATCTGTTCATGGCCGATATTCCCATTGGTTCTTACTGGTTGCCTCCATTTTCATCACTTGTTTGATTACCTCAAACATCATAGCGGTCAAATTAGTGAATATTTTTGGTTTGGTACTGCCGGCAGCCATCCTCATCTTTCCCATCAGCTATATTTTTGGTGATGTGCTCACTGAGGTTTATGGTTATCGCCAGGCGAGACAGGTGATCTGGCTGGGATTCTTCTGTAATCTGATCGCTGTGGTGGCAATATGGTTGGGACAGATTCTGCCTGCCGCCTCTTTTTGGGATGGGCAGGTAGCCTATGAAAGGATCCTGGGTTACACACCACGATTGCTCGTGGCATCTTTTCTGGCCTACCTGGTTGGAGAATTTACCAACTCATTTGTTTTAGCCAAGATGAAGATTGCCACAAAAGGGCGCTGGTTATGGACCCGCACGATTGGATCAACTCTTGTCGGTCAGGGATTGGATTCTCTGGTGTTCATGACTCTGGCATTTGTAGGGACGATTCCTTCAAACGCTCTCGCTGGTGCCATCGTGGTTCAGTGGCTCTCCAAATCAGCCTATGAAGCCATCGCCACCCCATTGACTTACGGAGTAGTGAACTTTCTTAAGGAGAGGGAAGGGTTGGATGTTTTTGATACTAACACACGGTTTAACCCGCTTCTGTTCGGGGATTAGGTAGACCTTGGATTCAATAGATTCAATTAAAAGAATTGGATTATTGATCGTCGGCTGGTTATTCATTGTGCTTGGAATTATTGGCCTTTTCCTCCCTTTTCTTCAGGGCATTCTATTTATTCTGATCGGTCTGGCGATTCTTTCCTCTCGAAGCAAATCAATAAAACGTTTTTTGAAACATCTTGAGGAACATTATCCCCACCACCATAAGCGGGTGGATATCTGGAGAGAAAAGATTCGGAATTGGTTCGGAAAGGACTAAAAGATGCAGGACCTCGCACCAATTGGAATATTGGAACATTGGAATAATGGAATGATGGGTTTGGATGAAAAAAGAAGAGAAACCAATATTCCATCATTCCAGCATTCCATTTCTCCTATTCATCTAAGTTGCCTTCCCGGAGCTTCCAAAAAGTTTCATTTTGGATTGGACAGTTTGTTTGATCGCCTCCCGGCCAGGGCCCAGAATCTTTCGAGGGTCGAACTCTTCGGGTTTGTTTGTCAGAACCTCTCGAATGGCACCGATAAAGCTAAGTCTCAGGTCAGTATCAATGTTGATTTTGGCAATACCTAATGAGATCGCTTTTTGAATGGCATCATCTGGGACCCCTTTTGCTCCAGGAAGCTTAGCACCAAATCGCTCTGCCCTCTCGAGGACAGACTGGGGGACACCTGAAGCGCCATGGAGCACTAAGGGAATATCGACCCTCCGCGTAATTTCTTTCAATCGTTCGAAGTCAAGTTTAACTTCCCCTTTAAATTTGTAAGCGCCATGGGATGTCCCGATGGCAATGGCCAGGGCATCCACCTCTGTCTTTTTTACAAACTCCTCTGCGGCCTGAGGGTCGGTCAGAAAAGCCTCTCTCTCTGAAACAGAAACTTTATCTTCAATGCCCTTCAACCTTCCCAATTCTGCCTCCACGGAGACGGCTTTTTTTCTCGCCATCTCCACCACCTTTTTTGTCATCGCCATGTTTTCCTGAAATTCGAGGTGCGATCCGTCGATCATAACGGAGGTAAATCCATTCTCAATGCAAGACTGAATGATTTCCAAATCCTTTCCGTGGTCGAGATGGAGGGATAAAGGGGTTGAGGTCTGATCAGAGGCTGTTCGAACCATGGAAATAATAAAAGGCAGCCCTGCATACTGAATGGCTCCTTCTGAAACGGCAATGATGGCAGGAGATTTTTCCGCCTCTCCGGCAGAAACAATGGCCTGAAGGATTTCCAAATTGTTGATGTTGAAGGCTCCCACTGCATAACCCCCCTTCTTAGCCAGGTTAAGCAGTTCCTTATTGGTCCGCAAAGGCATACCGTTTCTCCTTTCTCCATTAACTATTATCAGGAATAGTTTTGAATATCAACTTTTTTACTCCCCCACCCCACCTTCCCCATCAAAGGGGGAGGGTGGGGTGGGGGGAGTAACGAATTTAACGAGCAACAATAAAATAAATAATATTCGTTTCATTCGATGCCATTCGTACTATTCGTTTTTATGTAGATTTTAATTGACAAAGAGAATAAAATTGGTTAACCCCGTTAAGGGAGGTGAGAAATGCCAATCAAGAAGATTGATCTCAATCGATGGCTGGATAAGTTGAAACGTATTGAGGATAAAGCCGAACGACTCGCCTTGCTCTCCCATTTAAGTCAAATTCTCAACTCCACATTAGATCATAAAGAGATTCGGAGGAGAGCCATGGAGGCAGCCACTCGATTGATGAAAGCAGAGGTAGGCTCCCTTCTCCTCGTCAATGAGGAAAAACGTCAACTCTATTTTGAAGTGGCACTGGGTGATCGGGAGGAGGATATTAAAACGATCCCTCTCAACTTCGGAGAGGGGATCGCAGGATGGGTGGCTCAGCACGGAAAACCACTGATTGTAAATTCCCCTGAGAAAGACCCTCGTTTTTTTAAGGGGGTGGATGAGAGGACAGAGTTTAAAACGCGAAATATCATCTGTGTCCCTGTAAAAGTCAAAGAAAAGATCATCGGGGTCTTGGAGGCAATTAATAAACGAAAAAAAGGAAGGTTTAATAAGGAGGACCTTTCTCTTCTCACCTCCTTAGCCGATCAGGTGGCCATTGCACTGGATAACTCCCGACTCTATCAGGAATTGGAGGATATGTTCTTTCAAACGGCCGAGTCCCTGGCCGATGCCATTGAAAAGCGAGACCCCTATACAGGAGGACATACCCAGAGGGTGACTTTATACAGTCAGGCTATTGCAAAATTCCTCCAATTGAAACCTTTGGAAAGAAAATGGCTGAAGATTGCCTCTGTGCTTCACGATATCGGGAAGATCGGGATTGAGGATCATATCCTTAAAAAACCAGAACGGTTGAGTCCAGAAGAATTTAATATGATCAAACGCCATTCGGATATGGGCGCTGAGATCATTGAACATATCCGGCAACTCAGAGAGAGCATTCCCGGGGTGAAATATCATCATGAACAAGTCAATGGGAAAGGCTACCCAGATGGTTTGAGAGGAGAAGAGATTCCCATCCTTGCGAAAATTGTGGCTGTCGCTGATACCTACGATGCGATGACCACAGACCGGCCTTATCGGAAGGCGACGGAGAAGGAGGTGGCGATCGAAGAACTCAGGAGGTGTTCTGGGACACAACTAGATAAAGAAGTGGTGGAGGCTTTCATCCAGGCCTATCAGAGAGGAGAAATATAAAAATCCAAAATCCAAATTTCAAAATCCCTGCCTCCGGCAGGCAGGCAAAATTCAATATTGAATTTTGCGATAAACTTCGAAATTAGAACTCCGAACTTTATTTTGTTTGGGGGAGAACATTGGATGTCGATTGAAGAGATTATCGAGTTCTGGAAACATTCCCGCGCCATCTCGCCTTGTATCACAGATCTTCGAATTTTTAAAAAGAGAGAAGGACAATATCGCCCCTTTCCGAAGTTTATCCACCCCATCATCAGAGAGGCTTTGGGAACAGAAGGAATCGAACAACTCTATTCCCACCAGGTTGAGGCGGTCGAGGCGGTTCATGAAGGGAAGGATATCGTAGTCGTTAGCCCGACCGCTTCTGGGAAGACGCTTTGTTATAACCTCCCTGTGTTGAACACGAAACTGGAAATGCCTTTTTCAAAGGCTTTTTATCTCTTTCCCACGAAAGCCCTTTCCCAAGACCAGATGTTTGAACTCCAAAGCTTCATTCAACGGATCAGACAACCGATGACCACATTCACCTATGATGGAGACACCCCCCAGGATGCTCGACAGGCGATCCGCACCCAGGGGGATATTGTGATCACCAATCCTGATATGCTTCATACGGGTATCCTCCCTCATCACACGAAATGGATGAACTTCTTTCAAAACCTGAAATTTGTGGTGATTGACGAGCTCCATACCTATCGAGGGGTCTTCGGTTCGCATATGACCAATGTCCTGAGACGGTTGGATCGTATCTGCCGTTTTTATGGATCGAGGCCTCAATACATCTGTTGTTCGGCAACGATTGCCAATCCTAAGGAGTTAGCCGAGAAGCTTCTCGAAAGAGAGATCGTCTTGGTGGATCAAAATGGTGCCCCGTCACCGGAGAAGATCTTCATCTTCTATAATCCACCCGTAGTCAACAAAGAATTGGGGATTCGTGGGAGCCATATCCATGCCGCGAGGCGGTTAGCCTCACCCTTCATCGAGCAAGGGATTCAGACCATTCTCTTTGCCACCAGCCGGCTTTATGTAGAGGTCTTGACCAAATATTTGAAAGATCGCTTTGAGAAGAAGCTGGAGGACAAAGGAAAGGTCAGAGGATATCGCGGAGGTTATCTCCCCAAGATGCGCAGGGAGATTGAAAAAGGATTGAGAGAGAAAGAAGTCAAAGCGGTTGTCTCCACCAATGCCCTTGAACTCGGGATCGATATTGGAGACCTTGAAGTTTGCTTGATCGCAGGTTATCCCGGCACCATTGCCAGCACCTACCAGCAGGCAGGACGAGTCGGAAGGCGATCAGAAAAGTCATTGGCGGTTCTCATCGCACGAAGCCAACCTCTGGATCAATTCATTATCGAAAACCCGGACTATTTCTTCGGACAATCCCCTGAGCATGGATTGGTCAATCCAGATAATCTCCTCATTCTGCTCAGCCATATTCAGTGTGCTGCGTTTGAACTTCCCTTCAGGGATGGGGAACGCTTCGGACGAGAAGATTTGAATGAGATGCTGAAGTACCTTGAAGAAAAAGGAACACTTCATCATGTGGGACAGAACTGGTATTGGACTCAAGATGCTTATCCTGCGGAGAAGGTCAGCTTGCGGTCCGCCTCGGAAGAAAATTTCGTAGTGATTGATACCACGAAGAAGAAAGAAGAGGTGATTGCAGAGGTGGATTTTACGGGTGCCCATACCACTCTTTATGAAGGGGCCGTCTACCTCTGTGAATCAGAACTCTATACGGTAGAAAAGTTCGATTACCCCAATCGCAGAGCCTATGTCAGGAAGACCGAAGGCGATTACTACACCGATGCGATTGACTACACCGATGTCTCCATCCTGGAGGGATTTGAGAGAAACCAGGGAGGGGGCATGGTGTTTGAACATGGTGAGGTAAAAATAGCCACCCGTGTGGTTGGATATAAAAAGATAAAATTCTATACCCTCGAAAATTTAGGTTACGGAAGGATTGAACTTCCGGATCTTCAGTTTCACACCACCTCCTATTGGATTACGTTTAAGAGAGGTTTGGTGGAGCGACTTCCTTACCCTCGATTGGAAGTCATCAATGGGGTTTTAGGACTTGGCTATGCCCTTCATTCCATGGCAGCGCTTCACCTGATGTGCGACCCTCATGACCTCAACCGTTGTGTCGGAGATCGAGGGGCAAAGTGGTTTCTAAGACTTTCGAGGGATTCAAAGGGGATTTATTCCTCTTTCAACGCCCCGAATGAAATTCTTCTGGAGGGGATGGACCTCTTTGAACCTACTCTCTTCCTCTATGATAATTATCCAGGAGGAATAGGTTTCAGTCCCCAACTCTTCGATGATACACGGGTGCTTCTTGAGAAGACGATAAAGCTCATCTCCAAGTGCGAGTGTCGTTACGGCTGTCCATCCTGCGTAGGGCCTACGAAGGAGGTAGGTGAAAAATCGAAAGAAGTCGCCTTGGCACTTTTGAAGGAAATCCTAAAGTAGAAAAGGGTTCAAGGGGTCAAGGATTCAAGTGGTCAAGTGAAGCACTTGAACCCATGAACCCTCGAATCCTAAAACCCTCTTTTTAAGAACCATGGACCTTAAAGAAAGACTAAACAGACTCACTTCGGTTTCCAAAAGCCAGGCAGAGGAAAAATCCCAGATCCTCAGCGATTTGAGACAGAGGCTGGATCGGCTTCTCGAACCGAAAAAGATCTATCAGAAAAAAGCGATCTTCCCTATCGAAGAACTGGTTAAAGGAGAGGTCATTTCAACCCCTGAAGGGGAGACCTTCCTGACGAAAGAACATTTTCCTCCACACTTTCGATATGGAGAGATGACCTTGGCAGATGTCCTCAATATTCCCACTTACCCTGCCCATCTTCTATCGAAAGATGAACGGCTTAAGGAATTGGATTTCCGAAAGGCTCTGTTTCTCGATACCGAAACGACCGGTCTGACCGGGGGGACTGGAACCTTCGCCTTTATGGTGGGATTGGGTTTTTTCCAAGAGGATAGATTTTTAATTCACCAATTCTTCATGAGAGACTATTCTGAAGAAAGGGTTTCACTTTCTCTGCTCAAAGACATGCTCGAATCCTTTCAATTTTTAGTCACCTTCAATGGACGGCAATATGATATCCCGTTGCTTGAAACCCGATTTATTCTCTCTCGTAAAACCTCAAAGATAAGGGAGATGCCCAATTTTGATCTCCTCTATCCCTCCAGGAAGATTTGGAAAGGGGCTTATGAAAACTGCCGGCTGGTTACCCTCGAATCCCAGCTTTTGGGGGTAGAAAGAACGGATGATATTCCATCGGAATGGATTCCCTATCTTTATTTCGATTATATCCAGACCGGAGATGCAAGGAAGATTCAACAAGTTTTTTACCATAACCAGATGGATATCCTCTCGATGGTTGCCCTGGCTGGGAGGATCCACCTTGTCTATCACGACCCTCAGGCAGCCCGACCCAGAAAGGGGATTGAGCACTTCGCATTAGGGAGGCTCTTCTGGGAGCATGGTCAGCGGGGGAAAGCTATCCCATGTTTTGAAATCGCTTTAAAGCGTTGCAATGACGACCTGTCTTGGGATGTGATGAAATGGCTCTCCATGGCTTTTAAGAAGACAGGGCAGGGTGAGAAGGCCCGATCTCTCTGGGAAGAGATGTTGGGCTGGACTTATAAAAAGGACGCTTTCCCTTACATTGAATTGGCAAAATATCATGAGCATCGGCTCAAAGATTGGGATAGGGCAATGGCCTATGTCGATGAGGCATTAGAATTTATCCCATCCCATCAACAAAGGGAGATCGAGCTTCTACAGCATCGAAGACGAAGGTTGGAGCAGAGAAGGGCTTCGAATGCGACTCGATGAAAGAGGGCTCGCCCACCGCCAGTTTTTTCAACATATTAAGGAGTGAAGAAGGCAGAACGACATAGGCAGACAAGTTTCCGAAGTTTTAGGATGCGGCCATTATTGAATGTTATGGGTAACCTTCGCCATTATCTTACCCAACCTTAAAAAGGCTTGGGGTTCAGGAGCCTGATGGTTCAGGGGTCGCCGCCCTAAAGCTTCTTCAACCCGTCTGCCTATGTCTTGGCATATCTCAGGCCAGCGGTCAGGAGAAGAACAACTGGGGGTGGGCAAGGAAAGGTTGGGTATTGACAGTCTCTTTCTAAATTTCTATATTAATAATCAGTTACTTTACGGTGAAACTTACTATAATTCGATAAAGAAAGGAGGGGAAGGGAATGCCCAGCTATGACTATCGATGCCCGAAATGTAAAAAGAAATTTACTGCCATGCTCAGCTTCAGAGAGCACGATGCTAGGAAGGCGAAATGCCCAAAATGTGGTGGGAAAAAACTGGAACAACTCATTACCACTTTCCAGGTAAAAACCTCCAGAAAGAGTTAAGCTTACCTTCTTTTACATGAGAAGCAGGGGCTGTGTCTCTGCTTCTCAACGTTTCTCCTCCATCTCGATCCCGAAATGTTCCAGTGTTCTTTGAATCAATAATTTCCATAGACGAGAGTTTTCTTCAGCAGGGAAAAACTCGAGAAATCCTCTTGAAAATCGCACGGTCACATCCTTCGTTATTTCTTCAACCGACCAGCCCCCATTAATTTTTTCCTGCACGAACGCCTTAAAATCTTCAATGGATTTACGATTCGACTGCAAATGTTTCCTGGCGAGGTCCTTGCCTATCATAGCTCCATAGTGGCCTCTGCAAAGAATCTCCGGATCGATTGCTCTCATCTTATCGAGTGATTTCTCAGCCTCATCCAGTCGGTACCAGTAATTGGGCCTAAAGAAATCAGGTGGAGTATAAAAACCTGCCCCATCCGAGCAGAAAAGGAGCTCTTCCTCCTCCAGAAAAGCAGCTAAGCAGTCAGCAGAGTGACCGGGAATCTCAAGAAATTTCATCCTGATTCCCTTGCCCAGATCGAGGATTGATCCTTCTTGTACAGTGATATCGAGCGGGAAAAAGGTATAGGGTTGAAGGGTTGGAGCCTCTGAAATCATTCCTTCCTCCATGAGGGTGAGTGTCATCTTTCGGTCGGAATCAAAAATCTTGGCGATGATTTTTTCGCTTGTAAAAATCGGGCGATTCAAATCAGAAGATACAATTTTCATCCAGGGATATCGTCCCTTGAGAGTAGGAAAGACCATCATGTGATCAAAATGAGAATGGAGAATGACAAGGTGGGAAATGGCCTCTGGAGGGACATTCAATAGACTTAATTGGTCTAAAAAAGGATAAGTGATGCCACTGACGCCCCCCTCGATAATGGCATAGGTTTCTCCCTTTACCAGGTAGAGGTTGAAAAGCTCGCTTCCCAAAAGGGTGATGTTTTTAGTGACTTGAAATGGGAGCAGCATGAATCAAAATTAACCCATCCCCAGGGTTGAATCAATATTTAACATAGCCCAAAGGGCATAACGCATAGCGACTTTATTTCTTCTCATCTCACTATCTTCTATGCCTATCCTCCCACTCGAAGGTTTTTTCTCAACAGGGATGAAAGCAACTATTTGAAATAATTTAAATAAACACCGATTTTGAGGAAAGTGAAAATCTTATAAATCCCCGAAAATTGTTTGACAAAATCCACCATTAAGTATAGCATTTCAAGAAATTACAATTTGCAATTCAATAATTGTTATCGAGTAGAAAAATGAAAAGTTACATATATGTTGTCCTCCTCGTCTTTTTTCCGTCAGCCAATTTCTCATCTGCACAAGATCAATCCATTCAATTTTCCATTATAAACTCTGCCGGATATTCAATCGGTGTCGGATCCCGTGGAAGGCCATGCAAAGTATACAAGATAATGAATCCGATGGAGGAGGAGCTAATTAAAATTCCAACTGGACATAGCCAAATTTATATTGAACGGAACATATACGGTGCTGATCCGGTAGCATATCAGATAGATGAGAGACTAATAAATTTACCTAAGGATCACATGCTTGTTTTTGTCCCAAATTTTGGAATGTTAATAATTTCTAGAGGTGATTTATCGTCAATAGATTTTAGGAATCCAAAATCCATCAATGAATATTCCAAAGGTAGACTTCAAGTATTAGATTAACCGCTAACGAGCGGCTTGACCGGACGCCCAAAAGCGCCGGTCAGCCTTGGCGTTATGATGTATATGGGGGTATCAAGATGAAAATCAAGATATTGGTCTTTTCTTTCTTGTGTTTCCTGCTTCTTTTTGAGCTATCAAATGCAGAAAATATTGTTTTCCCAAATTTCTCATCCCAAGTATCCCATCTTGAATTAGATTTGAGACTTTTTGATTTTGCTGTCAATAACCTAAAAATCATTTCTTCCGGACCATTGACCTACATTAACTCTATTTCCTCTAGCGCATTTATAAATAAGAAGATCGATTGTTGGGTCAGCGTGTCTGCTCTAATTATGAAGGGTACGCTACCAGAGAGGAAGAAACGTCTAAACGATTTGTGCAACCATCTTTTCCTTGAATATCAGAAAAGATTTATAATGATGGATCTAGATTATCAAAAGAAATCCGGTGAAGTAGGTGAACCAGCCTTAACTATGAAACCATGCCACCTTAAGATTTATATTCACACTTCTGAAATGCCTTCAAAATTTCTTGCTGTTTGGGAATGTGGAAGTCTGAGCTATAAAGATGATTTTATTAGCAATTGAGAACTTGATGAAAGGCAAATTTATCATAACAATTTAATCAACCCGACCGGGGATTCCATCAGTGCAAACAGGCACACCCCGAGGCCCGGCGGGTTATCTTTTCGTTAGGCCGTATAGAGAAAGGAGATAAAAATGAAATCAAAGACTTTCATTATTATTTCTTTAATCGTTTTACTAATCGCTTGCTCTGCTCGCAAACCTATCGGTTATTTCCAGCCTGGTATGACCAAACAAGATGTGGTCAGGGAATATGGAGATACCCCGATAAAAACTTTCAGAACAGTTGAAGGCAAAACCTTTGAGATTTGGCAATACGATTTCACCCATTTCCGGTACGGTTGGGGATGGATGACGAACAAGGTTTATTTTGTTTTTGAAGGGGATAAGATTGTCAGCACTCATTTGCAAGAACCTCCACCCGTGTTAAGGGCGATTGTTAAGTGAGAAGGGACAATTTAGAGATTTAGATGGGGCGCCGTAATTTCTAAAATAACTTGACAGGAGGAGGAAGTTCTTAAATTAATTGATTATTGACTTTAAAAAGAATGTAAATAGCCTAACAATGCAATCCAGCGAATGTGTTGACACGCATCCGCTGATTTTACTCGTTCGGCGGGGACAAAAAGAAAAAACCGTCCCCGCCGAACGCTCGGCGCTGCGCTTCGCTCATCGCACATGGCCCGGTGCCTGACGGTAGAAATCAATAATAAAATAAACCAAACGGCAATTGGCGCCGAACCAGGCGCTCGAACGAACGGTCACTTCGGCTTCCCACCTTCGGTGGAGCCTCCGTGCCCGTCGCTCAGCGCCGAGCGTTAGGGATATAAAGAATGGCAATACACAACTCAACCCATAGCCTAATTCATGAAGCCCTGACCGAGTATTTGGCAATCGCAGAGCACTGCATTACAACTGGAAAGCCAACGGGTGGGTGTTACGGCTTTCCAACTGCACTGCTCTGCTTTACAATTGTCGATGCCATCGGAAGTTTCTATCGCGGTAATACGTCGTTCACTATCAACATAGATAAAAAGACAAGGACGATTGACGGCGACGGGTTCAAACATTATTTCATTCTGAACAGCGATTACTATGGCCAATCACTGAGCGAAAAAGACATCAAAAGACTTTACGAATATTATCGTTGCCTCCTGGTACACAACGCAGCCTTAGCCCCGAATTGCATCTTAGACATCGGCAAAGAGACAGACCCACCGTTTGCCAGGCACACGTCTCAGCATATCGATTATGTAAATCTTCGACCATTTCTTGATCTTAGCCACATTGCTGTTGCTAAGTTTCTGAAAGTTTCGCCAACACTCGTACCGGTCAGCAAACAGGGAAAAGGAATTGAAAACAAACGATGACCCTAACAACGGCGTGCACCGGATCGGCAGGAAACGGCGCCCGCCTCCCGGCGGCGCCCGGCGTTGAGGCTGTAGAAAAAGTCCTGAAAGCATGATAATATCGCCATATCAGTAACAGAAAAGAGAGCGGGGACCGCTTAGGAGGGACTGGATGGCGAGATACAAAGAGTTTGATTATTCGCAGGGAAAGTTCATACCGATCCACTTTGACCGACAGATCTTACCCGGGACGTTTGAGTATAGCCTTCATTACCTCATTGACAACGAGATAGACCTGTCGATTTTTGATTGCCGGTACCGAAGCCACGAGATGGGGGTTCCTGTCTATGATCCCGCGATCCTTTTGAAGATCACCAAAATAAGAAATTGTGTCACGAATCGCGGAAGTCTCGATGAGAGAAAATGATCATTTCCTATTTTTGATCTAGCAGAAGAAGCAGTTTTTAAAAAAGTAACTTTTTCTTCAGGCTCGTTGAGGCAGTAAGAAAAGTCAATCTCCCGCGAAGCCGGTGAGTTGGAAGAAAACACGAGCTCTCAGGAGCCTCTGTATGCGACGATCTCATGCTGGGGAGGGGTCAGGAAGACCCTCGAAAACGACCCCTTATTCGTAGTGAGGGGGGTTCTACAGACTTGTTAGGCAAACCAACCCTGGGAAGAAGGTGGGACGGACGTGAGGGAAGATCAATCAAGTGGTACCGCGTTGGGTGTTACGGTAATTCGAGCTGTCCATCAGCTGATAGATAATATCCCACATATTCTTGAAGATCCCATATCCCTTCAACTAATCGACAGTGCCCTTATAGAACGGATACTCCAGAACCCGGAAAGATATCGATCGCAGTCAATGAGGGCCCTTCGGTCGCATGTGGTATTGAGAAGCAGATATGCGGAGGATAGTCTATTTGAGGCCATTCAATCGGGAATGCGCCAATTTGTCAGCCTTGGGGCTGGGTATGATACATTCGCCTATAGACAACCCGTTTGGGCTCAAACCCTGAAAATGGTTGAAGTAGATCATCCAGCAACTCAGCCCTCTAAAATAGATTTATTAAAGCAGAAAGGAATAAAAGTGCCAGAAAACGTAGAGTTTCTGTCTCTTGACTTTGAAAAGGAGAATCTTGAACTGGGTTTAGCTAGAACGGCGCTCGATCCGACACGTCCGGTGTTTGTGGCTTGCTTGGGTGTTCTTGCATATCTTCATGTTGAAACTGTCCGGAAGATGTTCAGATGCATCGCCAAACTGCCAAAACTAACCAGATTGGCTTTTACATTCGCAATGAATACAATGGAAAACCAAGGGCAGGATGATCAATCTCAAACCCTCTCTGGGAGAATGGCTACACGTGGCGAACCGTGGCTTGCGCGCTTCGACTTAGAAGATCTAAAATATGAATTAAACCGGAGCGGATTCTCAAACGTGTGGTTTCTTGATCCTTCGGAGGCTGCAACTAAGTATTATGGGGGTAGAGATGATCTTCCAGCGCCTCGAAAAGTAACGATGGGTCAAGCCATTATATGACTATCGCGAGAACTGGACGTAGCACCTTCCCCCCTCGCCCTCGGCCTCTCCCCTGCCTTCGCCGAAGTGGCTTCGCGCAGGCAGGCGCCAGGGGAGAGGGGATAATCGGGTAACTTTCCTACCAATACATGCAATTTCTTAGTGCGGATGTGCGAACGTACGGGGATGACTAAAAGTTCTATCCTCTGCTTCAGGTTTAATATCTCCGCGGATGCCAATCTTCACTTTCTTCAGGGGGATATTCTTCCCTAATGCTGCAATGGCATCCTCTGTGGCCTTGACCAATCCGAAACAGCAGGGAACTTCCATGTAGGGAACGGTCACACTTTTGATGGAATTCGTCTTGAATATCTCGGTCAACTTTTCCTTATAATATTGGACATCGTCAAGTTTTGGACAACCCACGACTACTGCCTTCCCTTTGAGGAAATCTTGATGAAAATTAGGATAGGCGAAGGGGACACAGTCAGCTGCTATCAGAAGGTCTGCATCCTGAAAATAAGGGGCATTGATTGGTACTAATTTCAACTGGACAGGCCATTGAGATAGCATGGAGACAGAGGGTGTGTTTGAAACAGCTTCTGTTTGGGTTTCAGGAATTTTAAAATGCATTGCCCTTGAAGAAGGACATCCGGTGAATGACTGAGAAGGTTTAGGCTCAGGTTTAGGTTGAGCTTCCTTCTGCTTATGCAGATGAACTTCCACTGCCTTTTCGTCAAATTCTACAGCCTCTCTATCAATAACGGTAATGGCATCTTCAGGGCAATGTCCGAGACAGGCTCCCAGGCCATCGCAAAATTTGTCGCTCATCAACTTCGCTTTGCCATCGACAATCTGAAGGGCTCCTTCAGCACAGTTAGGAATGCAAAGACCACAACCATTACATTTCTCCTCATCAATCTTTACAATCTTTCTCGTTGCCATTGTTTTTTTCCTCCATGGTTTTATTTTTCAATTTATTTACGGACACGAAACACGGACACAATCACGCTATGTTAATTTAAAATTAACTCACTCTTAAATCTTTTTCCTTGATCTAAGTCAAAAGGATGAAAATTTTTTAACTGCTGAGAATATCAATGAAAATCTAATCCATTTGTGTTAAAAAAAGGGTGTTTTTTGAGAGAGAGAGAAGGCTTTGTCCTGGCCAGCGTTGGGGGCTGTCATCTTATGGGGATTTTCTTTCATTGCTACTAAAGTGGCCCTGAGAGAAGTCCATCCCTTTACCCTTTTAACCCTCCGATTTGGAATCGGAGGGTTTCTTCTCCTTCTTGTTCAGCTTCAAAAAGATAAACGGTTTCTTAAAACCTTTTCTTCCAAGGATTGGTTCTCTATTGCTTTTTTAGCAATCATCGGGATCTCCGGGCACACCCTTCTTCAAGCCTACGGTCTCCTCTACACCACTGCCATCAATACAGGATGGATCATTGCCATCATGCCTATCTTTATCACCATCGCCGCTCGTCTCTTCCTCGGGGAAGCGATTACAGCCAGAAAGATTATTGGGATACTTGTTGGGTTCTTTGGTATTTTTCTGGTTATCTCAAAAGGAGTGTTTTCCTTCTCTTTATTTTGTTTTGGCTCCACCTTTGGTGATCTCCTTGTCCTTATCAGTGTACTGACCTGGACCGCCTTCACTGTTGGAGGAAGAGGATTTCTTTCACGGTTTTCACCGCTTGCAGTGATCACCCCAATTATGATCGTAGGGTGCCTCATCATATTGCCTTTTACCTGGCTGAAATGGGAATGGAATTCCCTCTCACATTTATCTCTCTCTGGATGGATGGGCATCCTCTTTTTGGGAATCTTCTGTTCTGGTCTGGCTTATCTTTTTTGGTACTCTGCTCTGGAGAAAAAGGATTCAAGCATTGTAGGAATGTATCTCTATCTGGAGCCCTTTGTAACATTGATCGGGGCTTATCTCCTCCTGAATGAGGGGATTCAATGGATCACCCTCATAGGTGGGGGGATGATCCTCCTCGGAGTCTACCTAGCCACACAGAAAAGTTCGAGATAAAAATCTTGACATCCAAATTGATTAGTGATATCAAATCCCGCTGTAAAGACCGCTTTAGAAAAGGAGGGCAATGTCTTGGCAAAAGGGGTTGTGAAATGGTTTGATACAAAGAAGGGTTTTGGATTCATCGAGCAATCCGGTGGAGACGATGTGTTTGTCCACTATTCAGGGATTGCGGGAGACGGCTTTAAATCTCTTCGCGCAGGAGAGGAGGTAGAGTTTGAGATTGCCAATGGTCCGAAAGGGCCTCAGGCAACCAATGTGGTCAAGGCGACCTGATCTTTGATAGAAATTAAATTGAATTTATTGTTTATAAATAGATTTTAAGACAAGTCCTGATTGATTCAACGTTGAGTTTTTGAAAGGGCTGTTCGCTCTCCAATCTTTTTCAAGGCTTCTTTCACTTTTGGGATCAAAGGACCTTTAACGGATTTTTCTAATTTAGTCAAAACCTTAACCGATTCATTGGTTCCTACCTTTCCCAGTGTATCACAGATTGCCATCAAGGAGGCATCGCTGAGAGGATTTTTCTGAAGGAAACCCAATAGCCCTTTTATGCCCCTTTTCTCTACCGCCTCAATTAGAATCTGTTCCAAAGTCTTCCCTTCAATCGTCAGATTTCCTGAAAGACCAAAGGCATAGTAGATCTGGGTTTCAAGTTTGTCCAACTGTAGGGAAGGAGTAGTGGATATTTGTTTGAGTATCCCCATCATTTTTCCAACACCCCTGGTGCTTTTGATCATCCCGAGACACCATATCGCCCTCTTTTGGACATCCAAGTCTGGATCGGAAAGGCTTGAAAGAAAAATTTCTTCTCCTTCAGAACCTCCAACTTGACAAAGGGTGTGGAGGGCCTGTTCCTTCAGCTTCAGGTTTTCGTGAGAAGTATATCTCCTCAAGATCTCCATCAAGGGAGCCTTCCACTCACGAGATTTGATCTCTCCAAGAACCCTGAGAATATCGCGAGTAGTTTCCACAGAGGTCTCCTGCTGGTTCAGTTCTTTTAGGAGATGGACGACTGCAACAGGTCCGATCTGGATCAAGGACTCGCAAGCATTCTTCCTCACCCATTGATCCTCACTGGTCTTCAGAATGGTGAGAAGAGGAGGGATGGCGCCGACCTCCAGAGAGACAAAGATGGGAACGATCGCAATCCGGGTCTCCTTTTTCCCGGTTAAAAATTTTTCCTGTAGCAGAAGGGGAATCGTTCCTTTTCCAATCTCCTCCAAGATCTGACCTGCCAACAGAGCCCACATCCTTTTTTCATGAAAATGTCTCATCAGCGTTTGCAAGATGCGGAGAATCTCTGGATACCGGTCTCTTCGGATCAGTTCCGGGATGATTTTGACAAAGGGAATGGCAACGCCAAGAAATTTCTCTTTGTCTGTAGCTTGATCGAGTTGTTGGAAGAACTGATCGGTATAACTCAGAAATTTATCTGTCAATCTCTCAAGTAAAATTTTGTCTTTGAGGGCTGGGGTCAGGTCTTCAAGGCCAATGAATTGGTTTCGAAAAAATTCCTCGAGTAGGTTTTCTGCCTCCTTCGTCCCCACTTCTTTTAATCGGTGAGAGATCTTTTTAGCCAATCGATCCGATTTTTTCTCGAAGGCGTCCCCCTTCTTCAGTTGTTTGAGGGCAATGTGTTCTCGAAGAAAGAGCTTGGAGGTGCCCATGAGATATTGTTTTTGTAAAAAAGCGATGATCTCGTCCTCGATGTTCTCCTCTCGGCTCTCAGAGGTGGCAGCGAGATCGCTATTTCGTAAGATGGCGCAGAGGAGGTCAGATTGCCGATTCGGTCGAAGGGCATCCCACAGGAGATTTCTTCGAATATCATGGAGATCTTGTCTCATCATTTTTTGGAAGAGGGGGATCATTTTTGAATCCTTCCTCATGCGTGAGAGGGCGACACGAGCTCTCCATGGCATCTCCCTTTCGGGGGCGAGGAGTTCTTCATTGAAGATGAAGGAGATGTTGAAAATCCCACGACTCAAGAGGGCCTGGGTAAACCTCTCCTTGTCCTGTTTTCTACGGGTGTCTATCAGAGAAGGGTCGCTCATGAGATCAACGAATCGGGTGAATTCCGTTTGCCCCATTCGACTTTTCAGGGTGAGACTGATCAGATCTTTCCGTTCCAGATATTGAGCGAATTTCGGGGCATAGAGTTCCCCCATCCCTTTCATCATCATTCGGCTTAATCTCTGTGCCTCCGGGAGGAGACCTTCGACCAAGATCTCCTTCTGCTCCTGTTCCTCCCTGACGAGAAAGGAAATTTCATCTTCTACTTCAAAGAGGGTCTTAAACTGTTGGTAGAGTCCTTCCTTGGCCCGTGCTGATTCAGGGTGATCCGGTGTGTAGTATCCTGTTCTGAGGAAAGCCTGAATTAAATGAAGGAGGAAATCGTTCAGCTTTGTTTGGAGTTTCTGAAGACGCTCGACCTCTTCAGGAGGAAGACCCTCGGGTATCCCCTCCAGGCCCCTTTTCTTAGGAATCGGGGTTGCTATTTTTAGATCGGTCATAAAATTTTAAAAAGATTAACTTTTGAAGATTTAGTTTCACAAAATCCACAAAGGATGTCAAGATAAGAATTCGATCAACCCTGAGCCCTTCGACTGCTCGACATTCATGCCGATCAGTTGAAGGGTTGACTTTATGAACGAGGGTTTATTAGAGTTTAGTGATAAGAAAGTAAAAAGAATGAAGACGTTTAAAACTCTTAAAAATGATTTTGTTGCAAATCGATGGCAGATCCTGATCGGACTCATTGCTCTGCTTATCGTTGATATCCTCCAACTTTTCATCCCAAGGGTCATCAAATACGTTATCGATGATCTCACCTTGGGCATTATTTCTCCTTTTGGCCTTCTTCTCTATGGCTTAGAAGTTCTCCTCCTTGCCTTAGGCATCGGTGGTTTTCGATATATCTGGAGGTATTTTCTTTTGGGGGCGGCGCGTCGAATCGAAAAGGCACTCAGAGACCGACTCTTTATTCACCTCCAAACCCTCTCCTTTTCCTATTTCTCCCACACCAAAGTAGGGGACCTGATGGCCCATGCCACCAATGACATCGAGGCAGTGCGGATGGCCATGTCGTTGGGAGTAGTGTTTTTAGTGGATACGATCATCCTGGGAGTGCTGACAATCTTTTTTATGATTTATATCCACCCCAAGTTAACCCTTTTTGCCATTCTTCCCATGCCATTGATCACACTGATCACTCTCCTCTTCAGTCAGGCGATCCACCACCGTTTTGAAATTGTTCAGAAGACCTTCGCCTCACTCACCGAAAGGGTGAGGGAGGCCATTGCAGGCATCCGAGTGATCAAAGCCTATGTTCTGAAGGAAAGGGAAGGTAAGAAACTCTCTCAACTGAGCCAGGATTATATTCAAAAGAATTTGAATGTGACCAAGGTGTGGGGGATGTTTTTCCCTATCATCCTTTTTTTCTCCAATCTCTCCATGGCCATCGTCCTTTACTTGGGTGGAAAGTTGACGATTTTTCAGTCGATCTCCACAGGTGATTTTGTGGCCTTCATGAGCTATCTCGGACTGCTCGCCTGGCCGATGATGGCCTTGGGTTGGGCGATCAATGTGATTCAACGGGGTGGCGCTTCCATGGACCGTCTAAACCGAATCTTTGCAGAGGCCCCAGAAATCTTCGACTCTTCGGGAGTCATTCCGTTAGGCCCATTGAAAGGAAGCATTGATATAAGGGGTCTCACCTTTTCTCCGGGAAATGGAGGGAATCCCCTGCTTCGAGACATTCATCTCACTGTTGAAGTGGGGGAAAGAATGGTCGTCGTTGGAAGGACCGGGTCTGGAAAGACGATCTTCTGCAATCTGGTGGCAAGGATTTTAGAACCTCCCAAAGGTTATCTATTCTTCGATGGGATTGAAATTCATGAGATACCTCTGGGGGTGTTGAGGACATCCATCGGGTATGTGCCGCAGGATATTTTCCTCTTTTCAGATACGATCCGTGAGAACATTGCCTTTGGAAAGCTCGATGCCACAGACAATGAGATTGAAGAGGCGGCACGACTTGCGCAGATTTACGATGAGATTACGGAATTTCCGGAGGGGTTGAATACAGTGATCGGGGAGCAAGGGATTACCCTATCCGGTGGACAGAGGCAAAGGATTGCGATTGCCCGGGCCATTCTCATGGATCCACCCATCTTCATCCTGGATGATTCCCTCTCTTCGGTGGACATCCAGACAGAAGAGCGGATTCTGGAAGGACTGGAGAAGTTCCTCAAAGGGAAGACCAGCATTCTTATCACCCATCGAATCGCCCCCCTCCGGAGAGCAGATCGGATTATCGTTCTCGAACAGGGAAAGGTAGCGGAGATGGGGGACCACAACACTCTCCTTTCTAAGGGCGGGATCTATACTGACCTCTATTGGAAGAGGCAGTTGGAAGAAGAACTGGAAAGGAATAATACCGGAATAGTGGAATAATGGAATGATGGAATAATGTAGGGAAGAGGATCGTTCCGGAAAGCGGAACTTGAGGATGGAGGGAAAAAACTTCTTGCCTCAACCCTCAAACGCAGTGTTCCTCAAGCGAAGCGATCCTTAAGCGAGAGCCTATGTACACTGATTTCGGTTATATGGAAGAAGGCAAATTAGGGAAACCCTACGACCTGAAACTGATGGCCAGGTTGGGAGGATTTCTACGGCCTTATTGGGGATTGATGGCTCTTTCCCTTCTTTTCGTTTTGATCATGGCGGGTTTAGACCTCCTCATTCCCTATCTGACCAAAGAAGCAATCGATCGCTACATTGTTGTGGCAGCAAGAGAAGTCGTCTTAAGAGAAGATGGTTCTTCAGAGGGACACCACTTCTGGAGTCAATATGGTCAGAAACTCATTCCGAAAAAAGAGAAAGGAAAATTTCTTCTCCCACCGAATATATTGCAATCCATGGATCGGAAAGAGATGACCCTTTTCCAGAAATTTGGTCTCCTCACGGAAAATCGATATTACCTGTTTGTTCCTCAAAAACCAGAGGAGGAGGGCATCTTAAAAAAATATTCCTCCTCTTTTGAGAGGAGCGGTTCCCACTGGTTCATTTCCTTTGATCGCATGAAAGCCTTAAAAAGTGAGGACCTCCTCGTCCTGAGAGGGAAAGATGTGGAAGGGGTTTTCCACATCGCCCTCCTTGTTGTTCTCATTCTGGTCATCAATTTTGGATTAAATTTCTCTCAGGTCTATGCCATGGAAATGATGGGCCAAAGGATGATGCATGATCTCCGGATGAAGGTCTTCTCCCATCTCCAAGAACTCCCGGTTTCCTTTTTTGATAAGAATCCGGTGGGAAGGTTGGTGACCCGATTGACCAACGATATCCAGAACGTCCACGAGATGTTTACTTCTGTTCTCATCAACCTTTTGAAAGACATTCTTCTGGTGATCGGGATCATCATCCTTCTGCTTCACCTCAACCGGGAACTCGCCTTGGTCTCCTTTTCTGTCATTCCCCTGATCTTTGTCACCACCCTTTTCTTCAGCCATCGAGCCAGGGACGCGTTTCGGGAGATCCGTTTGAAGATCGCCCAAATGAATTCTTTTTTTCACGAAAATTTCTCGGGCATCAAAGTGGTTCAACTCTTTCAAAGGGAAAAAGTGAATAGTCAGCGATTTGATAAGATCAACGAGGGATATTATTTGGCAAATATGAAACAGATCTCCATTTATGCTTTTTTTGTCCCCCTCGTTGAAATCCTGAGTTCAGGAGCCATCGGCCTTCTCCTCTGGTATGGAGGGGGAAAGGTGATTCAGGAAATGATCACTCTTGGAGTCCTGGTCGCCTTTCTCTCCTATATCCGGATGTTCTTCCAGCCCATCCGAGACCTTTCCGAGAAATATAATATCCTGCAATCGGCGATGGCCTCCCTCGAGAGGATCTTTTCATTGCTCGATCAGAATCAACAGATTTCCAAGCCTTCCTTTCCTAGAAAAGAGGAGATGAAGGGCAACATCGAATTTCACCATGTCTCCTTCTCCTATAATGGGGAAGATAAAGTTCTTAAGGATGTTTCTTTCTCTGTTCGTGAAGGTGAGACCGTGGCCATTGTTGGCGCCACTGGAGCTGGAAAGACCTCTTTGCTACACCTGCTCGAACGATTCTATGAAGTGGAGGAAGGCGCTATTTTGATCGATGGGATCGATATTCGAGAAAGAGATATTACTCAACTCCGGTCACAAATCGGGTTGGTGATGCAAGATACCTTCCTCTTTGCTGGAGATATCGAGGAGAACGTTCGATTGGGAGATCGGAAGATCGACGAAGAAAAGGTGAGAGAAGTAGCGCAAGTGGTCAATGCAGAAAAGTTTATTCAACGGTTACCCAATGGATATCGTACCAAGGTGGGGGAGGGAGGGGAAGCGCTATCCGCCGGGGAGAGGCAGTTATTAGCCTTTGCAAGGGCCTTATTCATCAATCCAAAGATCCTCGTCCTCGACGAGGCGACCTCGCATGTCGATCCTGAAACGGAACGGTTAATCCAAGAAGGACTGGTACGGTTACTCAAGGGAAGGACAGCCATTGTCATCGCTCACCGGCTTTCCACCATCGAGCATGCTGATCGGATCATTGTTCTCCATAAGGGGAGGGTTCGGGAAATCGGAACCCATACAGAATTGATGGCCCAAAAAGGCATCTATTTCAGACTTTATCAACTTCAATATGGCACGGAAGGGGTTAGAGGACAGAGGTTAGAGGACAGAGGTTAGAGGACAGAGGCTAAAACATAAGGGATTACCAGCCTCTACCTCAATCTTCAAACCTCCAACGCAATGAAATGACATTTAGTTGACAAAATGGGATGGCTGTCCTATATAGGGAGAGAGGTTCTATGGAAGAGAAAGAAGAACAATTCCAAAAAATTGACCGGGGAGAGGAGAAAAAACGGGAGATCGATCTCAATGTCCTCTTCCCCGAAAAGGGCTACGATTTAAATCGCCTTTTCCCTGATGAAGGGACCAAGAAGCTCCTTTACGAACTGAGGCGAAACAAACGGGATATTGATCGTTTTATAAAAAGTTTTCATGTTGAGGAGGAGTAAATGAAGTGCCCTCATTGTGGTGAGACACTCCCTTTTATTCTCTGTCCGGAGTGCAAAGGAGAAATCCTGGAGAAAAGTCGTTATTGCTGTTGGTGTGGAAATCCGATAACGGTAGAGGTGGGGGAAACCGATTTATCTGAACGAAAATTATGCAGTGATGGAAATTGTGTTGGCACCATCAATGAAAAAGGAGTTTGTAATGTTTGTGGAAAACCTTATAGTGGAGAGCCGGCCTGATTTTAAAATACAAAAAGCGCTTAGCGCTAGGCGCATAGCGGGAAAATCTTTTTCAATCAATCGAATAGGCCACATTGACAGTCGAAACAATAATGATTATGTTATAGGAGTGAGGTTAACGGATTCATTTCATAGGAGGATACGATGATATTCATGCCAAGGGGGGGTGCTGATCGAGATGAAAAGGGAAAAGATGATAAGGTTGTTATCCCTGAAGAGTTACCTATCCTTCCTTTAAGGGGAACGGTACTTTACCCCGATTTAATACTGCCCATCATGGTCGGCAGGAAAAAGTCAGTCAAGTTGATTGATGATGCAATGGATTCTGATCGTATTATTGGCGTCATCACTCAAAAGAGATCTGAAATTGAAGATCCTAAAGAAACCGACCTTTATTCAGTGGGAGTTGCCGCGCTGATTTTGAGGATGATTCGGGAACTGGACGGAAGCCAACGAGTCATCGTCCAAGGGGTCTCGAGGATGAAGGTGAAAGAATACATTCAGCGAGAACCCTATTTCAAGGCAAGGAGTGAAGTGATCGATGAAGGATTGGTACAAGGAGTGGAGATAGAGGCTCTCATGATGAATTTGAAGAACCTCTTCCAAAGGGCCGTAGAGTTGGCTCCTTACCTCACGAGTGAATTAGGGATGATGGTCTCTAATATTAAGTCACCCTCTATCCTCGCCGATTTGATTGCCTCGAACCTCAATATTTCAACCACTGAGAAACAGGGGATTCTGGAGACCTTCGATATTCGAGAACGTCTGACCAAAGTTCATCTCTTCCTCAACAAAGAGGTTCAGGTATTGGAATTGGGAAATAAGATCCAATCGCAGGTCAAAGAAGATATGGATCGAACCCAAAGGGAGTATTATCTCCGAGAACAATTAAAGGCGATTAAGAAAGAGTTGGGAGAATTGGATGAACATTCCACAGAGATCAAGGAACTCAAAGAGAAGATTAAAAAGGCCAAGATGCCACCCGAGGCCTTGGCGGCCGCGGAAAAGGAGTTAGATCGCCTGGCCAAGATTCCTCCTGCCTCGGCAGAATATACCGTGGCCAGAACCTATTTGGATTGGTTGGTAGAACTCCCATGGTCTGAAACCACAGAGGATAATCTTGATATTGATAATGCCCAAAAGATCTTAGATGAAGACCATTATGATTTGGAAAAGGTGAAGAAACGGATTTTAGAATACCTGGCGGTTAGAAAACTGAAGGCGGATATGAAAGGACCGATCCTTTGTTTTGTTGGCCCTCCGGGAGTAGGAAAGACCTCACTCGGAAGGTCAATTGCTCGAACCATGGGACGTAAATTCATTCGGATCTCTTTGGGTGGAGTCCGAGATGAAGCCGAAATCAGAGGGCATCGCCGAACCTATGTGGGGGCTCTGCCCGGTCGGATCATTCAATGGATCAAAAAGGCAGGATCGAATAACCCGGTCTTCATGCTGGACGAAGTGGATAAGATCGGAATGGACTTTCGAGGAGACCCCTCCTCCGCACTTCTCGAGGTGTTGGATCCAGAACAGAACTTCTCCTTCTCGGATCACTATATCGATGTCCCGTTTGATCTCCAGAAGGTGATGTTCATCACCACCGCGAATGTGCTCGATCCCATCCCTCCTGCCCTCAGGGATCGAATGGAAACGCTCGAGCTCCCGGGCTATAGCGAAGAGCAGAAGGTGATGATCGCCAAAGATTTTTTAATTCCCAAACAGATCAACGAGCACGGGTTGAGTTCAGAGTTCATTGAATTTCAGGATGCGGCCATTCAGACCATCATCAGTTCTTACACACGAGAAGCAGGGGTCAGAAATTTGGAGAGGGAGATAGCGACCATCTGCCGAGGGGTGGCCAAGGATGTCGCGCGGGAGATCAAGGAGAAGGTGGTCATCGTTCCAGACAACTTGCATAAATATTTAGGACCGGTCAAATTCTTCCCTGAATTGGCGGAGCGTACCTCTATTCCCGGTGTGGCGACGGGTCTGGCCTGGACGCCAACAGGAGGGGACATCATCTTTGTGGAAGCGACGAAGATGAGGGGAGAGAAGGGGTTGACCTTGACAGGGCAATTGGGAGATGTCATGAAGGAGTCCGCCCAGGCTGCTTTGGCCTATGTCCGATCCAAATCGAAAGAACTCGGTATCGAAGAGGACTTCTTTGAAAAGAATGATATCCACATTCACGTCCCGGCGGGCGCCATTCCAAAGGATGGGCCTTCGGCTGGAATCACCATGTTTGTGGCGCTGACCTCCCTTTTGACCAATAAGCCTGTTCGAAATGATGTCGCCATGACCGGCGAGATCACCTTGAGGGGTTTGGTCCTTCCTGTGGGGGGGATTAAGGAGAAGGTCCTGGCAGGAATGCGGGCCGGGATTAGGACGATCATCCTTCCGAAGAAGAACGAAAAAGACTTGGAGGAGATTCCTGAGCATATTCGAAATCAGATGAATTTCAAATATATCCAGAGGATGGACGAGGCCATCGAACTGGCGCTGAAACATACAGAGCCATTGAGCGCAGAACGAGAAGTCGTTAGCGTTCCGGTTAGTTAAGAACCCAAAATTTTTCTTCCCCTTTCTTTGTAGCTTGCCTGGACTTACAGTTTCAATCTGAGGCAATCTGTGGATTATCCTAAGCTCAGAAGTATCAATATCTTTCCAGTCCAGAGTTCTGGACAAGCGATGCTCTGCCTTCAGGATCCACAGAACATCAGCGAAAAGGCCCTTTTCATGTCGCCCCCTCTTTATTTCATTGTCTCCCTTTTTGATGGCCAACATTCGATCTTGGATATTCAGGCTGAATACATGAGAAAGTTTAGAGAGTTCCTTTATACAGAAAAGTTACAGGAGATTATCAGCCAATTAGATGAAAATTTCTTTCTTGAAGGGAAACGGTTTCAAGAGTCATTGAGGCAGAAAGAGGAAGGTTTTAAGAAGGCTTCGTTCCGGGAAGCTGTCTTTGCTGGAAAGAGTTATGAGGGAGATCCCGATGGATTAAGGGCTCAATTTGAAGGATACTTTAAGGGAACGAACGGTCCAGGATCTCTTGGAGAGAAAAAGGGGTCGAATGGTTTAAAGGGAGTGGTTGCGCCCCACATTGATTTTCAAAGAGGAGGGTTCTGTTATGCCTTCGCTCACCGAGAAATATGGGAGAGGAATTCTTCCCCTTGTTTCATCATCTTCGGAACAGCCCACACTCCCATGGAAAATCCCTTCTGCCTCACCCGGAAGGATTTTATAACGCCTCTTGGCACTTTGAATGTGGATAAGGAATTGGTGGATGCGATCCAATCCCGTTGTCCTGATGACCTCTTTAAGGATGAAGGAGTCCAACGAAGCGAGCATTCCATTGAGTTTCAGTGTGTCTTTCTCCAATACCTTTATCCAGAACCCAATCCCCTGAAGATCATCCCCATCCTGAGCGGATCATTTCATGAGTCGATTGAGAAGGGAATTTCGCCGATGGAGCTCAAACCCATCCGACAATTCATCGATGCCTTAAAGGAGGCTGTTTCATCCCTCGGGAGAGAGGTTTGTTATATTGCCAGTGCAGATCTTTCCCACATGGGTCTTCAATTTGGAGATCGAGAAGGCATCAGTGAATACGGACTCAGGGTCCTATCTCAAGAAGACCAGGAGATGTTGGGATATGTTGAGAAGATGGATGGAGAAGGATTCTTTTCGTCGATTTCAAGGGAGAGAGATCGGAGAAGAGTCTGCGGTTTTCCAGCTATTTATTCAATGCTGAAAACCCTTGAAGCCAAGGAGGGTAAACTTCTCAAGTATGGCCAGGCCTTTAATCCAGAAACTCAATCCGTCGTTACCTTCGCCAGCCTTGCGTTCTACTGAAAAGTAATGTGTTCGGAGTTCGGAGTAAAGAATTAAACCAAAACTCCGAACTAAATACTCCTAATTATTTGCGTAGCAAATTATGACGGTTTTTGTTTGATTTTATCGATGGAGGGGTAGAGTTCTAAAAGTTTTTTCTCTGCATCTTGAGGAAGGTCAACCTGAAGGTTAAGGATCTTTTCTCTGAGAAGAGCTAAGGCCCCTAATTTTTCACTCACCTCTTTTGGCGTCACACGGCTTAATCTTTTTGAAACCTCTTTCACCTCCTCATTGAGGAATTCAATCAGTTTCAAAATCTCTGAAATCTTTTTTTGGGACATCTGAATTCCCCTCCCTTTGATTCTATCAACATACCTGATTCAAGGCAAGATTTCAAGGATTTTAATCTGCCCAAATCCTGATTTAGGGAATCGTCATTGCGAGTGAAACGAAGCAATCTCGCCCTTTTTAATGAGATTGCTACGCACCTTTTAGGTGCTCGCAATGACAGGCCGGGGAAACAGGTTCTTTATCTAAATCGGTATTTGGGATCTGTTTATTCCTCCAAAACCTCTTCCCTTTCAAAGTCAGAAAGACTTCTTCCCTCTGCTTCTTCAAACCTCTTTATCCAGCCCCTGACACGATCTTCCCCATAGGCCTTTTTCCATGCTTCAACGATCTGATCGACCGGGACATCAGCGTAAACTCCATGGAAAGCCACATATTCCATGAACTTTTGATTTTGTAGATTGTAAGGTTGGAAGAGGGAATCCTCGCGGCCATTAAATTCAAGAGGGGGCACATGATGCTTCTTACAGAGATCGGTGTTAAAAGCGGGCGTGGCTTTGACCCATTTCCTTTCTAGATAGAATTCTACAAAACCGTGATCAACAAAGAGATCACTTCCAATGAATTCAATGAGCTGTTTTGTGGTGAGATGATTCCGGACATCGGCTAACCCGATCCGTGAAGGAATCCTGCAGGCTCTTCCCAAGGCACATAGAAGGGAAGCCTTGGGCACACAGAAACTTCTGCCACATTTGAGCACATAGCTCGCACGATAATGCTCAGGGAGATAAAAAGGAGAATAAGGATCATAAAGGATACCATCACGTACAGCAAGATAAAGCTTTACAGCGATCTCGATCGGGTCTGCTATGCCCTTCACAATTTTTGCTACAAAATCTTGAATGCTTTTATGATCGCTATCGATAATGGCTGTTGGAGTCAAATAAGGCAAATGCTCTTCCCTCATCTCCTTACCTCACCATAAAATTTCTTTTTATAATTATGTATCACTCTCCAACTATCATAACTCATTATTTCAGATGATAAAAGTGGCCGACTACAAACGACCTGGGATGATGGCACCGAGGTGTAATCCCAGTCGAATGTAAAGTAACATGGCAAGGATCACCATGAGGACGAAGAGGACGGCATAATCTATCGCACACATGCGAGGCTCGTAGTAGAGGGTACGTTTCGATTCGGGACTAAACCCTTTTGATTCTAAGGCCATTGCCAGGAGATTGGTGTGGCGGATGGCGTAAATGAAGAGAGGCACTGCCTGGGGGATGAACTTACCAACACGGCTAAAGATGTTCCCTGACTCCAGATCCAATCCGCGTGACACCTGAGCTTGAATGATGGTCGCTCCTGCACCGGCGAAGGTAGGTAGCAATCTCAAAGCAGTGGATAAGGCAAAGGCAACAGGGTAGGGACATCCCATTCGGATGAGGCCATTGGTCAATTCCTCATTTCTGGTTGTTGAGAGAAAGATCAAGCCAGTGCCAACAAATGTAGCCAAGCGCAGTCCCATGGCAATGCCATAAAGAAGTGACTCTTGGCTCACCTGAAGCGATCCCAATAACCACAAGGGAGTTGGCCCTTTCGCAAAAAAAGGCCACATCACAGTGCTGAAAACGATGAGGAGCATAAGGATAAAACGGAGCCGCCAGAAATTTGGCAACGCCTTAGCTGAGAGAGCGATCAGTGTGATGCCCAGGCTAATGGCAGCCATATACCAGGGATGGTTAAAACACAAGCAGATGGAGAAGACAACCAGAACGCCGATTATCTTAGTCCTTGGGTCAAGACGATGTATCCAGGTGCCTTTGTCGAGGTAGAGGAAGATATTCATAATAAACTCATAAATAGGAAATGGGAAATTGGAAATGGGAAGTCAATCATTTTTTATTATCTTTTCACCAACACCATTCACCTATCACCAACACTATTTTTTTAACTCCTGTACCATCTCTTGGACAGTGAGGGCCTCTGTGCCCAACCAATTACTCAATCGTACAAGCGAAGGTGGGCATAGTGAGGCTTCAGCCAATCGATTCTCATCAGCGAAGACCGCACGGGTAGGTCCATCTGACAGAATACGGCCATCTTTCATGACAATTGTCCGATTCGCATATTCAGCGGCCACCCACATAGAATGGGTGATAATGACAATCGTATGTCCATATTGATTTAAACGCTTTAACATCTCCATCATGTTTTGTTGGTGGCGATAATCAAGGCCGGTCGTTGGCTCGTCGAGGATGATCACCTGTGGTTGAGTCGCCAGCACAGAGGCCACCGCCACGCATTGTCGCTCACCTTTGGTCAAAGTGAAGGGTATCTTCTGTTCATATCCCTGCAATCCTACTACTTCCAGAGCCCCGGCCACACACTTCTCAATTGTTTTAGGAGGTTCCCCTTGCATCTTGAGCCCGAAGCCTACCTCATCGGCAACTGTCCTGGCAAAAATCTGATGATCTGGATTTTGAAACACATATCCCACCAATCGTGCGAGTTCGCGATGACTATATTCAGTAGTGGGTTTGTTCTGCACCAACATGTGGCCAGAGGTGGGCTTGAGCAGATCGTTAAAATGCTTGGCCAGCGTGGTCTTGCCGGATCCATTCTGCCCCAAAATGGCGATGAATTCGCCTTCGTAGATAGTCAGATCAATCCCTCGCAGTGCTTCAACATAGTATGTGGGATAGATGTATCTTAATTCCTCGGCCTTGAGAATGGGAGAACCTTTTGATTGGCCAGAAGAGACTGTTTTGGCCTTCAGTTTAAAGTGTTGAGTTAAGTGATGCTTCTGAATGAGTTCAATGGCTGTTTCCACTGTCAGAGGATTTCCCGGCCAGTTCAAAGAGCGGAATAGTTCCACCATTGGCAGGGTTTTGATCCCGCACGATTCCATTGTAGTTACATCCAAGAGGATTTTTGAAGGCGACCCCTGTGAGACTACCTGACCATCACGCATTAACCATACCTGATCAGCAGTGACAGCTGTTTCTGGTTCATGATCCACGATGAGAAGCATACGGCCTTCTTCTCGAATGCTTTCGGCCACTGAAAGCACCTCCTTACGGCCAAGGGGGTCGAGGTCAGTGGTTGGTTCGTCCATCACAAGGATCTTGGGCTCCAATGCAAGGACTGACCCGATGGCCAGTCGTTGCTTCTGCCCGCCGGAGAGACTGGCTGGTTCACGATTGCGAAGTTTTTCTAAACCCACGAAGGCGAGATAACGCTCAATGCGGCGCTCGATCTCTTGGCGAGGAAGGCAGTGGTTTTCTGGCCCAAAGGCCATTTCCAACTCAACATTGGTGGAGAAGAGTTGTGCTTCAAAGTCTTGGAGTACAAGCCCGACAAGGCGTGACATCTCAGCGACTCGATGCCGGGCGACTTCTTGTCCTTTTATCAAGACACGGCCCTGATATTTACCACGGAAAAATTTCGGGATAAGGGCATTGAGACTGCAGCACAGGGTGGACTTGCCAGCCCCTCCATGCCCCATCACCACAATGAAGGTTCCATCCTTAATCTGCCCGTTGATATTCTTCAGGGTAGGTCGTTCGTTTCCTTGATAGGTGAACGTCAGGTCTTCGATAGAAATCGCAACACTCATAAGATTGGTCTGTAGTAAACGGGTTAACGCTGCCGATGCTCGTATCGAAGCAGGAAGTATGAAAATAGAAGGTCGAGTATCCAGTTTCCAGAAACGAGGTTCGATACGAGATCCGACAACGACATTCGGCCTTTCTCTGCTACTAGCATCTTCACCTTAACTTTCGAACTAAAATCTTCATTTTCTTAGAGGAGGAGGCTGCCGATGATGATGGCCAGGGCACAAACCCAGCCAATAGTTGTTTTCGGAAGATCAGTGATCATAAAGCCCAGGAGGCCGAATACTGAAGCAACAGTGACTAACCATGCACCGATGGTACCAGCCAAGGGCGAGCCAATATCACTCTCCTCCATCACATCTGCCCAGAAGAGACCGAGTTGCTGTTTGGTAACACCGTATACGGAGATCAATAGGAGAATTCCGATACAACTGGCAACGGTATCGTTGAGGGTGATGATCTTCGTCAGAATGGCGTAAGGCACAATGCCCAGAGCGTCCACAGCGACGCTGATCACCACCGCGCAGGCAGCGCTGGAGATAAAGGCGATGAGAAAATAATTTATCCAACTGCGCCAGCTCCCGGCTTTCCATCCACGAGATTTTTTAGCAAAGGGTACAAATGTAGTCCACATGGTATAGGGTAGATAGCCGAGAAGAAAATTGCCCACAAAGCCAGCAATGGATGCAGGTCCCAGCGTCCCACCGAAGATATCGCCGATAAGATTCCCGATCGCTGTTCCCCAGGCACCCGCTGGACCGAAAAGTATTCCGAGCACCATCGGAAAAATATTGGCGACACGCACTTCAGTAATCCCCGGGATGAGAGGAATGGCAGTCTTGAAAGCTATGAGCGCTGCACCATAAATGGCCGCACAGACGGCCACCAAAATAATCATCCTGGTGTTTTTCCACATTCGAAAAGCAGCTCTCATTTTGTTCCCTCAGTTGGGTTGGAATTTACTAAATTGAGATGGGAGAGTCAATAAGATTCATTGAATATAATATTGATATATTATTGAGATTCTTAATTGGATATGATATGAAAGTGAATTATTGTCAAGCTTTTTGGGAGAAATGGAATTGAAGATAATCCAAACCTTCCAAGTGAGAACTTCAACACAGACAGAGTTTATTGATATTACCCGTTCTGTTCAAGAGGCCCTTAAAAAAACAGGGGTGGAAGATGGGATCTGCATTGTCTTTATCTCTCATACCACCGCTGCTGTCACGATCAATGAAAATGCGGATCCAAGCGTCGTCCAGGATATTATCATGGAGTTGAACAAGATCGTTCCCCTTAAGGACCAATATCGCCACCTGGAAGGAAATTCTCCAGCTCATATCAAGGCCAGTCTGGTGGGATGTTCTCAAATCGTCTTTGTCGAATCAGGGAAGCTGGTCCTCGGAACCTGGCAGGGGATCTTTTTTTGTGAATTTGATGGTCCAAGGAATCGGCAAGTCCATGTCAAAGTGATTTCTGATGGCCGATAAAGACGGTCTTTAGGTTAAGGTCACGAAGCCAGTTTGGTTTAAGGTTCAAAGGTTAAGGTTTAAGATTTTTTAGACCAACCACGTAACCCGTTGACGAAACGGGCATCTTAACCCTAACCCTTAAACCCAGAGACTTTGATTTTTTTATTAAATAGAGCAATAGAGATGGATTGGGAAGATCTTCTTGAAAAGGCTGGAAGAGTATTTCAGAAGGAAACACGGCTGATCCAACTTCCTTCCCAGGGCAAGGTAGTTTTTGTAGGAGATACCCATGGAGATCTGGATGCCAGTCAGCAGGTCATCCAGCGATACCTTAAAAAACCTTATCGAATCGTCTTCCTGGGAGACTATGTGGATCGGGGAGATTATTCAGAAGAGAATATGCAATATCTTCTGGGATTGAAATTGGAACATCCTGAAGAGATTTTTCTTTTGGCTGGGAATCATGAAGGATTTATGGTTAAACAATTTTATCCCGCTAATTTTTGGAGTTCCATCTCTTTTGAAAAAAGAGAGGAGTATGGCCTACTCTTCTCCAAATTCCCATTCGCCGCCACTGCTCAAAATGGGATTTTAGCCCTTCACGGCGCACTGCCCGATTTAAAATCCCTTGAAGAGATGAAGCAGATCGAATTGGGAGATGAAAATTGGGATAGAATTGTTTGGGGAGATTTTGTGGAAAATGAGATGGACATTCTGGGTGACCTGTGGGGAAGGCCCCAATTCGGTCGACCTTATTTTGAACGAATGATGGAGCGATATGAAAGGCAGGTTCTTGTCCGATCCCATCAACCTCATGCCCCCGTAACGATGTTTAATAAGAGGTGCATTACTATCTTCACTTCGCATGCCTATTTGCCGATCCGCACAATCACCATTGCTGATTTGGAAAAGGAAATTCGAAGCGCAGAAGATATGGTTTTAGAAAGAGTTTCATCTCCAAAGGTTATCAGGTAATCAAAGAACCAGAATGAAGGATAACAGGAAATCAGGAAATTAGAAGAAACTCAAGTGGGTTAGACTGATATCCTGGTATTCTGATATTCACTACCTGATCACCCGATAATCTGATAGCCTTAAGTCAAGAGTTAGGGGATGCCCAAGATTATCTCCTTCGATATGGATGGGACACTGGTTGACCCGGAATTCACAGATTGGGTCTGGGGCCATGGCATTCCCACACTTTATGCGGAGAAGGCAGAGATTCCCTTTGAGGAAGCAAAGGCTTTTGTGGTGAAAGAATACCTGAAAGTGGGGGAGGGTGCGATTGAGTGGTATGATATCAAATATTGGTTTCAATTTTTCAAACTGGAGCAGAGTTGGAAGGTCTTGATGGAACGATATGTCGATAAGATCAATATCTATCCAAATGTCAATCATATATTGGAACGTTTAAAGGATAGGTTCCAATTGGTTCTCACCTCCAATGCAGGGAGAGAATTCATTGACGTGGAGATGGAAGCCACGGGCCTCGGGAGATATTTCGATCGGATTTTTTCAGCGACCTCTGATTTTGGTGAGGTAAAAAAGACGGTGGGGTTTTACCAACGAATTTGCCAAATTCTCGGAGTTCACCCCCAGAAAATTGTCCATGTAGGTGACCATTACGAGTTTGATTATCTCGTTCCTCGGTCGTTGGGTATCCATGCCTTTTTCCTCGATCGGTCAGGCGAGCAGAACGGAGATTTCGTCCTGCGGGATTTGAGAGACCTGGAAAAAAGACTCGTTGACCTTACCACGGTAACAGATGAAGGTGACGAAATTGGGAAAGAGACATTGGTTTAAAATCCATTGGGGCTGGGTCGTTCTGGGAACGAGCTTTATCACCCTCTTTATCAACTACAGCATTCGAATTGGTGCTTATTCAGTACTTTTGCCTAAGATGATCCAAGATCTTGGTATCAATATGACTCAGGCTGGAATGATCAGGGCCGGTTATTTTTTAACCTACATCCTCTTCTCACCCTTGACGGGTTGGCTCATGGATCGCGTCGGTGGGAGATTTGTCATCAGTTTCTTCTGTCTCTTTTTGGGAATAGGTACCCTTTTGATGGGGCAGGCTTCAAGTCTCATCACAGCAATCTTATTCCATGGAATTGTGGGGATAGGAGCTGCTGCGGTGTGGACTCCGATTTCCGCTTTGATCCAGAAATGGTTTGGAGGAAAAAAGCGAGGGTTGGCTTTAGGAATTCTTTCACCCAGTTATGCATTAGGATTTGGTCTGATGGGGATCGTTCTTCCTACCATCGTAAAAAATTACAGTTGGAGAATGGGCTGGTACCTATTAGGAGCCTCAGGATTGATCCTGATCGCCTTGAATTTCTTACTTCTCAGAGATGACCCCGAAAAGTTGGGACTTCTCCCTTGGGGTGAAACTGCGAAATCAATTCCATCTCCCACCCTGCCTGAGACTTCTTTCAATTATTGGGACATTATTAAAGAACGCACATTCTGGTTGATTGGCGCTTCCTATTTATTTATCTCCCTCGGAGTTTATATCGTCACGGATTTCATCGTTACCTATGGAGTGGTGGAATTAAAAATTCCATATCCTGTCGCCTCGACCTTCATCAGTATTATGGCCCTTACAAGCATAGTAGGGGGTTTCGTCTTGATGACCGTCTCTGATTATATTGGAAGAGTGAAGTCACTCGTTATCATACATTCATTATTGGCGCTTAGCATTCTTTTCATTATTCTTGCCAAGGGCAATATTTCATTGTTGAGGATAGGGATAGGATGGTTTGGTTTTATCTATGGTCCGATCTGGCCAATGTATGCTGCCTGTGCCAGGGACTATTTCCCGAAAGAGGTTGCCGGAACAGTCATTGGTCTATTAACCCTTTTTTATGGGATAGGAGCCATGGTGGGTCCAATCATAGGTGGCCATCTGACCGATCTGATAGGAACCTTTCGCTGGTCTTTTGGGATTGGGGCCTTGGCCGCCTTGTTTGCTAGCTTCCTCATTAGATTTTTAAGAAAGCCGAAGGAATTTGCAATGGAAGAGGATTGAAAGGCCTCTTTCTTTTGTGATAATATTTGTTAATTGTATACGAATGGTGGGGGAGGAATAAGCAGTGTCTAATCCAAGGATTTTGGTTGTCGATGATGAAATGATCGTTTGCGAGAGTTGCAAGCGGATTCTGGAGGAGGAGGGGTATGAGGTGGAAACCGCTCTGAGCGGGAAAGAAGCCTTTGAAAAAATGAAGGCCAACCCCTTTGACATTGTGATCACCGATCTCAAGATGCCAGGGATTGATGGCATGGAGGTTCTGAGGACATTCCGTAAGGAGTATCCCGATTCAATCATCATTATGATTACCGGTTTTTCTACTGTGGAAACCGCAGTCGAGGCTATGAAATTGGGAGCCTTCGACTACATCCCCAAGCCCTTTACGCCGGATGAGGTCACCATTGTGGTGAAGAAGGCGATTGAGAAGAAGAGCCTCATGCTGGAGAATATCTACCTGCGTCAGGAATTGCAGGAAAAGTATGGGTTCCATAATATTGTGGGAAAAAGCAAAAAGATGCAGGAGATCTACCGGGTCATTGCCAAGGTGGCCACAACCGACAGCACGGTTTTAATCTATGGTCAGAGCGGGACAGGGAAGGAGCTCATTGCACGGGCCATCCATTTCAATAGCCCAAGAAGGGAGAAACAATTCGTTCCAGTGGACTGTGCCGTTCTTTCAGAGAATCTCTTGGAGAGTGAATTGTTTGGCCATGTCAGAGGTTCTTTTACCGGTGCCGTCACCACCAAACCAGGGCTTTTTGAAGTAGCGGATGGAGGGACTGTCTTCCTCGATGAGGTGGGAAATATTAGTTTGTCTATTCAAGCCAAACTGCTCAGGGTCTTGCAGGAGAGGGAATTCACCCCGGTGGGTGGAACCAAAGTCAAAAAGGTGGACATTCGGCTCATCGCTGCTACCAACAAGGATCTGGAAAAGATGATCAAGGAAGAGACCTTTCGGGAGGATCTCTATTACCGACTTAATATTGTTCCCATCTATCTCCCTGCTCTGAGAGAACGTCAAGAAGACATTCCTCTCTTAGCGGTTCATTTTCTCAAGAAATATGCTGAGGAAATGGGGAAGACAATCAAAGGGTTCACCCCTGAGGCCATGGAAAAACTGATGAGGTATCCATGGCCAGGAAATGTTCGAGAACTGGAGAATGTGGTCGAACGGACCGTGGTGATGATTGATGATGAAATGGTACGGGTGGAGCATCTTATTCTTCCAGGTCAACAAGAAAAAGAGATTTTGGAAAACCAAATCCCCATGACCAGTGATGAGTTGAAGGAGATCAAAAAGCAGGTGAGAGAAAAGGCGGTTGAGGAGATTGAAAGGTCGTTTGTTCTGAATGCATTGGAACGCCATCAATGGAATGTCACCAGAGCTGCTGGAGAGGTAGGCATGCTTCGGCCAAATTTTCAGGCGCTGATGAGAAAATATAACCTCCGAGCTAGGGGGGAATAAAAAAACGAAATGTCAAGTGACAAAGCTCAAAGTTCAAATCAAATAAAAGCAATTTTAAAGTTCAGGTAGCAAAAAATCGAAACTTTAATATTAGAAAATTTGGATTTTATTTGACATTTGAAATTTGGCATTTGGAATTTAGCTATTAAGCAAGGGGCCCCTCTTGTCAGACTTTTTCAAATGGTTAATTGTGGGTTGGTCAATCGTTGTAGTGGGGATTGCTGCCCTTGGAACAATTTTAATTATCAAATATGGAGAGGTAAAAAAGATTGAGACAGATGATGTAAGTCTTTGTTTTATAATTGCTTTTTTCTGTTGGCTGATTCCAATTATTGCCTTCACAATCTTAGCCCGCACCTTAGGATTTTGATAATATATTCAACTGCATATTTTTTTTATTCTTTAAGTAAATCAGTTAATTCTATTAATTAGTGAATTTTTGTTCATTTTAAACCCCCAAATTGTATATTAAAAATATACATTTATCTTAATAATCACTGGTCTCATCGTTTTAAAAAACTAAATAATTTCAAATAATTAAATCAATTTTATTTTTCAGTTTCACGTTGGCACATGAAATGCAATGATTAAGGCTGAACCCATAAGAAAAGGGGAATGTAGTATGTTAAAGGGAAGAAAATCTTGGTTGGCTGGGTTAATGGTTGGTTTGATCACCCTGATGGCCACACCAGCATTTGCAAGGTCTATCAGCTTGAAGGATGCAGGGGTTGCCCTCTGGATTTTCATCATTATCGGGGCCGTGATCGTACTTCTTCAATTGATTCCAGCAGCAATTCTTTTCTTCTCTTTCATCGGAACCTATTCAGGCATGGTCTTCAAACGCAAAAAAGAATCTAAGGAAGTGGCTGCTGAAGAGAAGGGTATACTCCATGGAATTGAGCCAGCACCTGTTAAAAAATAGGAATTGAAAAAAACAATGTCTCGGAAAATGAAAAAAATTTTGATACTTTTAAGTTTAATCCTGGTTTTGGCAATTGCATTGGTCTCTTTAGGGATTGCTTATTCAGGAGGGATCAGAGGAATTGGACTCTTAGGAGTCTGCTTTTTCTTCACTGGAGGGGTCATCGTGGTTTTGGCCCAATTGGTCCCGGCAGGTATCCTCTTATCCTCCTTCATGGGAACGACGTTCTCCTCTTTTCGAGGGGGAGAAATGCCCATCCGGGCGACATAGGAATAGTAAAGAGGCCTCATTGAGGAGGAGTTTAACATGAAATCGAAAACGATCCTCATCGCCTATCAGGATGATCTTTGGGCCAGATCACTCTCCACTTTTTTCCATGGCATTGGTTACAGGGTCGAAACAGCAAAGATGGTGAGTGAGATGATTCGAAAGGTTCGAAAAGGAAATATCCATGTCGTCCTCCTCGATGATGAGATTGAAGGAGTGAAGGCTTGTGACTTAGTCCCCCTTTTTAAAAAGGTTGATGATAAGATCCAGGTCATCGTCATCTCTTCAGATCTCTCTCTCGGGCTGGTGAAACGTCTCCGAGGGGCAGGGATCTTCTACCAAGCCATGAAACCCGTTGACCTGGAAGAGATCAAGTCGGCAGTGGAATGTGCTTTTGAAAAGATTGAGAGAGAGAATTTAAAAGAAGGGTTTTTCCCTTTCCTCATTCCAAGGAGGGTTCCAGCATGAAATGGAGAGAAGATGGAAGTAAGACTTGGAGTGTCCTCGGGGGGATTCTTCCCATCTTCCTAATCTTGGGGTGGATGACAGGAGTCGCTTGGAGCGACAATTCCCTCTGCCTTGGTTGTCATCAGGATGAGTCGTTAAAAAAGCAGGATGCTTTGGGTAAAAGTATTTCTCTTTTTGTGCCAGAGGTAGGGTTTAAAAATTCGATCCATGGAAAACTATCCTGTTCAGATTGCCACACACGGATTAAAGATGACAAACATGCCGAGGGCGGGCAAAAGGCTGCGGATAAAAAGGTGAGCTGTGCAACTTGCCACGAGAAAGCGGAGAAAGAATATTTACAGGGCCTTCATTCCAAAATGATTATGAAGGGAACGGAGAGGGCCGCCAATTGCTATGATTGTCACGGAAAACATAATATCCTGCCAAGTAAGAATCCCAAATCGATGGCCCATGTGTCGAATATCGAAAAGACATGTAATCGCTGTCATTCCAATCTTGAATTTGTCAAGCAGCATGCATTGGGTACGGCCATTCCTGGAGAGGCCTTCAAGACGAGTGTGCATGAAAAGAGTGGGGAGGTAACATGTACCAGTTGCCATGGGGGCCATAATTTGAGGTCCCTGATCGATCCAAAATCAACAATCTTTCGATCGAATATTCCCCAGACTTGTGGGGTATGTCATCCAGAGATTGCCAAACAATTTACAGAGAGCGTCCATGGGGTGCTCGCTGAAAGAGGGAGGGCTGATTCTCCAACATGCACCACTTGTCATGGCATTCATGGAATCAAGACAAAGGTGGATCCCGACTCTCCAGTCAATGAGCGTAGAATTGCCTTGACCACCTGTCCACAGTGTCACGCTGCGGAGAGAATATCAAAAGAATATAAAATTACCACCTTCCCGGTAAAGTCATACTATGATAGTTTTCATGGGCTTTCTTATCGTGGAGGAGATACCTATTCGGCCAATTGTGCCAGTTGTCATGGAGTCCACGACATCCGACCCGCTTCAGATCCCAAATCGATGATTCATAAAGATAATTTACAAAAGACATGTGGAACCTGCCATCCAGGAGCTTCGGAGAACTTTGCCAAAGGGAAAATGCATACGGTCATCTCGATCAAGGGAGAAGAATTTGGGGAGAAGGTAGTCGGATGGGTGAGGGTTGTTTACATTATTTTAATTGTCATGGTCATTGGGGGACTGACCTTCTTCAACTTTATTGATTGGCTCAGAAGGACGATCGATCATAGGCCTTAGACACAAGGAGTAGATTGCTATGGCGAAGAAATATCTGAGGATGACATTGAACGAAAGAATTCAGCACCTCAACCTGTTCATCAACTTCACGATTTTAGTGATCACAGGTTTTGCATTAAAATATCCAGAAGCCTTCTGGGTCTCTCCCATTACCGATGCTCCAGCCGGGATGACGATTCGAGGTTTCCTCCATCGGCTCTCCGGGGTAGCCACCGTGACCCTGGGCGGTTATCATATCTTGTACCTGGCCTTCACGGAGAGGGGGAGGGGAATCATCAAGGATATGATCCCGGGGTTGAAAGATGCCATAGACCTCTGGGAGACGTTGAAAAATAACTTATACATCAACCGGCCTGCGAAAGTGCTCAAAATGGGTCGCTTCAATTTCCGGGAGAAATTGGAATACCTGGGCTTGATCTGGGGAACGATTGTTATGACTGTTACGGGTTTTATCCTTTGGTTTAAGACGGAATGGTTGATGTATTTTCCAATGTGGGCCTATGACGTTGCCCGGGCAGTCCATTTTTACGAGGCGATTTTGGCTACCCTTACTATTATCGTTTGGCATTTCTACTCAGTCATCTTCAATCCCGATGTCTATCCAATGAGTTGGGCCTGGATCACAGGAGACCTCACTGAACATGAAATGGAGGAGGAGCATGGCATGGAACTGGAGAAGATCAAGGCTCAGCAGAAGGGAGAATTGAAGGAGTTTACAGAGGCGGCAGCCGTGGGAGGCGGAAGGGTTTATGCCATTCGTCGGGAAAAGGTAGAGGAAGGGGGAGAAAAAGGCCCATCCATCCGTCGCTTCTATGGGATCGTTCAAGGTTTCAATGAAACCATTAAGAAGTGGAAGGGAACATAAAAAGGGGGATGATTGGTCATGTCGGATACCATTATGGAACGATATAGACCCTATCCGAGGAAAAAAGAAAAAAATCTGTTCGATTTAAAGAGGGGACATTTTTAAAAAGGACTTATGAGTGGTTAAAGTGGAAGATTACGAATATCGGAGGTTTTGCGTACCACACTCCCTGTTTAGAACAGGGATCTAAGATTTTTTGGCCCTATATATCCTCTGACTCCCACCATCCAAACCCCACCCAAATGGAGAGGATATATAGGGCTTTTTTATTTTAAGAATTTCCTCATGCTGACAAACGATTTCTTTCCCTTCTTGTAGAGATTTCGAGAAAGTGTTAATATCTTAATCAGTTAAGGCCTAAAGATAGTATAACGAATTCTTAATGGTGGATTGTATCTAACATCTGTAGGAAGGTTTGCCTACTCTGCTTACTGCAAGCAGGCGCAGACAGGGATTACGAAATGTTAATAAGGAGATCTCAGAGAAAAATTCTATTTTATATTATCCCACTTCTCATTTTCTCCTTCCTCTTTGGAAGTTTCATAAGAAGTGCCTATGCCATGACAACGGAAGAAGAGAAGAAGT